>OLOI01000164.1_pt1 | contig 69973 bp, 103 predicted proteins | sample 1672131 | NCBI WGS metagenome assembly OLOI01 (sample SAMEA3136651, study PRJEB25190) | human gut metagenome
TGAAAGTTTGGATTTCTTTAAAGTTGGGATTTTCGGTGCTATGAATAACATCCACAATGCGGCAGAAGAAATTGTGTTGAGTGAATTGATTTACTGTTAAAATATGAGAGGGGCATTTGTTTAGAGTGATCAAATGCTCCTCTCATATTTTTGAACTATGGAAGTTTTACGGATTTTTATAATATTTACAGGTATCAGATAGACATTCGTGATACCATATGTTATAATAACTAATATGATTAGCCAAACGAGTGAAAGGAGTAGCTGTTATGAAGGTGGGTTTGGATAAGAAAACGATTATTGAAGCGGCAGCGAATATGGCGGACGAAAGAGGTATTGCAAATGTAACATTGAAAGTTTTAGCAACAGAATTGGGAGTAAAATCCCCATCGCTATATAAGCATTTCAGCGGCGGACTTGATGAACTGAACAAAGAACTGATGTTGTACGGTTGGCGACTGTTAGAAGCCGACATTACAAGAGCCGCCATAGGAAAATCAAAAGATAATGCCGTTAGAGCAATCTGTTTAGCATATCGAGAATTTGTTGCCAAACACAAAGGCGTGTTTGAAGCTATGCAATGGTACAATATGTATCAATCCGAGGAACATTTACAAGCATCGCAAGGAACATTAATTGTTCTGTTTCAAGTGCTTGAAGCCTATGGAGTAACTGATGAACAGAAAGTACATATTGCCCGTATGCTTCGTGGATTTTTGCAAGGATTTTCTACCATTGAAAGCCACGGAGGATTTGGAAATCCCACACCATTAGATGATACCTTTGACTTTGCACTTAACACGATCCTAAACGGTATTCGTGATTTACAAGGAGGAACAGCACAATGAAGCAATTTCTAAAAAACATAAGCCCGTTCAATAACCGGACGGAAATGCCGACATTGCTATTCGTTGTAAAAAAGATCCTTGCCTTTTGGCTGTGCTACATAGCAGGGTTATTTATTGCCGAGGGTGCTGTCATCATTCTGCATTTTGCACTCGGAAAAAATATGCTCGTTGGCGACGTGTTCGACCCGCAGACTATAACGCTGATTATGTATTACGGCTATATCGTGATGGCGGGAGTTGCTTTGCTCTATTGGAAACTGATTGAGAAAAAGCCCTTGTCCGAAATGGGCTTGACAAAGCGATTTGGAAATTATCTTATCGGTATTCTTGCAGGCGTTCTTTTGCTTGCTGTTTCTGTTGCTGCTATCGTTTTTACGGGTAGCATTAAATATCACGGAATTTATAACAATGCTGATATTTTGATGATACTGCTCCTGTTCGGCGGTTTTATTATTCAAGGTGCAACAGAAGAAATCCTTTGCCGAGGAATTGTATTACATACACTTAAAGAAAAAACTTCCGTAGCGGTTGCAGTAGACGTAAGTACAGTTTTGTTTATTATGCCGCATTGCTCGTCGTTGTTTGAGCAGGGGGTTGTTTATGGCATTTTGGGCGTTTGCAACCTTGCACTAATTTCAACTATCTTTTCACTTTTGACTATCCGTTTCAAAAGCATTTGGGCGGCTTGTGGTCTGCACTCATTTTGGAACGCCATTCTGTATAGCGTTCTCGGATTGAATTTAAGTGGAAACGATGAAACCGTTACGGCAATCTTCAATATGCAATCCGTAGGTAAAAATATATGGAATGGCGGCGAATACGGCATTGAAGCAAGTATCATTACCACCGTTGTATTAGCGATTGCCGCCGCAATCATTTGGTATGTGAGTAGAGATTGTGTTAATGAATATAAAAAAGTGTTTGGTGCATCAAATGGCTTCAGGAGGTAACTGAAATGCACAAAATTAGTAATATCATAAGTGACATCAAGACTTGGGTAAATGCAGGAACAGGAAATGAGATTTTTATTAGGCGTGTACTTGTTGTTAGTTTAACGATTCTTGTGCTTTATAAATTAGGATATGCCATAGGAGTATTCTTGGCACATATTGGTTTGTAAACTGATAATAGGATGTAAAGTTCCATTTTTTTGTTCGTAAAGTAATAGAATTTAATGCCTGCTATTTTACATTGTTACGGAGAGTAACAGTGCTGTTATGTGCTGTTGTGCCGTGACATTGAACTTGCTTGTGATGAAAAGGTCATCAAGGAACTTGGAAATGAGCAAAGAGCCGATTACACCCAAGCACTTGTGGCCTGCAGCGTGAACCGTCGTATGATTGCTGCTTGTCCCCTTGCCTTTGGTGAGGTAGGCGTAAAAGAACGTGTGAAGTCTGTGATGAATTATAAGAAACCTGCTTTCTGGATCGTTGTCCTTACGGTTATTGCCTGTGTGATTGTTGCTATCTGCTTCCTGACAAATCCAGTTAATAAGGAACCCGACTTGTCCTTCCTTAACTATGAAAATGCAATTTCACTTGTTGCCGATGTAGATGAAGTAATGGCAATCTATCGTCACGGCTCAAACGGCAGTACAGGGCGGCCGTTCCTAACTCGTTGTTCTTGCTTGACAGCTTCATAATTTCCTCCTTTCCAGCCGCCAAACAAGAGGTTTTATCCTACCTATATTATACCTCATTTGGCCGCCCATGTTAAGGATGTCTCGGAAATTGTCAGGCCGGGTCCAGTTCGGCCAGCATCAGCTTTAAGAGAATATCCCCCATCGTCTCGCCCTCCTCCTTGTAAACAGGCGTAACGATAAACTTGATTTTGTCCACCTGATAGGTGTACTCCTCGTTCGTGGCAGTATCGGCCATAGCGCCCTCCTCTCCAGAATGATGTTGATTGCCTCTCTCTCCCGCTGTCTTGTGGGGAAACGCAGAAAGGCAGCACCCGAAAAGTGCTGCCTTTCAACCTTGCTCCACGTCTGGACACGGTGTCCAGAGGCCAGCAGGGTATTCCATTTCGATCCACGAACGGGGCCGCCGCGCCGGGGAAAGTTTGGGCTGTCGCAAGACAGGCAGGACCCAGGCGGGCGGCCCCCATAGTTTTTGTTGTACGCTGTATTTGCCACGCACCCCCAGCGCGGGGAGTATTCCAGGCCGCCGGTGGCTCCGGCTGTCATAGCTCCGCAATACCGCTGCCCCCGTGGAGAGGGCTGGCGCATACCGCAGAACTCCCCCGCAAGTCTATGGGAGGGCGTGAGCAAGTTTCATAATCCCCCGCGCTGTCGTCGCGCCCGGCCTGCCAGAGCCGGGTCAAAGGTTCGCGTTGATCGCTCGGTCCGCTCCCTGTTCACCTTCCCGGAGCTCCCATCCTGGCGGCGCGCCTTTTGTCGCTATTCACACGGGTTTTGTGCCTGGAATACTGTGTATTCAGTTGTCAGTGGGAGGGGCTTGTCCCTCCTCACCTATCAGGCGGGTTTAGGGCGGTTTGTTGCGTCTGTCAGCGGGAGATTTTCAAAATCTCCCGCAAATTTTTCAGCCCGAAGTCAATAGAGCGGGTGATCTGGCACTTATTCACTCCCTCGGCCCTGGCAATCGCCGTCATGCTCCCGCTTGCGCCGCTTGTAGCTGTCACACAAGCGGCCCCCGATGGAGAGGGTCACGGCGATCTCCTCCGACACTTCCAGGGTGATACACTCGGTCAGGTGGGGGTAGTAGTTATTTAATTTGATGGTCGTCATAAGTAACCTCCATTTCGATACGGGGCGGAAAGGGACAGATCGAAATGGAGGGTCAGGCGGGGAACGGCAGCCGGGGCTCCGAACATCTGGACACTGTGTCCAGATGTGCCGCCCGGATAGAAAAACGTCCGCATAGCGCAAGGCTACACGGACGTGTCGGGGCGACTGAATATTACAATTTTCGCAGTTTTGGGTAGGGCTACTCTTTATAGGAGTAGGGCTTTTTTTGACAAGTCAGATGGATAGATAAAAAAGAAAAGCACAGCGTTACCTCCTAACGGTTGCCGTACCTTCCAAAGAAAAAGCCGATAACCGCATTTTCAATCTGCGTGTTATCGGCTCTGCGTCTGTGCGTCTGGCTCTGTGATAACTAAAATCTTAAATTTTTCTACGCTGATTAAAGTTTCTTGTTTGCATTTAGGACAAAACAAAAGAAAGTTTTTCAGCTCAGTATCTAACCGCAGCTTGATACGAGTTTTACTGTTACAGACAGGACATAGCAACCACTCGAAGCTATCCATATCGTTCATTTCAAATTTCCCTGAGCGTCCAAACTTTTTGAGCTGTGATAACAGAACCAATCGCAATTATCATAGCCAATAGGAAGAACGAAAACTGTATTCCACTTATTGCCACTGTGTAAACATCGAAGAATTTTAATGGCGTTAAGCAGTACAGCATTGGAGCTTCAAGATATTCGGCGGTGATGCTGATGCCATAAAAGAGCAATAATATTCCCGCGCCTATCCGAACAGCCCCTTTATAGGTTCTCGTCAGGCTGGAGGCCAGAAGCGTGATTGCAAACAAAGTCAACCCTGTCAAAAACAGGCCCAATGTGGTGGTAAAAGCAGCTTTTCTTTGCTCTAAACCGCCTAGCGGTAAAATGGCGGTAAAATAATTACATAACCCGCTGAATACCGCAAGTGCAAGCAAATTACATACACAGGCAACTGCTTTGGCACAGACAACCTTGTTGCGACCCACTGGTTTTGTAAATAGATATTCTGCCGTTCCCTGCGCCTGTTCTTTCGCTACACACGAAACACCGAGATAGACCGCATAGCTGTTGGTTAGCATCGTGACCCAATAATACATACAGCCATACCAGCCCAAAGCAGAAGTCAGATCACCGCTCACACCAAACATAGCTTTCAGAATTTTCGGAAAATTCGATATTAGCCCTGTCAGCTCATTGAGGCTTTCCTTTAGTGACAAATACTCAAAGTAAGCGAAGCCACACAAAATCAAGACAATTCCCATCCAGATCAGCAGTAGTTTTCTTGTTAAGCGTAGCTCGTTTTTCACTAACGTCTTCATTCGTTTCCTCCTTTACACAGCCAACGCAACATCCCGCTTCAAGATTTTCCAGTATGCCAGCAGCGCAAACCCAAACAGCAGAAGCAGATACCAGATCATATAATCCCACGAATAAGCCCCGGAGCTGTGGATCTCCGCCGGGCTGAAAAAGGAAAACGGAGATAAAAAGCCAATAGCCCGAATACCGACAGTTCTCGAAAAAGAGGTAATGCAGTATTCCATAAACACGACCAGTCCAGATGTCAGAAGCGGCGAGCGGTTATTGGGCCGGAATACTCCCGCCATTGTCCCCATCAGTGCAAAAAAGAGAGTAAGAAGGACAAAGGAGCCAGCCACCAGCAAAAATTCTCCTGTGGGAAATCCGGGGCGAAACAGCGTCATCGTGAAAAAAGACGCCATCACATAAAAAATTCCTGTTACACATACCCCGGCAAGGGCACACAATAGTTTCTCTTTGTATATCACTTTCCGCCCACAAGGTTTCGTATACAAATATTCCGCTGTGTTTTCCGTACATTCCTTGGTATGTAAGGACAGACCCAGGTGCATCCCGAAAATGCCTCCAGCAATCATGAAAAATCCTGTGAGAAAGGAATACATTCCCATAGGCTTTGTAAGAAGCTCAATGGAAATGCCAACAGTTTCAAAAAAGCCTCCCTGTGCAAATCCTGCTGGCAGCGTCCCCGCTGTTTCCACCATGCCATAGTAAACCGGCGTCATGAAAAAAATACATACCGCAAGAGCAGTGGCCCAAATCAGAATATATTTTTGTGACCGTTTCCATTCAAATCGAAAAATCTGCATGACGGGCCTCCTATTCGTAGTAGTGGAGGAATACTTCTTCCAATGACGGTTCCTCAATTAAAATATCCTCCAGCTCCAGCCGATGAAGCTGGTTCATAATCATCATAACTGGTCCGCTGAACATAAAGGATACAGAAGTCTTGCTCTTGTCCCACTCTAAATTAGCCGTACCGGGAACAGAAAAGAAATCCTCTGGAATGGCGCTTTTTGCTGTCAGCGAGATTTTCTTGTATCCGTTTTCCCGCAGTTCCTTCATGGATTGAACACTGATCAGCTTCCCCTCCCGCAGAATGGCTACACGGTCACAAAGTCTTTGCACCTCACTCAAAACGTGGGAGGACAGAAAAATGGTCACACCTCGTTTGTTTTCTTCTTTCAGAATATCATAGAAAGCCTGCTGGATGAGCGGGTCAAGGCCACTGGTAGGCTCGTCCATAATCAGCAACTTCGGAGAGGGTAACAGAGCCGACACAATGCCAACTTTTTTCTTGTTCCCTAAAGACAAATCGCCAATTCGCCTGGATAAGTCTAAATTCAACCGCTCCGCTAATTCTTCCATCCGGCTGTGGGCATTCACACCATAGAGTTCTGCTGTGTAGAAAAGCATTTCTTTTACTTTCATATTGTTGTAGTAACAGTTTTCGCTGGGAAGATACCCCACATCCTTTGCGATACGGGCGGGCTCCCGACTACAATCTAACCCAAAGATAGAGGCTCCTCCGTTGGTGGGTTTCAGCAGGCCCATTAGAGTACGGATTGTGGTAGATTTTCCTGCTCCATTTCTCCCTAGATACATACTGAGATTTTTCTACCACTATCCCCTCACTCAATATCGGTACTATAACTATGACCTTATCGGGGTAGATTTCCACCTGAGATAGGTGCTCTAAAATATACTCTACCTTAAGCTGGTTATTATTATCAATATACCTAGCTACCTCCTCATCTATATTTTTCAGCACCCTATCAATTTCAGCCAGATCCTCAAGGTTAGATCTGTTAGCCTCCAGCTCACGCCTCAGCTCTATGATCCTATCATCTAGGGCTATGGCTTTTTTCTGGTATTCCTCTTTAGAAAGGATATTATCTAAGTAAGCATCTAAGAGCTTATCCTTTCTCTTTAGCTCTTTCTGTAACTCTGCCTCTGTAGCCCCTCCATTTGCCTCTAGGAGCTGTTTTTTAAGGCGGGTAAGCCAGTTTACCATATCCTCCTTGATCGTGCTTGTATCGGCTCTCAGCCGCTCAGAAATGATACCCATAATCTCCATAAGAGAATTGTATGAGATATTATCATTATCGCACCCTACAGGATTTACCTCTCCAGCCTTACCGCCTACAGCATCTCTCTTTCTGGTTTTTCTGCCTTTTTGCTGTTTGGTAGAGCATACCCAGTACTCCTCTTTAGTAGTTTTCTGTTTTCTCCAATATGTAGCCCCACATAACCCACAAACTATCTTACCGCTAAAGGAGTAGCCGCTGGTTTTCTTGCCCCGCCTGTTAGAGCCTGTAGCTATTACTCTCTCCTCATGGATCTTACAAATTAAAGCCCACTCCTCCTCAGTTACAATAGGCGGGAAAGCGTTTTTTACATACACCCACTCACTCTCAGGGAGTTTAATGGTTTTCTTGCTCTCAAAATCGCTCCTCTCCTTATTGATTATCATAATGCCTACATTTCTGCAATCATACACAAACTTAGGAATATCCATAGGTTTCCACGGATTACCTACTGTATTTCTGTACCCCGCATCATTGAGCTCTTTTGCTATGAGTGTAGAGCCTTTTCTTGCCATAATGCCCTCACACATAAGCCGCCTTACCTTTGCTTGCTCAGGGTTTATCACATACTTACCATCTACTTTATCCCAGCCAAATACATTACCGCTACCCTGTAGATCTATCTCTTTGCCCTCTCTAGCTTTAGCTATTCTGCCATCATGATAATTATGGAGTTTTTTAGAGAGATTTCTGCTAAACTCCTCCGCTATGATAGCCTTAATACCTGTAATTAAGGCATCATCAGGAGAGTAAAACTTATCATCAAGATACATATACAGGAGCTTTCCTGTTTGTACTAAGCGGTTTATGAACAAATACCAATCAAGAGTATTTCTCATAAGCCGCTCCTGATCTTTGATAACTACTATATCAAACTTATCAGAAAGCAGATCCTCAAAGAGCCTCTGGTAATCATCTCTACCCTTTACCATAGTACCAGACTTGCTCCGATCTATGTACTCATCTACCTTTTTCCATTTATGCCTTGCTATAGCGTTTCTGTTTTCCTCAATCTGGAGCTCTATAGCGTTTAATTGCTCCTCCTCAGCGGTAGATACTCTAGCATAAAATACCGCTCTTAATCCCTCTGTAGCTAATACATTTCTGTAATCTAAAATACTCCTATATGCCATCCTGCACACTCCTTTATATTTATAATGCCTCTCTGAGCCACACAGAGCCCCTCTGAGCGGCTTTTATCCTGTTAGGGTATATCTCTATACCCCCAGACTAAACAAGCCCTTACAGGGGCTCTATTTTCAGTCTGTATCTATTATATAATACCTATATAAAGATTGCAACAGAAAAATAGAAAAAAGGGGTACAAGCCCTCAAAAAAGAGGAGCCTGTACCCCAAAGAAAATAGGATAGCCTATTATGGCAACTTAATTACCTGCCCCACATAGATCAAGTTTTTGTTTTTGATCCCATTGAGGGCTACCAGAGTATTTACAGTAGTACCAAACTGCTTAGCAATCTTGCTCAGGGTATCGCCCTTTACCACTGTATAGGTTTTTTGAGCTGTACCACTAGCCATACCAGCAATATCAGCCGCATTTACCCAGCCATACACTGTAGAGCCCTTACCAGCTACAGCCTGCAAGTGATACGGATGAGCCGCCCCAGCATTTACCGCCGTTACCTTAGCTACACCAGCCTTACAGCCATACGCTGTAGCACTGCCATAAGAGCTATTGTAATGGAGGCACCCTGTAAACTGCACCAGATCCCCTACCTTGTAATTAGTAGCCTGAGAGGGCTTAGTAGAGGGTTTAGGAGCCTCAGCGGTAGTAGCCTTGCTGGAGTATTTAGGGGTTACAAAACCTCTAATATATCTGCCGTTTACAGCAAGGTTACGATAATTCACCGCATTACCCATATTTCCCTCAATCACTTTGATAGTAGAGCCAGAAACAGATACCACAATACCGATATGATCCGCACTGCCCTTATTATCCCCCACGCCGTTATCATCCCAATCATAAAGGACAATATCTCCAGCCTGAGGTACAAAAGCATCATTTTCAACCCAAATACCCATTTTCTGAGCAAGGGTAATATAACGCCCACAACCGCACTCCAGCGGGATAATATCATCAAGCCCCGCCTTAATCGCTACAGCACTTACATAGGTAGCACACCAAGCATCAGTATACTTTACCTTATACCCTACAGGGAGAGGGGTATGAGCATTGTATACATCAATGATCTTTTTGTGAGAGCCGTTAGCCTCTTTACAGCCCAGCCATGCTACCGCCGTATTTACTACCTTTGCCCTCAATTCTTTCTCTGTCATAGAAAAACCTCCTTTATAGCTAAAGGGAGAGAGCCATTATAGCCCTCTCCCTTTGAGTTTACTGATTTTCTGTATTAGCCTCTGTACCCTTTACAGTTTCCAGCAAGGCGGGGTTACTCTGGAGCATATCTCTCATTTTCTCCAGCACCTCATCTACCATAAGGCTAAAGGTTTCAAAAGATACCATCTTAGCCAGCCACGGAAAACGCTGTACAAACGCATCATACACCATAGAGAGCTTAATTTTTCCTGTACCGCCGCCTAAGCTAGCCTCTGCCTGTAGCACCCAGTACAAGAGCCACTCTTTAACCGCCTCAATCTGCTTAGAGCTAGGGAGTTTAATAAAGCTGTAAATAGCTGTACCCCCTACCGCTACAGCGGCAATAATTACAACAATCAGCCACCAGTACTCAGTAAGCCAATTCATCATAAAAATCCCTCCTTAGATATTTTGATCTACCTCTTTTTGTATAGCCTCCTCCAGAGCCCCATCCAGCTTATTATCAAGCATAGTATCCAACTCATTAAGCTCCTCAGCTACAACGCTGTAAAGCTCATCTGGCACCAGCTTTTTAAGCCGTAGCTCCAGCCTCAGCTTAAGTAACGCATAGCGGATCTTTCCTTTAGAAAGATTTTCTATCTTACTCTTATTGAGGTAAAAAATAATAGAGGCACCAAAGATACCTCCAGTAGTTAAAATTTCTTGCATAGCATATCCGCTAACATCAAGCCCCTCTTTAGTAGCCGCCCTTATATCCCAAAGAATAAAGATAAAGAGTAAGCCTGTAATGATAACGATAATCTTAGAAAACTCTATCCTATGCCTTTTTGAGTTTTCCGTAGATAGTCTGGATCGCCTCCTAGCACTATGTTTAGCCATATCTGCACCCCCTCTACTTAAGACCTATAGAGGCGGCAAGATAACCTAAAATAAGAGTAACAAGACCAGTTACAATAAGCCACTTGAACTTACTCCACTTATCCCCATCTTTACTCTCCAGCTTATCAAGCCTCTGGATCGTTTCATTAAGATCCTCTCTCATGTGCTTAGTTTCCAAAGCAAGCTCTTTGATTGACACTATGAGCTCAGTGTTTTCTTTAAGCTCTGCCTCAACAGTATCCAGCCTGTGAGAATTGCTCTTACAGCGGCTCTCAACTGCTGTAAGCCTGTGCTCATATTCTTTTTCATCCATAGCAAGATCCTCCTTTCTGCCATGATAAAGGGAGGGTTTTGCCCTCCCTCATCAATCGACTACTGCCAGCTCTGGTACTTCCAGATCAATCAAAATCTGCTTTACTTGCTCTTTAAGGATCTCAGGCACATCCTTAAAAGCCTTTCTCCCTTTAACAATAAGGGTAGCATAGATAACCGCCATAGTAGGCACCTCCTTTCTTAAAAAGGTTTTTAGGATAAAATTGATAATCATATCAATTACTCCGCCGCTAAGAGCTTTTTAACCTCTGCCCTGAGTTTTTCGGGTACATCTTTAAGCTCTTTAAGCCCTTTTCTAATAAGCTCTGCATAAATCTTAGCCATAAGTAAGCTCCTTTCTGCTTTACAGCATCATCTCATACACATCCACAAGGGCAAGCTGGAGATTAGTAGCTTGCTCCTCAAGAGAATTGCTTTTCTCAGTAATTACCTTGATATACTCATCCTTATCATAGATAATTTGCTCAGCAATCTCCCACCCATCAAAGCCACCATCCATATCCTCATCAGAGGGCGGCTCATGGATTTCAGTGATCCCGCTATTGAGGATAACATGGTACTCATCAATCTCAAGCGGCAACACTTCTCTAGCGGTGCTCCTTACTTTTACATATTTCTGCATTACCTTTTACCTCCTTAAGATAATAATTGTGCATATATTCTACATTCGGCTGTACATATTTCTGAAAAAGCCTGTAGCTATCACAGTGCTTTAGCCACCCCATGTAGCTATTAAATGAGCACCACTCACTATAAGTAGGGCTCATATTATTTTCTCTTTTCTTTGAGATAGCAAGCATCTTTTTCTTAAAGGTTTTACAAGTGGATTTTCTGAGGAGAGTATACTCACCAAAAAAGCGATAACACACAAAATCAATCCCTCTCACTTTTGAGGGGAATACTTGCCAGTTATGCTTTACCACCTGTTTTAGATTTTGAGCAAGAAAATCATCTATCTCTCTTTTGAGCTTATGTAGCTCCTCTTTAGAGCCGCTGAGGATAACCATATCATCCATGTACCTAAAGTAGTACTTTATACCCTTTTCCTCTTTCAGCCAGTGATCCAAAGCTGAAAGATTAAAATTGCCGTCATACTGAGATACATAGTTACCAATCGGTATACCCACGCCATCTATAAACTCTCTACCATCATCATCTACCACCACATTTACACAAACCCCTAACCGCTGGAGGGTTTCTGTGTTTTCCTCAGTAGCAGGGCAAGTACTAATACTGTCTATGATTTCATCCAGTAACCAGATAAGCTCCTCATCTTTGAAAAGCTCTCTAAACTTCACCTTTAGAACATCATGCACAATAGTAGGGTAGTACTTTCTTATATCCAGCTTTAAGCAGTATGCGGTATTCTCAGGATCAGAAACTAAGATACTAGGTATCCACTTTTTACGGACTACCTTACCATCTTTTTTAATAACCCGCTCATATCCCCTAAGAGCCTTAATAATAGGCATAGCCCCTCTCTTAGGTAAGGCACTGTAGGTATCTCTGGTAAGATTTTTCAGTATAAAAGGCTCTATCACCTGTAAAATAGCCCATTGACATACTCTGTCTGGATAAAAGGGTAGTTTATAGATTTCCCGCTCTTTTTGCCCCTCAATTCTAGTAAATATCTCATAGGGAGAGGTATGGTATGTATGATTGATAAGGCTTTCTCTAAGCTCATTGAGATAACGATCTAAATCTTTCTCAATTTCCTTTACCTCTTTGTACCAGCCTTTACCTTTCTTAGCGTTTTTGTATGCTAAGCGGAGGTTATCAATAGCATATATCTTAGAAAATAGATTGCCTGTACCTTGCATAGTGCTCACATCCTAACTCACATTTTGTATGTGCAAATAAGGAGGAGCCAGCTATTAGGCATACAAATAGCACTATTTTCTCCGTGCTTACCTCCAAGTATCAAATAAAACAGTTTACGGAAACACCGCACATAGGCACCTCCTCATTATTTTTTACCAGCCTTTCTCTAAAAAGACTTTTCATGTTTTGCCAAGAGGCACGGTAGCTATATCTCGCCTATTAAAAACGCTGTTAAACCATTTTTATATTTGCACATATAGTAAGCGACTGCCGATATTGTCATTCAGATTAGAGGAGGCATTATTCAGATTAAAGTACCAAGCAGAACATTTAGCACCATTATTCCAATTACTGCCTAATTGAGCAATCCAAACATATAAGCTACCGACAATATAAAAGCATGGAAAAAGAGCCCTTACAGGCTCTCTCCCACGCTCTTACATTGATTTTCTATTGTAAAAGAGTTATATCAAGTTTAAGCTACTTCCTCATCCTCATCATGAGTACCTTGAGGCACATACAGCAAGCGACCGCCGATATTGTCATACAGACTAGAGGAGGCACTATTCAGACTAAAGCACCAAGCAGAACACACAGCACCAATATGCCAAGTACCGCCCAACCGAGCAATCCTCCATCCAGTTTGAGAATTGTAGAAATACGCCGCTAAACCAGAGGTTTCAGATCCGTACAATTCTGTAGGCAAAGAGATAGCAGGGAAATTAGGATCAGCACCTAAGGCACTCTGATAGCCGCTTGATTGATCAGGATTAAAAGCAAGCCTTGTATAGCCCTCAGAGGTATCATCTGTGTAAGTACCGTACTCCTTAAGATAGATAGCACTATCATTAGGATTTTTGGTATTGTAGATATTGATAGCATCAAGCCAAGTCCACACATTACCCCAGAGATTTTCCTCCCCACGATAACTAACAGAGGTAGTACCAGTATCCTCCTCAGGAGGTACACTAGAGGCATTACCCAGAGTAGCAGTAGCCCCAGTATTTACCGCAGTAGAGGCACTACATACACCTTTACCGATCTTAGCTTGACAATCATAAGAGGCATACTCAATCAGCATAAGCCATTGAGATACACTAGCCGCAAAGATATTATGCAACTGCCAGCCAGCCCCTCTATTGTTTGCCATAGTCCTAGTTTCTGCCCTTGTAATACTCCTATAAGGAGTAACACCAGCAATAGAGCTAAACTTAGCAGTAGTAGGATCTGCCTCTCCGCTGTTATCTGTGATATAAGCGCTGGAGGTAGTATCATAAGGTACACCCTCATAAGCGGCAAGGTAGATTTTATTCTGCAATACTCCATTAGCATCCTTAAAGCCTTGCATAGGGATAAATCCATCTCTAGGCTCAGGGCTAATATAAAATCTAACCTTGTTATACTGTTTCCCTCTACCTGTAGGAGCATCAATGGTAGATATAGGCACCGCTTTTACATAAAAGAGGTTTTGCTCTACCATTACCTGTACAGGAGTACCTACTGGATAATTTGTGCTACCCTTTGTAACCGCTGTAGTGAGCTTACCTGTTTCTGTGTAAGCAGTATCTCCATAATAGGCAAGCACTGTACCATCATCCGCTAAGATACAACGCTTTCTAGCCCACGGAGCCAGATTATCAAAATCCGCCCCAGCGGTAAGCCCCTCATTTTCAGCAATTCTCTTGATCTTGTTATTCGGAAAATCGACCTCTACACCATAAGTACCCTCATAGCCGTAGCCCACATAGAGCTTTATATCATCAATCTCCTCTTGCAAAGCCACTACTTGAGCTACAGTAGCCATAGCTGTAGGATCTACAATGACCTCCACACTAGAGGCATTAGATACCGCTGTTACCAGATCAATCAGCAAAGAGCTAAGACCGATACCGCTAAAGGGCGGCATCCAATCCGCTGTAGCGGTACTCTCATCTGCTACCGATACACTGTAGAGGATTTCCCCTACATCAGGATCAGTAGCATACAAGCCGATATTACGCACATAGTAGCCATCCACCAGATCCTTATTAGAAAAGCTAGCACTAACCTTTACATTAGAGCCATTCTGCTTTACTACACTGGCTACCGCCGCACTCTGCTTAATTGTACCGATCCCTGTTAAGCTAGCCAGATCGCCGCTAAGAACATTCTCACTCACAGCAATCTTAGTAAAGGCTACCTTAGTTTTGCCAGCAACTACCTTAGCAAGGAGCTCCTGACCGCCTTTTGTAATAACCGCACTATTAAAAGCACCCATATTATTACCCGCCTTTCTTTTAGTTTATTGTTATAGTAGTAGCTACATTTGCTGAGGTAGCTACTACAGGCTTACCGCCGTTAGTTACTCTCTTTTGTATATCATGAGTGATAATCTTAGTGTAAGCCATACCGTAACCAGTACCGCTTTTAACACTCAAATTAAGGGAGCCTTTCATATCCTTATCATGAGTAATTAGCTGAGTATCAGCCTTACTCAGCCCTACACCAAAATTAGCAGAGGAGGGGCTAAAAGCCTCTACCTCAATATCATGAGTTATACAATAATGCAAAGCTGTAGTACACACACACCCTACATATAGAGGAGTAATTTTACTTGCCTCTAGGAGATTTTCAAACTCCAGCACCAGATTACAGGGTAATATCTCCTTAAAGGTATCTGAGAGCAATTCAAACGCCCCATTTACCCCTAAATGAGTGATAACCTTTATCCAGTACTCATCATAATTCTCCTCCAGCTCAAAAGCACTCTCTGAGCCACATATACTAACCAGCCTTTTATAGAGCTCAGACTTTGTATAGGGTACATAGTCATTCCAAAGAGTAAGCACCCTAAACCGCCTTGTATCAAGAGTATCCTCCTCATCAGGAACAATATCCATCATATCCTCATACCGCTTAATACCGTACTCATCCGCTGTTTCTATAAACATATTAGCCAGAGTACGATCTATAGCCGCTAGGATATATCTGAGCTCAGGCTCCTCAGTATTAGCAATTTCCTTAAACTCTTTAAGCTGTCTAAGGAGAGGCATCCAATAGCTTAGCAAATCTACCTCTTTAGCCATTAGCTCACCTCCAGAGTACCTAACAACGGTATTTCAGACTGCTCCAAAGTAATATTACTGGTATTGCCGTTTATAGTAGTATTCAGTACATCTATAACACCATCAATACCTAAGATCCTATTTTCGATCTGTGAAATACGAACTATCAAGCCCCCATTTTCCCAAACCTTACGCATTTCCAAAAAATACGCCTCAAGTACCTCTTGTACTTTTTTCTTTATAGTAGAGAGTGCATACCCCTCAAGTAAAGTAAGAGTACAGGCTACATTAACAGTAAAAGTATCAGCACTTACTACCGTTACTGTATGCCCTATAGGAGCAATACCAGAGCCAGTACCTTTAGGATCTGGATCAATCGCCTCTTGTACCGATTTTACCAAAGTAGCAGAGGCGGCTCCAAAATCACTATTGATAATAATGAGCTTTACTGTACCGCCACCATTCCAAATAGGCACTACCACAGTACCGCCCACACCATCAAGAGCATTAGTTTTATCTTTGTAATCCTGTTTATTGCCGCCAAAAGGATTAGAGCTGAAAGAGGCAAAATACCTCTTTCTGAGGATTTCTGTATCCTCATCATCCTCAGCGGGTATCAAAAGCTCTACCAGAGAGCCCTCCAGATCCTTATTGATATAATCAATGCTGGAAAGCTCACCAAAGAACTTATTACCCTCTGTACCCACTGTTTCACACTTCATTTGATAGTAGTAAAAAAGAGTGCCATCCTCAGTAGCACTCTCAATAAACTCTATAGCCGCATAATTCAGCTCATCTAAATTAAAGCGTGATCCTATAGGTATCTCCATATTAAACTTGCCTTTTAGTACAGCGTAAGTAGCCGCCTGAGGCTCAATGCCTCTCTCTTTACATCTCCTGATAAGGTACTCTCTGCTAGCCGTATCAGCAAAGCCATCAGAGATTATACCATCCAGCAAAATATAAATATTTGCGTGCTCAGCGGATACAGGGGCTATAGCGTTCATAATCAGAGAGCCCTCACGCTTATCCACATCAACCCCCACTCTTTCTAAGGATCTCTGTAGGATTTTCTCAAAAGTTTGATCCTCATACATCAATAGCCACCTCCTTACTACCTACATCTGTTACCAGCTTAAACTTTACATACAGCTTTTCTTTTACCTGAGAAACTGTAAGATCCTCTATAGCTGTTATGTGCTCATTGATAAACAAGCACTCCTCAATATATCGCTTTACCTCAGAGTACAGGTAATCCCCATCAAAGCTATAGCCTATGAGGTTAGTGTACTCCTCTCCATATTGCCAGCTATAAATAACCCATCTATATCTCTGAGCTTTTAGAGCTAAATAAGCCCATATACACAAAGCATCTACACCAGTTACAATCCTACCAGTGAGCCTCCCAGTAGCAAAATCAAGCTCATACTCACGAATAGAGGAGGCGGTTACATCTGGTGTAACAAGAGCAATCTCCTCATCCGTAGCAAAAGGAAATAAACTCATATTATCAAGCCTCCTTTACTCTGGCTAAGATTACATATTTATTTGTATCATTCAGCTTTTGCACCGCTACCAGATCACCCTTTTTAAGCCCATCTGTATAGGTTATCTGTGTTTGCCGTGAAAGCATTACATCAGGATCAGGATTATCCTTACCCGCAAAACCGTTACTCTGAGTAGTATCTACACTCACTGAGGATACATAGGGGATCTTAATCTGTCTGGTATATCCAGAGATTAAATAATCCGCTATATATAAATCCTCAGCATTGAGCACCAGATCATCTATCTTTACGCTATTAGAGCTCTGCATAACTCCTAGCTGTAGAGTAACAGGATTATCTTTACTACCCTGAGATCTCATCATGTTTATCATCTCAGCATAGAAAGCATCATTTTTCATCTCTCCGCCGCTATCAGCCATACACGCACCTCCTAGCTAAAAGAGCCCTCATCTACCCAGCCCCATACATGAGTTTTACTCCAATCCTCAGTAACTAAGTGATAAGGATGAGCCGATCCCTTATTGATAATAGTTATCTTAGCGGGACCAGCAGAGGGAGAGCCTCCAGCCTTATTACCAGTAGATGATACATAGTGTTTACCGCCCTTAAACTGTACTATATCTCCTACTTTGTACTCTTTTTTCTCCTCTTTCTTTTCCTCCTCAACTACCTCAGCCGCACGATCTCTAAGAGTTACTGTGAGGCTCATGGTAGCCACCCCTTTACTGTAAGTATGAGTATCAGCCTCTATCCACACATCACCGCTCAAGCCTGTAGAGCTATCTTTTACAATAGCCCCAGCCCCAGTAATAGCACCGTTAAAGTTTACGCACTCAAGAGTAAAGGTTTTCTCTACACCCTTAAACATACTCTTAGCTGTAGTGGTAGCATCCTTACCCTCCTCTTTTGTGTAAACCTGTTGAAAAATACCGTACTTTAGATCCTTATCGTTTTGCACCATCCCTACAGGGTTTCCTTTTCCGTCATAGATCTTAACCCTGTTTACCATGTTAGTAATACTCTCTTTATACTTGCTGGAGATAATATTACTATCCTCAGCTAACTCAATCTCACAAACAATACCGCCTACCCGCTCCACACAGAGCTTACCTTTTCTAGCTAAGATGATATACTCTTTTTTGTTTTGCTCTGTTGCCTGAGCATACGCCTCAGAGATAATATCATAGATAGACTTGTTTTGTACTATGAGCTTTTGGGAAATACCAGTAGAGGCTAAAGATCCTACAGGGATCTCCATATCACCGCAAACCATTTGAGCAATAGCCTCCGCTGTCTTTCCGCTAAAGTTATAAGTAGCCTTACTTTTGAGGGTATAAAACAAAATATCATAGGCTACATAGCTCACAGTACCAGTAGTGCTACTTGCCTCCCGCTCAGTAATAAACCCTCTAAAGAGCTCTGTTTTTCCATCATCCTCAAACAAGTATATAGGATCGGCAAGGGCTATCTCAAGTTTCTGTACATTAGGATCTAAAGGAGCGTTTACAATCTTAAGCTCTAATTTTCTAGCCATTTGCGACTTAGAGCCGCCCCAGCTCATAGAACTTATATAGTCTGTAATATCGTTATCCTTATGTAGTACAATCACTTTAGCACCTCCTCACCTTAAGGGATATTCAAAACCTCACCAGCATAAATCAAATTAGGGCTCCTCTTTGAAAAAATCTGCTGGTTAGCATCTACAATCTTTTTATATTGAGCTCCATTACCATAAAACTTTTTAGCGATATTCCAGAGGCAATCCCCGCTCTTAACAGTGTATTTTTTACCGCTGTTTGTTTCTGGAGCTTTTGTTTCCCTCTGCTTAGGCGGATCTGTTTCTACAGTAATGTTAGCCTTTTTGATCTTAATCCTTTTGTATTCCTTTAATGATAATGTATAGTATATATCTCCTGTAGCATCTTGCTCACCCCAGCTAAAACTCTCAATAGTACACTCCATATTGAGAGATCTACCAATTACAACCCTACAAGGCTCTCCAGAGTTTCTCCAGCTCTCAATCTTTTCTACCAAAGAGAGCGGATCGCCTACAGATTTTGCAAAGTTATAATCTCTAGCTGGAAAGAAAGAGCTAAGGGATACCGCCCTTAGCCCTGTCTTTCCCATGAGGTTTATATCTCCTGTTTGGATTACATTAGTTACCGTATTCTTATGAGATACAGAAACGGTATAATCCGTAGGCTTAACAGGGAGAGCAATTCTGCCCTTACCCTCTTGCTGTATGGTAAAATTCAAGTTTCTGCACCTCCTTAAGCCATATTAGGCACCAATTTACGGAACTTAGTAACCATATCCTGTACTACCTTATCTGTATCTGCCTCTTTCTCAATTATCAGAGTTTCAGCAAGGTACAGCTTTTCAATCTTAGTATTAGATCCGTTATTTTCCTGTTTTTCTCCACTGATTTCCTGTATAGCCTTAGGAGCCTCTGGAGTACTGGTATCAATCTCAAGGGGCTTAATGCTAGGAGATAACTCAACACCCCTAGTACTCATAGCCCTATCATATTGATCCGCCTGATTTCTGGTAAGTACCTTTTCACCCTCATGTAGGATAGCGGGATAGTTATTGTACGGTACACGATCTTTACCATACGCAAACCCTAACCAGCCTTTAACGGTATTAAAACCAGAGCTCAGCCATCCTCCCACCTTACTAATAGCACCGCCTACAGCGGATAGAGCACTAGATAAGGCATTTAAGATAGGCTGTAGCACACTCCATACCTTAGATATGATATTCTGGATCGTAGGAAATACCTTTTGTACCACGCTCAGCAGAGCTTGAAAGATACTTATAGCCAAATCCAGAATAGGGGAGATGATACTCCAAGCCACTTGAAATACAGAGGATATTACCTGTATAGCCGTTTGAATAATCGGGGCTACCGTCTGGAAAACCTGTTGTAAAATACCCATTACAGGGGTAATAACAGTATTGATTACCTCTGCAATCTTAGCCCCCACCTCTTGAAAGATCTGAGATACTATGGGGAAAATCGTTTGAATTACCCCCACTACTATCTCTATGATACTCTGCACTACAGGTAATGCTTGCTGTATAAGCCCAGCAAAAGCCTCTATAATAGGCATTACAGCATTGAGTACCATTGTGATTACTTCACTCACAATAGGGAATACCTGTTGAATAATCCCCGCAAAAGTCTGAATAATCTGAGATACCACTGGTATAAGTGTTTGTATCACTGTACCCAAACTCTCTAGGATAGGTAATATAGCGGGTATAACCGCATCTATCACACCCAGAATACTAGGGAATACCTCTAGGAACATATTACCCAGACTACCCAAAACAGGAGCTATAGCGGCTACTACCTGAGCCACTCCCTCTAACAGATTACCTATTGTAGGAATAGCCATAGAGATAGCATCAGCAAAGCCTTGTATAATACCGCTACCATCTCCAAAAGCACCGCTTAAGGCATCCGCAATCTTAGGAGCTACAGAGGTAAACATAGCCCCTAATTGCTGTACTACAGGCTTAAAAGTAGTAACAATGTTTTTCACAACATCAAAGGCACCCATAATACCATCAAACACATCAGGAGGGAGTACATTTTGCAACATACTCTTAATCTTAGGAGCCGCATTACTCAACCCTACCCTAATAGCATCTGGTAACGCTGTGAAAATATTTACCACCATAGGGATTAAGTTACCGCCTATAAAGGTAGCCGCTGTATCTACCAGAGCCTCCATAGATCCAGTAACATCCCCGCCTATTGCTAGATTTCCTAACAGATTTTGAGCTGAGGCTTTCATAGCGGCAAAAGATCCGCTAAAGGTTTCAGCCGCCTCTTTAGCAGTAGTACCAGTAACCCCTAGATTTTCCTGTATCACATGGATAGCATTGTATACATCAGATAGGCTACTAATATCATAAGTCTGCCCTGAGAGCTTTCCAGCCTCTACTAAGAGCCTCTGCATCTCCTCTTTAGTACCGCCATAACCTAGCTTGAGGTTGTCGAGCATGGTGTAGTTTTGTTTCGCAAATCCTTGATAGGCGTTTTGGATACTAGCCATATCAGTACCAAACTTATTAGCATTATCCGACATATCAATGACCGCCATATCAGCGATCTTAGCGGCTTTAGCTGTATCACCCTTTAAGGACTGCAAGAGGGAGGCTGAAAACCCTGTAACGGTTTCCATATAAGCATTAGCAGAGAGCCCCGCCGTTCTAAATGCGGCATCCGCATTAGCCTTTACAGCGGCGGCATCCCCCTTAAACAGAGTTTCTACACCACCTATACTCTGTTCAAGTTTTGCCCCCTCCATAAGAGAGGCAAAAGTACCAGCTCCAGCTATACCAACGGCAATAGTAACGCCCTTAGCCAGAGTAGCAAGAGTGCTCTTTATTTTATCAAGCCCTGCACTAGCGGCATCCTTGATAGCTACAGTAGCCTTAGCCACTGTAGATCCTACACCCTTTAATCCGTCTTTTACCTTTGAAATAACCTTACTAGCCCCATCTTTAATAGCAAGAGCGGCTCTAGCTGTAGTTTTACCTATAGCCTTTAAGCCGCTCTGTACTTTATTTATGATAGGGCTAGCCTTATCCTTGATCTGGATAAACGGCTTAGCAACCGTTTTACCCACCGTTTTTAACCCGCTTTTTACCTTTTCTATCGCCTTTGTAGCCGTATCCTTGATAGCTATAGCGGGTTTAACTACCAACTTACCTACAGTAGCTAAAGCTACTCTAACCTTGTTTATCCCTGTAGTAGCCATATCCTTAAGGCTCAATACAGGGTAAGCTACAGCACGACCTAGCCACCCTAAGGTATTTTTAATCTTAGCTAGCCCTTGTGAGGCGGCATCTCTCAGCCTCACAATAGGAGTATAAGTAGTAGCAATCTCTTTGAGTTTCTTACTTATTCTGCCAGCCTCAGAGGAGATAAGATCCTTGAGTTTTACCACAGGGCTAGCTACAAACCGCCCTATCTCTTTGATTTTATTTGCAATCTTATCCGCCTGAGCGGTAGCCTGATCGTCAATCTCAGCCTTAGGAGCAATTTTTACAGAGCCAACGCTAAGAAATCTCTGTTTTACCTTTTCTACCCCATCTTTTACTACACCTAATACTCCAGAGGCATTATCCGTAGCATTGATAGAGGTATTTACCTTTGTTTTCCCTAGCTCTCTAACACTTGCATTAGTTTGAGCTATTTGCTGAGTAAACTTTCTTTGTAGCTCAAGGTTTTTCTGTAGAGTAGCCGCCATATTATCCTTTAAGCTAAGTTTTGCACCAAACTCAATCATAATACAGCACCTCCTTTACAAACCTTTCACATCATCACACCATAAGCCACATAGGGCATACAGCCTTATTATTTGAGCTTTCTATGAGCTCATTTCTCTCCTGTACCTCTTTTTCATAAAAAGCCTGTATTACAGTGAGCTCTCCTCTAGGCATAGAATAGAAAACGGATGGGCGTATCCTACCATGTTTCCAATAGTAGTACATCATCTGAGTAAGCCCATCCGTTTCAATTAGTTTTTTACTTCTTTAACCGCCCCATCACCAAAGCCAGAGAGCTTAGCAATCTCTGTATACACAGCGGTAATCTCACCAGAGAGGAGGATCTTTCTCACCACATCCTTAGGAGTAGGCACCTTATATTTAGTACGGAGATCCGCACTCTTAAAGAGCGGCTTACCATCTGCCCCCATAACACCCTCAAGCACTGTAAAGAGCTGGAGCTGAGATACATCCAGATCCACATCTTTACCGCTTACAGAGAGTGCCATATCCTGTACCTCCTCATACTTATCAGGAGAAAGAGCCTGACAAGTGAGGATAAACGGCTTACCGAAAATCTCACTAAGCCTAGTGATTTCCACCTCTTTAGTAGGGAGCTTAATATCTCCCACATCAGATCCCAGCAAAAGATCCAGCACATTTACAGCCGCTTTCTGTTCAGCCTGTTCAACTTCCATAATCTCAGGATTTTCATTAGTTTTTGTTGTTTTAGTAGCCATTTTATAGCCCTCCTATTTTCTTAATAAAATAAAAATAAGGCGTGTGAGAGATCCTATAACCCCTCACACGCCTTACTACCTTTGTGATAGTACTCTTTACTGAGGAGCAATCTGATCCAGATACTCATACCCTGTAAAGATAAACGGAGTTTCAACTTCACCGGGCGTTTGAGCCTCCCAATCAAACAGAGTAAGATCGTCAAACTGTACGCCGCTAATAGAAATACGCTCAGCACCGTAAGCATCAGGATCAGCCAGCTTACTTACCACAGTAAACCTTACATCCTGTTTATTTCTTACCATATCGGCAATTTTGATAGCCATTCTGGAGCTTACCTTAAACAAGGTAAGAGAGCCAGTGCCTTTACAGCCTACCACCTTACTATCAGTGAAAAACATCCCGCACTGTTTGATCTCCTCTTTGTTAAACTCTACTTTTGCCTGAGCCTTTTTACACTCTCCGACATAATCGCCATCAAGCCAAATCTCACCAAAAGTACCGTTACAAATACGCTTAGTTTCAATAGCCATTACATATACCCTCCTTTACTCCTTATTGATGAAAATATCAACATCCTCAATAGCATCAAGGATACTGATAGTACCTTTAAGGAAAACATGAGAGCCAGTATTAGCCTCTTTGATTTCCTGCTCAGACATATCAGAGGTATCTACACCGATACTCTCAAGATACTGTTTCTGCTTAGCAATATTGATCTCAATGGTAGAGCTATCCGCTTTAAGGTAGCCCTTGCCTCCCTCTGTAGCCTCCAGCCCTCTCAGATACCCCTTAATAGCGGTAATCAGCAAGCACTTATTATCATAACTGTTACTGTAATTACCGATATAAGAGCTATTGATAGTGCTGTAAATATCGCTCTCAATGAGATCTTGAATAGCAGAGATCTTAATTTTCTTAAGATCCTCAGTATTGACCTCAGAGGTAGTAGTAAGAGAGTTTACACCCCTACCCACTACAATCCTCTCTCCATCACTGTAGAGTACCAGCTTGCCATCATCAATAGCCTTATCCACATCCTCATCATCCGCACTAGGGATCTGGGTAAGCTCTGAAAGCGGCTTGTATGTAGCAGAGATCCTTAGATCAATACCAGCCAGCAAGCCAGCGATACGGCTACAGTACTCAGCAACGGTATAAGCCTTTTCGCCCTCCATAATCTTTTCTGTAGCGGAATAATTCACTACAGAAAAGTTAATCACAGAGCGATCATCTGCAACCGTATCAGGGAGCACCGCTACAGGGCGGCGGATCGTCTTAGCCCTAAGCCCCTTAATCCATGTTGCAAAAGTCTTAGCCTCATCTGCTGTAATATCAGGAGCACCTACAATATAATTGACTTTCTGTGTACCAAAGTACTTAAAAGCCGCATTGTAATTCTCTGCATCCTGAGGCAAGGTGTAAATAATCACCTTTGTAGGAGCCCCTGTAAAGGCTCTCTGAATATAAGCCGTATTTTCCGCACTAAAGGCACTCTCTCCATCAGGGATCTCATCCACGCCCCTTAGGATCATAGCACCATTATTTTTAGCATCCTTGAGGATAATACCAACTACCCCCAAAGTACCACTCTGGATAGCGGCTACAGCTTTCTTAGAAAACTCAATAACAATATCAGGCAATCCCATATTGTCAACCTCCTTTATCCATTACTTTTAGTTTCAGTTATAAAATCAACCTCACTCATGAGCTCATACTCATTAGGAGGTTTAGGTAAATCCTCTGTGAAATTGAGTACCAACCTTGCATAAATAGCACCCTCTGAGATCCTCATTTCATCAGAGTAACTCTCAATCTTTGCATACCGCTGTTTTTCCTCAACACCCTCCAGCGGTATCACTGGTAACACTGTTTGAAGTATGAAAAGGTATTTTAGCTTTTCTTTTACCTCATACAGCCCCTCAGCAAACACCTGATCCGCCTCATTACGCTTACCAAAGTAAACGATCTGAAAAGTAGGGTTATCCTGATACACATTGATATTTTTGAGCTCTGTACTCCCTGTAGTTAAAGATACATAAAAGCTACCCCGCTCAAAATCGCTAGGCACCTCCTCAATATGTACAGGCACACCCTCATAGGCGGAGGCAATCACTTTACAAACGCTATTAAGCAATCTCATAGCTACCTACCTCCCTCTACTTCTCTGGCACACTCCTCCATAAAACTATTTACCAGCCGTGTAAGACTAGGCTTAGCCGCTGTCATTCCCTTATCCATAAAGTGAGCACCCTGTACATAACGCTCTTTAAGCATTATGCCTTTTTGATCCTTACTCTTAAGGTATTTTGACTTGCCGCCCACACTCAGCCTATCCGCTGGTAAAAATCTTTTATGCTGTACATGACCTTCATCTACAAAGAGTGCATATTTTACATTTGTACCTACCTCTACATAGTCCTCAGATATTCCATCATCAAACAGAAAAATACTATCTACAAGCCTAGAGGTATCTACAGGCACAAACGGTAATACACTGTTTAGGTAAATATTACCCATACGCCGCAAAAGGATAGCTTTTTTAGCCTCCCATTGATCCACAAACTTAGCAAAGTTTTCAACAAACTCAGCCCAGCCCTCAATAGAAAAGCCCATATCAGACATAGCTACACCTCCTGAGCACCCACTAAAGGCACCTTAAGAGCTGTCCGCTTTTTATATGGTTTATCTGCCAGAGCCTTATACTCAGAGCTTAGAATAATCTCATCATACTCATCAAGCTCATAAATATAAAGCACATCTCCCAGCTCAATATCAGCATCAGGCTCAGTATACAGATTAAGATCTGTAGTAGCCTCTTTTTGAGGGGCTTTTTGAGCTGTGTTACTGTTACTTTCTGAGATATGGCAAGGATAAGAGCCTACCTCTTTCAGCGTTTTCTTAGGGCGGTTATATTCTCCCAAATCAGAGGAGTACCTTTTAACAATAACCTTTTTATCCAGCATAAAATCCAGCATCAGGCTCACCTCCTACTCTTTTGGCTCATTCATTCTAGGAAAAAGCCTCCTGTAGGGGTAGAGCCTCTGCTTTACATTGTCTGGTAAAGGATCATCAAAAGATACATTCTCATCACTGAGAGTATAGGCGGTTTCGCCCTCCGCTCCTCTTTTGCGGTATTTCATTACCGCTAGATCCTCTTGCACATTCTTAAGAGCTCTAGGGAACACATCAAGCCCATCCTCATCATAAAAGGTATCTCTGCAAAAATCGGCTATATCCTCTCTAGCCTTTTCCAAACACACCTCTAAGATAGCTAGCTTTTTAGTATTATCGTCTGAGAGCCCTAAGAGTATCTTACATCTTTCAAGGCTTGTCATTGTAAACCTCCCCTCTGAGGAGGTTTACTCCTCAATCAATGTTACACCATCAAGAGTAGCAAGCACCTTAGCCGCCTCAAGGCTCTTTGTTTCTGCCTTTCCGTCAATAAACTGAACACCTACAGCGGAACAAGTAAGATACTTATTTTTAGAGGTAAACTTATAGACCTTTTCAGCCTTAGCGGTAGTAGTAGCCTTAGCCTTTTCCTCTTTCTGAGTACCGCCCTCTGTTTCCTCAGGAGCCTTAGTTTCCACTGTTTCCTCAGGAGCCATCTCTTGAGCCTGATCCTTTTCTTTCTCCGCCTTAGCGGTAGTAGTAGCCTTAGCCATAGTCTAATTACCTCTCTTTCTTTAGCCCTTGCTTGCCTCTGTAATCAAAATCTTAGCACCAGCATAGCTATTGAGGAGCTTGATAGTGCTCTCATTGATAATATGACCTTTGAAATAATCGCCAGCCTTAGGCAAATCCTCATAGAAAGTAGAGCGGAGCTCTGCAATCTGTACCTCATCAAGATCAAGAGCCAGAATAGTTTTAGTATCCATATGGCGATCCAGTACCAGATTGATAGTACCAAAATCAGAAACGATCTTAGAAATACCCACGCCCCACTCATTAGTTACAGAGCCATTCTCCAGCACCCAGCGGACATTAGAGCCAGCCTTAGCAAGAGCATTGATCGCTCTTTTCTGAGTAGCATTGACAAAAGCAAAATACTCACCCTGAGCACCGTGATCCCACATTTTTTGGAAAGCATCAAGGAAATGATCCTCCGTAAGTGCTCCAGCCGTGCTAATCACATTGTTAGAATTAACCAGATTAACTAAGCCGTTCATCTGTCTAGCGGCGGTATCACTCTCAACAGTCTTAGTACCATTAAGGAAATACCACTCCATATCACGCTTGAGCTCAATAAGGCGATCACTCACCTCAGCATCAAAAGTATCACCAACACCCTTAGGATGGAGGGCTCTAGCCGTGCCGCTCACCTGAGTAACTTTCTCAGTGATCTGACACAGATTAGAGATAGAGGAGCGAGAGCTTACAACTACAGTACCCGCATCAGCACCCTCCTTAATCAGAGTGCCTCTGGTAGTATCAAGCTGTTTCTCACGCCATGTAACGGTAATATCCGTTGCGGGAACAACTGCACCTCTACCCATCAACATAGTAGTAAGCGGAGTATCAGTAGGGGATACCAGCTTAATCTCATCAGAGAGATCAACAACCTCATCAGTCAAAAAATCTTTACGCTTAACCATATCAGCCATTATAATTACCTGCCTTTCAAAGTTATAATTTATGTTTGTTTAGATGAGCCTTTACTCATCCTCAGAGTTATGATACTTTGCCATCTTAGCAGAGATCATACCCTTTACATTTCCAGCCTTTTTAGCCTCATCATAAGCGGTTTTATCCTCTCCGCCCTTATCACCAGTAGCGGGAGTAGAGCCTTTAAGAAACTCAGCTTTAGCCTTTTCTACCGCTTTAGCAACTTCCGCATCAAAGAGAGCTTTCATACCCTTTACTCTTGCGGTTAGAGCTTTCTTACGCTCATCCTCATCAGAGATACTAGCCAGATCCTCAACGGCAATCAGATTTCTAAAGCCACTATCCAGCCCAAGCTCAGCAATAGCATCTACCACATCCAGCTTAAGCCCCTTAATGGTAAGATCCAAATCTTTCTTAGCCTGTGCCGCCAATCGCTCTCTTTCCTCAGCCTGAGCTCTTTCCTCAGCACTCATCTTTTCCTTTGCCGCCTTATCAGCCCACTCTTTCTCCTTTTTCTTGATAGCATCAGTAACACGCTTATCCGCCATCTTTTCATACTCTTTTTGGATTTCCGCTCTGATTTCCTCCTCAGTCTTTGCCTTAGGAGTAGTTTCAGCACCAGCACCCTCAGAGTTAGGAGTGGTAGTAGCCTTTTCCTCTTTTACCTCAGTAGTTACCTCAGTGTTTTTTGTTTCCTCAGCCATTTTCTTAAAACCTCCTTAAAAAATTAAGTTTTACCGTGCGATCCCCCGTAGGTTATCACCTCAGTAACCCTTTTTTCTTTCCAAAAGATAGGTTACATATCAGCAAAAATATGTACTTACCCTGTAAAATCTCAAGAGTTTATTTCATTTCACCGAAAAAGACAAAAAAAACGGCTACCAGCATTTAGCCAGTAGCCGCTCTTTTACATTTTACAAATCCCAGATACCCTTTTTAGGCAATTTCTCAAGTACATCATAGAAATTAGGTATATCTCCAATCTGTTTACCCGCCTTAAGCTGAGTGAGTACCTCTATTTTTTCATCTAAAAGCTCCTCACTACTTAAATCAAAAAACTTAAGCTCAGGAATACCAAACACAGAGGCATACAGATCCTCTATCTCAAGCATTTTCTCTACTTTTTCTTTCTCACTCATCTTATACACCTCCTACTATACCTAACATTTCTGTAATCGTGCCAGCCAGAGCCTCTACAAGCTCTGGTTTATCCTCTGCCAGCATAGCTACCAAATCAGGACGGAGAACACTGAGAGCTCCATAATTCGCTAAGGTTTCCGCTCTCCTCTGATCCATACTCCTGTAATAGCCAGATCCATGACCGTATTTTACAATACCCTTATCTCTGTATGTACCTCCAGAAAGAGCATCATATATATCCTCAAGATTTCCGATACCGCCGCCCATTACATTCCTACAAAGATAATCTCTCTCTGCCTCTATAGTACTCTCTAGCTTAGATAAGGCTTTCTTATACGCCTTATAATCAGATCCAGCTCCAAAAGCACCATTAGGCAAATATTGAGCTCTCAGAGCCTCCATACCATCAGATAACTTTTTTCTCATTTGAGTACTGATAGCGGATACCTCTGCATCATGCTCCTTAAATAAAGCTAACATTTTATCTCCAATAGAGGTATCTGTAGCCTTAAATGTAGCAACCAGCTTTTCACTGGTAGAGCTTACCCACTTACCCCTTTTACCACCAGCCCTATTATCCGCACTAAGCAAAAGATCTAGTAAGTGCATTTCCTCATGTAGAGTAGTTTGCAACTGCCCCGCTAAGTTTTCCCCAGATAGCTTAGGAATACACAGAGTAACATCTGAATACTTACCGCTACTCATATAGTACCTAGAGCTTACAGCATGATTTTTACCGTGAGAGATCTTAAATGGGATACCCTCTTTATCAAAATTATATACTTTATCCATACTTTTGTAAAGGGCTACCACATCCGCATCAGCACCCTCCGCCTTATTGATAGCATCTAAGAGAGCCTGAGTATTCTTTGCCTCAGCCTTAGTAGCATAAAACGCCTCAGGATAATCAGTAAGTACTACAGGATCTACTCTGCCTAAAGTATCCTTATCAGCTTTCACCGCTGGAGTTAGATCCTCTTTTGTAGGCGGTTTAAGGGCATCAGGATCACCTTTATATACCAACTTACCACCGTTTTTCCAATCTCTTACCCAGCCATCTTTAAGAGAGCCATCTGGATTTAGTTTATCGGCATTATCCGCTAACCATTTCTCATAATTCTCAGCCCCTCTTATAGATCCTGTAAGCTCATTGAGCTCATTAGGCTTAAAGGTATCATCTACTACAGGGATATAGATACACCTACAATTAGGATGACGGGGTAGAGTAGGCTCTTTGCCTCTCTGATAGTGTTTACCATTATCCGCAAAGCAAAGATCACAAGTACGGCTATCACCACCATTAGCACAGCGGTACTCCAGCTCCTCTACCCCTGTATCTGTATATACAGCATCATGAGCTACATAGGTTACTCTCTTTGTTTCAGACCTTGCAACCCGCTCAGCATTAGCCCTAGTAGTATTTATGCCTCTGTTGATCCTATCTGTTATCTCAGGGATACCCTCACCTAAGATCATACTCTGAGTAAGCCCTATCCTTAAATTACGCCCCAGCCGCTCTTTATCATTCCAGAGCCGATCACTAAACATAGCCCCGCTCCACGGATAATCAAGAGTTTTCTTTACCAGAGCTGGATTAAGCCTATTTAGGTTAGCTTTCACCTCTGTAAACTGCCCCAGAGTAAACATCTGCCTCAGATATTGATCTGTAAAGATATTGCCTAGCCCCTGATAAAACAAAGAGCTCTCTTTTTGCCCCAGTTTAGTAATCTCTTGAGTAATTTGCTCAAAAAGCCCTCTACTGCGAGTAAGAGCACTTTGATTAGCGTAACTCCATGTACCCCCTGCCTTTTGCACCTTTGCTAAGGTTTCCTGTACATCTGCTAAGATATTCTGCTGACATTCCTTATAGATAGAGGCTAAGATCCTCTCCATTTTAGCCTCATCCTCAAACGCTTTAAGCCCATTCCTTAAAACATCTTGCTCACGCTCCTCAATGAGCTTAGCCCTCCTCACACTATCCTCATGCAAGATCCTTTTCTGCTTAGCGGTAAGTTTGCTATAAGGGATACCATACATCTTAGCTACCTCAGGATTTATATACCCTTTGTAAGCCATTGTATAACCCTCCTTTAGCCGTTCTGAGCCCCGCTATCCTCTGTAGTGATACTTTCCTTGCCCTCTGCCATAAAACCGCTCTGAGAGCCTCCTTGAGCCCCTGTGATAGCGTTTAAGTTAGGAAACGGAGTAGCACCATCAAACTCTACATTTCTATCACTATAGGGATCGTTATTAGCCTTATCTGCCTCAGCCTCAGCTTTCAGCTTTTCCAGTACCTCTTTAGGATTATCAATAAACGGCAAGAGAGCTAAGAGGGTTTCTTTATCTACCTTGCCCTCCAGCTTACACACGGTATCCACCAGCTCAGTAGTGTTATTAGGCACATTCCTAGTAAACTCTACTTTGAGGTTAAGCACATCAGGCTCATGATCCGTAAGCACTCTCAAAGGAGCACACAACACCCTAAAGAGCTCTTTAATAGATTTCTCCATCTTACGCTCTTTGATAATACACTTTGTTTCCAGCCCAAATAGCTTAAAACGGATAGCAATACCAGAGAGATTACCCGCAAAGTTTTCATCAGAAAGATCGGGCACCTGAGAAAACTTATAGATATTTTTCTCTAGCCTGTCTAAATGGTTTTCTATAGCCTCTGTCTGGATCTGCTTAGTCAAAAACTTAGCATCACCATTCTCCATAATCTCTAAGATACCCTCCTCTTTGAGGCTTTTCTTAGCATTTTCACCTACCACCATATTTTTAAGCATCAGGTACGCATTACGGAAAGCCTCAAACTCATTACTCATATCAGAGAGTACCTTATCATAGTCATTTACCAGAGTTTCAATCCTTTCCAGATCGCTCATTTGCTCCTCATTGTTATAAAGGGTAACAATCGGAATACGCCCATAGATATGGGGTACTCTTTTCTGGAAAGTAAAGCTAGCTACCGATCTTGCACCTCTAGCCCCTATACTCTCCTCAGTGCTAGTAAATACATCATACCCAGTAGCATCATACACCTCAGCATAATGAGTAGTTTTCTTTGTATCCTCTGTATCAATATCATACAAGCGGATTTTCCACTTAGCCTCATGAGTAGAGCTATTTTTATACACAATAATACAATCCTCAGGGCTAACCCTCATTAAGCGGGTTTTACTCTCCTCATTCTGATACACCAGCACATGAGATAGCCCCTTAATCATAGCCTCCTTACCCCATTCAATGAAAAGATCATCCTTATCATTCTCTGAGCAAATACTATCAAGCTCATCCTGTACCGCTGTATCTACAATCTCACCCAAATCCACACCAACATCTACAGGATCTACCTCTACAGGCTTTTTCTCTGCCTGAGGCTCTGTATAATTGAGGATTACAGGGTTTCCTAAGAAATAGCCTACAGTATTATCAATAATCTGACTAAAAAAGTCATTTGAAATACGGTTATTAGGCTTGTTTTCATCCTGTCTAGGACGGTTTAAGATTTTATGCTTATTCTCATAGAGCCTCTGGTACTTTTTGTACTTAGGGGCTATTTTCTTTTTATGAGCACTAACAAGCTCACCCAAAAAAGCCGCATCTATGCGGGGAGTATCACTCTCCACATTAAACTCTCTATCAATAGGTTTATTTATCATTAAAATTACCTCCAATCTCAAAATAAAAGAGCCTCTTACAGGCTCTATCTGTGTTTATATCGTAAAATCAGCTCTACTTAATACTCTAACCTCATTACCCGCATCCGCTACCGTCATAGCGTGATCCAGAGCATCAAATAAATCATCATGATCCACCTCTGGAAAGAGTAGCAAACACTCCTCAAGATCATCCATGCCCTCTCTAAAATACACTTTACCATTTTCAAAGTTAGCAGATCGCCGCATAGCTCTAGTAACCTTATCTTTAGTAGTATTGATATTGATAACAGGGAGTAGGCTTAGCCTCCTAAGCTCTTGAGCTAGAGCTTTCTGATACTGGTTAGTTTCCACGCCCACACGCTCTACCATAGGGTACTTATCACGCCCATAAGAGATAGTAGTGGTAAGCTGAGTGTTGAAAGTAAGCCTATCTTTCACATAATCCAGTACATATACATTCCTGTTATCATCTACCCCTATAATCATCAATACAAAAAAGTCATTGTTACTATTTTCATTCTCAGATATAGCTAAGTCTGCACCCATGTACACCCTTACCTTTATCCAGCGATCAATACCCTCATTATCCTTAATGCGGATTTTTGCTGTTTGAAAATCATAATCAATTTTGTACTCCTCATAATAGCGGAAATACTGAGCCTTAAATATTCGCCCTTTAGCCAGCTCAGTATCATTCTGGTACTGCATATTGAAAATGATCTTACCACTCTCAGCCCTAATCTCTTTCAGCCGCTCAATGGTAAACTTTTCAGCCCACAAAGATACCTCTTTCCCATCTACAAGCTGGATAGCCCTCTGGATATTCACCTCATAGTTACGGCTCTTAATGAGATCCTCATAAAGATCAAGCGGGTTATATCGTGTACCTAATATGTGTATCTCACCATCAGGCTCCAAAGTAGGGAAGAGAGAGCTATAAAACCACTCATTAAGATTTTTTCTTTGCCGCTCTGTTCTAGCGTTTTCCAGCCCTACTAAATCATCACCCACAATAACATCAAAGTGCTTAGAGATAACGGCTCCAGAGGCTCCTAAAGCTGTTACAGTAGCCTCTTTCTTAATGATAGTACGCTTATTTACTGTAAACTCTCTATCATTCCACACATTATCCTTACTCTTTTTCCAATCCCCAAAAATGCGGATAAGATCAGTGTTTTGCTCAAAATGAGTACGGATCTCTTTTAAGAAAGCCTCTGCCTGAGTTTGTGTCTTACTGCCTATCATAATCCTAATATTAGGCTCTCTGAGTATTCGAGTTATACAGTAATCTACATCTCCTACCGTACTTTTACCAAAGCCTCTAGGGGCTAAATCAAGGGTATTCTTTCTGTTTGAGATATTTGCAATAATACTCTTGTGCAAGCCCTTTATACTCCGCTTAGTGATATACTTGCATACAAGATAATAAGCTACCTCAAAATCAGAGTTAAGTATTAAGTGTTTAATAATGGCATCTGGATTATCAGCCTGAGAGATCATATCCTCTACAAGCTCTACCTTTGTATAATCCACATCACTTAACCCCCTCTCTTTCAAAGTAAAAGAGAGGCGTTTTGCCGCCTCTCTAAATCATAACTACCTTATATGCCAGAATACAGGATAACACCCAGCAAAAGAGCATCCCCATAGCCAAAGTACCCTTTTTGCCCTTATCCTGATTATCTCTTTTATCATTCTCCTCATTTGAGAGCTTGCACAGCCCCCAGCCAGTATTAAGGCTTACTAAAAGCACAATAAGTAGGAGTAATTTTATCACAATCAGCTTAATCATTACTGTACACCTCCTCAGCAATACCCGCCTCTTGAAATGCCTTGAGGATCTTAGGTATCTGTATTGCCATCCAGTCTACCATCTCCTCATTTTTTGCCCATGCTCCGCCGCTAAGAGAGTTTACATCAAGCCCACTCTCATATAAAAAGGCGTGTACTATCTCATGCCTAATTACTTTATGCTGATATGCTACCAAATCTCTCTTACTATCCCAGCTCTGCTTAAAGTTAAATACTAAGAGCTCTTTAGCACTGGTATCACACCATCCATCAGCCTCTCTATCTGCCCTATAATCCTCATCCTCAATAATGAGTATCTTATAAGGCACCCCCAGAATATGTACCACTGTACCGCTCTTTCTATAATTCTGAGTACAAGCAGTAAGCCCCAGCTCTTTTACTTCTACCGATACTACAAGCTCTGTATCACACAGCTTAACTACAGCCGTATCATCAGTAACAGAGATAACCTCAGCCAGCCGCCGCTTTTCTCTTTTGAAATATACAATATTACCCGCTTTTATTGCCTCTTGCATATAGCACCTCCTACAAATAAGGGAGAGCCCTCAAGCCCTCCCTTAATTTTTACTGTTTTTCCTCAGGGAGCACCAAATCATCAAAGATAATAGGTACTCTCTCTCTAAGCTCTTTAAGGAGGGGTACTGCTACCTCTCTCATCTGAAGATGAGGAGCACCTGTTATCCCTACAGCTCTCAGCTTAAAGAAATGCCTCCACTCTCTGAGATTAGCTGTTACTACAATCTCTGTTTTAAGGCTATTAGGGAGTACCGCTCTAGCCTCCTGAGGTGTACAGCCAAAATCAAGCAAAGCAAAGTACTTAGCCTCCATATATTCACAGGTTTTAAGCCAGCTCTCATAGCCAGCAGTACCCTCACTCAAATAGAGGGGCTTGATAACCGTAATTTCTCCACCAAAGCCCTCTTTAGAGTAATTGCAATATCTAGTACTCTCCTGAGCAAAAGAGGCTAATCTATGCCTTACAATCTCATGAGATACCCCACGATCACAGATAAACTTTACTGAAAAGCTATAATGCTCCAGCATAGCCTCATGACCTCTCTTTATAAGAGCCTTTACCATCTTTTCAGCACTACCCTCAGTGATCTTATCCTCACTTTTGTAGCATACCCTAGCTACTCTCTCAATCTTTTTAAGGATTTCTGCCCCATTGAGCTCATCAAGGATCTCATACCCAGCCTTTACAACTCTCATTTACCCAGATCCTCCTCAAGAATATGTTTAACCAACTGAGCAACTACCTCAGGAGGCATATCATCAGGCACTACAATAGCCCCCAAACGCCTACCCTCAGCCGCTTTCTCCTCAAAGATAGGTTTAGTAGTGCATTTACAATTAGGATTAGTAGTAGCTCTCTTTCTGCCTCTTTCAGCCTTGATAGCCTCAATCTCAAAAGCCAGATACTCTCTAGCCTTTTCCAGATCCTCTACAATATCTCCCTTTCTGCCAGCCCTAGCTATGTACTTAAGAGCCGATCCCAGATTAAAATTGAGCCTCCAATCTCTGATAACATCCTTAGGCTCAAAACGCCTACCCTCTGTGTAATGTTTAGGGCTTTTTACTGCATCATGATCCATCTGTGTAGACCTCCTTTATTTTGATACTTAACCTAATCACGCAAAGCCGTTTTTTTTTTGATATATAGCCCTCATTTGTGCAAATTGTCTTTTTACTCTGTATTTAGCCTATAGGATCAACGCTATACCGCTGTACAATCTGCACAATATCCTTATTTAGCACTAAGGAGCTTAGCTATCTTATCCAGCCTATCTTTATCCGCCTGAGAGAGCTCTGTAGCCCCTACCAGCTCAGACCTATCCACACTCTCACCCATAAGCAAGAGATCCAACTTGATAACCCTCTCAAAATCCTGTACATTCCTGATACCCAGCTTACCCTCTGCGATCATCTTAGTAGCCTTAGCCATCAGGTTATTTATCATAATCCTATAGCGGGTTTTAACATCTGTAGTCTGAGCTAGAGCCACTTTGCTAGCCTCTCCAGCCTTAGCATCCTCAATCTCACGCTGATAACACCGATCTACCCAGTTATAGGCTCTACTCCAGCCAGCTACAGTACGCTCAGTACGATTTACCCGCTCTGCAACTGCCTTTAAGCTCCTCTTTTTACCCAAACCATAGTAAATCTCAAAAGCCTCCCTCTGGAGATCGTTTTCTTTATTCAAACTAGCCACTCAGCCGCCCTCCTTTCTGCCTCTTTTATTTTTTGAGGTATTCTGGTAGTTTCTCTAACATTCTAGGGATAGTATCTGTAATCAGGGTAAAATAGGGCTATTTTCTTACCCTTATATATCTATCTCTTTACTCTTTATATTTCAGTTAGAGCTACTCTTTATATTTCTTTTGTTTTTATCTTTATTTTATGGGGAGTTTCACTCTCTCCGCCGCCCCGCCGCTTTCCTCTCTTTTTCAATGGCTTTTTTCATAGAAATGAAATAGGAGAGGCTTTTACACCTCTCCTAGTATTAACACTCCATAAACGGACAACCCAAAGCCTTATAAAGGTCTTTCTCCATCCGCTTTTTTATATCCTCAAAATCAATAGTGATAGTGGTATTTTCTCCTACCTTTATATCTCTATAATCATGCTTTACAGCTATATCCTCTGTAAGAGGCATACTCACGCTCTCCGCCGCTCTCTCCAGCATAGGAGGAGGCACCTCTTTTACAGCACACATTACTAGCCGCTTTTTGTCGCAATCATTAAAGTATTTACAGCGTAAACACTCCTCACTTGTTTTACTAAAAACTTTTGCCATTACAAGCCTCTCTTTAAGAGCCATACTACAAAGCCCTCATCTGTATTACTCTCTACATACTCATTATAGCGATTACTCAGAATAACAAGCTCATCCTCTGTAATTCTGATACTGTTACTACCAAACCTCAGCATAGGTAAAGTAGTTTTCTCCTCTTTAGGGGATTTCTCTTTTTCCCCGCCCTCAGGCTCCTCCTCTATAAAGAGATCCTTAAGATCCATCTCTGTAAAGCCCATTACCTCAAGAGGAAAATCCACCGCCTCCAGCTCAAAGAGCTCCTCTCTCAATGTGGTATCATCCCATGTGCTCAGCTCTGCAAGTTTATTATCTGCTATGCGGTAAGCTCTCACTTTCTCAGGGCTAAGCCAATCTACCACGATATACGGCACCTCTTTAAGCCCTTTTAAGATCGCCGCCTCTCTGCGTGTATGCCCAGCAATAATAACCATATCCTCATCTACAAGAATAGGCTGAGTAAAACCAAACTCCTCAATACTTGCCAGCACCTTTTTTACCGCATAATCATTTACTCTAGGATTATTCTCATACGGCTTTAATGCAAGTGGATCAGTATACTTTACATTGTGCTTATTATCCATATCCGCTACCTCCTATGAAATTATATTGTAAAAGGGTTTCCTTTTCGTTTCATTAGATAGGTTACAAACCTGTAGAAAATATGTATTTACCCTCTACAACTCAAAGTTACCATCCTCATCATAGGCTCCAGCAACATCTTTCATCTGCCGCCTCTGAGAGGCATTGAGATTACTAAAGGGTATCTCTACAGCTACTCTCCTATGCTCTTGCTCTACTGTTTCATAGGGATACTTAGCTTTTTTCCGTTTATTCTTAGCGGTACTTTTATAATAAGGATCGTGCTTTTTTAGCCACTTATCCGCCTCATCCTCTTTTCTGTACCTTATCCTCACCAGCACCGCCCTCCAATACTTTGATTATTCTTTTTACCCCTGTACGGATATTCTTACTGATAACCGATTGATCCACACCCATCACATAAGCAATATCCTCCTGAGAATACCCCAGCACCAAAGTATAAGCTATGCTCATGAATTGATAGTAAGTTAGCTCTCCATTTTGATACCCAGCATCAAAAGCCGCTCTATCTTGCCTATCATACAACTCAGGATCTATCCCTGTTACTCTTTTCAAATCTACTAAAATACAGGTAGCTACCGTATCACCTTTAAGGCTCAGACTTTCCAGCCCTCCCCAGTTTCGGAGAAAGTTTTTGATATTCTTAGGCTCTGAGTAGCTCATCCTCAGCAATTCATCATTTACTATGTTTCGTACTCTCACCTCTACTACCTCTCTCCAAGTGTTTTATGTATCTAAGATGCTTAATTACTACCTTTCCAGCGTAATACCCCATCTCCTCAAGAGTAGCTAGATTATGCTCAATGCTGAGGATTTTACCGTAGCTGTACTCAGGATCTAGCGGCTCCATCCACCTAACTATCTCACCAACCTTAAACATATCCAGCCCTCCCTATAAAGGGGTAAAGGATCTCAACATGATCCCTTACCCTTTTTCTTATCTTTGCTCTATTGCTTGTACTGCCTGTTTAATCTCATCTGCCCTAGCTAAAATGCCTCTGGTATATGCTGTACTGTACACCCCATCAGCCCAAAAGCTCTTAGCTGTACTCTCTCCCATGTTGTAAGCCATAAGCACACAACTAATCCCGCTATTATCCAGATACCGATCACTGAGGCTCTGGAGGAAATTAAGCCCTACTCTGATATTGCCATAGGGATTATAGAGATCCTCTACACCCTCCTCAGCCATTCTCTCCTTATGCCATCTCTCTCCAATCTGCATATAACCCTTGCTTTTACCACCATCTCCAGCGGCATCATACTTATATCCGCTTTCCCTCTCTATGAGGGCTACTACTGTGTAATAATCAATCTCTCTCTCCTTACACAGGCTCCAGAGATAAACCTGTACCACCTCTGGAAAACAACCGCCCTCTCTTGAATATTCCTCAGGGATTTCATAAAATCTAAAGCCATCCTCATAAATCTCCCCGCCCCAATCTGCACTCATTGTATTGTAGGGGTATATGTAATTATCGGGATCATCATAAACAAGCTGTATAGGCTCAGGTGTAGGAGTAGAAATACTTACAGAGGCTATCTCCTCAGCTTTCACCTCTTGTACTGCATTTTCCTTATAGGGATTACTGGTAGCAACAACATCAAACCCCTCACTCTCATGAAGTGCTCCAGCCCCGATCTTAATTACTACAAACGCCAAAGCCACCAAAAGTACAATTACTGTAAAAGTAGTTATGCTCTGAGCCTTTGCCGCTCTTTTTCTATGTCTACCCCTCATTTTCAGTACCCTCCTTAGCTTTCTGTAATCCCTCAATAGCACGGCTCATATTTTTCACTTGCTCAGAGAGCCTTTTAATAGTGCGATCAAGATCATCAGGCTCTTTAGAGTACCAATAGCCATAATTAGAGCTACAGATAGGCTCTCCATCTTGCCGCAAATCGCTTACAATGTTTCTAACCTGTTTACTGTGTAGATTAAAGAGCTCACAAAGCTCTCTACCCTTAATAGCCTTGTTTTCTGAGGTATGATATTCTCTCAGATAATCGACTATATCCGCCGTAACACTCATAAAGCCGCCTCCTCAATATGTGATACTTAACCTAATCACTTTTGAGGAGCATTGTTAGAAAGAATATAAAAAATAGGGGAGAGGTTTTACCCTCTCCCATCTATCCGCTCTTTTGTGCGGTTTATCTTAAACTGTTTCAAAGCTAATATATCCTCATCCTGTATCTGGAGTAAGTGCTTAATTTGCTCAATCATAATCTCTACATCAGCAATCTCCTCCACCAGATTAGAAAGAGCTATCAGTTTCTCATCCTCACCCTTTGCCGCCGCTCTCCTATATTTGCTAACTGCCTGTATGAGCTCTGCACATTCCTCTACAAGCTGATTACTTTGAGCCTCATACCCAAAATACTCAGCATTAGCTAGATTTTGCTTTCTTAGATCACTCATTATAAAACCTCCGTATCAGCTTTCTAATACCGCTAGCTGTTAAATTAGGCAAATCCTCAGCAATAGGAGGATCATCTAAACCGCCCAGCCCATCAATAATAGCCCTAAGAGCCTCTCTACTCTTAAACAGATCCTCAAACAAGCTATCCTCAATTATGTAGTACTCTTTAGGATCTCCAAAAGAGATAGCTACTGCAAAATCCTCTTTTCTGGTACTGAGAGCCTGAGCTTTTGCTTTCTCCAGCCACGCCTTTTTTACAGAAATGCTCTTACTAGGCTCCATCTTTGTCTTAGCCTCAATAAAGAACTTACCAGCTATCACATCCCCCTTAAGGAAAGGAGTAGATCCTGATCCTATCACTTGCCTACCACCAAGAGCCTTAGCAATTCTTTTCTCTTGCTGAGAGCTCTTAAATCTGGTACTATCCTTACTCACACTACTTACCCCCACTTTCTGGATATACTGCAAACTGCTGAGTACAGGCAATCCCTTTAATAAGATCCTCCTTACTCAAACCAAGAATATAATCCGCTACAATCTCTTTAGCTCTCTGTACCTCTGTAACCTCATCCAGCGTAACAATAAGCCTCATCTCAAACTTTTTAGCCGCATCAATATAAGGAATAGGGTTTACATACTTACCCACGCTTTTTACCTCCTTTGTAGTTTTCAGACCTTTCAAGCCTGATACCACCCTCCTCCCAGAGAGTATCTGTAAGATCCTTAAGCTCTACATAGCCCTTGTTATAACTATCATACAGATCTAAGCATCTATCAATAAACTCAGGCATCCTCTTTTTAGCGGTTTTAGCCCAGTACTTATCATGGAGCACCATTACAGGAATAGCTAACATCAAGATAAACCCTGTATCTACCGCTTTATCTACAGCCGCCTTTTTCATAGCATCTATCTGAGCCTGAGTAAGAGTGTAGGTTTTTTGAGCCTTTCCTTTTTCTCTTTCCAGCCTCCGCCTTTCCGCTCTACCCATGATATACCGCCCTCACTCTCCAATACTTACAAAACTCCTCAAGATTTCTATACTGCAACTCAAAAGGAAATGTAGGGCGGCTTATTCTTACTACTAGCTTATTTTTCTGTATGTAGGTAGTAATAGGATACACCTTACCGCTAATAAGCTCATGCCCTAAAATCTCCTCAGAGATCCCTTTATACTCCGCTTTTATCATCTACATTAGCCTCCTTAAGGCGTTCTATTGTATTTAGAGCTAGCTGTAACTGATTTTCTAGGCTATCCAAATCCCTAAGAGGTACAGAGCTACTCAAGGCTTTATCAAGATCATTTACCCACTCATAATCATCTTGCCGCCTCCAGCACCAGTAAAGATTATGTTTCTCAAGTATTCTCCTTACCTTCTGCCAGCACCCCAGCTCATACTCTTTACCAGTGAGCCTATCAAGTTTCTCCAGAGCCTCAGTTAGATCCAAAGCAAGCCTAGAGCCCAGTACTCCTCCTACCGCTTTCTTTCTAGCCTGATCCTCAAGATAAGCCTTAGCATATTCAGCCCTATCCTCATAAAAAGGTATCCTATCCTCCTCAAGGCGGCTAAAGATTATGTACTTATACACACCTACAGGCTCATCTATCTGCCTATACTGAGCCTTTTTGACCGTTCTAAGCACTTGCTTAGCCTCAGGATCATAGTAGATAAGCCCTACACCATCAGGGAGCTCATCTTTTCGGATCAATCCCTTAGGTACTACAAAGAAAAACTCATTACAGTACTGTAGGTATAAGTGCCATTTGTTATCCCCCAGAAAATCACTCCTACTAACCTTTATCTCATAACCGATAATACAAGGTTTTGTATAGCTCTTTGTAATAGCCAGCCCATCAAAGATAAGCAACCCCTGAGGATCAGGGAAATAAGTACTACAGGTTTTACACTCAGTAACAAAGTAAGTATTTCTACCACTATGTACATCTTTGAGAGCCAGCTTAATATCTGTAGAGGTTATTCGTTTCTTTTCTCCCATCAGCTCTCCTCCCTTTCTGTGATACCTAACTTAATCACATTACAAGGGCATTTTTAGACAAAAAAAAAGAGCTGAGAGGCTTTTACACCGCTCAACTCTTAGATAACTTATCCTATACTTTCCATCTCTTACCGCAACTTTGACAAGTAGCCCAAGTTTCAGTAACCTTTTTTTCTTTTTTCTTTCTGATTAGCATCCAAATAATCCACAAGCCACCAGTACAGACAATTAAAAGCAAATTCCAAAGAAAACTCCTGCTTTTACTCACCATCATAGTATTAGTGTTTACAGATACATTCTCACTACCGCATTTAGGGCATTTCATAACGCTAAACCTCCTTTTATGATTTATGATTACAGAGCTCTAAGAGCATTTTACTCCACGCTATAGCATCATCCTCTCCTCTGAGATGATAGATACACTCTTGATAAGGTATTTGAGCTATCTCTTGATTTCCCTCTGTAGTAAGCCCTCTCCTCTCATAACGCCTCTCAATATTCTGCAAGTGATGCCTAAACTGATGCAGAAAATCCTTAAGATCGGGCTCAGTAAGATAGATCTCTCTAGTTTCTGGTACATAGTTACTATCCCTTACCCAGCAAGTGATAACAGGGATCTCTACCATGTACAAATCAGATAACTCAGTATTGAGGGCTCTAAGTGCCTCCAGAGCATCCAGCTTATCTACTGGTACACCTTTATGTAAAAGGGCTTTCACAGGCTCTACAGCCTTACACTCACTGAAATAGCTTTTATAGAGATCCACTCTATCTACTATCAACATCTCCAGCACCTCCTCACTCTTTTACATAATACCCATATACACTCTTACCGCCACTATCCCATGTATCATAATACACCCCATCTACCATAGCTACTACATGATGAGCCACTCTAATAATACAAGTACCCTTAGGAAACACTTTGTACATATTAGCTACTGTAGGGCGGCTCTTGCCTTTTTGAGCCTTAATACCAACCCACTTAAACCCCTGATCCTCAAGATACTTTGAATAAACCTGAGGAGCATTAGGATTAGCTTGCACCTCTCTCACATAAGGGATAAGCTCATCAAAGACCTCTAGCCACTCTTTACCAGTAACCTTACACAGAGCCCTGATCACACAATCCCCATACTCATCCTTGAGATCTTTCTTATTAGGCTGATAGTATTTATAGCGTGTACTCTTTGCCACCATAACCACTCCTTATCTATTATTATATACCACTTATATAAACTTTTCAAGCCCTATATATGAGCTACTGCTCTATTGCCCCTGCTATCATACCAAATACGGCACCCCAGCTCCTCTAAGAGGCTCTCTACCGCCCAGCTATCATCATCCAGCCATAGAGTAACCTTACCCTCTCTTAAAGCTCTGAGAACAAGCTGAGCCTGTCTGTAGAGCCCTTTTCTAATAAGCCCCATGTGAGCCTCCATTATCTTATATCTCCTGATTTTCTTTTCTAACATAATCACAGCCCCCTAAAAGTTTTAGAGTAGGGGAGAGCCTTAAGCTCTCACCCTTTCTCCATTTCTATACTCAGCCTCCGTATAATAACCCTCTAACACACGCTCTCTATATATCCAATCAGAGGCGGTAACAACGGCTCTTTTTCCTTTCTTATCCATCACCCTAACCAATATATCAGGAAACTTTTTACTATGCTCCTGAGCCTCTACAAACGCTAACTCTAAACTCTTTTTCATAAATATTAACCTCTTTCAGTTTTTATCTTTTAGGGAGAGCTCTGAGGCTCTCCCTATCATTGCCTCTCTTAATACTTAACTACCGCCGCTCTACACTCTTTCAAAGAGCCTTGTTTAAGTGTACACCAGCCATCAGCATTACCGTTATCCAATCTTACAAGCCCTAACAACTGATACTCTCCTGTAGGCATCCACTTAGCAAGCCACACTTGCTCAATATATCCGCCCCACATTCTTACCTTTTTACTAACCTCTCTGATTTCACCTAACTTTAACATTTTATGTACCTCCTGTTTTTCAGTTTGTATCTCTTAAGGCTCTTTTATTATATACCCCCTATATAATAATGTCAACCCTTTTTTGAAACTTTTTTATATATCCCCTATATATTTTTTGAAACTAAAAAAGGAGGAGCCTCTCAGCCCCTCCCTAAAAGCTATCTTGTAGCCTCATATACCTGAGCTTTTAGAGCATCCAGCTCATCAAGATCATTGTAAAAATAATCTTGCACCCCGCTAAAGCCCTGTAGCTTAACCTCTTTACCGCTCCTATCAATAACCTTATACCATGCTCCAGCCTGAGAGATAATACCTAAAGCAAGCCCCAGATCCAGAGTATCCTTTACAGCATCTACACCCCTCTCATAATTGAGGGTATATGTACCCAGCCTCCTATCATTTCTGGTAACTTTGTTTTTCTCCATCTTTACGGATACCAGATTACCGATAGGGGAGGCATACCCGCTACTTACCTCTTTGTATTTCTCATCAAGCAGAGCCCCCTTAGTAAACCAGAGGATCTCACTACAAGCATGAGTAAGAGCTGTACCACAGGGGATCTTAAAAGGCTTGTAGGGGTTTCCTATATTCTCTCTGAGCTGATTAAGCATTAAAAAAGTACATTCATGCTTTTTACAGAGAGGGATCACCTTATCACAAAAGGCTTTCATAAGAGCACTGTTACCGCCGTAGCTTTTCTCATCAAGCCCTTTCTCTGCTACTCCTTTAGGCACAATAAAGGGAGCACTATCAAGCACTACCATCCCTATCTTATCAGAGCGGATATAGTCTAAGAGCATATCTAAGAGATCCTCTCCATATTCGCTCTCAGGCTGAATTAAGATAACAGTATCCCAATTTACCCCCAGAGTTTCTCCCCAGTCTTTATCTAGCGTATTCTCTGCATCCAGATATACAGCATACTTATCAGGATACTTTTTCTGAAAATTAGAGAGCACATCCAGAGCCGTAGTAGTTTTACCACTCTGAGGCAATCCCACCAGCTCAATCATACGCCCTACAGGTACTCCGCCTCTGGTAATGTAATTCATCTGAGGAGAGGTGTAGGGGATAAACTTTACACTCTTAAGATCAGAGGCTCTCCTGATAATGCCTGTTTTATATTTCTTGTTTACCTCAGCTATGAGGTTATCAATCTCCGCCATTCTCAGCACCTCCCAAAGCCTCTACCAGATCCTCAGTATTTCTCCACACCTGTACCTCCTCATCTGTGATACCTAAGGTATAATCAATAGGTACAGGATTTCTTACCAGAATAATATCAATAGCATCTCTCTCATTGAGCCTAAACAGTACCGCCCCATCATTACAGATAAAGGCGGTTTCACCGCTAATCTGTATGCCTCTCTTTTCCAGCTCCTCAAGAAAAGCTCCTACTTTATCTACTATAGTATTATCCATGCCTTAACCCTCCAAACTTAGCGTACATTTCTTGCCTATGCAAACTTTCCAAATTAAGAGCATCTGGCTCACCAATCATAGGTTTACCACATTCCTCTTTAGGATCATTCTTAAAGTAATTAGCACCATCAGGGAGCTCCATATATTCATCACTATTCCCAATACCCCAAAGAATGTGTTTTGCAAAGGCTTTTTTACAACTCCTGCAAACAATACAAAAAGGTACAGGCTTATGCTTTTCTGGATATTGCTCATCTTGTACACGATCCTCTAACCCTTTATCCAGATACATCTTATAAATAGCCCCGCACTCCTCACACTCATATATAAAATATCCATGTACCGCATGAGTTAAGCCGCTAACACTCTCAACCAATTTAGAATTATTTTCCCTCTCTCCCTTAGCGAGAGCCTCCAATATGCCTCCCCTAAACTCTGGTTTAGGATCTTTCCTCTTTCCATCTGCTGTATAATGTTTCCTATACCACTTTTTATAAGCCTTACCTTTTGCCATTCTTTTTACCTCTTTTCTTTCTCTCTTTATCTACCCACTCATCATAAGGGATACTTAGATAAATACTGCCTACCAAACAAACTACCACGCATACCGCTAAAATGCCCGCTACTGCCAATACCGCTATGATAATCCCTTTAACCATCAGAAAAACTCCTTACAATAGAAACTATGAGGATCAGCAATATCTACACCCTCAGAGCTTTCTGCATGAGTATCAGCATCATTCTGATAAAGTTTTGAAATAACCTCATCCAATTTCTCTACACACTCAGCATCAAAAAACTCTCCCATCTTTTCTCTAAATAGCCGGATAACCTCATCAATCCTCTTATTGCTAAGATGAAACTCCTCCAGCTTGTAAATAAGCTCTCTCTCTACCTTATCAAGAGAAATACTGCCTAGCGTTTCTCTAATACATTCAGAGAGCCTCCCATCCTCAGCCACAGCATATACAGGCAAAGTATCTCTACAAGCTGTAAAAGCCTTATTGATACATACTCCACCCTGATAATACTTGCACCATCTACAAGTATGGTACATATCCTCTAACTCTGCCTTACTCATCATCCTCAGTCCTTTCTCTGGTATATTTATCTTTACTGAAACGATCCAGATCAACCTCAGCAATTCTCTTACTAAGAGATTTCTTTAAGCCGCTGTAGATTTTCTCAGCCATCTCCAGCTTTACCTTAAGAGTGTTATAAGCCCTCTTATAGATAGCCGCTACAAGAGCCTTATCCTCAGTGAGTTTCTCCGCTCTGGCTTTCTTTTCTGGCACTGTACCGCTTACCTTAAGCAAAGCCTCATTAAGGGCTACTTTGTTATCGTTAGCGGCAAGATCCGCTTGCATCCCCAGCTCCTCTACTCTTTGCCCCGCATAATACATAAGGGCGGGGATTTTTACACAGTAATACTCAATCTGAGTATCTGGTATATCCTCAATGCTATTTTCTCCTATGCTCTCCATAATCATATTGAGCTCAGAGATAGCACTATCCAGCTCTTGACTAAAAGCCTCAATCAGCCTATTAGAAAGCTGGATAACAGGTGTACTCTCCTCTTGTACCTCTTTGATAATGGCTCTAAGCCTATCACTCTGTACCATTACTATCCGCCCCCTTTTTTAACCTAAAACAAGTGGTTACTTTCTGCCCCTCTCTTGCTCTTTCCTCTGCCGTATTTCCTACAACGCTCCACCACTCAGCCGATCTTGAAAAATCAAAGAGAGCAAAACACTCACTAAAGCTCATTCCTAATGCCCTTTGCACCTTTTCACACTCAACCCATTTTCCAAGCACTAAATCCCTGAGGGTTTCTATTGTAGTAACTGTAGGAGCACCCTCTATAGCCTCCTGCACAAATTGCAAATCCTCCCCATAGTAAGCAAGATCTACTCCAAAATGATTTAGCACCTCATCCAGTAAAACCTCTCTACAGATCAACTCACTCATTAAAATACCTCCCAAACCACTCAGCTAGATCATAAGAATATCTAACCCGCTTCTTTTTCTGAGCAATCTGTACCCCATTTTCTCTACACCATTCCACAGGGATACTCTTTCTCTCTCCAGCAGTGATAAACTCTACCATCTGAGCTACCGTTATGTAGTAGGTTTCCTCTAAATCTCTGTAATTGAGAATAAACCCACAATAGATCCCCTTATGCCTAGAGGCACTGTACATACCTTTTACCTGATTATCTCTGATCTTTGCTAAAGGGATACTTTTGCCTTTATGGGTTTTGAGCTCCAGCAAAAAGGTAAGAGGATATTTATAAAGCCTAAAATCCGCTGGATTACTCACCCCATAAAATCCAGAGGTATCATCCTTATATCGCTCTACATAAAAATCAGAGGGGATAGAGGCTTTTATCTCTGCCTCAAATACTTTACCTAAATTAGTAGGCATCACTCTCACCCCCAGCCTGTACATGAGCCCCACAATCTCTACAGTACTTATCTGTAGGTTTCTCCCAGCTACCCTCTGTAGAAATCACAAAACCACACTCAGGGCAAGCCCACTCATCTCCTCCTAAGTGTACCCACCCCATAAGCTCCTCCTGAGGCTCTTGCTCACAAAGGCTAACCATATCTCTAGTAATGCCAGAAACATAAGCACTTTGACCGCACACAGAGCATACCTCTGTTTTGATTGAAAAGCTCCTACCAAAACCTGTAATCTTTACCCTTGTACCAGCACTAATACAGCACCCTCCACCATTTCTAACCCCTCTATCTAAGGTTACAAACTTTCCTACCATATCAGCACAACGAATATTTTTAGGTAACATCACCAATCCCTCCTAGCATCAATAGCCTCCATCTCAGCCTCATGCTCAATCTGATCCTGATAAGCCGCCTCTTGTTTCTGGATAGCTTTTTTGATAGTAGCTGTAGAGGCTTTTTTAGCCCCTGTAGCCGCTTTAGTTTTCGTAGTAGTAGATTTACTTGCCGCTGCCTTTTTAGAGCCCTTAGCGGCTTTCTTAGGCTTGCTCTTAGGCTCTCTAGGATCTTTCCATGTACCAGCATCCGCTAGCTTACATTCATGCTTATACATACAGTAGGTACACTTGCTCTCATCTTTCTCAGGAGGTGTACCCAGCTCAAGAGCCTTAGTAACCCTCTGGATCTTACTAAGTACTGTAGCTTTCATCTCATCAGTGATTTTCCAGAGATAAGCCTTTTTGCCGCAAAAGTTACGATCCTCATAAAAGAAAAGCACATAATCAATACCCAGCCCCATACCATAACAAGTAGCTTGATACTTATGATCCTCCTTAGGCTCATAGCGGTTAGAGTGCTGATAAGTACTCTCTGTTTTAATCTCAAAGATTACCTCTTTCCCTTGAAACTTGATAACCCCATCAGGCTGAAAGAAAATCTTAAGCTCATCATTTTTACACCGTGCCTCTGTATGATCCTCATTCCAGCCTACAAACTCAGTTTTAATACCCTTTTGCTGAGCCTCTTTTACTACCTCCTCAAGATCAAGGCACTCTACACCCTCCATATCCTCTACTAAATGCTGTATTCTGAGGTGCCTATCTGTACCGCTGTTACAGATCTCAATAAGGTTAGTATCCATGCTATCCCCATCAGCTCCACTATGCACACGCTGAAAAAAGAGCATACGCTCACACCCATACATAGAGCTAGGGCGGAAATAATCAGAGGGATAACTCTGCCTTTCTCTTTCATCCTGTCTATGCACCGCCGCCGCATACTCTTTAATAAACTTATCCTCAAAAGAAACATTAGCGGCGTTTTTACCCTCCGCTACCTTAATCAAACTTTTTAAGCCCATACCTAGCCCTCCTGTACTTTTGATAACAAACCTAATCAAATCTACCCCTTATTTTTAGAGAGAAAGAAAAAGAGGGGAGCCTGTTACAGCTCCTCTCCCTTATACGGCACATGATACTTAGGCTTATTTACCGCCTTATCATCTATGTACACATCTGCAAATACTTTTCTATTATTTCTGCCCCACTTTGCTATAATCTCTGGTAGATTTTCATTTACAGTATCAAGATCCAGACCTTGAGCCTTACACCAATCTACCGCCTCCTGTAATCGTTCTCCTACTCTACAAGTCCAAAGGATCAGCTTATTTCCTTGAGCTTTCTTTTTAATAAGATGAGCTATAAGAGCCTTGTTAGGAGCTCCAATCTTAGGAAACTCATTTACACACAAAGTACCATCAAAATCTACAGCATAGATAGTATAAGCTCTTTTACTTTCTACTGTTTGAGGCATCTCCTCATGATCGAACATTCCGCAATACTGAGATACCTCCGAAAAAGCATCAGGGCATTTATTTAAGTGCATAGCCTCACAATATGCACAACCTTTTTTCATACTTTACACCTCATTTCCCCAGCAATCCCAGCCCTCTACTGTTTGCCTTGCAAAGAGCTCTATTTTTTGTAAGCCCCCCCCCCGCACCTAATAGCTTTACAATGCGATCTCTGGTTTCCGCTGGCTTTTTACTGTGCTCCTCAATATGAGAAATAATAACACTATGTACCCCTGCATCCTGTCTTTTAGGCTTTCCTCTGATACCTAAGAGGCATAACTCCGCATTAGCTCTAGTCCAGTTACCCATACCCCAGAAAAGGCTATCCGCTTTCTTATTCTGCTTTACCCATGTAAAAGCACAGGTTTTATACTCAAACCCCCATGCTCTCATTACATCAAACGCCTCCTCAAGAAAAGGCATTGTAACCCACATAAAGAGAGCACAATCATCCTCAGCAAGCTCTTGTACAGGGAGCCTCTTAATATCTGCAAGGCTCATAACATCATACTTACACCCAGCTCCACGATCACCAGCAAGAGCCTTATCTCTATAACTCCACGGCGGATCGGCATAGATCACGCTGTACTTTTTCTGTGTTCTAAAAATATCTACTTTCAAAAATAACCGCCTCCTTTTGCGTTTACCGATCATAATCACAAAAGGAGGCGGTATTTAGATTACCTCATATAATCTCTCTATTTTCTGGAGCCCTTTAGATCTAGTGCTATCTAAACACACCTTTACAGGCTTGCTCCAGATTTCCTTAAAGCCCTCTGGCATCCAATACTCAGATACCAGCACTATATTTTTCTTAGCCATCTTGATACACCAATTATAAAAATAATCGTGATCGAAACTACCCGCCGCTGTATACTTACCTGTACCTCTATAAGGCGGATCACAATAAATTAGAGCTCCCTCAATATCCTCAAGCTCTCTATAATCTTTTACCCCAAACTCAATACCCTTAAGATGAGGTACTTGCTTAAAAGTAAAATTATAAGCCTCTTTGCAATAATCTCTCTTACCTACTTTATCACGCCTATAACAATCAAAAAACTTACCGCCATAGCTAAGCTGATACCCACAATAGCCCACCAGCTCAGGAGGGTACTTATCCTTATTCTCTTTAATATCCTTGTACTCTGCCTCAGATACCCTCTCAGGCGGTATCCAGCCATCTCTTAAAGCTGAGAGAGTAGCAATAACATAAGGCTCTATATCATAGCCTATACGCCTCTCACACTGGATTTTATCAATTACATTAGCCCCTCCAGTAAAAGGCTCTATGTAGAGGCTTGCCCCCCCCCCTGATAATATAGCTCTGGATAATCGGTACAATATCCTTAGCTAAGCGGTTTTTACTTCCCATATAACGCATATAAAAATATTCCTCCTTTTTGAGTGGTACTCATCCTAATCTCAAAAAGGAGGAATATTTAGAAACAATCTTAGATCTTACTCCTCATCTAAAAAATCGTCTGCAAGGTTTTCTCCATACCAATAATCAGTAACCTCAGCATCCACGCTCATAGGTAAATCAATAAGCCCATGACCTACTCTTTTCATAGTAGATACTAAAAGATCTGCCCCCGCTTTCACATTCTCTACAGGCACCTCCATAATAAGTTCATCATGCACGGTAATAACCATATGGCAATCCAAAGCCTTATACTGAGGATCGTTATAGATAGCGATCATAGCCAGTTTCATAATATCCGCTGAGCTACCCTGTATCACGCTATTAAGGCTCTGCCTGTGAGCCTCCTGATACTTATAATCATCCTTATTAGGGATCTGCATATCAGGGAGCCTCCTCTTTCTGCCGCAAACAGTAGTAACATAGCCGTACTCCTCAGCCATTTTCTCAATCTGGAGCCTGAGCTGAGCTACCTTAGGAAAGCTCTTGTAAAAATTATCAATGAGCTCCTGAGCCCACTGAGCACTCTTATCAAATTGCTCACCAATCGCCGCCGCTCCACGCTCATACATAATACCCAGCAACACACTTTTCATAGTGGTACGGCGTTCCTTGCCCTCAGGGTTTACAGTGCCATCAGGATAAAACTCTCTACACTCATCATAAGGCATATTATAGACCTTAGAGCCCATAATAGCATACAGATCCTTACCCTCTTTATAAGCCTCCATCATATTCTCATCACCAGATACATAGGCTAGCACACGGGGCTCAATCTGGCTAAAATCTCCGCCTACCAACTTATAGCCCTCTCTAGCCCTAAAGATTTTTCTAATCCTTTTCTCATGGCTAGGGATATTCTGGAGATTTACCTTAGTAATCGTATCAGAGCTACTAAATCTGCCTGTCCTAGCCCCATACTGATTAAAGGTAGTATGTACTGCATCTGTTTTCTCATCTTTCACAGCGGGGATCTTATCAATGTAAGTACCTAAGAGCTTACCGCACTCTTTGTATCTCTGGTAATTATCCAGAAACTCTACAAAATGCTCACCCTTTTTAGTACCCGCTTTTTTCGCCTTTCTCCTATGTTGCTGGATAATTTTATCACCAGTGCCTCTAGGCTCTTTGCGGCTCACACTCTTAAGCCCAAACACATCATAGAGCAAGCAAGCCATTTGCTGAGGGCTATTGTAATTTATCTTACAAGTACCCTTAGTAAGCCTCATAAGAGTAGGATGATCTTTGATATATTCATCAAACCCCGCTACATACTCATCACACTTAGCCTCTACCTCTGCCATCTCAGCATTGAAAATCTCTGAGAGCTCTTTAGCATAATCCTCACGGATAGCAACTCCTCTCAACTCCATATCTGCACACACATCAATCAGAGGCATCTCAATATTACGGAAAACCCAGTAAAGCCTCTGATAGTCTTTTCTCTCCGCATCCTCACAAAGATACTCTTTCTGAAATTGATAAAGAGCCCATGTTTTATAGCCATCATTAGCACCATAGATACTAAAAATATCAATGGGAATATAGTTAGCGGGAATATCCTCAAACAGATCCCCAAAATCCTCATCAGAGCCCTCACCATCAAGGATATACTTATTATACAGAGGCTTTAAGCCGTGCTTTTCATTCTCATTAAGCACCCATGCGGCAATCTCAGTATCCCACCACACATTAGCGATCCTCTGCCCCCACTGAAAGATCAAGTTTTTATCATCAAACTTAATATTATGGTTAATCGTCTTAAGAGAGGCATCTGCTAAATAGGGGAGCATAACACTCTTACACTCCTCCTCAGTCATTTGCCCCGCTACTCTCTTATTCTCAAGATCTGTATGATTAAAGGGTACATAAGCACTAGGCTCATCAGGAGTATAGATACAAATACCTACCAGAATATCCTTATACACATCTAGCCCAGTAGTTTCTACATCAATTACATACTCCCCATTAGCTCTAGCGTGTTCCATAAACTCTCTAAGCCTCTCAGGGGTACGGATAGTTTCTACCTCACCCTCAGCCTTAAGCCTACCGCTCTTTACCAGCTCATTTATCACATCCAGAGCCTTTACAAGCGTGTTATGGTTTCTCTTTACCGCTACATTACTGATCTTTTTATGAGCAAGACGGCTACTAATATCATCAAAAGATACCGCCTCTCTATTCATATCAAGAGATAACTCTCTATCTGCCATTATCCTTTACCTCCTTTACAAGAGTAGGGAGGCTATCTCTAACCTCCCTACCCATCCTGTTAAAATACTCTGTTAGCAGAGCCTCTACCGCCGCCTTTACCAGAGCCGCCCTCATTATCAGAATTATTGCCCCTATTAAGCTGGAGCCTACCCTCAATAGCCTTAATCTGATCCTCTTTATCCAAATCAAGGATAAGAGAGCCTACCAGATTTTGAGGCTCAGGCAACTCCATCTCAGTAGGATCTTTAGGAAAATACTGATAAGTAGTTTTCAAAGAGCCTTTAGCTCCAGATCTCACAATCTTGATATTTCTCTTAGTGAGATCCCCATACTCTGAGGTAAGCCCTATCATCTGCTTAATATCGGTAAGCCCACGCTCCCAAAGCTGAGCTTGTTTCTCTTTATCTTTCTCATCCAGATTAACCATCTGGAGAAACATTCTCAGGCTAGGCTTATTACCAGCCTTACAGAGCTCACAGCCCTCACCCTTACAAAGCACTGTACGATCACGCCCAGAGCCATCCACATCCAGCTTATGTACCTCATAGATAGGAAAGTCATAATCAGGCTCTCCAGTGCTAGGATCAGTGCCTACCTCTCCTTTATGGAGGAGGCGTACTACAGCACTATCCCCATCATCCTTAAGCTGAAACCAGCCAGTTTTAGAAAAACCGCCGTTATCATATTTTTTAATCAAATCCTGTAAACCCATTATCCAGTTACCTCCTGTATTGTTTTATTCAATCGTTTAGAAAAATCTCTTACATTAGGGCTTTTACAGCCCCCACCATGCTACTAATAGCAAACTGCTTAGTAACATCTCTACCAACTAACACATCCGCCTTACGCTCATCCCGCTGTACCAGCACAATAGCCTTACCTTTGATAATGGCTAAAATCGTGTTTATCGCTCTCATAGCAACCCTCCTTAGCTTTCTCTGCCTCTGTTTCCTGCGACACTTAACCTAATCAGAAAGCAAGGGGATTTTTAGACGGAATAACCAGCCAACACAAACTTTTTCCTAAGCTGTTTGAAATAGTAGTTAGCGGTAGCTGGAGTACATCTGAGAGCCTTAGCAACCTCACCCTTAGTACCTCCAGCCATCAGCACATTTACCGCTACTTGCTCTTTCTCATTGAGCCCTAAAGAGCTAATCAGTGCCATAAACTCTACAGAGTTAAAATCCTCACACTCTACAGTAAAAAAACTATCTCCCTCAGAGCCGCCCTCACGGTTTATCTCAGCAAGGCTCTCATAGCTCATACTGGTAGATCCGTTATAGCGTTTCTGGCGGGTAGCCTCATTGTAGAGGCGGCTCAAGTGCTGTCTTACATAGACCTTAAGCAGATTAGAAAAAGTGAGCCCTCTCTCCTCATCAAAATCCTCAATAGCATTTAACATAGGTATGTAAGCCTCACTGGTGAGATCCTCAAGCTCTGAGTTAGGGATACTATGTACAAAAGGCTCTACTATCATGTACATAAGCCCCTTATTTTGATTGATAAGCTCCTCTAAATACTGCTCATTTCTGGTAGTCCTATAAGCAACTACCAACTCCTCATTAGTCCTTTTTGATCCTGTATACATCCTGTTTCCTCCTTTAATATCCTGTGAGGTAGTCCATAAAGCCACCTCTGTACTGCGTGATTAAATCGTTAATATCTTTGAGATCCACATCCCAGCGGAGATTAGTAAACCTAAAGCCCTTAGGTATCAGCAATCTCTTAATCTGAGCGGCTCCTTTTCGCCCAGCCTCATCATTATCAAGAGCCAGCACAAAACGCCTAAAAGGGGTATTTTCAAGCTCTCTACACTGAGCCTCTGAGATATGCGATCCCATGAGAGCTATTGCAAGCCTCTCTTGACCTATCAAGCTAAGAGCATCTATCTCACTCTCTGTAATCCAGATCTCACTCTCAGGGCTTGCCTTGCCCTCAGCTAAAATCTCATACAAACCGAAAATCTGAGAGGTTTTATCAATGTCCTTAGCGTTATAGAAATGCTTTCCTACAAGGCTCCGCCCCTTGTAAAAGGCAACCTTGCCGCTCATATCCCTTACAGGGAAAAGCACAACTCCATCCTCAGGATCAAAACCTAATTTATAGGCATCAATAATCCAGCTAGGGAGAGCTCTCCTCTTGAGGTATTCAAGAGCGGTAGAGCTCTTTTTGAGCTCTTGATAAAACCGCTCTACCTCAGCCTCATCCATGTAAGAGGCTTTCTCTGCCTGTCCTCTGTAAAGGTTTAGCTCCAGCGGCTCTCTTTCCGCTGAGGAGTAGTTATAACGGCTAACCAACCACTTAAAGCCCTGTACTGGAGAGGTAAGCCCTAGAAAATCAGCAACAAATTGAGGTAAATCCCCTGTGTAGCCGCAAGTGTAGCAATGTACAGTACCCGCCTCATACTTGCGGTTTTTGTCTACCTTTTCTCTCAGGAGTACACCGCATGAGGGCTTATTTTCCTTGCCTCCCTTATGAAAAGGGCAAGTACACATAAGATCCGATCCTGTGTTGTTTATTTCTCTGAGCAATCCCTCATCAAATCGCTCCAGCTTGAGATCCTTAATAACTTGCTCAACCGTAGCAACTATGGGAGTACCCCAAACGCTTATCATCTCTTTGAGCCCTTTTTAGGAGCTGTGAGCTTAAGCGTAGTAACTGGAGTAATCTTGAGGCAAGCTGTAAGTACTTCCTGAGGCAATCTGCCAGCCTCTACAGCCCCCATAGTGGCATCCTCATCTACTACCTCCTTAAAGCTGATACAATCATTGAGCTCTCTCTCATGGAGCTCAGCAAGGAGCCTCTCCTCATCAATGCTTTTGCGATCTGAGGAGTAACACTCAAAGCGGTATCCATCCTCATCCGTGTAATCTTTCTCACCAGCCTCCGCCATAGCATCCTTGAGGAGCTTTTTGTACTTTTCCTCCTCTTTCTTTGCCGCCTCAAAAGCTAGCTTTTTGACCTTGTAGGCTTGATACAATTCCTTAAGATCCATTTTTCTTTTACCTCCTGTGTTAGATTGATTTATCCCAAAAAACTTGTTAAACAAGTTTCAATAGGCATAAAAAGACAGAGAACTCCATTTTAGAGGTTTTCCGCTTGTTAAACAGTATATCAAAGTTTTTCCAAGCTGTCAACAAGAAAAATACCGTTTAACTAACTTTTTTGTATTTTCCTCTTTACAAAATGCTTGTTTAACTGTATAATACTTGTGTACCCTCAAAAGAGAGGAGGTGAGATATTGCCTAACAAGGCTCCTCTCAATGAGAACTTCTCTAGGGCTATGGCTTACTACAAATCCCTCAGAAGTAAAAGCAATAAGGATATAGCGGATGCTCTAGGTATACCCCCTACCACAATTTCAGCATGGAATACAGGGCGGCACCTACCAGATATGGAAAGACTGCAAAAGCTAGCTAGTTACCTAAATGCACCTATAGAGCATTTCTTTAATTTCTCTGCTGAGAGCCTCCCTGACAAAGAGCTCTCAGACCTACAGCAGAAACTAGGTACAGATAGTGAACTGGTACAATTCCTTAAGCTGTTTACAAAGCTCTCAGATGAGGATAGACACCTACTGGTTACAATAGCTCTTAAAATACATAAGTAACCACCAGAAAAGGGGAGGAGTAAGCCTCCTCTTTTTTGTTACCCATCAATGCCGCTAAGATCTCTATCCTTAAGAGGTGTAGAGTTACCGTCTTTTGTCCAGTCCATATAAGCAAGAGGGATCTGGTACAACTCACTCAGCTTTTGAGCATCCTCCATCTTAGGAGCTGAGGAGCCGTTTTCCCATCTTATAATTGTTTGCTCAGCAACCCCAATAGCCTTAGCCGCCTCTTTCTGTGTATATCCAGCTTGTACCCTACAGGCTACCAGCCTCCACTTAGTTTCAAAGAACATCATACAGCCGCCCTCTCTTTCTGGTATCTATCCAGCTCCTCAGGGATTACAAGGGTTTTCACTGTAGGCACCATCACAGTAACCTCTTGAGTAGCCAGCTCTCCACGCTGGATCAATCTCTGTACGGTACGGCGGCTACATCCCAAAACCTCAGCCGCCTCCTCAGTGGTATATCCGTGTACCTCCTGAGGGGTACAAGCCGCCTTTACAGGCTCAGAGCTCTCCTCTACAGAAAACAAGGGCTTGTACTTTTCTCTAAACTCATCACTCTTAACGCCAATCATACGCCCAGCGATAAGCTCACAGCCTTTAAGGGTAATCAGATAACCAGATCTTTCTCTACCCATAGCATCCTTGTAAGTACCCTCAAGAAAATACTCACCAGCCGCCTCACCAAGAGTAGCCACATACTTTCTCAGCTCTCTCTTAAAATTATCATGCCTTTTACCCAGCATCTCAGCTACCGCTTTACTGTTCAATGTCTGCATAAAAAATAGCCTCCTTTTTCTGTGATACTCAATCTAATCAGAAAAGGAGGCTATTTTTAGATACCTACTTACACTTTTTTCAGTTTTTCTTTTTACCCTCTTATGGAGTGATACTCTGAATACGCTTTTTACACCTCTTGCATACTTTATGATAAACAGTAAGCTCATCTCCACGCCCTGTACCGCCCACAAAATGAAAACCAGTATTTACCCACTCATGAGCCTCACAAGGGCATAAAATCTCCTCAAGCTCTTTAATCCTAGCCTCTTGTACAAGCACCTTTTCTCTAAGGCGTTTCTTAAAAACCATAATCCTTTTTACCTCCCTCTTTCTTGCCCTCCTCAGGCTTATCCTTTGCCGCCCCTGTTTTTTCCTCAGGGTTATCAGAGAGGAGAGGCTTTAAGTACCCTGTGTTAATATCCCATATCATAAGTACCTCTTTATTATTCAAGCCGTACCTATTCTTTTTAAGAGCTATTTTCAGAGTACCATCAATCACACTAAGAGAAAGTACTCTACTTGAGTTTTGCCCTACAAGATCGCTCTCTGCCAAATCGTGTAGCTCAGGGCTCTCTCCCTTTTTACGGTTTTTAACCGCCTCTCTGTTTGCCTGAGCTAAGAGGAGTACAGGCTTTTTCAGCTCTTTACTCATTAAAAAGAGATCCTCTGAAATATTGCCGTAGGCTATGCGGGGTATATCAGCTTTTCTCCTATCACTCATAAGAGAAAGCTGATCCACTACAATCATATCCGCACTGTGTTTTATAGCCAGCTCTTTAATCTCATCTACATTAGGCTTACGCCCATGAAAATCATCAGGAGTAACCACTACAAAGCCGCTCTTTTGAGAAAGCTGATTGATATAATTCTCATAATCCGCCTCTAAGTAATTTCCACCATCAGTATCAGGCTTTTTACCCAGAGTACCCGCACCATTCAATAAACCGCTATTGCTAAAGTGCTTATTAAGAGTATCAAATCTAAAGCCTATAATCTCTTTGCTCATCTCTCCAGAGTAGAAAAGGATCTTATACCCCAAATTATAAGCGATAGTAGCAAAGTACTCAGCCATCCAGCTTTTACCCACATTAGTACGCCCTGTGATTACCACCAGCTCCTCACCCCAGAGCCACCCATTAGTAAGCTCATCCAGCTTAGGAATACCAGTAGGAATACCTATAAGCCCCTTTACCTCACAACGCTTTTTATACTCAGCCAGCCTATCCTTAGCATTAGTGATAATATCATAGCCATCTTTATTACCGCTAACTGGTACAGCCCTCTCCAACTGAGAAAGCTGATCCTTTAGATAATCAATAGCCTCTATGCTATCCTCTCTCACACGATCCGCCGCATTTTGAATAATCGGCACCAGCTTAGTATAGGTGTAAGCCTCTTTGAGCTTATATACCAGATAATCCATATTTTCAGATACCTCAAGCATCTGAAAATCATGAAACTCAGAGAGAAAAGTTATCTTATCTGGTACTTGCTTGTATTGCTCATAGTGCTTAAGGATAAAAGCGATCTCAGAGCCACAAGTAAGAAACATCTCAGGGGTAACGCTATTAGCATGGAGTACCTCTAAGCCGCCGCCCTCTAAGAGCTTGCTTATGATACTTTGCTCAAACATTCCAGCCGCCATTATAGCCCCCTCCTATCCTTACCAGTGATTTCTATAATCTGAGAGCACCCCAGCACTCTACTAGCTATACGCTCCTCAAACTGAGATACCAGCTCATCAGGGGAGAGGTTACTGGTATAAATTGTACTAAGCCCACCGCTTACTCTGGTATTGATAATGCTTACCAGCCTCTCTCTTACCCACTCAGTTACTTTCTCCGCCCCTATATCATCAATAATCAGGAGCTTACACTTTTTCAGCATCTCCAACACCTCAGCAAAATCCTCATCAGGATTACTATAAGAGTTTCTGAGATCCTCAAGGAAAGTAGGGAGGTAGATATAAAGCCCCTCATTTTCAAGCCCACTACTAAAGGCTATCTTACGGAAATAATAGCCCATAATCTTACAAGCCCATGAGGTTTTACCGCACCCTGTATTTTTACCCCAGATATAAAGGTTTTTCCCCGCCTCTACATTCTCTAAAATATTCTCCTTAAAAGCATTGAGCTCCTCAAAAGCCTCAACATCTCCCACCTCAGGGGAGAGGGGAATTGAGTAGCTGTAATTTGCTGGTATTCTGCTAAGCCTGTAAAGAGCTCTGAGCACACGGTAGCCGCCGCATACCTCACTACACTCAGATCTATCTTTCTGGCAATAATCCTCTGCAAAGCATTTCACCGCTATTACCTCCTCACTGTTTTCTATCAAACCTAATCACACCAGCGGCAAAAAATTAGAGGAGAGCTTTTAACTCTCCTCTAGCTTAGTACACCAGTGGTTTACCGTCTGTGCCTGTAGCACCCTTATCCTTATCAGGATTAAACCTCTCCATACTGGCTCTAGGTTTTGCCTCAGGTTTCTTTTTCAAAGCATAAAGATCTTTCCAGCCAGCCTCTATACTCTGATCTACAATAGCTAAAGCAATCTCAGGGTTATCTCCAGCATTATCTCTTAAAACACTAGCCCACCTCTCCAGCGTTTCATATCTAAAACCTACTCTCCTACCTTTACAAACATTTACCCATTTTACTAAAGCCTCTTTAATAACCTCATTTTCTGGAGCATTAAACACAGTATTATAACTAGAGCTCTTTTTTGAGGCTCCGCCCTTTTTCGTAGAAAAAGGTTTTTCTTTATCCTGTTCTTTATCTTGTTTATTATTGAGTAAAGTTTTTTGACTACCCCCAGTAAAGTTTTTTGACTGGGGTAGTAAAGTTTTTTTACTACCCTCCTCATCTGGTATCACAGCCCTATAGCGGCAATATGTAACACCATTTATATCCTCACTTTCTTTAGTGAGGAGCCCTCTATCTACAAGATCCTTAAGATTATTGATAATTGTAGGGCGGCTTACTCCTAGCCACTCACAAAGATAGTTAATGCTAGCGGTAAACTCTTGATGATCCGCCTGAGAAAAGCCATAGATAATAGCATAAATATCCAGAGCATTACCCCTTAGCCCTAAGAGGTTTCTCATCCAGCCATGTACTACAAAGTAGTTATTATCTTTAACTTGATTACCCACAGTTTCACCTCCCTAAAGGGAAAAGGGAGCTTAAGGCTCCCCCCCTGTGAGTTATTCCATCTCAGAGATCACTTTTTCGATATTCTCACATACCTCATCAAAAGCCTGTTTGATAATAGCCCCTCTTTGCTCAGGGTTAGTACCGCCATCAATAGCAATACTCATCCTCACAGTAGGCTTACACCAAATCCCGCTAGCGTTTTGTACACTCATACCCAGCTCAATATCAAGCTCAGCAACCCTAGCATTAAAGTTATCCTTTGCCATTTTCACTACCTCCAGTTATTTCTTTTAGATTTTTCTCCCGCCTTTTCATACGGCGGTTATACTCTGATACTGAGATACCCAGCTTTCTAGCGGCTACCTTTTTGTATTCCAGAGTACCCTCAGCTTTCGCTTTCTGCCTCTGTAGTTTCCTTGCTAATCCGCCCATCAATATCAGCCTCCAGATCCTCTACACTGTGATATACATTCTCATCATCCTCAATTTTGCACTCCTTAGGATGAGGGGCTATAACCACCATCACATCACACGCATTAGAGCTAAACTTTTTGAGCTTGTCATAGTTAGGATTTCCGTAGTTTACACCCTTTGCCTTAGTGCCAAGAGCCATAGAGATAATATCCTCAAGGCTCTCTCCGTTTACTCTCAAGCCAAAGCCGCTATCCTCCACCTCAGCATTAGTAAACCTAATCTCTACTGCCATACCAAGTACCTCCTATTATTTTTTGCTTTTAGAGCTACTCAACCTAATCACTAACACAGAGATTTTTTAGAATACCATCCGTTACTCCTCAGATTTAAGGCAAAAAAAAGAGGGGCTTACCGCCCCTCTACTGAAAACTCTTATTTTTTACGCCTCTCCTTTATGGAGAGCTGAGAGTACTCTTTAATCTTTTTAAGAGCATCCTCATCCCAATAGCTATAATCATTCTCATCTCTTACGCTAAGAGGGATAACCTCAGCTTTCTCCCATAATCGGATAGTTTGAGTAGATACCCCACATATATCCGCTACCTCTTTGCGGGAAAATACTCTTTTTCCAGTGCTCTCATCTATTGTTATCACTTTCATGTTAGCCGCCTCCTACTATACTTATTATATACCACCTATATTACAATTTCAAGAGATTAGTGAGTACTTGCCTAATATCGTGCTTAGATCCCTTACCATCTACTACACGATCAAAGAGATCTTGATTATCAATCAGATACTCCTCAATACCCTCATCTACAGTACCCTTAGCCACCAGAGAGATTACATTTACTGTACCCTCTGTACCTATTCTGTGAGCCCTATCCTCAGCCTGAGCATTATCCCCGCTATTCCACGCCTTATCTACAAAGAAAACATAGCTAGCCTTATTAAGAGTAAAACCAGTACCCATAGCACCAATAGTACCAATAGCCAGCTTACACTCAGGATCATTCTGAAAACGCTCCTTTTCAGCCTCTCTATCCTCAGCGGATACCTTGCCTACAATATAGGCGGGGTTATACTCTTTCAGAGCCTCATAATACACCTCAGTAATTTTCTCCCACTGAGAGAATATAAGAGCCTTATAGCCATTAGGTACAATCTCCTCAGCCAGCATATCCTTAATACGCTCCAGCTTAGGATTATCCTCTGTAAAAAGCCCTCCTGTTAATTGCCTCAGCCTGAGAGTACATGATAGGGGATTTACAGAGGTTAGGATATTCTCAAGCTCTGCTATAATGCCATTTTTAATATCTCTGTATATGAGCTGTTGCTTTTTTGTGAGCTCTACATACTCAGTACTATGTACCTTAGGCGGCAAATCCAGTACCTCATCTTTTCGCCTCCTGAGCATTACGCTATTGAGCTCAGCATTAAGGCTCTCTAGGTTTTTATGCCCTACAACATGATAGCCGCCATAGCCGCCCATCACACAATAAGTACTCTTAAAGCGGTAGTAGGATCTCTTTTCAACCTCTAGCCATGTGAGGATATTCCAGAGATCCTCCGCCTTATTCATAGGAGTACCAGAGAGCCCCAGCCTTACAGGGGTTTTCAAAATCCTAAGAGCTTTACCCTGTTGACTAGAGCCATTTTTAGCCTTATGGATTTCATCTACAATAATAGCCCCTATGTAGCCCTCTCTGATACCATCATAAAGAGCATCCTGTATCTCCTCTTTTCTCAGGCTCTCAATATTGATAATGCCAAAGTAGCTAGAGCTTTTATACCACTCATAAATCTGAGCCGCTCTAATTGTCATGGTTTTACCATCAATCATAAAAGAGCTCTCTTTAGAGTGCTTTTTGATCTCTTTCTCCCAGTTATACTTTACCGAGTTTACCCCGCATACTATCAGGGTTTTTACAAGCTCAGCCTTTCTAGCCACGCAAATATCAATACTCTCCTTAGTTTTACCTAAGCCTTGCTCATCACCGATCAGCATCATATTGTTTTGCAAGCCAAAATTAAAAGCCTCTATCTGGTGAGGTAGAGGCTCTGTAGTAAACTCAAAATCAATCAGCGGCTTAATACCTTTCAGCCTTTCAGCGGTAGCCGCCTTACGATCCTCCACCTCTTTACTTTTGAGAGCACCTAAAAGAGCATCCTCAGCCTCTATACTACTGAGCCCTACCTTATCAATCAGGTTAGGTAACTCATAGCTAGGGATCTCCCATGCTCTCTCCTCTGGTAAATATCTCCTCTGAGCCAGCTCTTTTACTTTTGCTACAGTACTAGGATCGTACCGAAAAGAAAGCATATAGGCATCATCAAAGTAAGTACCTTTTTCAAGTTTCTTTACTCTAATCATAAAAAATACCTCCTGTGATCGTCTGTTAAACTTAATCACAAGAGGTAAGTATATTTAGATAACCCCTATATAATTTCTTTACGCCACGAGCCTTACATACAAATCCAGATCCCTATTGTAGTATCTAAAGTTTGCTAGGTAATGGATAAAGTTTTCTGTTCGTATCTCGGAACATTGGGGCCAATAAAGCCGAAAACCTCGCCTTGTTCAACAGTAAAGCTAATGTTTTCAATTCCTCGATGTTTTCCATAGCTTTTTGTAAGTTCGTTTAGGACAATTACCGGCTTGCTCATGGCAAATATTCCTCCTTGTAAAAGTTGTGTTTTAACATATCCAAAATTTTTCTAAATTTTTTCATAATTTCATTATAATCCGCCCCATTCTCCATCTGAACAGACATACCCCATGCAAGCGTCATAAGCATCTGAAACAGCAACTTTGCATCCTCCGGACGTTTGAATTTCTGGCAATCTTCTTCATACAGGACCAGCGTTTCTATAAATTTTTCATCTGTTGTAGAAAGTATAGCGTCTTTCAATTCCGATATTGACTCTGTTGCCGCACTTGCGATAAATGATGCAATATGCGGATGCTTTTTCAAGTTCCCCACTTTCATTACACTGGCTTCCCATACACGGTCAAAGAAATCCGTATTTTTCTCCAATGCGTCTGCATCGTAGGCTTGTTTCATTTGAGCTATGCAGAAGTCAAGCAAATACCGATAGAGTGTCTGCTTATTGCCAAAATACTGAAAGATTGACGCTTTTGAGATACCAGCAGTCACCGCAATATCATTGATTGACGTTTTTTCATATCCATGTCTTGCGAAACAGGCAAGCGCCGCATTACGGATTGTTGCCTGTTTCTCATGTGAAAGCGCTAAAAATTTTTCCATTACTATTCTGCTCCTTCAAATAACCGAATCGGTTATTTGTATGCAGTGTAACATAAATAACCGAATCGGTCAAGACGTTTTGCGCTATTTTGAGAGGAGCGCACAAATGGCAAGCAATGCTTGTGGCTATCCACATAGCCCCAAACGCTTGTTGAGGGTTTCCCCCAAGCCCCCATGAGAACGCATGATTCCATCACGCGGCTACGCATCCTTCGGACGCTCTTTGACAGTAGAAAAAGACAGATGGATATGTTATGATATTTGTAGAACAGCAGTTACATCTGATCTTATTTCTGTGTCAGATTGCTGCGGCAATGGAGGTACAACGATGGATTATACGATGGACGATGTAAAGCGGATGCTTCATAAAGCCGTAGAGATCATGTGTTCCGGACTGGCAGAAGATGCGACTGACGAGGACAAAGCAAAGATGCAAATGCTTGTGTCTGACGATTACCGGGTGGTCAATGCTATGATTGAAAGTCTGCTGGCTCCCGATCCGGAGGAAGAAAAATAAATTTTGAAGAAAGCGCAAAAAATCGGTTGCGCTTTTTCATTTCGTGCGTCTATTATATTGGAGCATCTAAGAGTGCGACCATCATGTTTCAGATATGATAGTCGCACTCTTCTTTTCAAATTTTTTCTAAATGGTGTCCATTTTTGCAGGCTTAAAACGTATAAGATTATAGGGGAAGAAAATAGAGGTTTTTGTCACCTGTTTCTCTTTCCTGATTGTTGTATAAGTAGACAGGCATCCTGGCAGAGCCAGTCCTGTACACACACTTTATAAAGGCATTTAGCTCTTATCCTTTCGGGTAACATGGAGCTTGAAATGCCGGGATGAGCCGTAGCTGAACTCTATATTATGGTTCGGCTGCGGCTCTCTTTTTCTATTCGATGACAAATCATGTCGCTATACAAATCAAAGGAGGAAATGTTATGAGAACTATCGACCTTTACCGGGGTGTCAAACCACCATGCCACGAATTTGATCCTTATCCAAACCCAGCGTATTAGGCTGCATTGCAGGAAGCATCAGCGGCCTTGGATGAACTTGCGAAATACGATGTCCCGCAAGAACTGATTATGCGAATCGATACTTCGCACAATAGACTAACAGCAACAGAGTTAGATCTGATGTGGTGTTTTGCATTTGAGAAAGGGATGGCGTTTCAGAGAAATCTTGGTCTGGAAACTAAGGATTTCGACGTATCGGTAAAATAAAGTTTTTTGAAAAACCTGTCACAATTTGTCGCTCTCAGGAGATATATATAGTGAAGGCCGGTAAAGAGGGAACTCCTCTCCGGAACACACATTTTTATCATGCGTTTAGCTGACCTTATGGAAAGGCTTTCTTAATTCTTTATGAACTCTTACCTGACGCATTGACTTTCGCTGTCTAATGGTGTAGACTATAATCAAAGTCTAACCGTGTAGACAAGGGGGGGTATGAATATGGAAATTCCGAAGATCCACGAAAGTGAATATCGTTTTTGTTTGATTATGTGGGAGCATGAACCGGTTACTGCTGTTGAGCTTGTAAAGCTGTGCCAGGATCAGCTCGGCTGGAAAAGAACTACGACCTATACCGTTATCAAGCGTCTTGGTGAGCGTGGTGTGCTGAAGAATGACAACGGCACAGTCACTTCTTTCGTCTCCAAGGATGAAGCCCAAGCGTGTGAAATCGACGAACTGGTTGAGAAGAAATTTGAAGGTTCTCTGCCTGCATTTATCGCTGCCTTTACCAAACATCAGGATATGTCCGAAGATGATCTTGACGAGGTGCAGCGCATGATTGACCGCATCAGGAAAGGAGGTTCGCAATGAACGAACTCTTTTTGAAAATTATTAACATGAGCATATCGGCAAGCTGGCTTGTTCTGGCTGTGCTGTTACTTCGACTTCTTCTAAAGAAGGCCCCTAAATGGGTCAATGTTCTTCTTTGGGGAATCGTGGCAATTAGGCTGATTTGCCCGCTTACCATTGAAAGCCCAATTTCTATGATCCCAGATTCTGTCGGAAGCGGCGAACTGGTTTCAGAGTGGATGGATGACTACATTGACGATATTGACATTCATCATCCTGATTCAGTTTATTACGATGCAGCCATTGGTGCAGGCAGAGAACCTATCTCTGATGGAGAAGGTGGATACTATGTTGTTACAAAACACGATCAGTTAGGAGAACCGGCAACCATTGAAAATACCGTTATGCCTGTTCTTTCCACTGTTTGGATTGTTGGTATGGCTGTCTTGGCTTTATACACTGTAATCAGCTACTTCCGTTTACGTCGCAGATTAGATACTGCTGTTCGATACAAAGACAATATCTACCAGAGCGAGAAAGTAAGCTCTCCGTTTGTACTTGGTATCATTAAGCCGAGAATCTATTTGCCGTTCAGAATGGATGCGCAAGATTTGGAACATGTTATTGCCCATGAGCAGGCGCACATTTGCCGCAAAGACCATTGGTGGAAACCTCTTGGTTTTCTCCTGCTGACAATCCATTGGTTTAATCCTTTGATGTGGCTGGCTTACAGACGGTTTATTCACCAAATGCAAATACGAAGTTTCCAAAGGCGAAAAATGACAATGAAACGAAAATTCAGTATTGGTAAGCTTTTGAGTATCATCGGAATATTGATTTTGTGTGCAGGGCTGATTTTCAGCGGCATTGACCTAATTACTACCTCCAGCACGGTATACCGCATCATCATTGCCATTATTACGGAAGTCGTTGCCCTTGTTTTCATCTTTAAGTAAAGCGAATTCTGAACAAAGAAAATGCAGATCCCAGCAGAGGTTATACACGGGAGTTTATGACGATTCCACCCATATTCGCCTTTTTGGGGGTGTAATTTTGTGATAAGAAATGCTATTCTTGCCTCGACAAAATAAAGGAGGTATCCAGAATGGATCAAATTTCAATAGGCAAATTTATTGCCCAAAAGCGCAAAGAGCAGAATTTGACCCAAGAGCAGCTTGCTGAACGCTTGGGCGTTTCAAACAAAACCATTTCAAAATGGGAAACAGCAAAATGTATGCCCGATTACACCGTGATTACGAAATTGTGTGAGGAATTGAATATTACGATTTCTGAACTGATGGACGGTGAAGAATCGGACGGCAAAAGCGTTCGTGTGTATGACGACGAACAGATTCTTGATTTGTTGAGAAGAACACAAGAATTGGAAAAGCAAAAAGTAATGATGACGGGAGTTCTCCTTATCGTTATGGGAATTGCTTTGCAGGCATTGTCACATACATTGGGCGGTTCAAATGTCAAAGACTTCTTCGCAGGACTTCTGTTGGGGATGTCCATTGTTGAAATGCTGGCGGGTGTCTATGTGATCGCCAAGGAGTATCATCATAGATAAAATTTGGCTGTTACTCCTGTTTTCTGAGTAACAGCCGATTTTTTTATCGTTCGTATTCTTTCTTTTTCTGTTTCTTCGGTTGTGATGCTTCCTGTTTCGGTGTTTTCAGCTGCTCACTGATAGAACGCTTCTTTTTCTGAATTGGATGTTCTTTCAATTCAGCATCAACCTGCCGGTTGGCTTCATCGAAGGTATCAGAACTGTACTTATCTCTGTATTTCTCATACAATCTCCGAACCAAACCGACTCTGCCTTGGGGACGGATGGCTTCACGCTCCTGCATGACAGCATCTTTATTTTCCGGTGTGATATCATCTCGGATTTCGAGGAACTCAGCTTTATCCGTTTCTTTCTGCTCGGACAATAGTGTGTGCTGTTGCACCAAGTTATCCAGAGCCTTGTCCATATCTTTTAATGTCTGTTTCTTCGCAGCAACACCATTATCCTGACAATTCAATCGAGTCAACAGCTGTGCTTTCTGGAATTTCAGTTCTTCGATATCCTCTGTCAAAGTAGCTATCTGCTCTCCCAGTTTGCTTGCACGAATGAAATGGATACCGCAGTTTTTCTGTTCTGCAATCAGTTCTTTTTTCTCGGCAGTTTTAGCTTTGATTTCAGATTTTACATTTTTGTATTCAGCCAATATATCAGCCAAAAGTTTTTTCTGGAAAGCCACCGCTTCCTGCTGAGAAGTATTTACAATCAACTGATACTGAACCAAAACCATGTGGTCACGCAGAGCTTCCAATGCAGAAGCGATGGCCGGAATGTTTTCTTTGACAGCTTTCATCAGCTTCTGTACCTGTTTTTTCAATTCACGCAGGAGCTTGTTATCTGCTCTGATCTGGCGGTTCAGTTCGCAGCGTTCAGAAACAATTCCCATGGATTCCAGTTTTCTTGCGTGGTATCCTTCGTGTACGGTCGGCTGTTCAGTTAATCCTCTGGCAGCATGACTGCGACAGTCCACACGGTCGGTAATACCATGGCGTTCCTGCTCTTCATTGACAATTATTTCCCAACTCTTGCGCCACGCAAATATCTGTTCTTCGCTGTTCCAAAGCTCTGTAAGAGGGTTCTGTCTTCCATAGCGGGTACTTTTAGGAGTTTTTGATATTCTGATACATCCCTCAATTTTCTCTGCTTCAGACGGAGTTAAATACTCTTTTTTCTCCTCGAACTGATACATATATTGTTTCTCCCAGCCCTGTGTTTTGGCGGTTTTGAACTCATCAGCGGTAAATCCACGTTCTTCGCCACCACGCTTGCAAAGGTATTCTTTCTGTGTCTTTGCTTGCCACTTGCCGTTTTCATCTAAGGGACGCATGGTGAAAAGAATATGGCTGTGAGGATTATGTCCCGGAGGATACGGGTCATGGATATTCACATCTGCGCACATACCGAGGTCAATACCTTGCTCACGAACAAAACGCTCCAACATACCTTTCCAATCATCCAGGGACAGCTCCGATGGCAGAGCAACTACAAGCTCTCTTGCCAGTCGGCTGTCTTTTGTTTTTTCTACGGATTCAACTGCTTCCCAGAGTAGTTGCCTGTCCTTCCATTCTTCCGGTGCATACTGCGGAAGAAAGACTTCGCTATACAGACACCCGTGTTTTCTGGTGTAGTCATGGGTAAGCCCGTCATAATCATTGTAAAGTCGAGAACAGGATGCATAAGCGGCAGCTGCTATCGCAGAACGGCCTGCGCCACGGCTCACAACTTTTGCTTCCAAATGGAAATAGTTCACTATTTTCCTCCTTTCTGTGCCGCAGCACAATTTTTGTTTCTTTTTCTGAAAAAGAAAATAGGTGCGGTGAATGCTGCACCTATCTCTGCGATAAAACTGCCGGTGGCAGATTTTCGCAGGCAGTTAGCGCAAGGCAGGGTACAATTTTGTACCCCTGCTGACAAACGCATCAGCGGTTGTACTTGCGGAAACTGCGTGGACAATGACAGCAATTTGAAAAAGTGTGGCATTGTACATAAGGCTCCAAAGGAGCCTCAAAGCCTCGCAGAGCGCACGACCCCGAAGGGGATACCACCGCCCATTTTATGGG
>OLOI01000165.1_pt1 | contig 69872 bp, 101 predicted proteins | sample 1672131 | NCBI WGS metagenome assembly OLOI01 (sample SAMEA3136651, study PRJEB25190) | human gut metagenome
AGGTCACCGCCGAAGGCAAGTCCGAACGCGGCAACTTCCCGGTGTTCCAGCGCGAACTGCGCCAGTGGTCCATGCGCATCACCGCATACGGCCACCGTCTGATCGAAGACCTCGACACCATCGACTGGCCTGAGAAGGTCAAGCTCATGCAGCGCAACTGGATCGGCGAATCCCACGGCGCTTCCGTGCATTTCGACGTCGAGACCCCGAACGGCGTCAAGGACATGGAGATCTACACCACCCGTCCCGACACCCTCTTCGGCACCACCTTCGCAGTCGTCTCCCCGGAACACCACCTGCTTGAGAACGTTCCGGAAGAATGGCCGGCGGAAACCCCCGAGGATTGGAAGGGCGGCTACGCCACCCCGGTCGAGGCCGTGAAGGCGTACCGTCTGGCCGCCGAAGCCAAGACCGCCAAGGACCGCGTGGACGAGGCGGGCGAGAAGACCGGCCTGTTCACCGGCCTGTACGCCATCAACCCGATCACCGGCGCTAAGCTGCCGCTGTTCACCGCCGACTACGTGCTCATGGACTACGGCACCGGCGCGATCATGGCAGTGCCGGGCGGCGATCAGCGCGATTACGATTTCGCCGTCAAGTTCGGCCTGCCGGTCATCTACACCGTCAAGCCGCTGCCGGAATCCGGCGACGACCTCGCCAACTATGAGGGCAAGGCGCCGTTCGTCTCCCATGACGGCATCGTCATCAACTCCTCTATCGACGCGACCAAGGCCAAGGGCGATTCCCTGAGCCTCGACGGCCTGCGCGTGGATGAGGCCATCGACAAGGTCAACGCCTGGCTCGAATCCGCCGGCGTCGGCAAGGGCACCGTCAGCTACCGTCTGCGCGACTGGCTGTTCAGCCGCCAGCGCTACTGGGGCGAGCCGTTCCCGATCGTCTACGGCGAGGACGGCACCCCGCACCTGCTTCCCGACGAGCAGCTGCCGATCAACCTGCCGGACGTGCCGGACTACAGTCCGAAGACCTTCGACCCGGAGGACGCCGAATCCAACCCGGAGGCTCCGCTGAGCCGCAACGAGGACTGGGTCAAGGTCGAGCTCGACCTGGGCGACGGCAAGAAGACCTACTACCGCGACACCAACACCATGCCGAACTGGGCCGGCTCCTGCTGGTACTACATGCGTTACCTCGACCCGACCGACACCAAGCACATGGTGGAGAAGGACGAGTTCGACTACTGGATGGGTCCGGACCACAACAAGACCGCCGGCAAGTCCGGCGGCGTGGACCTGTACATCGGCGGCGTCGAACACGCCGTGCTGCACCTGCTGTACTCCCGCTTCTGGCACAAGGTGCTGTTCGACCTCGGCTACGTCGACTCCATGGAACCGTTCCACAAGCTGTTCAACCAGGGCATGATCCAGGCATACGCCTACACCGACGACCGCGGCCAGTACGTGCCGGCCGCCGAAGTGGTGGAAGGTCCCGCCGACGCCAACGGCGAGCCGACGTTCACATGGAACGGCCAGCATGCCAACCGCGAGTTCGGCAAGATGGGCAAGAGCCTGAAGAACATCATCACGCCTGACGACATGTATGAGAACTACGGCGCGGACACCTTCCGCCTGTACGAGATGGGCATGGGCCCGCTGGCCGAATCCCGTCCATGGAACACCCGCAACGTGGTCGGCTCCATGCGTTTCCTGCAGCGCCTGTGGCGTAACGTCATCGATGAGACCACCGGCGAGGTGCGCGTCACCGACGGCGAGCTTGACACGAAGACGCTGAAGCTGCTTAACAACACGATCGCCGACGTGACCGTCGAGATGGAGGCCATGCGTCCGAACACGGCCATCGCCAAGCTCATCGTGCTCAACAACCATCTGACCAGCCTCGACGCCGTGCCGCGCGCCGCCGTCGAACCGCTGATCCTGATGCTCTCTCCGATCGCCCCGCACATCTGCGAGGAACTGTGGAGCAAGCTCGGCCACACCGAATCCCTGGCGCACGCCGACTGGCCGAAGGCCGACGAACGTTACGTCGGACAGGATTCCGTCACCGCGGTCGTGCAGATCAAGGGCAAGGTGCGCGCCAAGCTCGAGGTCTCCCCGGACATCGATCCGAAGGAGCTGGAGAAGATGGCGCTCGAAGCCGTCGCCGACCGACTGGGCGGCAAGGAGCCACGCAAGGTCATCGTCAAGGCTCCGAAGATCGTCTCCATCGTTCCCGCGGAATGATCTTCTGACGAGACGGCCCGCATAAGAGGACGCGGGTTCTTCCGCACCATGGCGACACGCCAGGAATGTGGATAACCCGCGTTCTCCGACCACAGGAGCCGTTTCGGCTGGACAGTATGCCCATGCATCCTCCAATGTTGGATGCATGGGCATATTTGCATTTCGCGGCACTCACCCCATCCGTGCCATCCACACGGCGGACGGCGGCACTGGCATGCCGGCCGCCACGAAGCGGCTGCGGGGATTGGGCATGCCCGAAAAACCGTCCCGACCCAACAGCCTTACGGCCATGGAGGCGCAATCGGACGAACCGTCCGCATCGCACGAACCCGCACGACCGATGCCGCAGCGGAAGACGCATGACGCGAAACCGACCTTGGCGGAGCTCACCGGCGTCCGGCCGACGGACAAACCCGACGAGGGGGAGCGGCCGAAACGCGACAGGCCACGATTGGCGTTCCGCCCGTTCCACGCGCTCATGGCGATCCTCACTTTGTCGTGCGCGCTGTGCGCGAGCCTGACCATGCTCGTCCAACAGACGATCCACTACAGCGAACTGCAGCATTCGCGGTCGCAGATACGCTCACAGGCCCAACAGCAGCCGCAACAGGCCCCGCAAACGGAACAAACGCCGGCACCGCAAGAAAACGGGCTGACGCAGGACGCGTCCACACCGGACAGCCATGACGGGCAAGACGGAGCGCAGCAATCGAACCAGCTTGACCTCAACACCGCAGACCTAGGCGAACTGCAGACCCTCAAAGGCGTCGGACCGGTCACCGCGCAGCGCATCCTCGACTATCGAACGCAGATAGGACGGTTCGACAACGTCGACCAGCTTCTGGAAGTCAAGGGCATCGGTTCGAAGACTCTGGCGAAGTTCCGTGACCAAGTGTGCGTGAGATGACGGGCACACGCGATTGGCTGACCAGGGAGCGCGGGAGCCGAGACTGGAGACTGCTGCCGGCCGCAATATGCGGTTGGGCGGCCAGTCTGGCCGCGCACGCCGGCTTCGCATATTGCATGTCGCATGACGGCATGCTCGGCGCTTTGCCGGCCGTTCTCACCTGCATGATACCGCTGGCGGTCCTGGCGGGACTGCCCTTCCCACGATTGCCGGCGTCCGTTCGACGACGGATAACGCTCTGGCATGCGAGCGTCACGGTCTGCGCGATCGCTGCGATGGTTTGCGCGGCAAGCGCGTTGACCTATGATTTGCTGCAATGGCGCGACCCGGCTTCTCGGGCGGCCGCGGAAGGCGACGCTTCCGTCGTCGTCACGGCGCGCGCCACCTCGCCGACCGTCATCTCCGACAGACGGTCTAACGACTGCCGTGCCGACGCGCGCATCACATCGCTCACCATCGACGGCGTACGGCAAACCAGTTCGGCACGAGCGCGTATATACGCGGACCGGCCTGAATGCGGCAAACTCAAACAGGACGGCACCTACAAGATCGCGGGCCGCATCTCCGAAGCGCGATACGGTGCCATGCCGTTGTGGCTGACCGACGTCACGACAGTCGAACACGTCAGGCCGCCAAACCTGCCGATGCGCGCCATCGGCATGATGCAGGAGGCGTTCTTCGTCCAAACCGCACGTCTTTCCGACCAAGGGAAAGTGCTCGTCCCCGGACTGACATTGGGTGTTCTCGGACAGGACTACGTGCCGGCCGAAGGCGATGGCGCCGACATCGATTCCACATACGCCGCACAGGTGGAGGACGCGTTCCAAAGGTCCGGAATCGTGCATCTCATGGCGGTCAGCGGCGGCCATCTGGCCGTGACCGCCGCATTGGTGCGTTCCGTCTGCTCGTTCTTCCTTCTGCCGCGACGATTCACCGCACTGCTGGTCGCCATGTCGTACATCATGCTGTCGGCATGCGTGTTTCCGTCGGATTCGGTATCCCGCGCGCTTTTGATGGGATTGTCCGGCGCGGCATGCCTGTTCATCGGCAGACGAGGCCAGGCGATGGCGTCGTTGAGCTGGACCACATTGGCTATGCTGATGGCATGCCCGCACATGTCGCAAAGCTTCGGATTCGCCCTGTCCTGCGCCGCGGTGCTCGGCATCGTGCTGTTCGCCGACACCCTCAACGCATGGATGGAACCGGTCCTGCCACGGTTCGTGGCCGAGGTTCTGTCCATGACCATAGCGGCGCAAGTGTTCACCCTGCCGATCCAGGTGCTCATCGAACCGGAACTGCCGGTGTTCTCCATACCGGCGAATCTGATGGTGGCGCCGTTCGTGGGTTTCGCCACATTGGCCGGCCTGGCCAGTCTTGCCGTCTCATGGCTGATTCCGTGGCTCGGCCTGCAACTGGCCCGTGCGGCCTCCTGGGGCACCGCGGTCATGGAACTGACCGCCCTTGAACTGGGTTCCGGCAGCCAGGCCACGATACCGTGGGCCGGAGGCGTCGGGGGAGCGGTCCTCGTCTGCGTGGTGGAAGCCGCCTGCGCGGCCGCCGCGATCATGACGCACCGGCTGTTCGGACGCATGATGGTCCAGGAACCCGATCTGCCCGGAAAACGTCTGACAGCCAACCCTGTGGAACGGCTGCGCATGTGGATGGAACGTACTCGGAAGGCATTGCGCGAACTGCAATGGGAGGAATAGGCCATGCCGGTTTTGTCCACCGATACGGCGAGATTGAATGGTATGCCGAAACCATCCGCAGCCACCACGCCCTTCCACCTCGTGTACGGAGGCGACTCGTACCTGAACGACCAGACGGTGCGCGACCTCAAACACGAGGCGCAACGCCGGTATCCCGACGCGGAAACCATCGAACTCGACGCGGCAAACGCCGACCATTACGCCTTCGACGAGGCGGTAAGCCCATCATTGCTTGCGGATCGCGCCATCGTCATCGTCACCAACCTGCAGAACGCGGACGAAAAACTGGGCGACGCCATGGTCTCTTACTGCAGACAGGCGTGCAAGGAGCCGGCGGACGCGTGCATCGTCATCTGCCAGCATGAGGGCGGTGTGAAGGGCAAACGTCTGGTGGAGCAGCTCACCAAGGCCGGAGCGTACAAGGACGCTGTCGCCGACCTGAAGAAGCCCGAGGCCAAACTCAACTTCGTCATGCAATGCTTCGAACGGCGCAAACGCCGCGTCGAGCCGATGGCCGCGCAGCAACTCGTGGCCGTGTTGGGGGATAGGACCGGCGAGCTTGCGGCCATGGTCGGCCAGTTATGCTTCGATTTCGACGACAATCCCATGACGCTCGACCGCGTCAACCAATATCTCACCTCCAATCCGCAGGTGGATGGCTTCCGTGTCGCCGACCTCGCGTTGTCGGGACGTACGGCGGACGCGATCATCGCCATGCGATCGTCCGTGGAACAGGGCACCGCTCCGATCGCGCTTATCGGCGCGCTGGCCATGAAGCTGCGGACGATGGCGAAGGCGTCGGCGGTGCGTGCGGGCACCATTTCCACGGCCGAGGCGAAAACGAACCCCTGGGTGTTGAAGAACGCGACCCGGCAACTATCCGGATGGACGTCAAGCGGCATGAGCGCATGCATCCAGATGCTCGCATGGGCCGACGAGCAAAGCAAAACCAATGGCTCGGACCCGGTCTATGCTTTGGAACGGTCCATCGAACTGATCAGCCGCAAAGGACGTGCCGCATGAGCAACACCATTACCATCACAGCCGCCACCGGCGAGGACATGCAGGCGTTGGGGGAGCGTTTGGCGAAGCTTGCCCGTGGAGGCGACGTGCTGTTGCTGTCCGGTCCGCTTGGCGCCGGCAAGACCACGTTCGCGCAAGGGTTCGGCGTGGGACTTGGCATCGGAGAGCCCATCGTCTCGCCGACCTTCACCATCGCACGCGAGCTTGAGGGACGGTTCGCGGACGGTTCGCCGGCGCATCTGGTGCACGTCGACGCCTACAGGCTCGGCGGCAACGCCTACGCGCCCGGACAAGACACGGTCGGACGGCTATTGGACGAATTGGAATCGCTCGGCTTGGACGAGGAATTGGAGGATCCGGGCGAGCATACCGTCATCCTGATGGAATGGGGCGAGCAGATGGCCGCCGCATTGGCTCCGGAACGGCTTGAAATCCACATCGACCGTCCGCTTGACGCGCCCGCCGTGACCGCGGACGGCGAGCTGACCAGCGCGGGCGCACGCACGGTGACGTTGGTGCCGGTGGGCGCTGCCTGGGATTCGTTCGATTTCACCGCGGGAAAACGCTGACCCTGTCTAAGACGCATCCGACGTGGCCGACCGCACCGCATGCCGTGGCTTCCAGCGCCGGTTGTACAGTGGTTGGCAGTTTGGCACAAGGAGTTTTCAAGCATATGCAGACACTGGTGATTGACACCTCATATGGTTCGACCGTAGGCGTGGTCGGACATGAACCCATCGTCGAAACGGATTCGCGCACCCATGTCGAGAAACTGCAGGTGAACATCGCGCAAGCCGTCGAACAGGCCGGACTGCAGGCGTCGGACATCACCCGCATCGTCGTCGGCGTCGGACCGGCGCCATTCACCGGCCTGCGCGCCGGCATCGTCGCGGCCAAGGCATTGGCCTTCGCCACAGGCGCGCAACTGGTCGGACAGGACGTGCTCGCGCCGCAATGCCTGGCACATACTCAAGCTACGGACGATCGCCGCCATCTGACGCTTGCCGTCAACGACGCGCGTCGCCGGCAACTGTATTTCGCGCTGTATGACGGCGGCACCGTTGCGGACGGCGTCGGACAATCGCCCATAACGTTGATCGACATGGACATCGACTATCCGGATTCCATCACGATGCGCGTCAATGACGTTCTTACGAAGCTCGCCGACACGGGCAAGCCGTACGTCGTCGACGTCATCGGCCATGGTGCGGTCAAATACGCGCAGTCGTGGAATGCGATTGCCTCCCTCGGCGAAGTCGACGACCATGCTCTGCTCGACGAAGGCGCGGAAGGATTGGCGCGATTCGCGGCCTTCACCACCAGCGAACAGGCGTTGGCAGAACCGACCCCCGTCGAACCGTTATATCTGCGTCGTCCGGACGTGTCAGTGCCCAACCCGCTCAAGCATGTGCTCAACCATGCCGGCGCCGAACGAACGGAGTGACGGCACGCCCATGATCGTCGACCATTCCCAGATTCCGGAAGACACCGCCGTCGGACAGATCGCCGCATTGGAAAAGGACCTGTTCGGCCGCGGCGCGTGGAGCGAACAGTCCGTACGGCAGGAATTCCACGCTCTGGCACGCACGTATCTGCTTGACATTGAAGGCGATGCCGTACAGACGGCGGATCCCGTCGTCCGAGGCTACGCAGGCTACTGGTACGACGGCGACGACGCGGAGATCATGACGATCGGCGTCGGCAGACCATACCAACGGCAGGGGATAGCGGCGGCGCTTCTCGAAACACTGATCGTCTCGGCGCGTCGGCAGGGCGCCAAACGCATGCTTCTGGAAGTCCGCGTCGACAACGTGCCGGCATTGGCGTTGTACGAAAGGTTCGGCTTCACGCGGATGGGATTGCGCAAACGCTACTACCAGCCAGAAGGCATCGACGCGTACACCATGAGCCTCGACTTGGAGCCGCGCGTCGTCGGCTTCAGCGCAACAGCGGATACAGAGCACACTTCAGCAACACACACAACGGAGCAGCAATGAGCGAACCAATCGTACTCGGCATCGAATCGACCTGTGACGAAACGGCGGCGGCCGTGGTGCAGGGACGCACCCTCATTTCCAACGTGGTCGCGTCCTCCATGGACGAGCACGCCCGCTACGGCGGCGTGATTCCCGAAATCGCCTCTCGCGCGCACGCCGAAGCGTTCGTGCCATGCGTCTCCAAAGCTCTGGCCGACGCGAACATGACGCTGTCCGACGTCGACGCGATCGCCGTATCCGCGGGACCCGGCCTCGCCGGCTGTCTCGCGGTCGGCGTGTCCGGCGCGAAATCGTTGGCATGGGCCGCGAACAAGCCGATCTACGGCATCAACCACGTCATCGGACATATCGCGGTGACGCAGCTGCAGTTCGGACCGTTCCCCAAGGACACGCTTGCGTTGATTGTGTCGGGCGGGCACACTTCGCTGCTGCATGTCGAAGACGTGGCGCGGCATATCGACGTGGTCGGCACCACTCTCGACGACGCTGCCGGCGAATGCTTCGACAAGGTGGCGCGTCTGCTTGGTTTCCCGTATCCCGGCGGCCCGCACATCGACCGTCACGCGCAGCTGGGCAACCCACATGCCATCAAAGTGCCTCAGGGCCTTACACAAGGCAAGGCGGGGCAGCAGCATCCGTACGATTTCAGTTTCTCCGGCGTGAAGACGGCCGTGGCGCGTTGGATCGAACAACAGCAGGCGGAAGGCAATGAGATTCCCATCGACGACGTGTGCGCGTCGTTGGCCGATTCCGTCGCGACGGTGCTCGCCAAGAAGGCGATGCGCGGTTGCGAGCAGTACGGTTCGAAGACCCTGATCGTTGGCGGCGGCTTCTCCGCGAACTCCCAACTGCGCGCCAAACTGTTGGAGGTCGGAGCCAAGCATGGCGTCGAAGTGCGTATCCCGCAAATCAAACTGTGCACCGATAATGGCGCTATGGTGGCCATGCTGGGCGTGAACCTGGTGGAGAGCGGCGTGAAACCGTCCGAACCGGATTTCGCAATCGATTCCGCCATGCCGTTGACGAAGATCAGCATGTGACGGTAGTCCCGCCGCAGCAAGGGAGACACGCGCGGGATTTGCATTTTGCGTTTTACCGCGTATAATTCATGTCTTGTGCACAGCGCATTCCTGCGTAGCTCAGTTGGCAGAGCATCCGACTGTTAATCGGACGGTCACTGGTTCAAGCCCAGTCGCAGGAGCCAAGGTGGAAACCCTTACGCGAGTAGGGTTCAGCCGCAGTTGCGGGAACGGTTGCGGAAGCGTCCGAAATGGTCATTCTCTCCGATTCTCAGACAAACTCGAAAAACCAGCCCAAAAAACACACGAAAAAGGGCTGCGACACGCCGTAACAGCAAATTCACACGTCAGGTGGGAAGGTTCATGAAACCCTGAGAGAACGCCATCCAAACGTCTCACAGGGCATAACAGCCGGTATCATGCGGAACCATCCAAATCCGACACGCCCATGCCGTTCTCTCCAAAATAGGGAGAGAACACGATGCATGAGCCGTCCGGAACCACGAAAGCCGCCACACGGCATAGGGAACCATGTGGCGGCCTTCATAGACATAACCGCAATCAGCAATCTCAGGAAAACCCAATCAAGCAGGTACAACCCTAATAATCTTCTTTATTTGGATTGCGTCATCATGTTGACCGAACACGAGGACATTCGACCATCGTGGTCGAAAACGCGGTCATAAAACGGTCAAAAAAGGTCGAATGGCACAACCGTCATCATGGCCGAATCAGACGCCAAGGCACTCCCTGGCCCATCGTTCCACTGCGGCATTCTCCGCATCGTCGCCCAGTAGGAGTAGAAACCCAGCGTTCTTGCCAAGCGAAGCAGGTTCGATGGTCTTGATGATGCCGCGATCACGCAGGAACACCCAGGCATCGCTGATGCTTTTCTGGATACTGTTCTCACGGGTCTTCATCTTCGCCTCCGCATTGCCACCCATCGCCTGTTCGGGAGTGAGCATCACCATTCCAAGCGAGTCTGAGATAGCACGCCATCCAAGCGTGTAGTAGCGGCATGGCACTTTCTTATCCATGAGCTTCTTCGGAGGACAATTGTTCTCGCTATCCCAATCGTATGTTTGCGAGGCCATGAACATGAGGACGAGTTCGGCGTTCTTGTTGAGGGTCATGTTGTCGCCGCGTCGTATCGCCATGCGTCCGGCACGGTTGACGTCGTATACGGCTTGCATGTTCTTGTAGCCCATATTTTCCACGTGTCTTTCCCTCCATGCCTAGCGCTATGCTGATGCACGGAGAATCTATGCAAACTGGTTTTCCGATTGCCCTTGTCGCTGTTCGAGAGCGGCAAGGGCTTTTTGCTACTTTCGCCTATAACTCTAACTCTACACATGGATATAATTACAACTACTGTCGGGTAGTAGCTACTGATAGTTTGTCGGTGTAGCTCCAGTTACATGTATATAAGTATGTACATGGTTATACATTCTTCTTACATTGTGCGTTTGCCATGATTTTGCCAATTAAAAAGCACAAACGGTCAGAAAGAGGGTATGAAAAACCCGCCTGCAACAAAACAGACGGGCACGAGAAAAACAGACTCACATAGGATTGCTGGCGAGAGTGATAATCATAGTCAGGAAGCATACGCCGACAGCGACTCCAATCACAATCCAGCAATTTCGCACATGGATGGAATTACGCGACTCGATATAGTCCAGAGCCTTCGCCCTCACATTCCGCTCGATGGCATCTGGTGCGGAATCGGTCTTGGCCGTAATCTCATACAATTCGTGCAACGTCGGCTTGCCGCCGTCCGCATCGTCGATGCGTTCCAACTCGTATTGGGTACGCCAGTCAATCAACCCGGACATGCGAATGCCGTTCCGCACCGCCGTCTGGATCAGCAGAACGAACGCGGCCATACCGATGGCGATACCGGCGATAACGAATATAGGAACCATGATGTCCTCCTTGCTCTCCTGCAATATGTCTCAACAAGGATTATCCACCCAATTGACGGCTGATGAATCATGGGCGTTTTGCAAACAAGCCATCCTTGAGAATCTGCCTGTAATCCGCGAGAACCTGCATGGTCACGTCCAACTCCGCCGCCATATGCCAGGTGTCGCCGTCCCACGTCCGTTCGGCCATGGCGAACTCGACTGGGCTTATCAACGTCAACGCCGTCTCGCGTCGCGCCCTACGCTCGCACTTCACGCCGAACCGCGTGCCGCAGCCGAGATCACGATACTTCGCGTGCACAAGCTCGTGGCATAGGGTGCAGAGCCTCTGCCGGTCGTTGAGCCAGTCGGCAAGCCATATCGTCCGCAGCCGGTCGCAGTACAGGCCGCAGGTAGTGCCGGGAATATCGGATTCCAAAACCTTCAACCCCATGGCTTCGGCCTGACGTTCCAAAACGTCGATGGTGATTCGTGACATTGTTCCCTTCGTATTATTAGGCGGCGGCATCATGAGTGAATACCGCCGCCATATTCATCGCTGTCGTCAGTCTTCCGGTGTTTCGGCCTCAAGCCTCGCGTTCGGATCGTCGTTCGCGGCCATGTCGAACTCTTCACGGTAGATGATCGGACTGTTCACCCAGTCGGCGTCCGCGTTCTCCTTGAGACGGCGTGCGAGTTCCTGAAGCAGCTCGTCATCCGAAGCGTCATGCAGCCTTGCGACGGTCTTTCCGTTAGCCATCTCGTCGGCCCTTATATATCCGAACTCAACCAGAGCCTCTACGGGATTTTCGCCATATGCTCTAGCGATGATGATTACCGACTCGGCGCTGAACTCGCATCCTTTGTTGTATTGACGCCAGAGGGTTGAGACGCTGAGTCCGGTCTTGTTGCTGATTTCATTGATCGCCGCATCATGCGTTAGCTGTGCGAAATATGTTTTCTTATCCATGTATTTCATTATGAAATAAAAAGTCTTTCATGTCAACACGCCGAAAAGGTGTTTCGACTTGAAAAATCTCTTTTCACTGTGGTATATTACTTTTCAGGTTGAAAAACAAAATGCTTCACAATGAAAGGAACAGTGCTGATGGCTGAATACAAAATGCAGTTCCGAGACGGCTTCCTAGACCGAACCAAACAAATGAGCGGCCTCAAAACAGACGAAGCCTTCGCCGGAGCAATAGGAGTCAGCGAAAGCGTCCTAGCCAGAGCCAAAAAAACCAACGAATGCACACCACTCATGCTCATAGGACTCTACAAAGCATTCGGCTTCCAACCCGGAGAAATCGCACAAATCAAACAAACCGCCTAACCACACCACACAACGCCAACGAGCAAAAGGACAACCAATGAAAATCACCACGCCAAACGGCATTCTCGAAGGCGACAACATCGAAGCCATCCTCAAAGAGCATGGATATGACTGCCTGCATGATGCCGACCTGCGCTACGCCAACCTGTGCGGTGCCGACCTGCATGGTGCCAACCTGCATGGTGCCGACCTGCGCTACGCCGACCTGCGCTACGCCAACCTGCGCGATGCCAACCATGTACAACTCAGCATCGCCAAAACCAGCATCCTTCCGGACGAAGGCGACATCATCGGCTGGAAAAAAGCATGGACAGACGACACAATGCCACCGAAATCAGTCATTGTGAAACTCCTCATTCCGGCCGACGCGCAACGCTCCAACGCCACGGGGCGCAAATGCCGCGCCAGCAAAGCACGAGTGCTCGACCTGCAAGACAAGCAAGGCAACAGCCTTCCACCAGACACCACGGCATACAGCGGACACGACACAGACTTCACGTACAAAAAAGGCGAAACCATTCACGTCGAAGACTTCGACACCAACCGGTGGAAAGAATGCGCCCCCGGCATCCACTTCTTCATCACCCGCATCGAAGCAGTCGAATACTAAGGAGGCTCCAAATGAGCAATGAAATCCAGCGATTCGATTTCAAGGGCGAATCATTACGCGCCCTGACCAACATGGCGGGGGAGCCTTGGTTCGTACTCAAGGATTGCATGAGCATCCTTGACCTCGGTAATCCAACCGAAACTGTCAAAATGTTTGATGATGACGAGTTCAGTACTACTGAAGTCATCGATTCGATTGGCCGTCGGCAGCAGGCGTACATCATCAGCGAGCCTGGCCTGTATCGTCTGGTCATGCGCTCGCGTAAGCCGGAAGCGAAGGAGTTTCAACGCTGGGTGACGCATGAGCTGCGCCAATGGCTTGTGGATAACGGTTGGATTTACCGGCAGCCTAACCAGTCGTGGTGCGCGGCGTCAAGTCGCGTGAGGCAAGGCCATATGGTCATGGTGTCCTCCCGTTCCCACGGAATCCACAAGGATGGCACGCCATTCGCCTATCCGCCGACCCCGAAGCTGACACGCAAGGGATTGGCGCTTATCCACCAGCGGTTGTCCGAACAAAGTTTCGAGCGAGTGCTTGACGCGGAGGTGGCGGCATGACGTTGTTGAATCCTCCGGCGCCACCGCATGAGTTCGTTCTTGACGAGGGTGGGCACTGCGTGTTCCGTATCAATGATCGGAAAGGCGGGTCAATCGTTGAAAAAGATGGACTCAAGACGAGCACGTTGTATGAGGTTCCCGAATCGAAACTAGGCGCGTTCATCCAATGGGCCGCTGACGTTCACGGCCAATCAAGATAGGAGCAGGTTTTGACAGACAGGATGGTTGTTGTCGAAGAGGAGATTTTCGACAGGCAGGAAGCTGCCAGGTTCTTCAAGCTTGGAACGGCCAAGTTCGACAAACTGTACGGGGTGTGCGCCGACTATCAGGGCGGCAAGACCGTCACGTACAAGAAGTCGAAGCTTCTCGACCGTTACGACCAGGTGTGCGAGAGTCCACGGGAGGTTTCGGCATGACCGACACTCGACCTGACGCGTGGAGCGTCCAGACGGGCATCGACTTGGATGCCATGCTTGCCGCCAACGCGAATTGGATTGAACGGGTCAGACATAAGACCAAACGTGACTATCAGCGGGATAAGCCGGTATTGCAGCGAGTGTTCGAGTCGCTTCGCACGAAATATGAGACCGGTTTCAGTACCAGTTCGTATCGGATTGCGGAAGACCTGCAATTGGCTCAGAGCGTTGTCTACAGAAGTTTGCGCAAGCTTGTTTCCTGTGGGCTTGCGGAAACGTTTCTGATGCATGGAAGACATTGTTTCAGGCCGACAGGCTTGGAACCGACGAAAGGATTTGATTGGAATGACTGATGATGATTTCCGCAGGGATAAGGACGCGAAGGCGTGGAAGCCTTCAACCATGTCGAAGATGATCGCGTTGTCCATCGCCTGCGTGACCGGCACGCTCCTGTTCTCGTGGGCCACCGCTCCACACGTGTGGTGGAGCGTGGTCTGCATGATTCTGATGATTGTCTCGTCAATGTATTTGGCGTTGGCTTCGGAATCTGATTAAAGACTTCCGGCTGATGGCAGACGGTATGAAAAACAATGGGGATTACCCCACGAAATGGGTCAGGGGATGTTCATCTTGTTGACCATCAGCGAGCAGTCAGCCGGGACAACATAACTGAATATCGATATTATCCACGCGCCTACGAACTCAATACCGAGCAGCAAATCACGTAGGCGCATTGGCCGCACATGGTTGTGGGATTCATGCCGGACTCCTTAAGTTTGACAACTCATGAATCACCTTATCCATCTCGCATTCAGGTTTTGACATTTCCTGTTGCCGTGATGTTGGCCGTGAACCCGTTCAGGTCGGGTTCCAACGGTTTTGCATCATTCATTGGCGTGAATCCTAACAGGTTCGACTCCTGTTGCGGCCACTGTCCCCACCGGTTAGTGCGATTGCCGGACTGGGGATTTGACGTGGATTGGATGACTCGGGGTCTCTGGTTCTTCCCCTACGGGTCGCGGGTTCGATTCCCGCCCACGTCCGAAGCCGTTGAGAGACGGCCCGACATAATTGAAAACCCGGTTGGCGGGGGAGCCTAAAAAATCATGTTCCAAAGTCGATTTCTCTAGGCGCTTACATACACACACTCTCTCCCGTCAACCAATCGCTGGTGCAAGGAACGTGGCCGCTGCTATCTCAGTCGTTCGGTTCATCGGCGGTCAGATGGTTCGACTCCATCCACCAGCACGCAATCACAGAAAGGAAAACTCTCATGGACACCATCAACGTGAATGGCGAGACCTACACGAAAGTGCCGGACGAGATCAGCTTGTTCGGACGAACCTACCGGCTGGTGGACGACACCATTCCGGAACCATTGGACGTGTCGGACTGGCATCCAATCGAACCGGATTACCGTATCACGCTCAGGGAATACATGACCCAACAGCATCCAGAAGACACCAAGCGTAACCTCACCGGACTGGGCCAAGTCGTGAAGAACACGATTCTGAATGCCGGTAAGGGAGACTTGTTGGAAAAGAACAGTAATGGTGCCGTCATTTACGCCCGCTCGTTGTTCCCGCTTGTCGAACAGGGTTATAGGAAGTGGCGTTACCGGAATAATGACCACATTCTGAAACGGAGTGTGGCGGAAGCATGACGGAAGTGAAATTTCCCAGCATGGTTGACATGCCGGACAAGGAGTATTTCGCACATCCGGCAATCGACCAGACTGGTTTGAAGAAGTTCATGGAGTCTCCAAGAGCGTACGCATGGCACAAGCTGAACCCTCTCGACAACAGTACGTTGGCGTTCGGCAAGGCCGCGCACAGTCTCATTCTCGGTAGTGGCCCGAAGGTCGAAAGGAAACTCGACGGGCGCACCAAAGCCGGTAAAGCACAAGCCGAACAAGCCAAATCGGACGATCTGGTAATCCTTTCCGGTTCCGACTATGAGAAGCTTCAAAACATGGTGGATTACGCGCCGGACATGAACAGTCTCGTGGAAGGCAAACCGGAAATCGCCTTGTTCGCCATTGACCCGACCACTGGATTGCAGTTGAAAGGCAAGGCCGACTGGCTGCCCGACCATCCCGACATGGACGGCGTCATGTGGCTGTACGACTACAAGACCACCGGCCATGACGTGCAGGACTTCACTGGTTCGGCATACAAGTTCGGCTACCACATTCAAGCCGCCTTCTACATGATGCTGTATCGGCTCGTAACCGGATACCAGGGTGCGATGGGATTCAGATTCGTCGTGCAGGAGAAGCAGGAACCATACGACTGGATGATTTGGGAACTATCCGAAAACGATCCTGAAATCTCACTTGTCGCGGTGAAGCAGATTCGTGAAGCGTTGGACAGGCTCAGCTTCTACTGGAATAACCATATTCCGTTGGAAGACATGCTCAACCAAGGATTATCGAAGACGCCTATGCCTATCAGATTCACTGACTGGCAGATGAACCATCTGATTGGAGATGATGACCAATGGGAAATGTGATAGCGAAGAACCGTAAAGCCTTCGGTTATGATTACGCCGACTTGGGCAGTGTGGTCAACTATGTGACCGAAACGTTGAAGGTCAAGGTGCAGCAGAGCATCCAATACGATAATCTACCCCAATATCCGAACGGGTATGGATTCGTCGTAACCCGCTACTGGAAGGATGGCAGCAAGTCTTGGAGCGTGTTTGAAGCTCCCGTCCCGATCATCGTGGGTGATTCCGCAGGTAAATGTGAACAGCCGTTCATGCAACGGTATGGGAGTGCGGAAACCTATGCGAGAAGGTACAGTCTGCTCACCCTGTTCTGTCTTGCTACCAGTGATGATGACGGCCAGTTGGCTGGCTATCAGCGTGGTAATCCGATGAACGAGGAACTACGCAAGCAGGTTGCCGCCTTGTTGGCTCAGGGGAATGTTCCAGCCGGACGTGAGTCCGAAGCCATCGGCAATCGTATCAAAATGCCTGTGAATTACGCAAGATTGACCGACTGGCAAGCCCAATTGTTCATCAACAGTTTCAAAAAGAATGAAGAAGTCAAGGAGGCCGCATAATGGCTGGAGAAACCGTTATCACGATCATTGGCAATCTGACCGACGAGCCGGAATTGCGCACGACGTCCGCTGGCGCGCAGGTCGCGTCGTTCACGATCGCCAGCACCCCGCGTTCCTGGAACCGCAGCACGAACCAGTTCGAGGACGGTCAGGCTTTGTTCATGCGCTGCTCCGCGTGGCGTGACCTCGCCACTCATTGCGCGCAGAGCCTTGCGAAGGGCATGCGTGTGATCGCGCAGGGTCGTTTGCAGCAGCGTTCCTATCAGGCGCAGGACGGTTCCAACCGCACGGTCATCGAATTGCAGGTGGACGAGATCGGCCCGTCCCTGCGTTATGCGACGGCTCAGGTGCATCGCGTGCAGCACGGCAATGGCGGCGGCTATCAGGGCGGCGGCAGCGGTTTCGCGGGCGGACAGCAACAGGGCGGTTTCGCGGGGAACCAGCAGCCGCAGTATGGCGTGAACCCATCGAACACCGGCCAGCAGCCCGCACAGTCTCAACAGTTGGGTGGAGACCCTTGGACGTCGAACAATAATCAGCCTTCCGACTTCGGCAATTTCGGCGGCAACACGGACGAGTTCTAATCCAGACTAAAAGGAACCAACATGGCAAACATCATTCCATACAGGGAGTTTCTGAAAAGAAAGGAGCTGCGCGAGCAGGAGACTGGCATCACCGTTAGCTCGCAACAGCTCCACCCATCCCTGTTCGACTGGCAGAAGCGTATCGTCACATGGGCTTGCAAAGTAGGACGTGCAGCCGTATGGGCCGATACGGGTCTTGGTAAGACCAGAATGCAACTCGAATGGTTACGGCAAGTCTGCGCCGGACATGGGACGGGGCTTATTCTAGCGCCGTTGGCCGTATGCCAGCAAACCATCCGCGAAGGCGCCGCAATCGGCATGGAAGTGCGTTATGTGCATGACCAGTCGGAAGTCTCTGACGGATTCAACATCACGAACTATGAGCGAGTGCCAAAACTCGACGTGTCCAAATTCAATGCGGTCGTATTGGACGAAGCTTCGATTCTGAAACAGTCTGACGGAAAGACCCGCAAAATGCTGATCGACACGTTCAGGGATACGAAATACCGTCTCGCCTGTACCGCCACACCGGCACCGAACGACCCGGAGGAACTATGCAATCAGGCCGAGTTCCTTGGATACGCCACCCGTGTGAAGATGCTTGCCACGTATTTCGTGCATGACGGGAATATTTGGCGTTTGAAAGGTCACGCGGTTAAGCCGATGATGCGGTGGATGTCGCAATGGGCCATCGCCTTGCGAAAGCCGTCCGATATTGGCGGTGATGATGCGGGATATGAGTTGCCCGGATTGAATCAGACCGTTGATGTTGTCGCCTATCACGGCAGCATCCCGGAAGGCCAATTGTTCGCAGCTGACCTTGGTGGTGTCGGCGGGCGTGCGAGAGTCCGTAAGGAAACGCTTGTTGACCGTGTGAACCGTTGCGTCGATCTTGTCAATAACGAGCCGGGCGAACAGTGGATTATCTGGGCTGGATTGAACGACGAGGCGGACATGCTGAACAGGCTTATCCCCGGCAGTGTGAATGTGAAAGGCTCCATGTCGCCGGAAGACAAGGCCAAGGCGTTCCTTGACTTCGCTGATGGGAACATTCCGGTGCTGATTACGAAGGGTTCCATGGCATCGTTCGGTTTGAACTGGCAGAACTGCGCTCGAATGGCGTTCTGCGGTTTGAACGACTCGTGGGAATCCTACTACCAGTCGATACGCCGCTGCTATCGGTTCGGACAGAAGCGCGTGGTTGACGTGCATGTGGTGGTTTCCGATTTGGAACGCGAGATAGCGGAGAACATCACCCGCAAGGAACAGCAGGCCACTCATTTGAGTGACGAACTGGTAAAGACGATGAATGAATCAAACTCTTTCGGAAAGGCCGCATGATGGTCGATGAAATGTATATGACCGATGAAGCCAAAGGCAAGGATTGGACACTATGGCTTGGCGACTCGTGCGAACGCATGGCGGAAATGGCTGACAACAGTGTTGATCTGAGTGTGAGCAGCCCGCCGTTCGCAAGCCTGTACGTGTACTCCGATTCAACCCGCGACTTGGGCAACAATAGTTCCCGTGAAGAGTTCATCGAGAATTACGGGTACATCATCCGCGAACTGTTGAGGGTCACGAAACCGGGCCGTATCGCTTGCGTGCATGTGCAGCAGGTGGTGACCACGAAGACCGCTGACGGCGTGGTTGGATTGACCGACTTCCGTGGTGATGTAATCCGCGCTTACGTGGAGAACGGTTGGATTTTCCACGGCGAAGTCACCGTGAACAAAAATCCACAGGCTCAGGCGATTCGCACGAAAGCCCAAGCCCTCATGTTCGTCACGAAGAACAAGGATTCCAGTATGAGCCGTCCCGCGTTGGCTGACTATCTGCTGATGTTTCGCAAGCCTGGCGACAATCAGGTGCCGATCAAGAATGATGTGAGCAACGAGGAATGGATTGATTGGGCGCAACCGGTCTGGTGGAACATTCGAGAGACCAACACGCTGAACGAGCGTCTTGGCCGTGAGGATACCGATGAACGCCACATCTGCCCGCTGCAATTGGATTTCATCGAACGGTGCATCCGCTTGTGGAGCAATAAGGGCGAGCTTGTGTTCGACCCGTTTGGTGGCATCGGCTCGACCGTGTACGAGGCAATCAAACTTGGCCGCAAGGGCATGAGCATTGAATTGAAGCCTTCCTATTGGGATGCGTCGGTGAATCTGATGCGCGATCTTGAAGAGAAGCTTGGAGAGGCGACACTGTTCTGATGGTTCCGCTCTCTGGGATGACCGAACCCGCATGGTGTGACAAGCATGGGGTCGAATATTACGGCCCCACTTGTCCTGAATGCGAGTCGGAAGCCGAAGACTATTGGGAGGATATTGGAGACGCGAGCATATGGGACTTATGACCACCTATGATTTCGACATTCCAGGCGAACCCGTCGCGAAGGGCCGTCCACGATTCTACGGGTATCGGGCTGTGACCCCTCAGCATACGAGGGATGCTGAGGAACTGGTGCGGAACCAATTCCACATGTTCTACCCTCATGCCGAACCATTGGACGGGGACGTGCTGATGATTCTCATGTTTTATAAGGGGCGTCATGGGAAACCGGATTTGGACAATCTGGAAAAGCTCGTCAAGGATGCGTTGAACGGTTTGGCCTACGTGGATGACCAGCAGGTGAAACTCACGTTGTGCGCCATGCTGGAACCTGACCGTATGGCATGGGGACAACGGGCGAAACGGCTTGTCAAACGTCGGCAAGGAATGCCGTTGACATACGGCGGCAATCCTTATGAGCCGCATACGGAAATCCATATAGAACCCTTGCATGACATTCACGGCGGGTTGGAAAGTCTCGTCAGAAACACGAAGGAGATGATAAGCGATGTCGGAAACCATCCTGAATACCGGTGAGATGCTGTTCCAACTGCGCGTCTGGGATTACTTGGCTTGGGCGTTGGACGATAAGCGTCTCGACCATGTTGAGAACTTGTACTACAAGGGGCGGCCGATCAGTGTTTCGACGTTCGCCAATCCGAACGTGCCGATGGTGAAATGCTTCGATAAGGCTGAACTGTTGGCTGGTGACATTGATTCTGAATATCCGTTCGTCATACAAGCCGATGGCATGTTCGATGCTGACGTGATGGACGAGCGTGAGTGGATCGCGTTTCAACCCGCTTACACGAGTCTGAGCGTGTGGGACAAGTTCGAGACTCTGCTACCGGCCAAACCGTCTATGGAATGCGTTGACTCGGGCACTCGAATGTTCATCCGATTCACGTTGGGTGAATTGGCGGGCATGTTGAACAGTGGGTTGCCGCTCGGAGGTGGACGATGATTCTTCCAGCAGTCAACGTCAACGGCATCCATTTGAGCAGCCAACAGCATGAGGCGCTTGTCAGCATATGGCGTACCGGTCGAATGCCGGAACCCCACGCAGGTCAGAAACCGTGGCTGTGGATTCAGGCGCTCAGACGGCGCGGCTTGGTATCCGACAATGCGCTCAGACTGACCGACAAGGGACGCCATATCGTCCAACTCCTCCAGGACAGGAAAGCAGTCCCATACCAAAGCACTGCCGACAATCCACACTACGGATCCTACTGGGACGCCTACTACAGCAACCAGTCAACCTACCGATATCAGCCCGGTTTGGAAATCATTTGCAAAAGGAACTGTGATGAAACTTGACCCGGAACCGGACTTGGTTGAAATCGCTGAAGCCCTGGACGCGATGGCGAAACCACACGTGGGAAGCGGATGGGCGAACCTCAACTTCGACGGCCTGCCCTGCACCACACCAAGGCAGGAAGCAATCTGGAAAATCTACGGGAATGGAGAATTGGGCTGATGTGGTTCAAGGTCGATGATGGGTTCTGTATGAATCCGAAGACGGCGATGCTGTCCAATGACGCCACCGCATTATGGCTTCGTTCAGGCACGTGGGCCGCGCAACAGCTGACAAAAGGACGTGTCCCCGCGAACATGATTCCCATGTTCCGTTGCTCCGATGATTCGGTTCAGGAACTCTGCGATGCGGGCTTGTGGGAGTATGACGCCGACAAGGACGAATACGTGTTCCATGATTGGGCTGACTATCAGCCGGACGGTGACGAAGTGGATGCCAAGCGCAGGAAGCGGAGTGAAGCGGGCAAGAAGGGGGCGAGCCGTCGTTGGAAGAAGCCTGAGAATGGCAAAAATGGCAAACCGATGGCAAATGCTATGGCAAACGCATGGCAAACCGATGGCAAATGCCATGGCGAACCGATGGCAAACGCATGGCAAGACGATGGCAAACCGATGGCAAACGCATGCCCCGTACCCGTACCCGTACCCGATAAGAAAGAAGAAGAATATTATTCTTCTTCCAAAGAAATGACACTTGCCATGTTCCAAGACTCCACGGAGTTGACGGCGGCGTACAGCATGATGCGCACCGCTTACCCGAACTTGGATTTACAGGATGCTTGGAACGCTTTCTCCGTCCGTCACTATGCCAGAATCAGCACCGTGGAGGATTGGATACGCCTATGGCGTGGCTGGTGTGAGAACCGGGCGCAAATGGGTGGTATCCCACCGTCGAAGCCACACGTCCACACTTGGGCTTGCGAACACACGTTGAAAGCCTTGCACCTCCAATCGCAGGATGACGTGACCGACATGGCGTCAGCCGTCAAAAAAGCCAATGAGCTAAACCAGAAGGAAGAACCCCAGTGAGCAGTGACAATCCATCCAAGGAGACGTGCCGCATGGTTGATGATCGTGATGGGAGACGTTGCGTGCGTTGCGGCCGAAGCTTGTATGCGGTGGGTGGTTCCCGGCATCATCGGAAACTCCGTAGCCAATGCACGAGGGTTGAGAAGCATCAAGTGCAGAATCTGATTCTGCTTTGCGGTTCGGGTACGACGGGCTGTCATGGTTTCGTTCACATGCATCCGACTATCGCTTATGAGAACGGCTGGTGCGTGAAATCGTTTCAAGACCAGTTGGAAGTGCCGGTACGGACTTGGCATGGACTCGTGTATCTCACCACAGACGGCAAATATTCATCGACAAAGGAACAATCAAATGACTGACAATATCAATCCATCGCATTACAAGGATGGCCCGTTCGAATGCATCGAACTCAGCCGACTGCTCTCAAGCGACTGGGGCCAAGCCGTGCAGTATTGCTTCCGCTGGCAGCACAAGAACGGTGTCGAAGACCTGAAAAAGGCGATCTGGTTCATCAATGACGCAATCACGCATAATGTGCCGTTCTTCGCCGCGTGCTGCAAACGGAACGCCGACATTCTCGAAGCTCAGGCAATCAGGCTTCTTGGCATCCTACAGGCCGAGAACTGGGCTGATCTCGAACAGTTCTGGCGGAACCTCAAGTGGGGAGACCGCGTGGACGTGCTCGAAGCCCTCACCGAAAAGATCAATGAAATCGAAAAGGAAGGAAAGTAATCATGGAACACATCGTGCAGTTCGCCATCAACATTGACGACAAGACCATCCAGAACCGTATCGAGGAACACGCCTACAGGGATGTGCTCGACAAGCTTGCCAAAGAAGCCACGGACACTGTTTTCGCGCACACGAACGCGTATTCGCGGGAAAACATGTGGAAGACCGTGCTGGTTGGCGCTTTGCAAAGCTTCCTCGAAGAACGCAAGGACGAGATCGTCGACAAGGCCGCGAACATGCTCGCCGACCGGTTCCAACGGACGAAGAAGTATCGGGAAGCCATGGGAGACGCCATCGAAAAGGACGGTGAGTGATGGACGGATTGGACAAGGTCAAGAAAATTCTGATTGTCGCGCTGGTGGTCCTGATGGGATTAAACATCTATGCGCACTGGTATACAGCCACGCATCCCGATTACGGCATGAAGACGGTCAAGACCGGCGACGTGACATGGGTCTGTCTGACCGATCATGGCACGACCATCGGCTGCAACACCGTGGAGAAATACCAATGAACGACGTGGGCATGTTGGACACAAGCATCTGGACCGGCTGCGTGATCTCGCGCAGAACGAAGGAGATAAAAGTAGTCGAATTCGACCACTTTTGGACGGCATGGGCACGTTGGAGGCAAGCATCTTGACTGGCTACATCATCTGGCCGAAAGGTGACATGAGACTGCATACATGCCGAGTGTACAAGACGCTCCAAGAGGCATCGGATACGGCACAGGAGAGCGCCGACTCCCACCACAGGCCGTACGAGGTGCGCGCGGCCTACGAGACTCCGCAGCGAATCATTAAGACCTTCGAACCAAGGAGACGGTAATGAGCGGCAGAGTGAAAGTCGGCACGAGCAAGGTCACGTTCCGTGTGCGCGCGTTCGACTATCCGCAGATCGAGCTTGCATCCGTCGAAGTGGATGTGCCGATGTACACGAAGACGGACAACAAGCTCGACAACATGCAGCAGGGACATGTCACGGCGGACGTGCCGGACGGTTTCAACGAGAAGGTCAAAGACGCATTGCATGTGTTCGCGGACACTCTACAGGCATCGTTCAACGAAGAAGGAGAGTGAAATGTTGAGAAGCATTGATTTCAAAACAATGCCTTACCTGTTTACCGACAAGGCTGGCACTTGTCTGACCGTGGAGTTCGACGGCAGGGAACTGGAGGGCATCTACAAGCAGGTGAAAGCCATGTACGATCTGGAGCATCCGTCTGATGGCATGCCCATCGAACCAATGGAACCGGGCTGGTATATGACTCGGGATGGTGAAGACCTGTTGAGCTTCGACGGTGACGCATGGCATATCCACAATCTCGGTGGTGCGGAACCGTTCGCTGACGGTGATCTGGAAACGATGGACTGGAGTGTGGTCAAACGAACGTTCGATGCTGACTCATTTCCTTTAGTTCCAGTCAATCCAAGGAAACCGAATATGACAGGGGAGTCCACGAATGTTCAACAGAAAGCATAGGAAAGTCCGATACGTCAAATGCCCATACTGCGGCAGAAACCCAGTTCGCATAGAAGGCCCCAGCATCACGGACAAGAACAAGATGGTCATGCATTACGAGTGCCCAAACAATCATCTGACCACCGGCGACACGCCATATCCAAGCCGAGCATTGGACCTTTGGCTTCTCGCAGTCAGCAAGGTGCTGAAAGTCGATGACGTGATAAGCGACTACTTCGCCAAACAGCAAAAGAAGGAGACAGGACAATGACCGAGCATGAGGAATACTGCGTAAGCATCCGCGAATCCTACAGAATGTCCGGCAGCACGCTGATTGGATACGCGGTGACGTTATGGAGGTGGAACCATCTCGACGAAACATGGTGGTATGCGGCAGTACGCGACTACCTGTTCGCGGACTACAACGGCAACCACAAGAAGACGTTACAGCAGGCGAGACGGGACGCGAGAAAACTCGCCGGAATATTCGACTGCACCAACCATGACACCAACGAGGAAGGAATGTGGCAATGAACGACGTGCATGAATCATTGACGGACTGGCGGACACTGCTCATGAGCACGCTTGCCGGGCATAGGGCGATAGTCCAACTCGACGAGGGCACGATCATCGACGGCTATCTGGAATACATGCCGTCGAAACTTCGCAAGGAACTACGAGGCGCGACGGAAGGAATCCTCGAATCATTGACAGTCGAAGGCGTCTACCAGCCGGTAATCATCAGCGTGAATGCCGGTGAGAAGCATCTGGCCAATGGCGTGAAAGCTGTGAACATCCTCAAGGAGATGAGCGCATGAGTCTTACCGAAGTCTGCTGGAATATTTCAAGCGTGTTCATCGTCATCGTCTTGGGTGTGATGGCGGTATTGGCGATGCTGACACTGTTTGCGATAGTGGCGGCGATATTCACTTCCAGTTCACAAGACAAGGAGGAACACCATGGTAACGAACGTGAGTGAAAAAGACAAAGCATTGCAGGAAGTCATCGACTGGTGCGAACAGTTAGAAGTGGAAGGACTGAGACTGGCGAACGCTCTTCTGATGCAGCATGAAATGGACGCATACGGTGTCGTGAAGGGACAAATCAACGCATACGAAAAGACAGCCGACCACTGCCGTTCCTTGCTTGGCTATTCCGGCAACATGCCCACGGAAGTACCGAATCAAAGCGAGGATGCGAAAAAATGAAATGGAAACCGGATTGGTCGGACATCGCCGAAAACCTGGTGATCGGACTGATGGCGGTGGCCGTGGCCGCAATATTCATTGTCTTCTGCGTTTGTACATGGAAAGACGTGACAACCGAAAGAAGCATCATCATGCGCGACGGAAATCAATCATACGCCTGCACGATCAGCGACATAAGCCCGACGCCATATGACTGCAAGCCAATCGAGGACACGGAGGAATAGTCATGTGGTTCAAACGCAAACACAACGAATACGGGTGTCCAATGTGCGGCAGACTACCAGTAATCAAGGGAGATGAAACGAGGAAATACCATGAGAGCCGTAAAGTCATGACAACATTTACCATCTACCGGCTCCAATGCCCACGTGGTCATATCTCTACTAGCTGGTTCAGTTACCCCGCACTCGCAAGCAGTCAATGGAAACAACTCGTGGATGAATACAAGGGGAAGGACGCGAAATGAGCAGTCAATACAAGGTGTGCCCGCTGTTTTGGGCTGATCTCGGCAGCGACCGTCACTTAATCAATATGTGGGCGCTTGAAGAGCTGCTGAACGATGGTTGGAAGATTGTGCGGGTGGATACCATGCCGACAACGGAATTGCGTGATAACGCCGTCACAGCGACGAACGTCTACATCCTTGAGAGGGAGGCTAATGATGATTAGTCAATACGACAAGGACATGTGTTGCCTGTATATCGCTGAGGGGATGAACTACATCTGGCAACAACGAGAGAACCAAGAGCTTTCCCGAATACTTGAATCATTGGCCGATAGGAAGCTCATGAAGCGTGTCCATGGCGGGTATGCGATCACGCTCAAGGGATTGTTGGCAGTCAAGGTGTGGAGACTTCACCTGTTCCTGTTCCATCACGGTGAATACAAGTACTTCAGGAGGAAGAAATGAGCAGGGCTGAGACCACCGCCATGCTGTCCAAGCTGGTGGAGAAGAGGTTGAGGAATCAGACCGCTTTTTGGGCGAGCGAGGTCAATTTCGACCGTAACACGCCCGACGAAAGGCGCGTGGACTACGTGGGCTTCAAGCCCTGGAACATCAACGGTGAGCCGGTGCCCGCAAGCGTCGAGAAAGGCTGCTTCGAGTTCTACGAGGTCAAGTCATGCATGGCTGACTTCACTAGCGGCAACGGACTGACGTTCTACGGCGATCAGAACTATCTGGTCTGCACGAAGGAACTGTGTGACGAGATCGTATGGCAGAAGATGGTGCCGCCGCGAGTGAACGCGATTCTGACACCGGATTCGACCGGCTCGAAACTGATTCTCGACTATGTGCAGTCCTACAACGACCTGTCATACAGGAGGCGTCCGGCAAGCGAAATCCTGTGGGCCATGGTCAAAGCTAACGGAAAGAGGACTAATTGAGCATCATGCTTGACGAGGCCAACGCTTACGAGCGTGGCATGGATGATGATTTGACTTTTCAGACGGTTCGTGAGCTTGCCGGTACAGCGTACATGGCCGGACGTTCCGCTCCACCAACCGACGCCGAGGTGGAGGCCGTGGCGAAACGGCTCTGCTGGAACAGCTGCGAATGGGATGGCATCGAAAGCGACTATGTGGCGAAGGACGAAGACGATGCATGGGATTACGCCGGTGAAATCTGCGGATATCAGGAAGACTACATCGCGCGGGCGAAAGAAGTGCTCGAAGTGGCACGTAAGGCGGTGACGGAATGAAGGCTGTTTTGATTGTTTTCACCATTGTCTTCGGTTTGCTTTCTTTCGCGTCGTTTGCGTCGATCGTCGCGTTGTTCATCGCCGACTGGATGGCAAAACACTTCTAGACCACATTCAAACCCGTCGAAATCGACGGGATAAGACAATCAAGGAGACGAAATGATAGGAAACAAGAATATTCAACGAGGGCTAATGGCCGTGCTTATGGCCGTAGCGATGGTTTTCCCGCTGGTCGGATGCGAGAACGAAGCGGATGCTGACGATGTTGAAGGCGGTAGTGACTGCATTGATGTGCGAGGCGACTTCGCTGTCGATGAGTGCAGAATCGAGTTGCACGACGGTAGGGCCGTGACATGCATCAGGTTCAACGTCTACAAGGGGGGAGGCGGTCTTTCCTGCGATTGGGACAATGCTAGCGGCAAGGACGGGGAAACGAAATAATGGAACATGAGCTAATCCCCGTATACACGAAGTTCACCGGTAACGGTGTGCGTGTGCAGAATGATTCTAAACTCATCGACTATCTGGATGATGGGTGGAAAATCATCAACGTCACGGCAGCGAACCCACTGGCATTGGACAACAATGAGGCCGTCGTGTTGTACGTGATCGAGAGGACTACTGCAAATCATTGGAGCAAACGGAATGAATGAGCCTACCGCCGACGAGATCATGAAAATGTTCGCGGTTGACATAGCAGTTCTTCGTCGTGGTAGGCGCAAGCCGTCTGAGAAGCCGCCAGTCGGAAAGAAGAAGGCGAAAGCGTCGAAAAAGCCGGTCAAGCTTACTGCGGAACAGCTCGCACGGAAACGTGAGCACACGCGACAGTGGCGGATGGCCCACCGTGAGCAAGTCTTGGAATGCAACCGCCGATACAAGCTTGCGCATCGTCCGACATTCCACCATTTCAGCCGTGAGGAACAGGCGGCCTACGAACGCAACTACTACCTGCTTCATCCCGAGAAGAGAAAACGGAAGCGGGAGACTGTTTGAGACGTTAATCCAATACCGGTTGCAAGGTTGGGTGCAACCGGTATACTAGACATGTTCCGGCATTAATCGCACGCCTTCGGGCACCGGTGCGGAATCAACATACCATGATTTTGGAAGGCGTGCGATTGGCTGACTGCAAACTGTTGCGTTGCGGGCGTGAACGAGACGATACCAGGCAACTCTGCCCTGAATGTGAACAGCGGCTCCTAGCCGACTTGGAATGGTTCACGAAGAACATCGGCTACTTGGAAACCGACAAGATGAACCGCATCAACAAGAACCATGACGCTGATGGTGGCGGGGGAGGATACTCTGATAATCCGCCATTGAGGGAGCAAGTGTTCGACCTGCTGTATGAGGGAGACGAACGGGATGATAGCGTGTGGGGCACACTATCCGCGTTCGCTAAATGCTTAGGCGTCGAATACCTGAATCACGATCCGTTGAACGTGTTGGCGCAGCGGATAGCCGTGAAGAAAACCAAGCAAGGCGAACCCGCGTGTCTATGCTCAACGGCAACACCCGTGTACGCGCTTGAAATCCGCATCGCCCGCGACAAATGCCAGCGCCTGTTGAATCAAGGCCATACGGTTAGCTTGGGCAATTGCCCCAACACTGACTGCAACATGCCGTTAAGCGCTGACGAGACGGCAAAACAAGTCAAATGCCGTGGATGCAGGAACGTTTGGAACATCAACTTTTTGAGGACACTCATGCAAGACAAGATCAAACACAGCACTTACACGGGGACTGCTTCGGACATTAGAAGCAAACTCCAACAGGCTGGATACCTCGTATCCGCGAACACGTTGAAATCATGGGCGCACAGGGGCAAGCTCACCCCGGTACGCAAGGAAGGGCGGCATCCCATCTACCGTATCGCGGACGTGTACATGCTGATGCAGCAAACCACTCCAGTGGACGATATTTGGGGACTCGTCGGAAAGGACAACCGGCAGTGAGCATCATCAGCATCACCGACAAGGGCAAGACCATCACCTATCACGCGCATCACATGCGCGACGTGATCGAACCAGTCAAACAGTACGGCATGTTCGGAGAGCAATTGAACGCGAAGAAAAAGCTCCACACGCTCACTTTCTACACGGAGGACTAATAATGCGAGTCAACATCGACTGCACGCTAATCCTCCTACTGTTGTCCGGCATGTTGGCACTCCTGAAAATCGGGGGCCAATTCCCATACCCGTGGATATGGGTGCTCGCACCCATATGGATACCGCTGCTCGCATTGGCCGGTATCACAATCATCCTGATAATCGCTTGGATTATCGGCGTCATAGGCGTACTCATTCTCGAAAAGTTCGGAGACTAAATGCATATCAGCGGCAAAACCAATAACATCAGTTACGCTCACGCGAACGATGGTGGAGCAGACCTCAGAAGCAATGAGGACACGATCATCTGCGCGGGCAGTCAGACGCTCGTGCATACGGGCGTGAGACTGGCTATTCCAGCCGGATATGTCGGACTGGTCTGCCCACGTTCGGGATTGGCGTTGAAACACGACATCACCGTGATGAACGCGCCCGGAGTAATCGATGCCAATTATCGTGGCGAAGTCGGCGTAATCCTCAGAAACATGGGTGAACATGCGTTTGAAGTGCATGAGGGAGACCGGATAGCGCAAATCGTTTTCCTCCCATACGCGCACATGCAATTCGAGCCAGTCAACGAACTGGATTCGACCGAACGTGGCGAGAAAGGATTCGGCAGCAGCGGCATCAACTAGAATCACAGAAGGAGACACAATGACGGTACTCGACTTCACCAAGAAAACAACCCCCGTTATAGACAAGCTGATAAAACTCGGATTCCACTACGAAAGCACAGACAAGACAGAAGCGGAGGGCATACGTAATCCGCCACAGCTGATAACCACATGGGAGAACGTCATGAATGGCGTGATCCTGAAAATCATCGACACATATGCCGTGTCCTATGACGAAAACGACGTACTGTATCAAACGCCAACCGAATACGTCAGGATAACGGATGATTGCACTAACATAAGCGTCACCATGTCGGTCGAAGAGTTCATGGAATTGGAACGGATCACGAACAGCAACGGCAGCACATTCCCACGCCCGGAAACATCCTTCAAAAGAATTACCAACGAGAACTAGGAGACCACGCGGAATGAGCGAGACAATCACAGCAGACCATCTGAACGCCACGCACTTAGGCAAGAAGATAAGCATTTTAGACAATTGCGAAATCGTCATGTCAGGAAAACTCAAGGAGTTAAGAGCGACGCAATACTCCATGCCGGTGTACAGCAACAATATCGAAGCCGTGCCCAACGGCTATGGGAACATCACCATTGCCCCGAAACTGAATTACGAAACTGTCACCGACATCATCATGCACCTGTCGAATCAGCTCAATGACGATATCAAGGCGACCGTTCATGGTGACACGGAACTGGTAATCGAAGTCAACGGAAAGTAGGGGAGTATGACGGAAAACACCACTGGAAAATCAACGAACGAACTGCTGATGCGCGTGTTGCAAGTCGAATCACCGGAACTGTTCGACGGAAGCGACGATCAGCCGGTACGAGTAGTCGGCTACGATTATTCGCCATTCTGCGTCTGCGAAACCTGTGGCGATGACCCCGAAATGCTGACCATCGCATTCGAGACGAAAAGCGGCGAACGTTACAGCCAATACTACGACTATTTTGGACTGCCGAACATTTTAGAAGCATTGGACAAGTGGGATAAGCAGTACGGGAAGGTGGTAGAGAACCGTGGATGACACTTCAAGCACGAAGAAATTCGTATTTACAAGTGATAGCAAGCCGTCCCCCGACCTCTCGAATTTCAAGCCTTTTGGACACATTGACGAGGACAAACCCAAGTACAGTGCGATCATGATTATCGAGGATGAAGGCGTATACGTTCCCGTGATATACAAGGAATGCCGCGTGGACCTCGACATTGATAACCCGACGATTCACCCGCTATCAGGCCCATGCATGGAACCCCGCTGCTACAGTACGCCGGAACTTGCTATAAAAGCCGGGACACGCATCTACAGGAACATGTTGAAGGACAACAAATGAAGTGGTTTACCAGTGACTTGCATTTCGCTCACCCTTTCGTGGCTGCATTACGTGGCTACGCGCTACCCGGATACGTTAAGGATGCATCGATCAAACAACAAGCCGAACATGAGCATAAGCCGCTCAAGAACTGTGTTGACTGGCGGAAGCATGATGCCGACATCATCAGAAGCATCAACACGTATGTTGGCGAGGAAGACGAACTCTACATCCTCGGAGACATCAGTTCCGGTGATACGTGGAGCGTAGACCAAGCGATAATGCGCATCCAAAACCTGCATGTACCACGCAAGAACAGGCATCTGATTCTCGGCAACCACGAACTGCACAGCTCCACCCGCACGCTGGAAAAGTTGGCAAGCGTGTTCGGGGAAGTCGGAAGAGTCGGCATCACCGAAATCAGAGACGAGTGGGGCAACAATCCACACACGGTATTTTTAAGCCACTACCAATGGCGTGAAGACTTCACGCAAAGCAAACCACTAGGCGCAGTCTCAACCAATTGGAACGCACCGGAATTAGCCGAATACGCGATACCACGCATGAACAACACTCTGCTCCTGCACGGACACACGCACGCGCATGACCCGCTTGAGTTCGGCAGGCATCACAATGAGATCAACGTCGGATTAGACGCATGGTGTTTCGAGCCAGTCAACGAAGCCGAATTGTTGGACAACTGGTTACAAACCGCGTCAGGCAACGTCTGAGTGGTCTACAATGGCCCTGTTAACAACAAATGCGTTTAGCGAGTGTTCGCCAAACGTTGGAAACCGGCTTCATCATCCTCTGGATAACGGAACCGCGCTTCGATGCCCTGCGTTTCAAGGATCGCGGCTATCTCCCTGCTGCGGGCATTGACGATGGCGTAATCACCTTTGTCCCGTCCGTAACGGTCGTAGTGTTCCTGCGAACGATAGTAGAGCAAGTCAACATGGTCAGGCGGGTTGCCTTGGACTTCCTCAATCCCGTCCACCGCATCCAACGCGGCCTCGACCGCTTCGACATGCTGCGTGAGCATACTTTCCAACCATGCCTGCACGTCTGCCGGTGGTTCCGCCTCGCCAGGCTTCTCCCAACGTTTCACCGTCAACACGGCATTGCCGAAACGGTCGGCAAGCATCTTCTGACTGATGCCGCAGCGTTCCCGTGCCGCGCGAAAAGCGGCCTTCGATCCAAACGTCATCAAACCTCCAGACAATCATGAAAACACGGAAAACGTCGGTTCCGGCATGAAAAACACGCTGGAACCGGCAGAACAACAATTTTCAGCGGAATACGTCACGCCTTGACGCAATCGAACACCAGCAAATCGGAATCATCGGAATCCGTTCCGATCTTGGAGTCAAGACGCCACCCGTTTTCCTCAAGACACCGTTTGATGTCCTCCGTCCAATCATCCGCCTCCACGTCGGACGGGGGTGAACTCCAAGTCGTCCACAATCTCCCTATCCTCATGGAAATCGATGAAGTAATCGTAGATGCGGATATGGAACGTCGAATCCACGTCAAGCGGGTTCCTGAGCACCGCATTGTTCGGCTCCATCACGTCGATGTAGGCGTTGTGGGCTTCGATGCGCTCGGTCCATCCGCTGATGGTTTCAGGATCGTTCAGGTCGATGAACCAGTCCATGAGCTGCTCGGTGGTCAACGTGTCTGAGTAAGCCGAAAGCTCTTCGTACAGCTTGTCGTAATCGGATTGCGTGGACTCCTCGTCAGCGACGAGCCGCTCATACTTGGCACGGAGCCGTTCGGACGGGATGCAAAGCCATGCGTCTTCGGTTTCGCCGTCCTTGTCGAGCTGGCAATCATAGACGCGATGGCGGAGCCCCGACTTCGGGAACTCCAGTGCGAATGTGCCAGTCTCATTCCACTTGTGGCCTCTGGTTTTTTCGATTCGGATGGTAATCATTTCAGTCTCCTTGAGTCTGTGGGGATGCCTTGTGCTTCCCGTCTTGTGGTTACAAGTATATGATACCACTGGTATCATTTCAAGTCGGGCGTGTCGTGGAAATCAATCCTCCTTGCCCAGGTAATCCTGCAATCCGTCGCCAGCTTTGCCATTCAGCCCGCGACGGGACATGTCGTAATAGTCGAGCATCTGCGGACTGTTCCAACCGCCTGCGGCCATGATGTCCCTGTCCGGTACGCCAGCGTCACGGGAGAGCGTGCAGAACGTCCTCCGCAGCGAGTGCGGCGAGATGCCGGGCACGCCCACGCGCAATGCCACGGACGATACGATGCCCACGGCGGTCTGCTGCCGCAGACGCGCGCCGGAATCCTCACGGAACACCGCACCACGCCTACGGCCGCCGATAAGTCGTGCGAGAGCTTCGGCCGCATCGGATGGAATGGCCACGCGCTGAGACCAGTCGCCCTTGCGGTCGAACCGCACCCACGGACGCCCGTCATTCAGATGACAGTCTTCGACATCCAATCCGAGCGCCTCACCGACCCTTGCGCCGGTCAACAGCAGCAGACTGCACAGGGCATCCGTCCGCGCACCCATACCGCGTGCTTCGGCCAGAAAAAGCCTAGCCTGCTCGCGGGTGAGGTACGTGCCATCCGAATGACCGTACAGTTTCGGCCTACGCACATGCTCGCCCGGATTGCAGTCGATATACCCCTCCTCGCAGAGATAGCGGTAGAGGCAGCAAACGACGCTCAGATTCCTGCACACCGTGTTTTTCGCCGCTGGCCGCATGCCGCCGTCATAGGCGGCGAACACCTCGATATGGGTGCGCTTCGCCCGCAGTATGTCGATGCCATTATCCGAACACCAGCGGAGCCATCGCGATACGATGCTCCGATACCCCGCCCTTGTGCCCGGCGTCAGGCCGGCGAGAAAACCGGCGATCATGTCGCTCACCGTTTCCATATGCGCACCGTCTCCTTGCAGATCAAAGGCTTATCGGCTGGACCCTTGACGAATGGCGGAATCCACTGCCTACGCCTCAACGAATGATTCGGCCCATACGCCTGATCGCGCCAGAAACCACGCACGATGAAACGATGCGAATACTCACGCCGCACCCGCTCGTCATCATCGGCGCTTCCCCCCGGACGATGCAGATTCTCACGCAGCACCAGCATCTTGACCTTGCGTATTTCCGGGTCGAAACGCTGCGGCAGCGGATACGCCATATCGGGTTTCGCCGGTTTCGCCTCGCAGATATGCGGTTCCGCGCTCAACGCCCACACCGCGCGCAGCAGATCGCCGAACCATCGGAAACCGCCGACATGCTCATTGAAAATGCCGTTGGCGAATCTGATGACCGGCAGTGAGAATGATTTCGCGTCGCATTCCTTCAGAGCGCATGGATGGTCCGTGAATCCCATCAATTCGATATCGCCGTTGCCGTCGCATTGCCAGAAGAGCGCCGACACATGGGCATCTCCGACCTTCCTTCCCGTCGCGTCGTCGGTCACGGGGAATCTGACCATTTGGACATCCCCGTCGAAGAAGATAAGCCCGCTTTGCGCCGGCGCTTCCGATTTCGGGAAATCACCTGCCCGGACGGTATCTTCCGCCAGCGCCGTCATGTCCCGGCTGATCCACCAAAGCTGCGCGACGGCGAGATTATCAGCGAAATTCCAAGCCGTTTCCATGCTCCGCTCGTATTGTGAGTGCGCAGCCATCTCCTCCTTTAATGCGACCCGCTCGTATTCCGCGAGTTTGTCGCGGATCAGCGGAAGGTGCGATGGGATGAGGCGAAGCCGTCTGTTCCTACTGCGCGTCATGTCAGTCAGCCTCCCCAAGACGGTCGAAAACCTTGTCATACGCTTTCGTCACGCATTCCAAACCCATGCGGTAGACGCTCACGCGATCATGGTCAGACTCCGCCATGCGGCGCTGCCAATCATGCGGGAATGCCACGCTCAACAACGTCTCCCGCACGTCCGGTTTGACAACCTCGATTTTCTGCGGGAACATCGCATCAAAAGTGAGGACACACAAGGCGTAAGCCACCTGCAACGTTCGGTCAGACACGTAGCGGAAAGACTGTTCCGCCACGCGGTCAATCTCTTCCATAGACCACGGAACGGTAGCCGCCAACTTCGCGTACTCTTCCGCATCCTCATAATCCAAGCCGCCATTCATCGAATTGTCCTGAACCGTATCCACCAGGTATTCGTACAGTTCACCGATGATGCCCGCCGTGGAATGGACGAACACAGGCTCAAAATCAATAAAATAACTGCCGAACCACAGGCCGCAGACATGACCCACATAGCCGGTAAGCTCACGCGGCAGCATATTCACGTCAATCATCACAACACCTCGATTTCATCGTTGAACCCCATGAACTCCTGAGTGGTGAACCCGCCATCCTTGACAACGCAGTACAACCAACCCTGGAATCCACCCAAGCGCGCATCACGCATCCCACGAATCAGGTCACGCAGCCACGCGTACACAAGATACGTTTTCGACACGGGACGCCAATAACGCTTACGCTCGACCACATCAAAATGGTCATATGCATACATTTGCTGACCAACATGAAAATCAGCCCACAATTTCAACGTTTCCATGACACTCACGCCTCCCTCGAATCAACGTCACCGAACAGTTCATAACGCAACTGCGCATCAGCATCGAACATCGCCTTGTACGCATCACCAAGAGACTCATAGAAGACGCCATCCACACGCCAACCTGCATAGCCCTTGGAATCCAACGAACGGAACTCTCTCAGCGCACCAAGCATCATCTTGCGCATCAATCGATAATCCGGCACGCTCTTATGAAAATTACCGTCGAACCGGTCAGCAGCAACGTAAGCGTCACGCGCTTTAGCCGTATCGAACGGGACAACAGTACCAATCGGCTCATGGTCGAAATTGGAAATGTTGACACCGTAAGGCCAATAAACAGCGTAAAAATGACGGGACATGATAGAATCTCCTTGCAAATGGTTTGGTTGAGTTAATTACTGTTTGCAATGGCCGGACGATATTCCTAGTACCGTCCGGCCAAACTTTTCAGAACAGGCAATCCATATGACGCGGATCAGGCAGATTGTCGGCAGCCGCGTTGATAACCGTGCTGAGATACGCGGTTATCAATGCGGGACGCTTGCCAATCTCCCTCAACACGGCTTGAACATTCGACTCGATGGACGAATAGCCGGTAGCATCCAAAGCGGCCTTGACCTGCTGTGCTGTGATGACGACACGTGACATTTCATGCCACCTCGACAATCTCATGCTGAGAGAGGTACGCGGCCACGGACTCTTCCAACGTTTGGTCACTGCCACGCTGGTAGTAGTCACGGTACGCAACCACGCCACTCTTACCGTCGAACGCGACATATGCGACGCGACGGCCCTTGGAATCACGGAAGCCACGCGGCTTATGCACATATCCACCAAACACGTCAGCCAAATCCTTGACCGACTTGCCACCTGGAATCGTGACCACGCGCGCCTTGACACCATGCTGCGCAATCACCTTCGGCGTATCCTTGGACGGAATCGGCGGCACTTCAGGAATCTCAACCGTATCCGGTTCAGGCTCAACCGCCTGCGGGGTGACAACCGGCAAATCATCGTAGGTTTCGCACATCTCAGGATGGTCACACTCGGCCGGGGTGAGGAATGAAATGTCACGTGACACAACCATGCCGCCATCACTGTAAGACAATTCCCAACCATGCTCACGGTCGGCATCGGACAAGCTCACGCCATGCGCCGTATAATCCCCACAATCAGAGGAAACCATGCAATCGCCACGTTCCACGATCAACGGCACGTCACCAATCTCACTCACGGCCTGAGCATAATCGGAGCCGTTAGGGTCAAGCCACGTGCCACCATCGGCACGATACGCGGCGGCAACACCACGCACCGCCTGAGCATTCTTCACGCCCGGAATCATCCGCCATGATTCAACACCATCCTTCATCTCGAAACGCCACACGCTAGGCGTGTTGACGGAATCGAAAAACATGAAGACACTGGACGAATTGACTGCCCACAGGCCGTTAACTTTGTTCGACATTTTAAAACTCCCTTGTATAAAACTTGATTATTTGATGGACCGTTCACCGCACGGCCCTGAGCGGTTTCACCATTCCAAAACCTTGCTACCGTCAACCAAAACGTATGACGTGCCGGTATGATTGCCGTCAACGCTTCCACGCCACTCGCAAATACGCTCGTAACCGTCCGAAGTGCTACCGTCCTCCATGCCGCACTGCGGAATGGCTGACAACTCGCGGTAGCTCGCTAGGTCAGCTTGGCCGTAATCCTTCGTGGCATAAGTCTCACGCCACCACGTCCACTGCTGCTCAGGCGTGCCATGCGGATCGGCAACCGGCTGATCGGAAAGCGCTGTGGAACAAGCCACGCCGAAAGCCAACAGGCCAACAAGCACGGCAACAAGCAGAGTAATCTTCTTACGCATTGCGAACACCTCACTTGGAAAGAACGGAATCAACAACCGTGTAGAATCCGGTGCAAAACTCTCTATTGTGTTCGCTGTGCAGTTCCGCACGGCAACGTTTCGTTAACAGGCGGCGGCACTCACCAATCATGGCATGTTCACCGCGCGTATAGTATTCATCCATCAACCACCACGCGGCATACGTGGTTCCGTCAAGCCTGTTTTCATCAGGCGAACGCCAAGCGTTTTGATTGTGTGAATACGTAGTGTTGTACACGTTGGCGAGATACGCATACTCTGCGGAATCAGATTCACGAATATCAGGAAAATCAACTGTAACAAAAGACATTTTTAAAGCACCTCGATTGTGTTGGAATGTAATGCCCGAACGGGCTATATGGGCGTGATTGATAGGCTCACGCCCGAAAGCCTGGAACAAGTCAGCGCATACGCTTGCGATTAGGACAATTGGGATATTCGATAGCCCGACACTGTAGGGCTTCTTCCATCTCCAAACGACGCGCATTGCTGCACAGAAACCGCGCCTCATCACCGGCACGGCACATCTCACGCCACAGCGCATCCGCCCGCTTCACGTCGGCACAATCGCTCTCGGCAACGAAACAGCGGATAGCGATCTCACGGTAACGCTCGGCCTCATCCCGCAGCTTGCGGGAATCTGGCGTCACAGGAAAACCGTAGTACGGGTAACGTTGATCGATGGGGCACTTCTCACACATGACTTGCCCCTCAGTGTTCCCGCGCGTACCGGCTGATAACACGCTCCGCCTGGCTGAGGGCACGCGCCTGCAAGTCAAGCAGAGGCTCGCCACGGAACGCCATGCTTGCATCATGACCATCAGCCATATACCGGCGCATTTCGGACGGGGTGAAGAACCGGGCGGCGATATCCACGTTGCACACGAGAGCGCACCCGCCGTAACTGTATTCCCGCCAATTGTCCGCGCCGTTCAGCAACAGCGCGCGACGCGATCCGAAGTGGTCGGGAAGAACCGTTTCGGGCATGTCGAGCGAATCAAGCAATGCCAGCGCGGTATCCTTCACGCCCTGGTCCCACTTGCTGCGGGGCTTGAACTCGGCTTCGATATTCTTGTAGGTCTCATCAACGGTATACATTTTGACACTCCATTCCAGCCCCCTTGCTAGAATAAGAGGGCTCTAGTTAGTTGGTTAATAATTACTGAGCAATCGAGCCGGATAGCTGCAACTATCCGGCTCAACTCATTCGTGAGCTACCGCACCCATAAAGAGCACCGATAGCCCTGGCGGATCACTTAGAATCTGCCGAAGTTTCAGAATCAGAATCAAGTAGCTTACGCGGATTAGCAACACGCAAGGCGTCACACAGCTTTATCGCAGTGGCTAAGGTTAAGTTAGCCTCAGAGCGCCTACCGCTCTCGATATCTGAGATATTGCCGCCTGACATGCCAACCTTTTCGGCTAACTCACGTTGCGTTAGACCGCGCTTCATCCTTAATTCTTTCAAACTCATGGCCCTTACTCCTAACTTGGATTAAGGCCATCGTAGACCACTCAGACAGCGCGGGGCAATTCCATGCCGGACACCGCGCCACGTTAGCGACTCGACGACGGTTCGGCCTTGCATGATGTGAGGGTGCATCATGCCTAGTCGCATTCCGTCGCGTCTCTGTCGCGTCCACTCTTCAGTTGTCAATCATCCATGCCGCGCCTGTTAGGGGGGGCTTCGTGTCACCGTCCTTGCGGTGGTGGCCTTCGTGGTGGGGGCCTCTCGTTCATCTCCGTTCCTTTCGTTGTCGTTTGCTTGATGGCTCTCACTATACACGTCCTACGTATGTAGTGCAAATTGAGCCAACACAGACCACGCCAAAACCATTGCAAACACTAGCATTCATCGGCGTGTCGCAACCACACGACGGCGATACAAAGACAGCGGACACCACAGCCACGGCCGCGCCGCGCCACGGCCACACCCAGGGACGCCACGGCCACGTCACGACGGCCATGTCCAGGGACGTCACGACGTCCAGGGCACGACGGCCACGCCACGGCCACGACGGACGCGACACAGCCACAGCCACGACGCGGCCACGATCGCATACAAAGGAACGTGCCCGCGTGATACCACACGACACGCCAAAACACAATCGCACAAACGTACCAATGTTGCACCATGCAACAAACACCCCCGTGGGGGAGTGTCCCCCCCGGCTCAAAAAGCAAGGCCGCTGGCTCTCTAGTGCTGACGCTGAATGCTCGCTGGAACATTTTTGGATTACCTGTTACTCACGAAGTCTTCACATATTTAGTGGTTGCAACCGTTGTTGCACCCTACATATTGTGTATAATGCTCCTTGGATTGATGTTGATGGCGGTGAAGCTAGCTTAAGCCACATCAACGTCTGGCCGTCCACTCACACGGGGAGTGTGAGGATTCTAGATGCGGTACGGTCAGCAGTCCGACCGGTCTATCCCGGACGTGGCCTATATGGACTCGTACCTATTATTTTGGGCTGGTCTGCAATCCTGTTGGCACAGTTTTGGTTGTCGGGTTCGATTCCCGAGGTTTGCTCTTTTGCCTCGTTGTGCATAGCGGCGATTGCAGCGGTCTGTAAAACCGTGACTTTGATACGTCGGTGGTTCGAGTCCACCACGGGGCACTAGGTCTCATGGGGGTAGCTGCCCATGAGACTGATGGCATTGCTCGAACAGACATACATGGAACTTGTGGATGTCAAGAGGCTCCCTGCCTTAGTCAGGCGGTTGACGACCGAAGGGGAGGCACGGCCAAACGGGGCGCTTAAACGACCACGTTCCTTGCCGTTGGTGGTAAAAGCCAGTCCACCATGCCGCTGTCATGCCAACTTGGACAATAACTAAGTTGGGTTTGGAATGTTGGCAGAGTGGTTTAATGCAACTGTCCCGAAAGCAGTCGCACTGTGAAGTGCCGGAGGTTCGAATCCTTCACATTCCGCGTTGGGGAAGTAGTACTACCCCCGAGGGCAAGTGCCTACCGCTGGTGTTGGCTTGTCTGGAGATGAAAGCGGCGGACGCTTCCGTAACGGCGACTTGGTGGTGGTGGTCATGCTTCATGGGTGTGACCGCCCTCGCATATGGCATTGGTGCAACTGGATAGCATGATGGTCTCCAAAACCGTTGATGTTGGTTCGAGTCCAACATGCTGTGCTCAGCCTACCCACAGGTTGTGGGAAAGGTCTTCGGAGTCGTCTTGTGGCGGCTCTAGTTTTAGCTGACCCGCCTAGTCTGCGGGAACAGTCTCCTGAGTCGCTGCGGCGGCTCTTGCATTTTGGATGCTTGGCAGAGTGGCTGATTGCACCACCTCGCTAAGGTGGCAATCCCGTGAGGGGTTCGGGGGTTCGACTCCCTCAGCATCCGCGCGCCGTGGCTGGCGGTAAAAAGCCATTGTGATGATGCCATTGGTTCCTTATGGCTCTCTGGGGGTTGAACGAGCGTCCCATGCTCCTGTTGTGGGTGGAGTGTGGGACGCTTGTTCTTTTGCTTTGGTGGCGGAATGGTAGACGCGGCGCACTCAAAATGCGCTACCTGTAGGGTGTGAGGGTTCGACTCCCTCCCGGAGCACTTGGGTTGGTTGATCTGAGAACTTTTCCTGCTGGGATGTTTCCCCTTTGGCGTGTTTTCCTGCTCAGCACCGGCCAACCCTGTTTTTGTGGAGGCATTGTGGCGTGGTCTAGTTCCCATCGTGATGAACGGTTCAATCCTGATTGGCCGCGTGTCCGTGCGATGATTCTTGAACGGGATGGGCATAGGTGCCAGTGGCCGGTCAAGGATGATTACGGGAATGTTCGCCTGTGCGGACGGTATGGGAATGAGGTTGACCATAAGGTTCGTAATCCCGTCCATGATGATGATCGTCCTGAGAATTTGTGGGTGTTGTGTCGTTGGCATCATCAGCGGAAGACCGAGGGTGAGTCTGCTGAGGTTCGTCGTGCGAAGGGTAGGAGTCGGAGGGAGAAGCGTTGGTATTCTCACCCGGCTTTCAAGTGAATGAGTTCATGTGCGCGGTTGCCGGTTGCGCTAATCCGGTGTGTGCGAAGGGATTGTGTCGTTCGCATTACGACCGTGACCGTTATTCGGGGTCTCCGCTGAAGCCGTTGCGCCAGCGCATGTGTCCTCAATGCCATACGTGGTTTGATCCGAAGCGTTCCGACCAGTTGTTTTGTTCTGGGCGTTGCCGTGTGGCGTATAAGCGTGCTCGTGATGATGATAAGTCGTTGCCGGTGAAGCCTGAAACGACTATGTACGTGCGTCCGGTTGACGTGTCCGAGCTTGAGTCCGAGCTTGTTGTTGAGTCTTTTACTGATTCTCAGGTGGTTGAGAAGTGTGGCGGCTTGTGCGCGAAATGCCATGAGCTGGTTGATGTTGGTTCGAGTGGTGCCGATGGTGCCGCTTTCGTGTGGAAGGTTCCGTTGGAGAAGTCGCATAGTGCGACTTTGGCGAATCGTCTGCTGGTTCACAAGCGTTGCGAGGGTGGAACGTCCTAGCTTCGCGTATTGCCTGAAACGGGCGGATTGTGAGGATGGCTGTGGCTGGTAATGGTCGTGGTGCGCAGAAGTCGAAGAATCCGATTCTTCGTGCGCCTGATAGTCCGATGGGTTTGGAGTTTCCTGCTGTTCGTCCTGATGGGCAGGAGTGGCTTGAACGGACGAAGAAGTGGTATGAGTCGCTTCGTGTCAGTCCGTTGGCTCAGCGTATGGGTGTTGAGGCCGACTGGTACGCGGTTCAGGATTTGGCGTTGTTGAAGGATGATTTCTGGCGTCCGAAGACTAAGGGCCGTTGGATGTTGGCTTCCGAGATTCGTCAGCGTGAGGCCACGTTGGGCATTACGCCCGAGGCTCGTGTGAGGTTGAAGTTCGATGCTCCGCAGCCTGACGATATGAAGGCTTCCGCGTATGAGGGCGATACTGAGGGTGCTCGTAACGTTCAACGGAACAGGCAGCGTGCTTCCGCATTGGGTTTGCGTGTCGTTGACGGTGGTGCCTGATGCATACGCGGATTCCCGAATTGCATGGCGAGGATTTGACTCGTTCGATGGGAATGTTCGCGGTCTGGTGGATTGAGACTTTCTTCCGTGTCGGTCGTGGTGGCGGTGTTGGCTTGCCTGAGGCGTTCGACATGGACGAGTACGTGTTCATGCTTCACGCTTATGCGTTGACCGAGTGGGGTACCCGCAGGTTCAATCGTGTGTTTTATTCGCGTGCGAAGGGTAAGAACAAGTCCGGTAAGGCCGCTGGCATTTGCGCGTTCGAGGGTTTGGCTCCTTGCAGGTTCGATCATTGGGCGGAAGAGGGGGAGACTTACGAGTTTCTGGGCGAGGTCTACCCGTATGCGAAGGGTGAGCCTGTTGGACGCATGGTGCAGATGCCGCAGATTCTCTGCTTGGCTACCGCCGAAGGTCAGACTGGTAACATTTTCGATTCGATTTACTACAACTGCGATCAAGGCCCTTTAAGCCAGTTGAAGGGTGTCGGCCTTGATGTTGGTCGTACTCGTATCGGCTTGCCGGAGGGTGGGGAGATTGTTCCCACCACGAGTGGTGCCGCGTCCAAGGATGGCGGTTTGGAAACGTTCGCCGCTTGTGATGAAACCCACTTGTACAACACGAACAAGCTTCGCAACATGTACAAGACCGTTCAACGTAACCTCGGCAAACGTAAAGGTGATGCAGACCCGTGGATTCTTGAAACGTCCACCATGTACAAGCCGGGCGAAGAGTCCATCGCTGAAACATCGTACAAGTATGCGTGGGATACCGCTTCGGGCAAAATCAAGCATCGTAGCGGCATCTACTTCGACCATGTGTATGCGAACATCGACTTGGATGATTTCGCTGACGAGAAGAAGGTTCTCCGCGCCTTGCAGGTCGCGTATGGTGCGAGTGCGAAGAGTTCGGACGGTAAGGATCATCTGATATTGCCGGATGGTCGTATGACCGTGTTGAATGCTGATGGTGTTGACCCCGAGGGGCACACGTATTGGGATGGTGAGCTTGGCCCGTCGAAGGATGGGTGGATTGACCTGAATGGTCAGATGGATCAGATTTACCAGCCTGACTCCGATCCTGCGGATTCGATGCGCTACTATTTCAACACTTTGTCGAGCGTGCATGATGCTTGGCTTACGGAGTCCGACATTCAATCCCACATGCTGTATCGGGATGAAATGCATACGGCGTTCAATTCGATTCGTTTGGATGGCGCGTGGCAACGGTTCGTGACGAAACGTGAGCCTATCACGTTGGGGTTCGATGGTTCCGTGTCGGATGATTCGACGGCACTTGTGGGTTGCCGCGTGTCCGATGGCATGTTGTTCCTTATCAAGTTGGAGTCCGCTCCTGATGGGCCTGAGAAGGCCACTTGGCGTGTGAACCGTGATGCGTTCGACGGCATGGCCCGTTGGATGATGGACAACTACAATGTGGTCGGCTTCTTCGCTGATGTCGCGTATTTCGAGCAGATGATTGGCGGTTGGGAGAAGGATTACGGGAAGAAGTTGAAGGTCGGTCCGCGTAAGAGCGGCGACAAGATCAAGTTCTGGACTAACAACTGGTATAAGGACATGCAGGTCGCGTTGGATAACGCGCATACAGCGTTCCGTTACCCGTATACGGAGCCGGATAAGAAAAGCAAACCGGTCAAGGATGATATCGCGTTGCTTGCTGATCCGCGGTTGGTGAATCATTTCCGTAATGCGCGTAGGCGTGAGACCCGTACTGGGTATGCGATTTATAAGGAGTCTCCTAATTCGCCGGACAAGATTGATGCGTGCATGGCTGGCCTGTTGGCTTATACGGCTCGTGGAAAGTATTTGGAGTTGGCTGAGGTTAAACGCCGTTCCGCTCCGATGAGAATCTACTAGGTGGTGATTTCGAGTGTCTGACTCGTTGATGATTAAGAACGCTTCCGATGATGACGATGATGCTTACGTCATTACCAATCTGGCGCGGGAGTGGGGCGCTCGTCTGCCGTATCTTGCCGAATTGAAACTGTTCAAGGATGGCAGGGAGATGGTGGATGCGAACAGTGTGCCTCAAGGCACTGATCCGAACGCTGCCCCAGTGTACAAGCTGATGCGCCAGTTGGGTGTTGTGAATCTCGCCCGTCGTATCAGTGAGAGCGTGACCGACCGCCAGCAGCCTAATGGTTTCCGTAAGGTCGAGGATTCCTCGTTGAAGGATACTGATGCCGATAGGATGGCGAAACAATGCGGCCTGAATTTTATTCTTCGTCGCAATATGCTGCCAGACAAAGGCGATTACGGATGCTCGTTTGGCTTGGTTTCCAATGCTGGACGTGGGAGATTCATCACGCCTCTCAGCCCTTGGGAATGCTGGATGGATGTTGGTGAGACTGCTGCTATCCAATACACGTATCTGGACCGCGAGAACAAGGAAGTCATTCGATTGTATCGTCTTGTTGTTGATGACAGCAAGACCACGACGAAAGTGTATTCCAAGACGGCACAACGTGAACATGATCGTTCCGTTGTTGATCCTAACGATGTTTCGTCGGTTGCTAAGTTCGCGTCTGATGCGAAAGCTTGGGAGCCTGGTAGCGATTGGGAGTGGGCTGAGGATTCACAAGCATCTGATTTCTCTTATGCGGAGGGATGCGATTCGCTCCCTATCGTACGTTTGAGCACGGTTGACGGGCAGGGATTGTTCGAGCCGTATCTGCCGATGCTGAAACGTATCGACCGTGAAACGTTCGACCGTTTGTGCATCACGATGATGCAAGCATTCCGACAGCGTGCCATCAAGGGCACCGTTCCAACCACGTACACCGAAGAGGATCAGGAAGTCATCGACGGCGACAAGCAGGCTGGTGATCCTATTGATTTGGCATCCACGTTCGCGGTTGGCCCTGCGGCGTTGTGGAAGCTTCCTGATGGTGTTGATATTTGGGAGTCTCAGACCACTGATACCGGTTCTTTGCAGAACAACATCATGGCTGATGTGAAGCAGTTGGCTTCCGCAGCTGGCATTCCGTTGGATATTCTTTCGCCTGACGTGCAGGGTTCCGCCAATGGTGCTGAGTTGAAGCGTGAGACGTTGAAGTTCAAAGTGCAGACGATGAACGAGTTGGATTCTGAGCCTATCGTGCGTATGGTGCGTATGGCTTTGGCCGCGTCTAAAACCGCGAATGCTTCGGCGTCCGAGTTTGAGATGGTGTGGAAGCCGATGGACACGACCAGTTCGCTGGAACAGGCTCAGGCTTGCCAGTTGTTGTATCAGAGTGGCTTGTTGGCGCGTAGGACGATTCTCACGCACAAGATGGGCTTCACCGCTCAGGATGTGTCGGAGGATGATATGAACCGTCTTGCAGACCAGTTCAACATTTCCGGCCAGGCTAATAAGAGTAATGCGAAGCCTGTTGCTGCTGTGGAACCGGCTACGGGTTGGGATGATGAAACCCAGTCCGCTGTGGATGGTTTGCCGAACGTCGAGGGTGAGCTTGTCGATGAAGGCGAGTCCGAGTCCTGATGGCCGGTAAGTCGCTTGAATCGTTGTCTAACACGCTTGAACAGGCTCGTGCAACGCTGGTGAACCAGTATGTGAGTCAAGCCCACAGAATGTGGGACATGCTGACGCCCGCTGACTGGTGGAATGATGGTATGACGTTTGCCGTCGCATCCCGTATGGCGTTGTTGGAGATGGCGTTGATTCAGCAGGTGCGCCGTTTGGGCGTCTCCTATGCGAATGAGACGTTGAAGCTTGTGGGCGTCACTCCGAAGGGGGATGTGCCTAGTTTGGTGTTTCCTCGTGACAATACCGATCCGTGGCTTGTGGCGCAACGTCCGGCTGACACGTATCGGAGTCTTGCGGTGAAAAACCCCACGATTCGTCCTGAAACGTGGCCTAGCAAGACCGATGAGATATTCAGCGAGGTTGATAAGTGGATTGAACAGGCGTTCAACCGTTTGCAGACCACTGTTGACGAGGATGTTTCGAGGGCGCAGACGAGCGCCACGCTTGAACGGTACAAGGATAGCAAGGTGTTGGAGTATCGCAGGGTGTTACATCCCGAACTGTCCAAGACGGGTTCTTGTGGCTTGTGCGTGGTGGCGGCTGACCGATGGTATTCGACGGCTGACTTGTTGCCGTTGCACGCTAACTGTCATTGTGGTGTGGCACCGGCTGGCAGTGATTACGATCCGGGTTTCCAGTTGAATCAGAAGGATTTGAAACGCTTGTACGCCGAGGCTGGTGGTACTACCGCGTCCGCGTTGAAGCAGGTGAAGGTCAAGACCATTACTCATGGCGAGTTGGGCCCTGTGCTTCTTGCCGAGGATGCGAAGGATACGCCCAGTCCAGTTCCGTCGAAGGCTTCTGACGCTTGGCATACGCCTGACCGTAAATCCACGTTGGCTCAGTGCCGTCGTATGGAGAATCGGGCAATCGAGTTCAATCGGCGTTACAAGGAAGTGCAGAAGGCCGGTAAGCCGGTGACTTTCCGCTATGAGGGTAGGACGTTCACGTTCAAGCCTTCCAAGAATTTGAAACAGGCTATGGCATGGCAGAAGACCATGCTCAACCAGATGCGGTCGATGCTTGGCGAAGCCGCATAACACTATTGAAAGGATTCAAGCCTAATGGCTGATGAAAATACCAATACCGCTGAAACGGCGGCATCTACGAATGCGCCTGAAACGGGCGTGACCGCGCAGCCGAAGGACACTGCCACTTCTCCTGTAACCGCTAATACGGTGGCTCAAAAGAATGGTGCGGATGACCTTTCCGAGAAGTTGGGCATGTGGAAGCATCAGGCCCGTGAGAACGAGCAGAAGATGTATGAGAATCGTGATCGTGCCAATGCCGCCGAAGCGAAGCTTGCCGACACTGAGGGCGCTCTCGCCAAGGCGAATGTGCAGATAGCCCGTTTGCAGGCGCAGAAGCTGCATCCAGAGATTACCGACGAGGCTTTCGACACTTTGTGTGGGGAGACTGAGCCGGAAAAGATTTCCGAATGGGCTGACGCTTTTGTGAAGTTCATGCCAAGCAAAACTGAAACGGTTGAAGCGGGGCAGAAAAAGAATGACGGGAATGCTCCATGTGAGCCATCGCCGGAGTTGGTGAAGGAGTTGCAGAGCAGAAACATGCATGTGTGCAAGCCGCAGTCAAGCGTTTCCGACGCTTACAACTACGGCGTGAAGCATTCCGAAATCAAGAAATAGTTTTATAAGGAGATAAATATGGCCAATCAGATGGTTCATACTGTCGCCAAGACCGCTCCGAAGGATGACCAGTCTTGGCTTATCAATCGTATCACCGATGGTGTGCGTGAAGCGCAGCTTGACTTGGCTACGTTCACCAAGGATAAGTCGCATGAGAACGATTACTTCGCGTCCATTACCGACGATGATTACGAGGCTTGGACTAAATCCGGTATTCCGCTGGCTCAGATTACTGGAACCAATAACTATGGCCCGTACGATCCGAATGCCGTCGATGGCCGTAATGGCACGATTATCGGCTTCTTGGAGTCTCAGGTGCATGTGCAGTTCACTCGTACCGGTTTCGAGGATCAGTATCCGACTGTCGGCGTCCGCTACATGGGTGTTATCGATAAGAAGAATCTGCCGTACACCGTTGATTTCAGCAAGGCGAAGTTGGAGGGATTGTTCCTTGATTATGACAAGGGCGCCGCAGCTCCGCATGTGACCGTGTTGAATCCGGCAACTGCCGCCGCATCCAAGTGACACCAGCCATACTGACTGAGTTTAGTTTCTACCCGTTTGAAACCCGCCCATCATGGCGGGTTTTCGCATATTAGGAAGGTTTTTCAATGAGTCTGTTGAATAAGGACATCATTACTCCCGACGAGGCTTCCGCCATCGTGCTGGGAGCCTATCAGACAACTACGGCAGCTTTGCCGTTCGCTTCCATCCTGCCGGACCAGTTCACCGGCTTGTCTGTCGAATGGACTCCGAATCAGGATGATCCTGAGGTTGATGAGATGAAGTTCTCCACTTGGGATGCTGAGGCACCGTATGGTCGTACTGTTGGCGGTGAGAAGCTGTCCTACACTTCCATGCTGCCGTTGCGTAAGCGTATGCGCGTGTCCGAAAAGGACATCGCAAATGGCAACATTTCCATGGCCAACGGAGATTTGAAGACCACTCTGAGCGATTATTTCGTTCAGTTGGGCAAGGAATTGGCCTACCGTCTGGAGAAGGCGCGTGTGGCTGTCGCTGTTGACGCGAAGCTCGGCATCACAGAATCCAATGAGGATGCAGCTTGGGATTATGCGCGTGATTCGGCACTATCCACTTCTTTGGCATCTACGAAGACTTGGGACAAGACTGGTGATCCGGTCAAGGATTTGCGTGCATGGTCCGACCTTATCGACGATAAGAAGGGTGCGCGTCCTACCATCATGGTCACCACCCGTAAGGTTGTGAACGCTTTGATGTCTAACGCGGCCATCATCAACTACTTGTTCCGTGGTCAGGGTTCCACCCTTCCGGCTCTTGTTTCCGAGAATGATGTGAAGAGCGTTTTGAGCCTGTACACCGGCATTCAGGATATTTACGTTGTTGACGAAAGGTATCGTGATTTCGCCCGCCAGTCCAAGATTACTCTTCCGGGCGGCGTCAAGAGCTTCTTCCCTGAGAACACCATCCTGCTGATTCCGGCTTTCGGTGACGTGAACATGGGTTACACCGCGTTGGGGCCGACCGCTGAAGCTCAGACTCCTGCATATGGCATCAGCCGTGAGAAGAACGCTGGCCCTATCGGAGCCGTGCTGAATACTCCGTCTTCGACTCCGGGATACGAGGCTTACGTGAACGGTACTGCATTGCCGGTTCTAGTGCAGTCCAACAGCACCTTGAAGGCCACTGTACTGGCCGCATGATGTAGGAGGCGCGTATGAGCACGGCAATCATCGACAACATCGACTGGTTGAAGTATATGCGCGTCTACGGTTCCGCCGACGCGGATTCATTTAAAGAGCATTTCGACACTGATTGGATTTCCGCTCAATGCCGCAAGGCCGCTCTCATCTGTTTGAGCGAATGCCCGATTGTTCGGACGCGCTTGAAGAAGGGGCGTCTCTCTGAAAGTGATTTCGCGTCGGTCGTATGCGAAATGGTGTTGCGCGTAGTACGTTTCAACCGGTTCAAAACCGAAGCGAACGGTTCTTACTCGTATACGGAGCATGATCCGCAGCAGAATCAGCCTGGCCATGATCCAAGTCCCCGGCTGTTCTTGTCGAAAGCTGAGAAATCGATTCTGAATGGTTTCGCTGAATCCGCTGGCACGATGTCACACATCAGTCTTGGTTTCGACCCCGGTTATGGAGGTTGATGATGGCGTTTCTGTTTGACGATGATACGAATGAACGCCATTACCTCTACGAGGATGACCAAACCGATTACGGTGGTCAGAAACAACTGTTCGACACGGATTATGTCGTTGTGATTCCTCGCAAGCATGTTCAGGACGCGCACGGAGGCCAGTATGTGCAGACTGGCGATCCTGTGAAGGTCATCTGCTGTGTTGAGGGTCGTGCGCAACAGGCTGGCATGTTCTCTATTTCTGGAGCTGAGGATAAGACGCCATCTTCGGATAACCCCGGCGGTTTGGAAGAGGTCACTCCTTTGCAGATTCTTGCGAGGGAATGGCCCGGCGACATTTATTCCCGGATCTGGTATAAGGGCGATTATTACGATGCTGACGGCGCTCCTACGTGGCGTGGGAGTGGTTCTCGTTTCTCCCGGCATTGGGAGGTTCGCGCACGTCGTGTTGTTATTGGCGATTATCTTGATGGCGGCATTTCCGAGCCTGAATGGGTGAAGGAGGTGGGTGGCGTTGGGAAGGGTCACGGTTCGACGTAGCGTCGCTACCGATATTGCGAAGATGTATGGGCCGGAACTTACACGCCGCGCCGCCGTGCATAGCGTGTCTGCCGTCCGCGCGAAGGCGAATGAGGCCGCTACGCATTCAAGCGTCGCGGATAGGATCGAGGTTTCCGTTCGCAAAGTCGGCTGGCATCATCAGATTGTCATGTCCGTCATGGGCCGTGATGGCACGCAGATCGCTCCGCATTTGGAGTTCGGCTATTTCAACCGGTGGCTTGAACACAAGTATGGGCCTCGTGATCCGAGAGCGCGTATTCCGGGAAAACATATCATGTTTGATTCGTTGAGTCGGGTGAGATTGTGACGGACAACATTTTTCAGCGTCTTGCCATTGACGTTCGTGAGTCAATCGATGCGGAACAGTTGGTTTATGAACTGTTGAATCGAGCGTATCCGTGCGAGGAGTGGCCTGATGTGAAGGTTTGCAGCGAGCTTGACTTGCCTTTGAACGCTTACGGTGAACGTGGACAGGTTCTTCTCTATTATGTTTCCGCTCCCGAACAGTTTGACCGTGGATTGTGGCGTTTCGGCGTGACGTTCACGGTTTTGGCCGCTGACTGTAATGATCCTCACGGTTTTGCACGTCACTTGTATAAGACGGTGCAGGGTTGGCCGTTCGAGGAGTCCACGACAGCTGGAACGGTTGGCACCGTGTCTGTGACGGCGCAGAAGAGGCAGTCTGATGCGAAAGAGAATCAAGGCAAGAACGTCAAGGAGTATGGGCTGTCGGCTGTTGTGACTGCCCGCGATTCGTTCAAGGCTTGACCGGTATCGGTCGGGCCTTTTCTTTTATCAATTTCAAGTAGAAAGGCACCATTATGGCTATTAATGCCGATGGTCTGATTCAGGCGTCTCGCGGTACGTTGTTCACGGCTCCCGCGAAGACCGCTCTTCCGACCAAAGTTTCCTCGTTCTTGTTGAATAGTGGCACTGTTGCCGCCGCTGGCAGCGGTTCCGTCGTGAATTGGGAGAATATCGGCCATACCTCCAACAACAACAAGATCAGCTTCAGCAAGGATGGCGGGGACACCACCACGAAGGACACGTGGCTTGTCGCCGGTGCGAAGAGTTCTACCGAGGCTCCGACCATCACCGTGTCCGGCGCGTCCGTGCAGGGTGATTCGGCCACGATCACGAAGGTTACTGGCGGCTGGGCCGGCGAACAGGGCGGCATCGTCGTGCCGTTGCAGCCCGTGGTGCAGCATCTGGCGTTGTTCGTTCTCGCCTACGATGATTCCGACAAGCTGAGCTTCGGATTGTATCTGCCGGAGACCGATTTCACGTTCGATAACGTCAGCCTCGCCGATGAGGATTTCGCGGAGTTCAGCTTCAACGCCGTCGTGAAATCCACTAGCGTGCTGAAGGCCGGTGCCAATGGTGAGGTTGGCGCGTACCAGATTTTCGCCCCGGAGACGTTCGTGTCAAAATAACCAGCCCGGATTCCAGCGGTAAGAATCCGGGTGATTCCTCCCAGACCGTATCGGGTTTGACCTCGAAAGGCTGAGATTTCCTATTGCCCCCGCATGTACCCATCCGTGCGGGGGCAATCCTTTCCAACGATTGGCAGATGGGTTTTTGATGGGGATTACAGATTATGGCTTCCAAAACTGATAAGAACACCGTTAAGACCGTTCCGGAGATTCCTGACACGCTGGCTGAGTTCGTCGAACAGCACGAGGAACTGGCCGGATGCCCTGAGTTCGTTCCGGCTCATGAGTTCTCCGTGGCGCAGACATGCGATTTCATGGTCGTTGATGCCGTGGCGTCCGACAGTTACGGCGTGTTCCGCAAGAAGACTTCCGATGATGTCGATTCAAGTCTGGCTATAGCCAGGATGGTGGCTGCCAGCGATAGTTTCTTCGAGAAGATCGCCAAGGACGTTGACGCCTACCACAAGTGGGTCACTGGCAGGACTCCGACTGTTCTGGTGCAGGTGTTCACTCTGCTTAACGCATTCTATGGTGCGTCCTTGGGAAAATCCGAAGCGTCAAGGACGCCTACCGGAAATGCAAAGTAGAGCTTACGTGTGATTTCCGTAGGTTCTACAATCTGAATCTTCCCGCCGCCATGCATGAGTATGACGGCGGTTTTCTTTTGACCCTTATCGGCGGTCTTGCCGGCTATGACGAGTCGCTGTATCGGGAATGGTTGCTGAACCATCCTGATGAGCGTGCCCGCGCCGAGTCCGATAGTGATTCCGGTTTGAGTTTTCACGGGTTCACTCAGGATACGAGTCTGCTGTTGGGTATTTACAATCAGGTCGGCTTGCTGGTTTCCGGCACATTGCAGTTCAAGGACGGCAAGCATCCTGAGTTCAAACCGATTATGCCCCCTCACGCCGCCGATGGCGTTGATAGGCGTGTTTCCGCCAACTTCGAGTCGATGAAGGCGTTTCTGGGCATGTGATTGAAAAACAGGGGTTCTTATGGTGGAGTATCTCGCCGGTTCCGTTGGAATTGATATTTATCCGAACACCAAGGGTTTTGGCGAAGAACTCCGCCGTAAGCTCGCCAGGTACGCCGATGACGATTTCGATGTTCGTGTGACGCCTGACGTTGACATGTCTCGTTGGCGTGCGGCGAAAAGGCGTATCGAGGATGATGGCATCGTCCAGAATGTTGAGATTCGTGGCGATGACTCCGATCTGAAGCGTGTGCTTCGGGACATTGATAAACGTAAGGTATCCCCGAAGGTCGAGCTGACAGACGCTTTGCGTGATCTGCGAACGATGCGCAAGCAAGTTCAGTCTTCCGACAAGGCTGTTTCCGCGATGAACAAGCGTATCGCCAATGGTGGCGATGCTTGGCGCAAGGTCACGCTGAAAAGCAAATCGTATCAGGATGCGGTGAAACGCAACACGCGGTTGACCACGGCATACGCGAACAAGCAGATCGACGTTTTGGATAACGTCAAGAAGCACATCCGCAGTATGCAGGATGCGATCGAGAAGGTCAAGCCTCTGGGCAGTTCCAACAATGTCTCGATGGCTCGCGCCAACCGTCTCGTCGAACAGCTCGACAATGCGATGCAGCAGTTGAAGCATGACAGCAAGGCGAACATCCGTGTTGACGTCAACGATGTTTCCGAGGTCGTCAACGTTCTCGAGAACGTGTCCAAGCGTCTGAAGCAGGTCGATGGGATGGACGCCCATGCGAAGGTCTATCTCGACGGCGCGAAAAGCATGGAACGCGAACTTGAAGCGTTGAAGCGGAAATTCCGCAGTCTTCCGAACGACATCGAGACCGACTACCGGTCAGCCATCGACAAGCTGAATCTTGCTGCGTTCCATGCCGGCAAGGACAAGAACTACCACTATGAGGTCAATCTTGATTTGGATGTGACCCGTGCGCGTGAGAAGGCCAAGAAGCTTCAAGAAGATTATAAGAAGCTTGAAATGGACATCGACCTTAAAACGGCTGGTGCCCGTACTCATCTTGCCATGCTCACCCGTCCTCGTTCCGTCGAGATTTACGCGAAACTCCATGCCACTGATTTCGGCAAAATGCTGGATGGTATGACGTATGGCGCGACTGGTCTTCGCGCCGTCAACAACCAATTCCAGAAATTCGTGAATTTCATGGATTCGCTGGATGAGAAGGTTCCATTCTTCTCCGCATTGGGTACCGTGTTCGCCGGTGTTTCCGCTGGCGCTATCAACATGTCCCGTAGCGTGCTTGGTGTCGGCTCTTCGATTGTTTCCATGTCGAAGGCCGCATTGGCCGCTCCTGCCGCTCTCGTCGGATTGGGCGCCGCCTATGCGTCCGTGAAGATGATTTGGGGCGAAAAGGGCGCCACTTGGAGCGAGCAGATCGACATTGCATCCACAAAGTTAGGCAAACTGTCCGACAGCGTGGTTAACGCGTTCTACGGTCAGGCCCGTCCGGCCATCCGTGGATTGGCTGATTCCATTGCCGACACGTTGATTCCCCAAATGTCAACTCTTGCCGACCATGAGGGACGAATCGTCGTCGGCATGACCAAGATGGTCAAGGAAGCCGATAAGACAAGCGTCGTATCCAGCATTTTCAACGATGTGAATAAGTCGTTGACTTATTTGGAACCGGGTGTTGAGAGACTTGTCAAGGCTTTCCTGAATCTTGGCGATTCAACTAGCCAGTATCTCCCTCGTGCCACACGGTATGTGAGTGAGCTTGCGGATCAGTTCGCACGTTGGGTCGATAACGCACGCGCGTCCGGTGAGATTGAGAAGTCGATGCAGCGTGTCATTGAACAGGTTGGATATTTGAAGAATTCCGTGAAAGCGCTCATGGGTATTGCTTCCGGCTTGTATTCCGCTTTGGCTGAGGACCAGAATGGCATCCAAAGCTTCTCCAAGGAGTTGCAGAAGGCGGATAAGGCTGTCAATTCGGCAAAGTTCCAAGACACGTTGAAGTCGTGGGCCGTTGGCGCTAAAGTGGCGCAGTCCGCGATGCGTGATTCATTCTCCGAGATTGGTGACGCTGGCTATTCTCTGCGGCATACCGTGGGAAATGTTTTCGGTGATGCCGGTAGGACGATTGCTTCGTTCACGAAGAATGTGAGCCGCCTGTTGAAGAACAGTAGCGGTGGTATTTCCGATTTCTCGTCTGGCGTTTCCAACGGATTTCAGAAGGTGTTCAACGCTGTTGGCGATGTGAGTCCGATGTTCAGCCAGCTGCTTTCGACTGTCGGGCAACTGTCTAAGACGTTCGGCGGCACATTGGCTGCTTCTCTTCGTGCTTCTGCTCCGCTGATTCAGGCTATCGCTACCGCCGCTGAGGCTGTGGCTAAGGCTTTCAGCGCGTTGCCGGAACCGATTCAGGCCGCGTTGGGCGTGTTCGCCACGTTCGGCAAGGCTGGCAAGACCGCTTTGGACACGGTGAAGCTTGCCGTGGTTGAGAACACGATGAAGTCGTTGCAATGGCAGAAGGCTTTGATGGAGTTGGGCGTGACTTCCGCCGGTACTGGTGTGACGTTGAAGAATGTCGCGCAGGGGTGGGTGGCGTCTAATCCCGCTGTTTCTAAGTTCGTGTCGAATGTCGGCTCTGCTGAGGGCGCGATGGGCAAGGTGAAGGCTGTTGCGTCTGGTTTGGGTGGGATGCTTGCGTCTACGCTTTCCAATCCGGTGACTTGGGGTGTGGCTGCCATTACGGCAGCAGTCGCAGCGTATTCCGATTACAATGCGAAAGCTCAGGCGACTGAGCGTGCTTCCGAGAATATTGCGGCAGCGTTGGGTAAGATTCCTGATTCGGCCGCCGAAGCTTCCGGCGCGTTATCCAATGTCGCTTCCGCGATTCAGGATGCGTTCAAGGACGGTAATTATGCTGAGACTGGTTGGAGCTGGTTGGATGATTGGACAACTGGATTCAAGAATACTGCCGAAGCCGCCGACAAGCTTGGTGTTTCGACCACTGACCTGAGCAAGGCTGCGAGCGGCAGTACGAAGGCTTACAACTCGATGATGAATCAGTTGAAGGCCACATATGATGCTCACAGCACTTATTCGGCTACCGCGACGCAGAATTACGGCAATGAAGCTGGTGCAGCCAAGAAGCTTATAGCAGTAATGGAGAAGGCACGTCAGCAGTACATCGATAATGCGGAAGCGACTTCCGTCGCGAATGGTCATACTGCCGGCTATGCGAAGAGTTTGATCGAGATGGGTGAGGATTCCGATTCGGTTTCCATTGCCATTGCGACTCAATCTCAACGTCAGCAGATGTTGAACAGTGCCGCGCAGAAGTACAACGACATTATCAACAATCAGCGTACCGCGCAGCAGAACGCTTTGAGTGTCGCAACGGAATATGGTCAGATTTACAACGGTTTGGGTGATTCCATCCAGCGCATCAAGGAATTGGGCGTACAGAACGTTTGGGACAGTGCCGCGGACTCGTTCAATAACATGACCGAGGCTGGACAGTTGGCTCAGACCAGCTTGCAGAATCTCGCTACGACAGGCCATGATTGGCTTGAACAGTTGGTTGCTTCCGGCGCGTCAACCGATGAGGTGAATGCGAAACAGCAGGAATTGTCAACACAGTTCTACGAGACGGCGAAGGCGATGGGCGTACCGGAGTCGGAGATTCAGAAACTGCAACAACTGTATGGGTTGACTCCTGAAGAGGTCAAGACATTGTTCAAGACTGAAACGGAACAGTCGAAGCAGAATCTGACATCCTACTTGTCTGATTTGCGGGCATTGTTCCCCGGCGAGGGCAATACGGCCATCTTCACCACGGTCCTTGACGGTATCAACAGCGGAGCATTGTCCAGCGCGGATGAGGTTCAATCAACCGTGAACAATCTCATGAACAATGCGAGCACAGACGGTTCAGGCAAATACACCATCGTGTTGGATGCCAACGGCAATCAGGCCGTTGTCGCTACCGATGAGGTCAGGAAACATGCCGACCTGTTCAAGAAGGGCACTGATGGCAATGGCTATACGACCAATCTGAAGGCTTCCGATCTTGCTTCGATGACCATTGACTATTTGAAAGGCGACGCTAACGCCTACGGTTCGTTGAGACCCACCGCGTCACTCGGCGCGAGGGACAACACCCAGCCGGCGAAACGCAGTGCTGAGCGCACCGCGAACCAGTGGAATGGAAGCACGTATAACGCACAGTTCGGTGGAAATATTTCCGGTGGCTTCTGGGGAATGCTCGGCACTTTGTGGGCCGAGGGCAAAAGTTGGGCGAGCAGGACGTTCAACGCTATTTTCGGAGTCAAGAGAAGGCGTGCGACAGGCGGTGAGGTCGAGGGCGATAATGTGACCCGCACCGGCAGGATCGTCGGACGCGGAACGAACACGAGCGATTCCATCGCTTTGAACGATTCCACTGACGTGTCCACCGGTGAATATGTTGTACGTGCCGCCGCAGTGCATAGCATGGAAGCCCTGTACGGCAAGGGAGTGATGAGCGCCATCAATGCGAGCGGTGACATCCCAAGCCAGTATTTGAAGAACGCGCGTCGTATGACTCGTGTTTCGATGCCTTCCATGGTTTCTGACTATTCGGCAGGTTCTTCCGACGATGTCAAGTTTGAAAGCGGCCCTACATACAACATCACGCAGAACTTCCAATATCCGACCATCACACCAATCTCGGTTCAGACGAATCAGAAGTTGGACAAGGCTGCGATGATCGGCATGTGAGAGGGGAGTATCGTGGCTTTTTCCACGTGTTTCTACAGGTTGAATAATGTTCCTCTTGATTCGGAGAACTGCATCGTTACTGTTGGTTCGACATTGTTGAGCGCCATCAGTGTTGACCGTACCGTTTCGACGGTTCCGCAACGGCATGGTTCCATCCCTTCCGGCATGACGCCTAGGTTTTCGGAACGTCAATTGTCGTTGCAGGTATGCGCGTGGGAGCCTGACGTGCTTGGTGAATCATCCAGGCTGATGCGGTTATGCACGATGCCGAATCTTGTCATGAGTCGGATTATCGATGGTGTCGAGCAGCGTACCCGTGTCGAGTTGACCTCTTTGAGTCCTGATGATTCAAAGAGTCATCCGAACAGGTTTGTTCCGTTCACTGCCGTGTTCGCCATGCCTGACGTGTGGTGGCGTTCCGTCACGCATGAGACCGTCTCACTGCCTTTGAACGGTGGGAAGGTCATGTCCGGCGGTTCGGTGATGCCGTCCGCCGGATACTACACGTTCTGGCAGGGCGTTCCGAACGCTAGTCCGAGTGTGCTTTCCACTCAACTTCCGTATAGTTGCGGTGACGCTCCCATAACAGACACGGTGTTTCGTTTCCCGAAAGGTGTGACGGGCATAACGGTGAAGGATACGGTATCCGGTACCGGTATCACATGGTCTGGCACGCGCGTGGATGATCGGCCTTACTTGTATTTGGATGCGGGATCGTTGACTGCATGGAGTTCCGATAGTGATTCCGCATGGTCTGGCGGTTCTCAGAACGAGACTGTCGGATTGGATTATCTGCCTTCCGGTAGGTTGCAAGTCAATCCTGATGTTTCTGGTGACTACAGGATTGCAGTTAAGGCCACTGGTTCCGGGAATGTGGCGTGCAGGTTTAAGAGAAGCTGGTGGTGATTTCCACTGGCTTCTTTCTTTTTAAGTTGAGGGATGCTTATGGGTAAGACTCTAAAATCTCGTCTTGTCGCATATCAGGCCAATGGAAGCAAGCTTGGATTGCTGCCTGAGCCGACTTCCTATACTGTGTCGTTCACTCATGATGCTGTAGGTGCTTTGACCGTCAGCTATTCGCGTAAAGCTTTGCGTGGTGAGATTCTTGACCGGCGTCTTGAAACCGGCTTGGAAATCGCCGTGGAAGTGTCTGATGGTGGACGCTGGATTGAACCATATAATGGCCGGTTCGTCATCGCCTCACGTTCAAGGAACGCTTTGGACGTGTCCGACACGGTGTCGTTGACCGGCGTTTCCTACGGGTGGCTGTTGAAGAAGGCTTTGAATCTGGACACGTCCAGATTGGAGACCAGCGGAGACGAGAAAGGCACCCGTAAATTCGCGAACGCGAACGCTGGCACGATCATGCGCACGTTCATGGATGAGAATTGGAATCGTGGCGGCGTGAAAGTTGATTGCAGCCGGTTCACTTCCGGTGCCGATTCCGCTGGCAAACAGTGGGGCTACATGCTGCCGAGCATATATTACGATCTTGGCATTTCCATACAGGACGTGTTGGATTCGCTGGTGAACAACGGCTTATGCGATTGGCGTACCGATGCCCGGCAACTGCTGTTATGGAACGCCGATAGCGTCGCCGTCTGCCGTGACTTGTCCAAATCGTGTGTGGTGACGCTTGCGCAGGATGTGTCCGAAGCTCCTGACGATGAGAGTATTGATGGTCTGGCTTCCTCGATCCTTGTACGTGGCGACAATATTAATTTCCGCCAGGATAATCCGAACGCCCCGAAGCCTTGGGGCGGTTGGGAATTGTATTCAAGCCAACAGGGTGTGAACAAGAAGGAGACCGCCGAACATCTCATCAAACCGACGTTGGCTAACGCGGCTAGGGTTCGCGGACAGTACACGCGATCCGTGAACGTGGTCGAAGCGTCTTGTCTGCCGCTCATCGATTACACGATAGGCGATTGGATTACCGCGCCTACAGTGGCGAACCGTGAGAAGGTCCGTGTCCAACAGGTCACTTTGCAACTCGACTCGACTGGGTTCAAGGCTTCGTTGATTCTGAACGATAAGAATTATGATTCCTCGGTTCGTTTGACGAAGCGTATGAACGGTATTACCGGTGGTGCTCATTTGGGTGGCGCGTCTGGTGCGATTCCGGCTCCTGAAAAGGACCATCGCGTGCCGAAGGCTCCGCAGAATCTGTCGGCCAATTCCGACGCTTATATCAATGTGAACGGGTATGCGCGTGGCATGGTTACGGCCCGTTGGGATGATGTGACGTTGGCGACTGATGGCACCGCCATGGACATCACGTCGTATGCGGTCGAATATCGTGTGAACAAGACTGGGTATGAGTGGCATTCCGCTGGCACGACCACTGAGCATACGTTATCTTGGTCGAATCTGGATTGCGGTGTTCAGATTCTTATCAGAGTGCGTGCTGTCCCATCGTATTCAGATCAGATGGGCGAATGGTCCAGTGTATTCGCGTTGACCGTCGCCAAGGATACGACGCCGCCTCCGGTCCCATCCAAGCCGATTCTTTCTTCCGAGTTGGGCGTGGTTTCGGTTGCTTGGGATGGGAAAACCGCTGATGGTGGTTCTATGCCTATTGATTGGGATAGGAATATTCTCGGCGAACGTTTGGCTGATGGCGGTTTCAAGGAGATCGCGGCCGTCTCGACCGGTATCGGCGATTATGTGATTACTGGTTTGACGGCTGGCACGTCTCATACTTATGCGTTTCGTGCTGTCGATCATGCGGGCAATAAGTCTGACTGGTCTGCGATTGCCACTGTGACCGTGGCTTCCGCCGTCTCGCCTGATGAGGTCAAGCAGATTCAAAAGGATTTGGCTGACAATCAGACGGTGTTGAAGGACAATACGGCGAAGCTGACGCAGGCCCAGAAGGACATCCAAGCCAACAAGTCGAATCTCGACGCGGCGTCCAAGTCGCTCGCTCAGGCGCAGACCGACCTGTCTCAGGCTCGGAAGGATATTGCGCAGACCAAGAGCGACCTGACCACGGCGAACGGTGAGATTTCGAAGGCGAAGGAGTCGGCGGCGCAGGCGTATGCCGAAGCCCATTCGAAGAACCATACTTTCCGTGGCCCCGACGAGCCGAAGGACAATCTCATCGTCGGCGACCTGTGGCTCAAGACGCAGAAGTATTGGACGAGGTGGAAAGGCGAGAAAAACAACTCACCGAGCCTCTTGGCCGACTTCTACACCTACTGGCAGGGCGAAGCCAATAATCCTCCTTCCGTGCTTGTGCCCTTGTCCGATCGTGTGATTGACACGCTTGTCTGGGATGGTGCCGCTTGGAACCACATGGGCTATGCCGACGTGGAGCGCAATGCCGACGAAATCGCTCAGGCGAAGTCCGACATCGCGGATAACGCCGCGAAGACCACTGACGCCAAGAAGACCGCCGAGAATGCCGCTGCCGCCGCCAAGACGGCTCAAGGCACAGCTGACACGGCCAATGGTGCGGCGAAGACCGCGCAGGATACCGCCAATGCGGCTCAGATGGCTGCGAAGAGCGCTACCGCCACCGCAGGTCAGGCGAAGAGCGCCGCCGACGCCGCGCAGACCGCCGCCGAAAGCGCGAAGAAGACCGCTGGCAATGCGGAGACGCTGGCCAACACGGCCAACGCTTCAGCCAATGCGGCCAAGTCCGACGCGGCTTCAGCCAAGACGGACGCTTCGGCTGCGAAGGCCACCGCCTCAAACGCTTCGAGCGTTGCCACGCAGGCCAAGGCCACCGCCGACAGTGCGGCACAATCCGCCACCGATGCGGCCAATGCCGCAAGGAAGGCGAATACGGCTGCTGCTGCCGCCGCTGGCGTGGCCAATGGCAAGGCCGACGTGCTGATCCAGTCCACGGCACCGGCCACGTCGATGCGCAAGGCTTCGACCTTGTGGATTGACACGACTGGAGGCGCGAACACGCCGAAGCGCTGGAATGGCAGTGCTTGGGTGGCTGTGACCGACAAGGCCGCTACTGACGCCGCGAATGCGGCTGTCAAGGCGAATGATGCGGCCAAGACCGCTCAATCCACCGCTGACAAGGCGCAGACGGCTGCGGCCAATGCGGCTTCTCAGGCTAATCAGGCTCAGGCCGCAGCGCAGAAGGCACAGACCACTGCGGACGGAAAGAATCTGATCTACCGTGGCCCGGACGAACCGTCGCATGATGGCTTGAAGCCGGGGGACATGTGGTGGAGGACGCAGAAGTATTGGACGAGGTGGAAGGGTGAGAAAAACAACAGCCCCTCACTGCTTGCCGACTTCTACACCTACTGGACCGGCGCGCCGAACAACAGTCCGAGCGTCTCGGTGCCGCTTTCCGATCGTGTCGTCGAGGTGCTGACGTGGGATGGCACGCGCTTCGAACCGTTTGACCTCGTGGCGAACAACATCCTCGCTGCTGGCACGGTGGCCGCGAAGCATCTTGCCGCCGACTCAGTGACGGCGGAGAAGGTCAAGGCCAATGCCATCACGGCGGACAAGCTGGCGGCAAACTCGGTCACGACCGAGAAGCTGGTTTCCGATGCGGTGACCGCTGGCAAATTGGCGGCTGATTCGGTGCAGGCGCGGAATATCGTCGCACTGGCCATCACGTCCGACAAGATTGCAGCCAACTCGGTCACGACGGCGAAGCTCAAGGTCACGGAAGACATGACCGTGGCGCTGCTCAACGTCCACAAGATCCAGGCCGGAGAGATTGCGGCTAATGCCGTGACCACTGCTGCCTTGGCGGCTGGCGCGGTGGACGCGGATAAATTGGCTGCTAATTCGGTCAATGCGTCCAAGATTGTCACTGGTGCGATCACGGCGGACAAGCTGGCGGCAAACAGCGTGACGGCTGTCAAGATCGCGGCTGGCACCATCACGTCCGACAAGGTGGCGGCAGGCCAGTTCAAAGGCTACGTCTTTACAGGCGCCGTCTTCCAAAGCTCCGAGGCCGAGAACACCGGCATGAAGCTCAACGGCACCGCATTGCAAATGTGGGACAGCAACCACAATCGCACCGTCTACCTGGACGGCGAGGGCAAGTCGAATGTGCTGACCGGCACTTTCCAAACCCGCACGAGCGGGCACAGGGTGCGCATCAGCCCGGATTATCAGACCTACATCATCGGCGGATCTGAGACTTTCACCGGTGATGGCATCGAATTCCCGGCCTACAACGGGTCCACCGCCTACTTTTCGCATCCGGCCATTGCTTCTGTCATCCAGTCGAATCAGGTCGGCGCGATGGGCGAACTGGACTTGTGGAGCGGACACGTGAGCAAGAACGACCCCGCCGCGTTCATGTCTCTCAGATCGAAGCCGCGCAAGAAAGGCGGTACCGGCAGCGGCGGCGTCACATCCAGAGTGCATGCCGTGGCGAACACGGATTACGACGAGCCGGACGAGAGCAAGAAAAGCAGCGCTTTCCTCACTCTGTCCGGCGATAGCGCGAACGGTTCGGAGTGCTGGCTCGAAGCGCAAGACGCGAACGGCGAGGTCGGAGTCGGCGCGAACATCGGCACCGGATACCTGCATCTCGGCGGCTATCTCGGCGGCATCACGAACCGTTTTACATTCCAGGCCCAGGCTGCGTGGAAGGCGTGGTATCCGAATCCCGGCTCGAAGATTGCGACCGGCGCTTCCATGCAAGTCAATTGCACGTTCAGCCCGACGAAATACGGCCACTATTACGTCGTCGCTAACGCGGACAGCGATTGGGCGGGCATCATCGCGCACCCGGCCAATACGGGCGGCCAGAGCGGCTTCACATTGAAGCTGTATAACGCCGACCAGCCTTGCCCGGTGGATGTTTACGCGGAATTCCTGGCTTATTTGGTCAAATGATTGGGGACATATTGTCAGCGACTTTCGAAATGGATGATAACGGCTTGTGCATCATCCGCTGTAATCCGCCGGTGAACGGGTCGGACAGCTTCGTCTTCGCGCCTGACGTGATTGCTTCGTGGAAGGCTTTGCTTGGGCTTGTTTCGACCCGTGAAGCGATCGCCGCAATCATGCAGGGCAAGGAGGACACGAGCCGATACGACCACGCCACCGGCAGGGGCGTGTGGACTGGAGCGTTCGAGGCGTTGGAATCGGCGCTGAATGACAGTGCTACCGACGTGTCAATGCTTGCGGCTGATGGGGAAGTGTTGAATGACCCGCTTACTGCCGCACGCAATAAGGCGCGTGAGGGAATGAACCTGCCCACCATGTCGAATGAGACGGATGCGAATCTCATTGCCACACTGGCCGCTGATGACTCCGATGAGGAGCCGTCGAGTGGCATTGACGTGACCGTGACCAAGGACATTGAGGGATTGGACGATTTCCTCAATGACGAGTCCAGTCAATCAAATCTGGACGAGTGCGAGGAGAGATTTTACCAATCCCTCATGCCACGACCTCAAAACAACCAACAATAAGGAGATTGATTATGGCCGATGTGACCACTGAGACCACTACCGATACCGCGCCTACCGTGACGCCCGCCGAGCCGTCTGGCGTGCTTGATTTGCGTCCGCCGAAGGAGTCGGTGCGAGCGGAATTGTGCCGATTGGGATTGGAGTTTTCCAGCGCTGACGGCACCGCCGAATCTTGGCGCGACTACCAGCGTGGCGTGCTCGCCACGTTCGATGATTCCGGCACGTCCGTCACTTTGACGGACGTGAAGACGAATCTCGGCCGCACCCTCACCTTGGACGAGCTTAAGGCCGTTACGCGCATCGATACGATGACCGCCGCCGACTAATCCAGCATTCCACATTTTTCAACCCCTGCAATCCACACGGATTGCGGGGGTTTCGTATTTAAGGAAACATTTTGACTCAGCAGATTCCAGCCGACGCGAACGACGTCATCGACTCTCTTTCCGCGCAAATCGGCACTCTCACCAAGCAAATCGCAATCCTGACCAGTCAACTCAACGCGGCCATGAAATTGATTCCCGCCGACGTGCTCGAAAGCGTGAAGGGAGACGAGAATGCAGAGGATTAACCTGTGGCTGAACCCAAAGTTCGACCCCACCGGCTTCCATGTCGTCAAAAAGGGCGGCGACATATCGAAGTACATGACCGGTGGCACGCTGGCCAACACCAGAGGCGAATACATCGACCTGCCTTTCGCGTGCGAGGTCGGCGTGGAATACGTGTGCACGTTCAGGATCGTCAGCAACGATACGACGAATAAAAGCATCGGCATCTTTTCCGGCGTCACGGTCGAATACCCAAGTGCCCAGACGGTCGGGAAATATACGATCCGCTTCACCCCGATCGCCAATGACACGCGCCTGGCCGTCCCCTCCGGTATGGCCATCAGCGAATTGAGCGTGGAAGCCGCCGACACGTATGACGCGGCGCTCGGGGGGGGGCTTCCGGGCTTCTTCACCGGAGACACGATGCCACGCGATTAAGGCGACTCGTCGGGCGGGTGATGTCCGATGATGGTCACGAACCTATGCACGAGCCCATCCTCGACCATCACCCTGAAAGCCGACAAGTGGGTGAATATCACGACCCTTCCGAGCGTGAATGGGGCGACATATCAGATCAGCGTCGAGGTGAACGTCACAGGCGGCACTATCTCGATAATCGGAGCGGATGGCGACATCAACGCAAGACAACGTGTCAGCTACAAGATGATCATCAACAATTCCCATCCGATATCAATGAGTTATCACGTCAAGTCAGGCAGTCCGACCGTCACAGTGACGAACATGCTCATCTGCACGTGGGGCGAATACCGGGCGAACAAGGCATTGCTCGACGGCCTTTACTTTTTCGACGGGGATACGATGCCACGCGCCTAATCCTTATGGGGGTGGTGGCATGAGTCTCATCATTAATCACTGCTTCATGCCGAAAGCCGGCGTGAACGTCAAGACGACGAACACGACACCATCGGACATCACCTTCACGGGGTTGACGGCGGGCGTGAAATACCATGTGAGCGTCGTCTGTTACATGCTGTCCACGAGTGGCGACAATCCGCGCTTGCGTCTCACCACCAATGGCAGTGATAGTGGGCTGGTCGCCTCGAATGGTCGCGTGGATTACGTCTTCACCGCCGCCAGCACCACTCACGGCATTCTCGTCGGTCTGAACAATTGCACGGTCAATCTGAGCAAGGGCTTGTGCGTGCCTCAAGACCAGTGGCAGCAGCTTGTCTCGTTGGGATTGCCGGGCAATTATTTCGATGGCGACACCATGCCAAAAGATTAAACGATTTCAAGGAGATGTGATGTGTTTCAAACGTTTTTAGCGGGTTTTGGTGGTGTGGGTGGCGCGTGCGCCGTCATCACGCTCGGCCTGAAAGTCTGGCCGGGAGCGCTCGAATCATTGGCTACTGGGCTGTATGCCCACGTCAATCCCGAGCGCTTGCCGTATAACAGCGTGCTTTCCCAGCATTTCGCTAAGACGAGGCAGCTCGGCGAACGTTCCGAACGGTTTGACGGGCGGCTGGACGAATTGTGCAGGGACACGATAAAAAACACGCTGATTTCACTGATTTACGGTGACCAAAGCCACGACCACAGCGAGGCCGTCCGATACGAACTCGCCAAATTGGAGAAATTGGACGCGCACTGCTGGATAGTCGCAGCAGCAGAAAAATACTTGGAAGAACGCCACTAACTTCTCCCAACCCAACTCTTTACAAGCCATCCCACTGTGGGGTGGCTTTTCTATTTTTGAAGGAGGTTTGCTTGAAGATTTTCGGTAAGAAAAGTCCTAAGCATAAGAAGATTCCACGCAACATGCGGTTGCCGTTCGCTGGTCTTGTTGTCGCATTGTGCATGATTATCGCGCCTATCGCGTCCGCGAACATGAACGTGATCGACGTGTCCGGCTGGCAGTCGGCTGATGTGACCCGCGTGGTGGACGCTGACGCGGCCGTGGTGAAGGTCACTGAGGGTGGCGGTTATGTGAATCCGTCTTGGCGTAGCCAGATTGATTGGGCGCGTCAGACCGGCAAGGCTTGTGGCGGCTACCATTACGCTGATGGTGGTAACGTCACCGCAGAGGTCAACCATTATCTGAACCAGTTCAACGGTTATGTGGGCCAGTGCGTCTTGGCGTTGGATTGGGAGTCTTACGGCAATCATGCTTGGGGTAACGGTGACTGGGTGCGCCAGTGGGTGAACCAAGTGTATTCGCGTACCAAGGTGTGGCCCATGGTATACGTTCAGGACAGCGCCGTGTATCAGATTCCGTCCGATGTGCGCTCCCACTGCATGTTGTGGAAGGCCCAGTACGCTTCGATGAACGCGACTGGCTGGCAGTCCACTCCGTGGAATGCGGGCAGCAAGGGCGAGGGCATGGTGCAGTATGCGTCTACCGGCTATCTGAACGGTGTCGGCCCGCTTGACCTTAACCTGTTCTTCGGTGAGCGTGACGCTTGGCAGAAGATCGCTAATGGTGATCGTGGCAAGACCAAGACCGAGGTTCGCCACGACCCGGTTAAGCCGCAGGTGACTACCACGCCGGACTACAACGATATGGCTACCAAGGTTATTCGTGGCGTGTACGGCAACGGCAACGAGCGTCGTCAGGCTCTTGGCGGTGCCTACGACCGTGTGATGGCGATTGTGAACCAGCGTTTGGGTGGAGGCTCGACAGTGAGCGCTCCGGCCAACACGAACTGCGGTAGCGTCTGCGTGACCGTCAAGAGTGGTGACACTCTTAGCACCATCGCTGCACGTAATGGCGGCAGCTGGAACCAGTACACAGGTTATCGTTCGGGCAACCCGAACATCATCTACGCTGGCGAGACGGTCTGCCGTCGTGGTACCGGCGTCGCACGTCAGCCGGTCAGCAACACGTACAGCACTCACCGTTACACCGTCCGCTCCGGTGACACGTTGAGCGGCATCGCCGGATACTACAGAGTGAACATGTACAGCATCCACGGTTATCGTTCGGGCAACCCGGCGTTGATCTATCCAGGCGAAACCCTCTACTGGTAAGGAGACCGATTATGGTCGATGAAGTCAAGGAGACTCAGAATGACGGCGAAAAGCCGCAGGAAGAAACAGGCGAAGAAAACAACTACATCCTGCCGGACGAAGCGTACAAGGTGCTGAAGTGGTTGGCGCTTATCGCGTTGCCCGCTTTGGCTGTGTTCGTGCATGTGGTCGGCCCAGCATGGAACCTTCCATGCGTTGACCAGATCGTGACCACGTTGAACGCTCTGGCCGTCTTGGTTGGCGCTTTGATTGGCGTCAGCGAGTTGAAGGCAAAGTATTCCGAGTAGAAACCTTTCATTTCTCTAACATGATGTTAGAGAAGTGTAAGAATACTATGCCCAACTAGTACGCGTCCTGTACAAGTTGCCCCTCTCTCAGCATCATGCTGGGGGAGGGGCTTTTCTGCGTTTTAGGGCTTCTATTCTGCGGTTCGATTGGCTCTATCGCCATCACCAAAGTCTATTTGTTGGCCCATTTGGTCGTAATAGCGGTTTTGATACATGTTGCAAAACTTTTCCCTGATGTGATCCACCACAGTTTGCACCGCCGTATGTTTCTCAATGTCCAACTGCTGTTCGGTGATGGTTATCTTCTTTGGGAACTCGTCTTCTGGATGCCAGGTATCGTAACCGGCTCCGTTTATCACCATTCTGGGTGCGTTGAATACGAACCCATATCGTTCTACGAGTTTCAACGCTTCATCGAATCCTCGACCGTATCCTTCCCTATACGAAACTACATCAAGCTCATGCGGCATTTACGACACCTTTCTGTTCGATCTGCTTCAAGTCTAATGCGGAGTTCATCGTTTCCATTGCGGCCAACCGTTCTTTCAACCCGGCATGACGGTAGTGTTCGACCATCAGACGGCTGGAATGGCCCACGATTTCCTCGACCAGTCCGACATCCACGCCCATTGACATGAGGATGGTCACGACAGTATGACGGGTTTCGTGACGGCTCCTATGCTCCGCATTGGGTACTCCCGCCGCTTCCAACAGTTTGCGGAACTGTTCGATATCCTCTTCCGGTTCGATAGGGGAGCCGTCATCATGACGGAACAGGAGTCCATGCGGGTTCGGTATTTCAGCGGTATCCACCAAGTATGCTTCGAGTGTCTGCGCCAATGCGGGAATGATTGGCACTTTCCTTCCACGCTTCGATTTCGGCGGCGTGAGACACCAGCGGCCTTGCAACTCGATCATGTCGAAGCCGTCTGGAATACGCCACCTCCATTGCGGACATGCGGCACCACGCTTGTATCCGCACGGGTACACGCCTTTACGGTCTGGTTCGCCGCAACCGTGCTCCTTCTTCAACTCCTCCAGTTTCCAGTTGACGGTGTATTCGCCGTAGGGGATGCCGTTTGCCGTGGTGGTCAGTTCGAGGTCTTGGAGCGAAGCCCCCAAGATTTCGCCGGGGCGCATACCGGTGCATAGTCTGAACCATTCCATCGCACCCTTGCGGATGCCCAACTCATTGGCGGCTTGGAGGATACGCTTCGCCTCGTCATCGGTGAATGCGGTACGCTCGTGCGCTTCGTTCTTGCGCTCGTCGGCAAGACTGATGTCCTTGTCCTTCGGAGTAGGAACGCCACCCATCGGATTCGTGGGAAGAATCCTATCTGCTACGGCGGCACTGCAAATCTGGTTCAATGTGGTGTGCGTCTGGCGGCGGAGGCTGAGACTGGCCTTCACGTGCATTTTCTTGCCATCGATGGTCTTCGCGACGGTGAGACCATTTACGATGCGGTCGCAGACTGCGGCGTTCAGGTTCGACATTTTCTGCGAATGGTACGGGCGCAGATGCTTGCGGACGATGGTTCGATAGTTGGCGAACGTCTTCGGGTCTGCATCCCTCTGCCGTCGTTCCAACCATTGTTCCGAATATGCGCCCAACGTGACTGACGTGTTGCTGGTGCTGCCGAATTTGGCTCGCTCTTGGAGCAGTTCGGTCAGACGCCGGTTCGCGTCGGCGTACTTCTTGCAGCTGTAGGTCTTCCCGTCGATCTTGAACTCGAAGCTGGGGTAAGCCTTGATTGTGCCATCGGCCAGCTTCTTTTTCCGTTCGACTTTGTATGGGTAGACGATGCCGTTTCTTGCTTTGCGTGCCATGATTACCTCCTTGCTTCCATATTCTCAGACATTCTCAGACTTCCATTTAACCTTCACTTGCGGGTCAAGTGACCCTCAAGTGAGGTTAAACCGTTGGAATGAAGCCGTTTTACCCAATCGTTCCAAGGGATATTCTATCAAACTCTCTAACTGTTAATCGGACGGTCACTGGTTCAAGCCCAGTCGCAGGAGCCATTCGAAAAA
>OLOI01000168.1_pt1 | contig 69137 bp, 52 predicted proteins | sample 1672131 | NCBI WGS metagenome assembly OLOI01 (sample SAMEA3136651, study PRJEB25190) | human gut metagenome
GAGGGCGTCGTAGCGGGCTACGACAACCGAATTCGGGTGAAATATACCGCAAAGTAGGGCGTGCAGATTGCAGGAATGATTTTTTAAACAGGCTCTAATGTGCCATAAGCCCATGACAGCTTACTTTTATTTCATAAGGTGTGTAAACTATATTACAGCTTGATCTTCGGGTCCAGGGCATCGCGGATACCGTCACCCAGGAAGTTAATGCTCAGTACTGTGATCAGAAGGGCAAGTCCCGGCGGGAGCCAGATCCATAACTTCTGGGAAAGCACAGTGATGGACTGTGCGTCATAGAGCATATTTCCCCAGCTTGCTCCCGGCGGCTGCACGCCCATTCCCAGGAAGCTTAAGGATGATTCGGAAAGGATGGCGCTTGCCATCTGGAATGTGATCGCGATCAGAATCGGGGCAAAGGAGTTTGGAAGAACATACTTTGTCACGATTTTGAAATTAGAAGTTCCAATTGCTCTTGCAGATTCCACGTATTCTTTTTCCGATACAGAAAGTACATTGGCATAGATCAGTCTGGCAAACTGTGTCCATCCCAGAACACCAATTACGCAGGTTACAGACCACACAGATGGTCCCAGAACTGCAACCAGTACCAGGATCAATACAATTGACGGGAAAGACATGAAAATATCTGCAATTCGCATAATAATTGCTTCTGCCTTTCCTCTCGCATAACCAGCCACCAGTCCAAGGGGAACGCCGATGGCACAGCTGATCAGCGTGGAAACAAAACCAACCAGCAGAGAGGTTCTTCCGCCATACATCAGACGGGCAAAAACATCTCGGCCAATAGCATCTGTTCCCAGAATATGTGCCCCGCTTGGTGCCGCGGAAAAGGCGGTATAGTCAGATGTGTAGGGATCCAGGTTCAGGATAATGGGGAGAAAAACCACCATCAAAATCTCCAGAATGAGAACCACCAGACCTGCCATAGCCATTTTATGTTCTTTCAGTTTATCAAGTACCTCGGAAAGATAGCTTACATTTTCGTTTTTCTGTTTTTTCATTTCTTTTCTTCTATCCTCCCTTATTTATAGCTGATTCGCGGATCCAGGATGCCGTACGCCACATCAGTAAGAATGTTTGCGATCAGAACTGCCGCCGCAATCATAACGGTAACACCCATAATAACCGGATAATCTCTTCCGTTGATGGCAGTTACCATAAGGGAACCGATTCCTGGCCAGCCGAAAACCTGCTCCGTTACGACTGCTCCTCCTACAATAGAAGGAATGGACATGCCTACTACTGTAACAACCGGAGTGAGGGCGTTTTTCAGGGCGTGCTTCATGATTACCTTCCATTTTCCAAGACCTTTGGACTTGGCGGTACGGATGTAATCGTCCTGCATAACCTCAAGCATACTGCTTCGCATATGTCTTACCCAGCCTCCGATCTGCTGGAAGGAAAGCACCAGGCATGGCAGGATCATATGCTTCATCAGATCTCCAAAGGTACGTGCTCCGCTGGAACTGTACATTCCGCCAGATGGCAGAATCTGGAATACAATAGCAAACAGGTAAATAAATACCAGGCCAACAAAGAAGTTGGGCGTTGCCATCATCAGCATGGAAAGTCCGCCGGAGAAATAATCTCTTTTTGAGTTCGGCTTGGATGCCGCAAAAATTCCAAGAGGAATCGATACCACCAGAGAAAGCAGAATAGAGCTTGCAGCCAGGATTGCAGTGGCTGGAAGTCTCTCCAGGATCATTGTGGCAACCGGCCTTTGTGTACTGTAGGAAAATCCAAGATTTCCTGTAAGCAGCTGTTTCAGCCATGTAAAATACTGAACGATCACCGGCTGATCCAGTCCCAGTGCCACACGTTTACGCTCCAGCTCTGCGGGAGTGATTCCCGGGTCTGCCAGAAGCGCATCCAACGGAGAACCTGGTGCAAGGTTCAGAATGAAATACGCCAGTATGGTGATTCCGAAAAAAGTGGGAATGGCGACCAGTATTCTTTTTAATATGTATTTCAATCTCATAATGCTTTCATCTCATCTCCTTTTCCAACCATGATCCGGATGATTTCCTTGTCCGTCTCGCACATTCCTTCTTTTGCAAGCTGACCTACATTCCGGATGGTATTTTCTACGCCGTGGGTGACGATTCCGTCCCCGCCATAAAACTGCTGTCCCTGTATGTACATTTCATAGCCCATGATTCCGGCATCCACAGCTGCGGAAATCTTGGCTGCACAGGATGCCTTGGCTCCGTCGCAGATGATTCCGGAAACGATTGCCAGGGAATTGACGATGGTGTGGGCGATAACTTCATAGTCCCCGCCGTAAAGATAAGCAATTCCGGCACCGCTTCCGCAGCCTGCACTTACCGCACCGCAGTAAGCGGAAAGGGTTCCAATTCCGGTTTTCAGGTGAATGGTCACAAGATTGGACAGCACCAGGGCACGGAGCATTTTGTCATGGGAAACCTGCAGTTCCTTTGCAAATTCAATAACCGGAATGCTGGCGGTCATTCCCTGATTGCCGCTTCCCGAATTGATCACTACCGGAAGCTCGCAGCCATTCATTCGGGCATCTGAGCCTGCTGCCGCCTTGGCTCTGGCGCGGATCTTGATGTTATCGCCGTAGGTGTGCAGAAGCACTTTTCCGATATTGGCACCGTAATTGCCGTGCAGGCCTTCCTCGGAAATGGCCATGTTGTAGCGGATCTGGCGTTCCAGAACTTCCCGCACATCTTCCACATCTACTGTGTTGGCGAAATCAATGATGTCTTCTATATTTAATACAGAATGATCCGTTTTAGTTTCTTTCTCTTCTGAACAGACGTCTTTTGTGAAAATGGGCTGTCCGTTTTTCTCTACAAGAATAATGTTGGTGTGATTGTCTATGATCCGCACGCGGGCATTTCCGTTCCTGCCGGAAACGGTCACATCAATTTCAAACACATGACCGGAGGAAGCTGGCGTGATTTTCAGCTTTACCTGATCCATGTACGTCTTGATTTCTTCTTTCTGTGCTGGTGTTACCCCGGCGATTACTTCCAGAAGAGCCTGCGCGTCTCCTGCGATCACGCCTGCACACAGTGCAGCTGCGATTCCGCGCATTCCGCCTGTGTTTGGAACGATTACGCTTTTTACGTTCTTGATAATGTTCCCGCTTACCTGGATGTCCAGCTCATCGGGCAGACAGCCAAGAGTTTCTCTTGCCACTGCTCCTGCGTAGGCGATGGCGATTGGTTCCGTGCAGCCCATTGCGGGAATCAGTTCTTCTTCCAGGATTTTTACATAATCCTGATATTTTTCATCACTTTTCAGCAATGTTTTGTCCTCTCTTTCAAACGGCAATGGTGATACTTTATCACATCATTGTTTTAAAATCAATTAAAAATAGTCATATCCGCCATGAATATCTACGATGCTGCCGTTCATGTATCCATTTTTCAAAATTTCGTATGCCATATCTGCTACTTCGGAGATTTCGCCGAAGCGGTGGAGAGCAATTTTGCGGTTGATCCGCTCATAGCTTTCCGGGGTGCGGTTTTTGTGCCAGCTGGTTTCAATGAAGCCGGGGGCGATGGCGTTTACGCGGATCTGCTTGGGTTCCAGTTCTTTGACCAGGGATTTGGTAAGAAAATGGATGGCGGATTTGGTTACTCCGTAGACCAGAGAAGAGGAGTAAGCCTGCTGTCCGGCGTAGGAGCCTGTGAACAGGATACTGCCGCCTTCTCTTATGATGGGGCGGAGTTCTTTTACCAGAAATACAGGGACGGACAGGTTGGTGTTTACGATTTTGCTCCATTCTTCGAAGGTGTAGTCTTCGTATTTGGCATAGGTGCTGATGCCCACGTTATTTACCAGCCAGTCTACGTGGTCGGTTTCTTTTTTGATCCGGGTGACAAAGTTCATCATCTGATCATAGGAGGACATGTCGGCCTGGATCAGACGGAGTTTCTTCTGGTCAGCTTCGGACTGGGCATGGAGAAATTCTTCGGCTTGTTTCTGATTGTGCCCGAAGCTTACGTATAGAATATCATCGGCTCCCGAATTGGCCAGGATCTTCTCCGCGATCCCCCTGCCAATTCCGGATGTGCCGCCGGTGATTATGGTGACTTTACTCATGAAAGCGTGTCCTTTCTTTAAAGACTCATCAGTCTGTTATAAATCTCCTTTGGAATGTATGGCTGCTGGTTGTGGATGGGCTCCCCAAGGCAGGTTTTTGGGTAGGCGTAGGTTCCAGGTTCCAGAAGGATTTCAAGAAGGCGTGGGGCAATTGTGCCGCAGAAGAAACCGGCAGCATTATCCTTCACTGCTTCTGCTTCCATACAGGTACTGGTCAGACCGTATGCTCTGGCTACTTCTGCAAAGTTACAGGAAGAGAATCCGGTTCCTTCTGCAGTGTCTGCGTATACCTGCTCGAAGTAGTCACGCTGCAGGTGGCGGATCATTCCAAGGGCGTGGTTGTTCATTACGATCATGGTAATAGGAAGATTCTCACGCTTCACCCATTCTAATTCCTGAATATTCATCTGGAAGGCACCGTCTCCACAGATGCAGGCTACTGGCTTTCCAGTGGCGTAATGGGCACCGATGGCTGCCGGAAGGGCATAGCCCATGGCACCATGTCCGCCGGAGAAAAGAAGCTTCTGGTTCTTCTGGTTGTGGAAGGACTGATAGCTCCATACCATGTGCTGTCCCACGTCAATTGCTACTGCGGAAGTGTCTGCAAGCAGATCACTTAAATCTGCGATCATACGGTTGGGATAACGTTCCGGAATTGCGTCGTCCACAGCTCTTAAAGAACTGCGGATGTCTGTACACACAGAAAGCCATTCTGTGAAATCAAGGTTTCCCAGATTCCAACTATGAATTTCTGCCTCACCAGTTCTGTTTATTGAAACGCCTGTTTCATTTCCTGTCCAACCAGCTAACATATGAATCACATCTGCTGCGTCCACGCAGAATTTCAGTTCGTTCGTTCCGTTTTCGTGAATGTTTCTCCGCAGATTATAAGAGTCAATATCCGCACGAATAATCTTCGCGCCTTTTGCAAACTCATGCACCTTGGTGCCAATCTGGCGGGTGCAGAGGGAAATGCCAAGACAGATCAGAAGGTCACTTTTGGCATTGGCGATCATGTTGGCGTAGCGGTGGCCGTAAGCGCCGCCGATACAGCCGAAGTTCAGCGGATCGTCCCAGGATAGTGCGGACATTTCCAGCACGCTTGTGATTACCGGGATCTTCCACTGGCGGGCAAGGGCAAACAGTTCTTCGCGAACTGCCTTGTCGCTGACGCCGTGGCCCAGCATGATTACCGGGCGCTTCGCTTCCTGAAGGGCACTGCGGATGGCAGCTGCGCATTCCTTCACATCAGCAGATACATTAAATAACGCAGTCTCTGCAATTCCGGAATTTTCGATTTTCGCCCCAGATTCCTTTGATCCTATTTTTTCTGAGCGCATATCCATCTGGCCCAGCTCTTCCATCTCTAATTTTTCCGAATTCACATCACCCAGGTTTATATTTTCCAGGCTCATCTCATAAACCGGGTTCTTCACATCCCCGCGCTGAATGTTCATGGGAAGGTCAATCAGTACGGGTCCCTTTCGTCCTGTATTCGCAATATGCCATGCTTTGTTCAGTTCTTTTACAATATCTTCATCCTCACGGATCTGCACTGCATATTTGGTCACAGGTCTGGTCATGGCCACAATGTCGATTTCCTGGAATCCCTGCTGCCTCAGCCCGGGGATTCCGGAGTATTCATAGGTGTTCAGCTGTCCGGTAAGAAAAATCACCGGAAGGGAATCAAAATATGCGTCTGCAATTCCAGAAATCAGATTCACTGCACCAGGTCCGCTGGTGGCATAAGCGCAGGCACATTTTTCTCCTGCCTGGGCATATCCGCAGGCAGCAAAAGAAGCGCCCTGCTCATTGTAGCTGGAATGACTTCTGGTATTGGGATTTTTCTCAATGGAATCTACCAGATGGGCGATCATGGTTCCCTGATATCCGAAGAAATCATGAATCCCTTTTCTCTGAAGAAATTCCACAATATAATCTGTTACTTTCATTTGGTCTGCCTTTCTTTATTTCCAGTATTTTTCCACTTTCTTTTTCAGCTTCACATTTCCGGTTTTCTCCAGCACATCCACAAAAATATGCTGCAGTTCCTCGTCCGGAACAAAAACCTCATCCGTTTCCATGCTCTTCACCGTTGCCTCTGTATACCGGGCAAACATCTTCTCAAGAGCCGGATAGTCTTTATTCTTATATAAATTAATGATACAATCTTTGTTTTCCAGGTATTCTTTCTCAAGAGCGATCTTGGACGCGCAGAATTTCACATAATCCCAGCTGCGGTCCAGATAGCTTTCTTTTCTGTTTTCCTGCTCCGCGGTCTGCGGCACCGTTTTTTCCAGGTGATTCTCCTTTGCGATCTTCAGATACTGACTATTTCCGGCCAGTTCCTTCACAAGCTGCTGCAGCTCCTCTGTGCTTCCATATCTGCCCAGCCAGTGATCCAGATATTCGGAAGCATCCAGAACCTTTGCGTATGCCGCAGCCCGTTTGCTGCCTTCCAGAAGATCTGCGAAAAAGATCCGGTAAAGCTCAATGTTCACATAACCTTTTCCGCCGCAGTCCACTGCTTTCTTATAATTGTCAAAGGCCGCATCTGTCTGGCCCTGTTTTCTTTTGATATCACCGATCAGCTTATATACCTGGGCACGTTTCTCCTTGCGGATCTGGCAGTCCTTGGCTTTCTCCGCCAGCCACTCCATATCACCAGTCTCTTTGGTAAAAATAAGATCTGTGCGAATCTGCGCTAGTTCTTTGGGATAGCCCAGACGCTCCCATGCTCTGGTCAGGGCAGCTCTGTAACGTTCCTTGCCCTTCTCCGCGCCAGAAGCACCCCTTCCATCCTTCTGAATCTGTTCCAAAATTTTCTCAGCCACGGCTTCCATCTCTGTATAGGTCTTCGCCGTGCTGACGCGAACCAGGTCATAGCACTCCTGAATCCGCAGATTTCCCGGCAAAAGCCTGCCCCAAAGCTCAATCAGCCTCTTTGCCCCGTCTTTTTGTCCTGCGTCCAGAAGCATCTGACAGGTATTGACGGTTTCCTTACAGTATGGTGTCAGGAACTGGTCCAGTTCATGCAGAACCACCTGATTGTCCGTGTGCTCACGGGCATCTGCGAAAATTTCCAGCGCATCCGCACATTTTCCCAGCATCCATTGCAGTTCCCCTTTGTATTTCAGGAAATATCCGTCCTCCGGGAAAATACGCAAGGCTTCATCCATATAAAGCTCCGCTTCCACCCGCTCAATTCCATTGCGGGCATGTTCCATAAGGAAGCGGCTCTTCAGTTTCATAAAGCCCGGAACCTTGGGATAGCGCTCCAAAAGCGGCTCCAGTGCATCCTCCGCCTCCTGGAAATGCCTGCACTCATAATCAGATACTGCTTTTTCAAAAATCTCCAGATTTGCCTTCAGCTGTGCCGCTTCCGGGGAGAGCGCACCTGTCTGTTCCCGAATCTCCAGCAGTCTTTTCGCTCTGCCGATCTGCTCCTTATACACAAGCGTAAGCACTGCCGCATAAAAATTCTCCGCACCAATCTCCATCAGCACAGGATGATAAAATTCATAAAGCCCTTTAAGAGCTTTTCGTCCAATAAACTCTTCGCTCAACTGTACCTTGTAATATTCCGAAAAAATTTCGCTTAATTTCTGGAAATCCTGCTGTTCCAGAAGGCTCTTTATGCTCTGTCCGCACTTCTGGATCTGGTTTTCCAGCGCCATTTTCGTGTCACTTCCCAGAATCTGAGCATTGTTCTCCCTCAGCTGATGTTCCTTTTTGGCACTGGACAAAACGTGTACTTTTTGTCCGGTACAGGATCTCAGAAGCTTTCCCTTGCGGATACCTGGCATATAATCCTGGCGAAACTCCTGATCTGACAAACCCTCTACCTCAGCCATTTCCTGGGATTCCGGCTTTTCATAATCTGAAAAACAGGACCATTCATCTCCATACCATTCTATGAGATACTGGCAGATCTGCCCCGGCACCATTACCGGAATGCCCTGGAAATCTTTTTCTTTTGCAGGAAAAAGCATATCCTTTTCCAAAAGGAAAGGAACCTCCCCTGAGCGCACCGCATAGCGCGGGCATTCTTCTGTTTCATGCACCTGCAAATTCTCTTCCAGCTTCTTCAGCACGCGGTCTTTCCCCGTAACTTGACAGGAAAGAAGCCCCCGTTTATAGGCAGCCCCGGAAATTTCCCATCGGTCGCCGTACACCTGCCCCGGGTCTGCAAGATCTGCATATAACATCAAATCGGCACAATATTTCTCATATTCTTCCTTATCTGCTGAAACAGGGTCCAGCAAAAACACATCAATGCGCTCTCCTGCACATCCGTTTCCCATAATCTGATGCCTGCGCAGGGCACAGCGGTCCGTAGATGCATATGCCGCACCAACACTGCCGAAGCTGCTGTCACTTTCCAGGCACAAAAGAGTGCGGTTTGCCTCAAGCACAGTTCCTGCCAGATTCATCAGCTTATGCCAGTCCTCTGCCGGCATATAAACAGTCACCGTATCGTCTCCCGGAAGGAAGCCGCCTCTTTGCATCACGCCAAGAGCCGTCTTTTCCGCAGTCACGTATTTCAGATCATTTTCCCTGCAGATCCGGGCAAACTCGCCCAAAAGCTGCAGCAGACGTTCCTGTTTCTCTGTCATTTTTATCCCCTCTGATTTATTATTTCCAGAATGTCCGCCAGCGTCTCAGATTCCTCATTGAAAAGACGGGTGCATTCTGTTCTCTCGTCACTAATCATAATCAGCAGTTCCTGCAGAAGGTACCGAAGCCCGTTGCCCTCAAAGTTAAAGCAGTATCGTTTCAGTCCCTTGCTGTCATCGATCTTCGCTTCGAAATATCCGGTGTTCCACCAGTCATTGGGAATGGTCACACGGCCTTTGGTACCGATCACCACAAACTCATCCTCCACATCTACTGTGGTACCGATTTCAATGGTGGCAAGGGCATCTGGATACCGCATGGTGATCATATCATAAATACAATTTCCCGCTTTATCCTTCACCACATTGGATTTTACTTCCAGATAATTTTTCCCAAGGATCTTGATGATCGCACACAATGGCTGCACCGCCGTCTCCGAAAAGCTTCTGCCGCCTTCAAAGTGATCCTGGGAAATGGAACATTTCACACTTACGATCTCACCCACAAGAGCACTGTGGGTCTGCCATACCAGCTGATTAAAGGCACGCAGATAAACCAGCGTAATCTTCTCAACCAGCAGCACCTTGTTCTTCGCAGCAAGGGCGAAAAGCTCCTTCAGCTTCTCCTTGTTCCCAGTCATAGGAGCATCGCTGATCACATGCTTTCCGCTCTCCAAAGCCTTCCTGATATAAAGCTCCCGCTTCGCCTGCTCTGTCTTAATGTATACAATATCTACCTGGGACAAAAAGCAGTCAAAGCCTGGCTCCCACTCGCTGGTCTGAGCTTCCACGCAGTAATAGGAATCCAGCTCGTATTTGTCGCAGAAGGACCTGGCCGCATCTTCATTCTCGGAAAAAACACATTCTACATGAAGACCGCTGACATATTTCGTCTCCCATACAATACCACTGTCCTCATCGTCATCTGTAACCACGCCTACCGTGTAAGTGCTTCCTTCGCCCCGAAGCTTGGTGCTGGAAATGTTCTTGGTCCGCTCCAGATACTTCACATCGCAGTAATCCTTGAGGTAATCAAATTTGCCCCGCCAGTCAGAGCCGAGCACAAGCAGATCCACCTTGTACTTAATAATATCACTGAGTTTCTGTCCCTGATACTCTTCTATGATAATCTCGTCGGCAAAACCGGTGCGCCGCACGTTCTCAATTCTTTTCAGAAGACTGTCGCGCACATTCAGCTTGCCGCGCTCAATGTCATAACTCTCGCTGGTTACGCCCACGATCAGATAATCGCCCAATGCTTTGGCTCTTTTTAAAATATTATAATGGCCCTCGTGAAACAGATCAAAGGTTCCATAAGTGATCACTCGCTTCATAATATTCTCTCCTGTCAAAGAAAGACAATCCGTCAGGACTGTCCTTCTTCGTGTTCTTCATGCTCTTCATACAATTCATGTTGCTCATACTCTTTATGTTCTTCACTGTCTTCTGCGTCCAGCATGGCGGCAAGCTCATCAATTGCCATTCGCCGTTCTGCAAGCTTTGCAAATTTATCTTCCTGATTTTTGTTGTCGTACTCATCTTCCAGTACTTCTTCGTCCTCCTCTTCTTTCTTTTCTCTTTTGAAAATAAGGAAGGTAAGCAGGCTGAGCACATTATTATACAGCCAGTTCACTGGCGGACATCCCAGAACCAGCACAAATATCAAGGAGACGCCAAGTAAAGCCCACACATTCAGCAACTGCGGAATATTCAGGAGCAGAAGCCCGTTCATCACGATCATGATCGGATAATGGAAAAAATAAATTCCCATTGTGTTCCTTCCTATAAAAATGAAAGGATGCTTCTTGTCCGGCATCAGTACCAGCAATGCGAAAATAATAATAAAGGAAATCAGGTACATCATTCCCCTTACTACCATTCCTTCCACATCGTCCATGCCGCTTCCCAGATAGGAATGATTTCCACGGAAAATGGCTACCGGAATATTGTTGCCGATCATGTAATTGGTGGCAACAAACAGAAGGATAAAGGCAAACAGCGGTATTACGATCTTGCCTTTAAACTTACGGATTGCCCTGGTGTATTCACTTTTCCACAAATAGCCCGCTGCAAAGAACGGGAAAAATACTACGATTCGGGACGCTGATAAAAAGGTACTGAACTCTGCCCTGGTTCCTGCCCACAATGCAAAAACAATGCTGAGAGGCACAATAAAACGGATTCTGCCAAATGCCTCAATGGTGAGGCGGTAGGCAAACAGCGCCAGCACATACCACATAACGGTTCCGGATGGTCTGAGCAGCTCGAAATCCATGCGGTTTCCCAGCCAGATCTGTGACGCCCATGTGAGCGTGTAGCCCAGAATATAGGGAATCAGCAGGTTCTTCACGTTCTTTAATACGTCCTGCGGCTTCTTGGAAAGATATCCGGAAACAAAAATAAAAGCCGGCATGTGGAATATGGTGATTCCGTACCAGATGAAGCGGACGACTTCGTCCTCTTTCACCAGCTGGAACGCTATAATATGGTTAAAAACAACAAGAAATATCAGCAATATCTTTATATTATCTATCAGATACGAATATGGGATTTCCTGTTCCTTCGTATTTTCTTTCGAATTCTTTCTCATTTCCGTCACCCTGTAAAAATTTTATGAATAAAGGATAACATACTTTTGTAATTTTTGGAACAGTTTTTTAACATTTTGCAATATTTCCCTGTGTGCTTTCCCGGTTTTACTCCCCAAATACCTGCCCGTGCAGCATTTTTCCGGTTGGGGTGGCGGCAAGGCCGCCTTCGGCAGTTTCCTTCAGGGCGGCAGGCATAACATCTCCCACCTTTTTCATAGACCAGATTACTTCATCTGCCGGAATGGCACTTCGGATTCCTGCAAGGGCAAGCTCAGCTGCCACGAAAGCGCCAGCCACTCCGGAGGCGTTTCGCTTGATGCAGGGAATTTCCACAAGGCCTGCTACCGGGTCACATACAAGGCCCAGAATATTTTTCAGCGCTGTGGCAATTGCAGAACCGATCATGTCCGGGGCACCGCCAGCCAGTTCCACGATTGCAGCTGCCGCCATAGCGGAAGCAGAGCCGCACTCTGCCTGGCAGCCGCCCTGGGCTCCTGCAAGGGAAGCATTATTGGCGATTACCATTCCCACTGCGGATGCAGTAAAAAGGGACATGACGCATTCCCTCTCTGTAAGCTTGTACTGCTCCTGCATGGTCAGCACTGCTGCCGGCACGATTCCGCAGCTTCCGGCTGTAGGCGCCGCCACGATTCTTCCCATGGAAGCATTTAATTCCGATACTGCAAGGGCACGGTAGAGAGCGCCGCCAAGAAGAGGGCCGGTCAGGTTTTTCCCCTGTTCTACGGCAGTACGCATGCGGTAGGCATCGCCGCCGGTAAGTCCGCTGGTACTTTTCAGGTCCGGGGCGCTTCCTGGCTGGATGCAGGATGCCATAACCTGATAATTCTGCCGCATTTTTTCATATATTTCCTGCTCCGGCAGCTCCATCTGCTCTGCCTGCTGAGTAAGGACCAACTGGGACAGGCGGCAGTTATTTTCTTTAGCTGCATTTAACAGGGCTTCTATTGAATGGTAGTTTAATTCCACGATAAGGGTCTCCTTTTCATACGATTCCGCTTAAACCTTCTGCAAAATATGCTACAAAACAAACCATACAGATTGCAGAAATGATTATTTAAACGCGCTCAAGCAAAGTACTGGAATAAATATTTTCCAGCTGATTGATCTTCTCATTTAAGTCCGGGCCTAAGCAACTGTCGCTCTCGATGGTCATGACTGCCAGACCTCCCTTGGCTTCCCGCGCCAGATGGAAACTGCAGATATTGGCACCATATTCCGCCATGATCTCGGTCACGGCCGCAATGGTTCCAGGCGCATCTTTATGAAGAACGATCAGCGCCGGATTCTGCCCGGTAAGGGAAACCTCCATTCCATTCACTCGGGTGATCAGAATATTACCTCCGCCGATACTGCTGCCCCGCAAAGACACCTTTTCCCCGTCTTCGGCTGTCAGGGTGATTTCCGCCGTATTGGGGTGGGCATCTTCCAGTTCTCCGGTTTCAATCTGAATTTCCAGGCCTTCCCGCTTCGCTACATCCAGGGAAAAACGAATGCGCTCGTCATCGGTCTGCATCCCCAGGATTCCTGCCACCAGTGCCTTATCCGTTCCGTGTCCTTTATAGGTTTTCGCAAAGGAACCGTGCAAAAAGATATGCGCCTTCACCGGAGTTTTCCCAAGCAGAGCCCTGGTCACAAGACCAATTCTGGCTGCCCCTGCTGTGTGTGAGCTGGAAGGACCAATCATAACAGGACCTAAAATATCAAATACGTTCATAATATATCCTTTTCTGTTGTTTTTTATAAAACCTTATAGTTATAATTATAAATGAAATAATACTCCGGGACAAGGCATGATTTTACCTGAAATTCCTTCTGTTTTTACATTTTTTCACATTTCAACCGGATGATCGTTGTATTTCTCAAATTCTTTTTCCATTTGCTCCAGAATGTTAGTTCAGTTCCAAAATATTCGTGGTAATTTCCCCCTGAGTATTTGCAGTATGATTTTTTTCTGATATACTGTTTTGTATCGGATCACATTCTTAGCTCGAAACAATAAACACTTAATCAGCCCCGATAGGAGGAACAAAATATGGCAATCAACCCAATGAAATTACTGGAACTAAAAAATCTCTGGAATGCCTTTACCAAACGACATCCCAAATTTCCTCAGTTTCTTTCAGCTGTACAGCAAGCCGGAATCCCGGAAGGAACTATAATCGAAGTACAAATCACCTCTCCTGACGGCAAAACCTTTACTTCCAACATGAAAGTAACCTCAGAAGATATAGATGCTGTGAAAAGTTTACAGAATTACCAATGAAAATTCAGCTAAATTTCATCTGATTTTTACGGTTTTTTTGCACAAAAAAATTGAATTTTTTGTGTAAAGATTGTATAATATATCTCAAAGAAATGAAAGTGAGGGTTCACCATGAAACAGAACAGTATGTTAGCAATGATTCTGGCTGGCGGCCGTGGCAGCCGTCTTCACGATCTTACCAACAAAGTGGCTAAACCGGCAGTTTCCTATGGCGGGAAATACCGTATCGTTGACTTTCCCCTCAGTAACTGCGCCAACAGCGGCATTGATGTAGTCGGCGTACTGACCCAGTATGAGTCAGTAGAACTGAACAGCTATGTTGCAGCAGGCAGACGTTGGGGACTGGATTCCAAGGACAGCGGCGTATATGTACTTCCGCCTCGTGAGAAAGCAGATGCCGGACTTGACGTATACCGCGGAACAGCCGACGCGATTTCCCAGAATATTGATTTTATAGATCAATACGCTCCAGAGTATCTTCTTGTTCTCTCCGGCGACCATATTTATAAAATGAACTATGACAAGATGCTTGCTTATCACAAAGAGAGACAGGCAGATGCTACAATTGCAGTTATTGAAGTTCCTCTTAAAGAAGCCAGCCGTTTCGGTATTATGAATACTGACGGCGAGACAGACCGTATCACAGAATTTGTTGAGAAACCACCTGTACCACAGAGCAATCTTGCTTCTATGGGTATTTACATCTTTAACTGGAAGCTCCTTCGCAAGCTTCTCCTTGCAGATATGAAGAATCCGGAGTCCAGTCATGACTTTGGTAAGGATATTATCCCTACCCTTCTTAACGATGGCAAGAGACTTTTTGCTTACCGCTTCAAGGGCTACTGGAAGGATGTTGGAACCATTGATTCCCTCTGGGAAGCAAACATGGATCTTCTCAGCCCTGATAACGAGCTTGACTTAAGTGACCGTACATGGACTATCTATACAGAGGATGTAACTGCACTTCCGCAGTATATCGGTACAGAAGCCAAGATTCAGAATGCATACATAACCCAGGGCTGTATCATTGAGGGTGAAGTTACCAATTCTGTTATCTTTACCGGCGCAAAGGTAAGGCCCGGTGCCAAAGTAATTGACAGTGTACTTATGCCAGGTGCTGTTGTGGAAGACGGCGCTGTTGTAGTACGCGCTCTTGTTGCCAACGGTATTACTGTAGGCAAGGGTGCTCTGGTAGGAAGTGCAGACAGCGAGCACATCGAGCTTATTGCGAAACGTGTAAAGGGGGCTGAATAATATGTATAAGGCATTTGGAATTGTAAACTCATCATCCAAAAACATCAGAGTAGAGGGACTTGAAGACTACCGTCCAATCGGAGCATTCTCCTTCCTGGGCAGATATCGTGTTATCGACTTCCCGATTTCCAATCTGAGCAACAGTGACATCGACCGTATCCAGATTTACGTACAGGAAAAGCCCCGTACACTTGTTTCACACATTGGTACAGGCCGTCATTATAATATTAACTCCAAGAGCGGCAGACTGCAGATTCTTTTCTCCGATACTGCTAAGAGAAATGACATCTATAATACAGACATCGCAGCTTACTATGAGAACCTTGAATGCATTGAAGCAATGCATCATGAATATGTTGTCATTACACCGGATTATATGGTATACTCTGCTGATTTCTCCACACTGATCGGGCAGCACATTGATTCAGGCGCAGATATCACCTTACTGTATCATTCTGTTGACAACGCTAAGGAAGCTTACCTGAACTGTAATATCCTGAATCTGAACAAACAGAGGGGTGTTCTCTCCATTGAGCCAAACCACGGCAATGCCAAGAACCGTAATATCTTCATGGATACCTATATCATGAAGAAGGATCTGTTAGTAGATCTGATCAAGAAGGCAAGAGCCACTTCCTCTGCCTTTACCTTAGCTGATATTATCAATGAGCTTCACAATGATCTGGATGTCCGCGGAATTTCCCATCGTGGATTCTTCGCTTCCATCACCGATTTCCAGAGCTACTACGATGCAAATATGGATCTGATCAACATCAAAACCGCTCAGACATTGTTTGATTCAGAGTGGCCGATCTATACACGTACAAACGATTCCTGTCCGACTCATTATTATGACACAGCAGAAATCCGCAATTCCGTTGTTTCCAATGGCTGCCAGGTTGAGGGAACTATTGAGAACTCTATTCTCGGCCGTGGCTGCATCATCCACAAGGGTGCTGTTATTAAAAACAGCGTTGTACTTGCAGGCGCAGAGATTGGAGAAGGCGTACATGTAGAGAACCAGGTTGTAGACAAGCTGGCTAAGATTCTTCATGTGAAAGAAGTTGTTTCTGACCCGACACTTCCGGGATACATTAAGAGAGGCGACATAATCTAAATGAAATTCTGACAGAATTTCCTCTTACATAACAAAAATTGCCAGAGTCATATATCTTATGGCTCTGGCAATTTTTTATTCACATAATGAAGCCTAAAAAACAGAAATCAAATCAGATTCGCACCTGATCAAGAAGCTCATCCACCTTTCCCGGACGGCATACGCCTGAAACATTAAGCTCCAGCTTCACGCCAGGCAGTTCCATAAATACCAGGGATTCTACATTTTTGCGGATATCTTCAAGAATTCCCTCAAATTTATCATTAGAAATATCTGAAAATACCATCACAAAATTGTCCCCTGAATATCTCAGTTCATCTCCGTTTTCTCCAACAGCATCATGGATTACGCCGGCAACTCTGCGAAGCACATCATCTCCAGTCTGGTGCCCGAAGTTCTCATTAATTCTCTTAAAGTCCTTTATATCTGCCATAGCAACCGCCGCAACAGCTTCCATTCTGCAAAGCTTCTCTGTGTAATAGAATTTATTATATATACCGGTCACCCGGTCAAGATACATATTTTCTTTATGAATACGAACAGAACTAAGAACCTCTTCCTTGGAATATCCCTGAGGAACAAAGGTGTCATCTATTTTAACCACTAGTTCCAGGCAGCACGGCTTCCCTTCAATTTCCACATACATAGACACAATCTGGAAAGCCTCATTGTCTGCCGCTTCGATTTTCATCTTACGCTCTTTCGTACGCACACAAGATGCTGAAATACAATTACTGCAGCCCTCGTTACAGTTCCATACTGCATAACAGTCAAATTCTGTTTCCCATACTCTTCCGTCCTTCTCTACATGAATCATTTTTCTGGTAATCGGATTCACATAGCGGACCAAATCAAAGGTAATCTGCAGATACTGAAGAAGAACCCAGGCCTCTTCTCCGGAAACCGTAAATCCCTGCGCCTTGAACCTGTCATAAAAATTAGAGAAAGCAGCACTGCGTCCATGCTTTATAGCAATGTCTTTTGCATCACTTACAACACTATAATCTGCATCAATATCTGTTAGCTTGCCAACCACGCCAGTATATTCATTATTCTCTTCAGAAGCCCATATTACCTTGCAGTCACAGCGGTAACGTTCCGGAGTCCTGCCATCAAGAAAACGGATATCGCTGACCACATGCGGCATCTCTCTGGTTGCCTCCCTGATTTTCTTTGTGAGGCGATTCAGAGAACCTTTCTCAATAAGTCCGCCAAGAGCATCATTGGACAGCGGAGAAAGTATCGGCTCCGTAATCCCGCTTCTTTTGGTCCCGGCTTTGTTCATATTCAGAATCGGTGGAGAAGCAGTGTATGTAAAGATAATATTATCAGAATTTTCTGCCAGAAAAGCAAGACTCTGTCTCTCATATTCTAACTGCTGAACAATTTTCTCAGAAGATTCCAGTTCAAAATCATGAAAACGATTCGCTATGTTCACCATATTTGTACCGTCATAGCGATGAGAATGGGATTTCAGGCTCATCTCCCGCTTCAGGGCACCGGAAATATCCAACAGGCACTCCAATAGAAGCGGATTAAATGCACCGCACTGTCCTGCCAGAATCATCTCAATCGCTTTCTCGTGGGAATAAGCCGCCTTGTAGCATCGTTCGCTGGTAAGCGCATCATACACATCAGCCAGAGAAACAGCCTGAGCAGAAATCGGTATTTCATCTTCCTTTAATCCATCCGGATAACCGCCGCCGTCATAACGCTCATGATGCCAGCGACAGATTTCATATGCTGTCTTCACAAGAGGTTCTTCCTTCTGTTCAAAAGGAAGCTGATCCAGCATATTGGCTCCGGCCATAGAATGCCCCTTCATAACAGCAAATTCTTCAGCAGTCAGTCTGCCCGGCTTGTTCAAAATCTCATCCGGAATGGTAATTTTACCAATATCATGAAGAGCAGATGCCGTACTGATCAGCCCGATTTGCTCTTTGCTGATAGCATAAGGGTTTTGTTCTTTCTGTACCAGATGTCGCAGAAGCATGTCTGTGATCACCTGAATGTGCAGAACATGAAGCCCGCTCTCGCCATTACGAAATTCTACAATATGAGAGAGAATGCTAACCATCAGCTTGCTGCTCTTCTCTCTTTCGTAAATTTGATCCGTTACAATTCTTGTCATTCGGCGCTGCTTTGCTCCCAGCAAAATCGCATTGGCAGAACGCCGGCGAACCATATTTCCATCAAAGGGCTTGCCTATAAAGTCGGTCACTCCCAGATCATAGCCTCTCTTAATATATGCCGGCGAATCCTCTGCCGAAATAATAATTACCGGAATATAATCAATCCAGTGTTCCTTGTTCATATATGCAAGTACTTCAAAGCCGTCCATCTGAGGCATAACAAGATCCAGAAGCACCAGAGAAAGCTCTTCTGCGTGCTTCTGCAGATAATCTACCGCCTTAACACCATCATTAGCCTGCACAATATCATATTCATCTTCCAAAATTGCAGCCAGAAGATCTCGATTCATCTCAGAATCATCTGCAATAAGAATCTTCTTTCTTCGCTGTGTTACCATTTCACTCATGTACATATTCCTCTGCAGGTGTGGTTTACCCCCCCCCCACCGTTCTATTTTCAAATTTTACAGCATTTCATAATTCTGGATACTATCAGTTTCCAGCATCCTCGCCTCATCCAACAGCTTCAGATAGATATTTTCAGTTTAACAGTCTACTATATTAATGTCAACAGCATTCCCCACAAAAAATCCAAATTCTCTCATACTCTTGCACAATCCTACACCTTATTTTATAATAGCGGTGCATATCTGTTTATACCAATGATAAAAACAGGAGGATTTCCATGCAAATTACAAGACCTGATTATTATAAAGAATTCACCTGCATTGCAGATGTCTGTCCCGATACCTGCTGTGCAGGCTGGCAAATTGTCATTGATGAAAAAAGCCTGAAGAAATATCGCCGTGTAAAGGGGCCTTTCCGGGGACGGCTTCACAATGACATTGACTGGAAGGAGCAGGTTTTCCACCAGTATCACAGACGCTGTGCATTTTTAAATGAAAAGAATCTCTGTGATATTTACAGCGAAATCGGAAAAGAAATGCTGTGCGATACCTGCCGAAAATACCCCCGGCATATTGAAGAATTTGAAGGACTTCGGGAATATTCCCTTTCCCTTTCCTGTCCGGAGGCTGCACGCATCCTTCTTGGAAAAAAAGAAAAAACCACCTTCCAAACTGCAGAGGTTCCGGTACCTGAGGAAACCTATGAGGATTTCGATTACCTGCTTTTTACGGCACTTATGGATACCCGCGACTTCTTTCTGGAAATTGTACAGAACCGGCAAATCCCTATGAAGCTTCGTCTTCAGAAAATACTGGCTGCTGCCAGTGACTTCCAGCGCTGCCTGGACAAAAATGAACTTTTTAAGTGGGAAGATATCCGCCAGCGCCATAAAGCGTCCGGATTCGGAGAAGGTTTTTCAAACAAAGTAAAACAACATATAAATCAAAAGGATACACCAGAGCAGCTGTTTAAAAAAATGTGGAAAACGATTGTTCCGAAAATGGAAGTTTTAAGACCCGGATGGCATGATTTTTTAAATAAAGCCTTAAGCGCTCTTTACGGAAAATCTGCTCCGGCTTATTTGGAGCACAAAGACGATTTCTCAAAAGCCTATCCGGACTGGAATATTCAGGAAGAGCAATTACTTGTGTACTGGATTTACACCTATTTCTGCGGTGCAGTTTATGATGAAGAAATTTTTGCCAAAATAAAAATGGCTGTAATCTGTACTCTGCTGATTCACGAGCTTGATATTGGCACTTATCTGAAAAACGGACGCATTTTTTGTCTGGGAGACCAGATTTCCATCTGCTACCGATTCTCCAGGGAACTGGAGCATTCAGACCTGAATCTGAACGCTCTTGAAAATCTGCTTGCTTCAGATAAGCTGTTTTCTCTGGAAAATATGCTGAAAATATGCTGAAGCCATATAGCTTTGGCATATTCAGCCTTACAATCTTTATGCAAACCCAAGGAGGAATTCACCATGTCTGCATCCAAGATTACCATTCGCCCTGCCACGCCGGATGACGCCGAGGCACTGCTCTCTATTTACGCTCCTTATGTAGAGCAGACTGCAATCACCTTTGAATATGAGGTTCCGTCAGTCGAAGAATTTCGGGATCGAATCGTACATACCCTAAAGCTGTATCCCTATTTGGTTGCCCAGCGGGAAACCAGCACCAACAGCAACGCTTCCACAGAAATCGTAGGCTACGCCTATGCAGGTCCGCTCCATGCGCGTGCTGCCTATGCCTGGTCTGTGGAAACCTCCATTTATGTAAAAAAAAGCGAAAAAAAATCCGGGATCGGCAAGGCACTTTACTCCGCTTTGGAGAAAGTCCTTGCCGCCCAGAACATTACGAATGTAAATGCCTGCATTGCCAGCCCGGAAACAGACGATGAATATTTAAACCATAACAGTATTCAGTTCCACCAGCACCTTGGTTATTCCATGATAGGTGAGTTTCATAAATGCGCCTACAAATTCGGACGGTGGTACAATATGGTCTGGATGGAGAAGATGATCGGCAGCCATCATCAAGAGCAGCCGGCAATGATTCCCTTCCCGGAAGTCACGAAGCTTTAGAATTCCCCTTCAGGCTTTATTTTTTCTTCAGCCAGAAGAAACCATAGGCCGGTACATTAACCCCTGCTGCTTCCATTTCCTGACCTGTGATCAGATCCTTATACAATCCGTCACGCTCATTAATCCAGGCTGTCTTGTCATATTCACTGAAATTAAACAAGCCGTAGATTTTCTCACCCTCAAAATAGCGTCCGATACAAAGGATGCTATTGTCCCAGGTCTCTACTGTCCAGGTATCTGCATTTGTCATAAATACTTTTTCATTTTTGCGGATCTTCTCCAGCTGATTCAGTCGTCTGTTCAGCTGACCTTCTACGGTTCTTGGATTATCACTTTTTGCCGCCAGTTCCCAGTTCATCACACCTCTGTGAATGTAACGGGAATCCGGCGCTTTATGCGGATCCATTTTGTAAGAATAATCATTTACCTGGCCGATCTCATCACCGCTATAAATAACCGGGATTCCGGACTGCATAAACATATAGGCATGAAGCATTACATCCATCTGGATTGCCTTTTTCATAGCCTCTTTGTTCTTCTCAAATCCGGCTTTCTCAATTCCACACATGGATGCTGTCGTTCCACAGAATCTTGCATCTCCTGTAACCGGATCCTCATTATAAAGAACACCACGGCTATTGCTCTCCCCTGCATAGCCCTGGAAATAATCATTCAGATATTTCTTATGAGAACGCTCTTCAATTCCCTCCTGGCTAAGAGTTGCATAATCCAGCCCCCATCCAATATCATCATGACAACGCAGATAGTTCAGAAATACATAATCCTTAGGCAGACTGTTCACAATGTCCAGCTGCTTTTTCAGCAAACGAACATCTCTGGTTGCAACTGTATGCCAGGTAGTTGCCATTGTGGTTACATTATAAAGCATATGGCATTCCGGCTTTTCAACTGTTCCGAAATATGGAACAACCTTTTCCGGCTCCATAACAACCTCTCCCAAAAGCAGAATTCCCGGGCACACAATCTCACTGATCAGACGCATCATACGCACAATAGTATGTACCTGTGGAAGATTCCGGCATGGGGTGTTCAGTTCTTTCCATATATATGGCACCGCATCGATTCGAATAATATCAATACCTTTATTTGCAAGGAAAAGGAAGTTGTACATCATTTCATTGAACACACGGGGATTTCTGTAATTCAGATCCCACTGATACGGATAGAAGGTTGTCATTACGTAATGTCCGATTTCCGGCAGCCAGGTAAAATTACCAGGCGCTGTGGTAGGAAATACCTGTGGTACGGTTTTCTCATAAAGAGACGGAATATACGGATTATCGTAGAAGAAATATCTGCTCATATATTCCCCGTCACCCTGGCGGGCTTTTTTTGCCCATTCATGATCTTCTGAGGTATGGTTCATGACAAAATCCATACACACGCTTATGCCTTTTTCATGGCATGCGCCGGTAAGCTCCTCCAGATCCTCCATCGTTCCAAGCTTTTCCTGAACCTTTCGGAAGTCTGCCACTGCATAGCCCCCATCAGAGCGGCCCTCCGGTGTATCAAGGAACGGCATCAGGTGAATGTAGTTTACATTGTTCTTTTCCAGATAATCAATTTTGCTTTCCACACCCTTCATGTTTCCGGCAAAATTATCAATATAAAACATCATGCCAAGCATATCATTTTTCTTGTACCAGTTCGGATCTGCCTCGCGTTTTAAATCCAGGTTCTTCAAAGTATCTGTACGCTCCTTGTAAAACGCCTGAAGCTGACCGCATAATTCTGCAAACATAGAGCCATTTCCATAAAGCTCCATGTACAGCCAGCGCAGCTCATCAATCTTACTCGCCATACGGTTATCGAAAATCCCCTGTGTGTCAGGCTTAACTGCTTTTTTTTCCTTCACTGCTGATACTGTTTTTTCTGTTTTTATCTCTTTCGCTGTTGGTACTGTCTTTGCAGCAGTCTCAGCTTTTACTGTTCTTTTCTTTCTTTCCCTCTGGTTCACGTTCTTTTCCTCCTCATATCTGCCATCAGATCATTTTCCTGATTTATTTGCGCAGTTCATACCGGGTAACATCCATTTCCACCTTACCATCTGCAAAGAAGGAAATTCCATCTGCTTCCAGATCTGTATAAAGGGTAGCTGTAAGCACATGCTCTCCATCATTTACAAAAATCTCTGCACTGTAGCGATCCAGGATCAGACGAAGCTTCAATTCCCCATTCTCGCTGTTCACAAGACTTCTTCTCTGATGAATGATTGCTCTCCTGGAACCGGAGAATTTACGGTCAATTTTCAGTATAGATTCATAAGGACGGAAGCTTACTGCAGTATGACAGGTTTCATTCTGAGCAAAACGAACTGCAAATTTCTTATAAATATCCTGCGCATCTCCAGGACGAAGTGTGATCTCCATATCCACACATCTGCCGGATACACCGTCCAGACGGATTACATCCTCAAAAGCAACATTTTTGTACTCCACTTTGTTTGTGCGGAGGTTCTCCAATTCACGGACAGGTTTCTGGATCAGTCTGCCATCCTTAATAGAAAGCTCTCTTGGAAGACTCATCTGTCCAAACCATTTGCCCTTTGGAATTCTATTATTCGCACATGTATCCCAGTTCTGCATCCAGCCAATCATAATTCTTCTGCCGTCCGGTGCTTCCACTGTCTGCATTGCATAATAGTCGATACCATAGTCTACTGCCTGGTCCTTTTCCGGGATAAAGGTCTTGGTTTCCTCATCAAATTTACCGATAAGGCAAAGAGTTCCATCTCCATTGTGATACTCAAAGCCTTTAGGAAGCATATCCTGCGGACTTATCAGCACCACATCCTTTCCATCCAGTGTAAAGAAATCCGGGCACTCCCACATTTTTCCGAAGCTGCCATCATTAGAAAGCATAACGGATTCAAATTCCCAGTTATATCCATCTGCACTCTTATAGAGAAGAATACGTCCTCCTGTGCCATCTGTTCTGTTATTTACCATCACACAACGATAAGTGCCATCCTCACACTTCCACATTTTAGGATCGCGAAAATCAAAAGGACTGCTGTTCTTTGGCATATCTTCCACAGTCAGAATCGGGTTTCTCACATCCTTCTCATAGTCCATTCCATTTCCAACTGCAAGGCTCTGTGTCTGGATATCACGGACACTGCCGTCTGGCTGTGCCTCTTTGCGCACACTGGTGTACATAAAAAGCTGCTGTCCGTCTGGAAGCTCAAGGGCACTTCCTGAAAAGCATCCAACATAATCATATGGCATATCCGGAGCAATAGCTGCCGGAAGGTATTCCCAGTGCAGAAGGTCCTCACTTACCGCATGTCCCCAATGCATTGGACCCCACTGAGAATCATATGGATAATACTGGTAAAATAAATGAAATTTGTCTTTATAATAAGAAAAGCCGTTAGGATCATTCATCCAGCCAACTCTTGGAGATAAATGAAATTCCGGTCTCTCCTGGGCTGTGATATTCTGTGCCATTGCTTCTTCATATCTTCTGGCATCTCGTAAAGTCTGACTTGTCATATTTTTATCTCCCTATAGTAGTTATGGGGTCCAAAAATATCGCTATCATTGGGCCCCATGTGTATTCGTTGTTAACCTTTGACTGCTCCGGAGGTAACACCCTCAACAATGTAACGCTGCAGGAACAGATATAATACCAGGATCGGAAGCATTGCCAGAAGAAGGGCCGCCATTACCAATCCAAGGTCTGTTGAATATGTACCATAAAATGCCTGTGTGGCGATTGGAAGTGTGTACAGCTCCTTACGTCCAAGAACAAGGCTTGGAAGGAGGTAGTCATTCCAGAATGCCATTGCATCAATAATTGCTACTGTTGCGATGGTTGGTTTCAGAAGCGGGAATACAATTTTCCAGTAGGTCTGCCATCTGGTACATCCATCAATAAGTGCTGCTTCTTCCAGTTCCAAAGGAATGCTGGTATGAATAGCTCCGTGGAACATGAAGGTTGCCATGGAAAGTGAGAATCCGATGTGCATAAGAATCAGGGTGATTCTGCTGTTCAGCACACCAAAGATACCGCCGTATAAGGATACCAGAGGAATCATAAGTACCTGGAACGGAATAACCATAGAAGCAATCATTAAGGAAAACAAAAGTCCGCATGCTTTCCATTTGTTACGAACAATTACAAACGCTGTCATTGCTGAAAGCAGAATTGTAAAGATTGTAGAAATTGTAGTGATCATCAAAGAGTTTGTGAAGGATGTAGCAAAATTCATCTTCTTCATGGCATCTGTAAAGTTGGTCAGAATAAATCCATGAGAACCAATCAATGCTAACGGATCTGCTGTGATATCACCTTTGGTTTTAAATGCATTGATGATAACCATAATAAATGGGAAGATGAAGGCAAGAAACAGGATGACCAGCACTGCCATTGTAATAAAATGGGTGACTTTCTTTTTCTGAGCTGCTTTTTTGTTTTCGTCCATTATGCTGCCACCTCCCCTTTCTTACCAATATAAACCTGAGTAACACCTACTATTGCGCAGACAACAAACAGAACCAATGCCTCTGCCTGGCCAGTACCATAATTTTTATAAGAGAACGCCTGATTGTATACGTGCATTGCTGCCATTACTGAAGAGTTGAAGGGTTCACCCTTTGTCAGGGAAAGGTTTACATCGTATACCATAAAGCATCTTGTGATCGTAAGGAACAGACACTGTACGAAGGATGATCTCATAAGCGGAATCGTCACGTTCAAGGTTGCCTGAGTCTTAGTACATCCATCAATCTGTGCAGCTTCCATAAGGCTCTTGGATACGCTCATGAATCCAGCTACATAGATCAGCATCATATATCCGGCATACTGCCATACAGATACTATGATCAAGCAGGCCATAGCACCGTTTGTGGTAGCCAGCCAGGAGGTGGAAAGTGCTCCTACAGAAAGAGATTTTCCAAGTGCAACAAACGCACGGTTAAATACGAATTTCCAGACATAACCAAGTACGATACCACCAATCAGGTTCGGTACGAAGAAGCCTGCGCGGAAGAAGTTCTGTCCTTTGATTCCGCTGGTCAGAAGGTATGCAAGGAAAAATGCTACTACATTTACCAGAATTACGGCAATAACTGAATAAATCAATGTACGGCCAAGTGCCTGCCAGTAAGCTGCATCCTGGAATGTAGCAATATAGTTTGCCAAACCAACAAATGGTTTCTCTTTTGAAACACCGTCCCAGCTTGTGAAGGTAAGATATAATCCATAAATAAACGGAAGGATTACAACTGCACAAAACAGAACAGTGGAAACGCCAGCAAACATTAAATACTGTTTTACTTTATATTTCATGGTGTTTCTTTCCATGATCACGATCCCCTTTCCCTTTTCTTTTTCCCCTTTTCCCTGCTTTTTTGGTGCTTAGCCTCAAAGAGGGAAAGAGACCGCACGCCGCATGACACAGGCGTGCAGCCTCTTGAAGGGGGTGGCATATTTCTATATTGAAACAGAACTATGAAGCTTTTTAGTGTTCTACAGGAGTAGTGTTCTGCCAGTAGTTCTCAAGCTCAGCTGCGAACTCTGCTCTGTCAACCTGTCCTGCAAGATATTTCTGGAAGATTGCACCGCACATGGAGATGTGATCATCCGGAAGGTAGTTGTAGTTCGGAATCAGAGCACCTTCATCTGCATATTTCTTAACAGATTTTCCAAGTGGATCGGAAACTTCTTTCTCATTGTTGGAGAATGCCGGAACAAGTGCACATGTCTCTGCGATGAAGCTCTGTCCTTCATCGGAATCAGCAAGCCATGTAAGGAAATCCTTAGCTGCCTGACGCTGCTCATCACTTGTAGCATCGGAAGAATCAATCATCATAAATTTGGAACCTCCACCAACAAGCTTCTCATTGGAGCCGTCATCTGTGTTCTGTGGTACTGGCATCATTCCCATGTTCTCTGTGTAATCATAAGCGTTGATTACAGACCAGTCCCAGTTTCCTCCGAACAGGAATGCGATCTGTCCTTCTGCAAGCATCATCTCAGTTGTCTCACGCTCTGCAGCAATTGCAGAATCTTTAGCGTAGTTGTTCTCCATCATCACATCGAAGAAATCCATAAGAGAATTGAATTTCTCATTGTTTGCAAGATCAGCTGTTCCTTCATGAAGGAATGTGATAAATGCTTCTACATCCGGCTGCTCTTCATAGATCTCAGCAAGGAAGTGAGCTGCAAGAGACCAGTCCTCTTTCATGATTCCGGTAGGTGTCTCCATACCGCCTTCTTTAAGCTTCTCAAGAAGCTCTTTGAAGGAGTCCAGTGTCTTGTAGTCATCCGGATTGAAGGTCTCACCTGTGATTGCTTCAATTGCATCTGCATTGTAAATAAGTCCACGTGCCTCAAGGCAGGTTGGGAAGCCATTGATCTGTCCGTCTACGCCGATTGCATAATCTGTCTCGTTAACCCAGCTCTGATCACTTAAGTCGATTGCATGGTCTGCTGCCAGTGAATAGATATCTTTCGGGTCTACCATAGAAATTGTGTATGGATCGTTTGCAGAATATCTGGTAGCCAGATGTGCAGATACTGTATCACTGTTGTAATAAACCTCTACGCCAACTCCTGTCTCTTCTGTGTACTCAGCAGCCTTCTCTTCGAACTGGCTCTGAATCTCCATCTTGGAGTTGAAAATTGTGATGTTCACATCATCTGCCATAACCGGTACAGCTGCGCCTGTCATCATTGCTGCTGCGGTTGCCACTGCGATTGCCATTGAAATACGTTTTTTCATTTCTTTCTTCCTCCTATTTTTTACGTTCTCTTTGACGTTTTCTTGATGATTGTATGATAGCATTGTGGTCCAAATATGTCAAGCGGTTGTCATATGGTTTTTCTGTTTTGAAGTCATTTTGTTAGAGTTATACTATTTTATCATGCTGTTTTTGTGCATTTTTACATGTTGATTTTGGGGGTATTAGATTTAATTTTATGTTTTCTTTGATTTTTTCAAAATTTACCATCATTTTTATCGCAACCGCATGTCATTTTGACCTTCTGCAAAACCATCAAAGACGTTCTTTCCTCAAAAATAAAAATATCAGATAATAAACTTCCCGTAACATAGAAGTCTAATATCTGATATTTAATACTTTCATAATTCTTCCCCCGACAGCAGATAAGCACTGCGGAGCATGAATCAGGTTGTTCCGCGCTCAACCAGAGTCACAGGAAATACTGTCTTGGTAGGAACCATCTTTCCCGCATCAATCTGGACAATGGCAGAGACAGCCATTTCCGCCATCTGCTCCACCGGCTGATGAATTGTAGTAAGCTCCGGGCTTGTGAACTGGGCAATGTTGGTATCATCAAAGCTTACGATCTTCAGCTGCTCCGGCACTTTAATGTCAAGATTGCTGCAAGCCTGCAGCACATGTGCACCAATCACATCCGAGCTGGCAAACACGCCGTCCACATCTGGGTGATCCATAAGTGCCTTCCGCACAAATTCATAGTATTCAAGGGAATCAAAAAGTCCCTTATCGGTTACCATAACCACATTGTCAGTCTTCGTTCTTTTACACGTATCCCTAAATGCAACCTCACGAAGGTCACCGGGCATCCTTACATCTACCCCGGCACTCACTCCGCCAATATACATCAGCTTCCGGCATCCCTTTTGGAGCAGGAGTTCAGTTGCCATTACTCCGCCCTGATAGTTGTCGCATTCAATTCCGGAGGTTCCCTCGTCCATAGAGCGTTCCAGAGTGATCAGCGGAAAGTCCAGACCCTTAAACTTCTCGGTCTCAAAGCTGCCGCTGCAAAGAATAACGCCCGCTACTCTTTCACTTTTACACCTTTCAATGCACTGCTCTTCCCGTTCCTCCTTATATCTGGAAACAAAAAGCATAATGCGGTATCCATGCTTCGCCGCCTCCCGTTCCAATCGACTTAACACCTTGGCAAAATAAGGATGTTCAATATTGGGAAGAATAACTCCTATGGTATTACTTTTCTGCTTGGACAGGGCACGGGCTGTTTCGTTCGGCTGATAATTCAGGTCTTTCATTACCTGATACACCTTTTCCCTTGTTTTGTCACTGATATATCCTCTGTTGTTCAATACTCTGGAAACGGTTCCCACCGTAAGACCAGATGCTTTCGCTACATCCTTAAGTGTTGCCATATGTAAGTCTCCTTTATTGTGTTCCGCAGATAATACAATAATTCAACGAAATATTCTAATAATTTTTCATGTTGTCTCTAAGTTGATTTTATCATCTGGCGACTTGCTATGTCAACCGATAAATATAGGTTGGATCAGCGTCAAAAACGCAGCCACATACTGTGCGGCTGCGTTTTGGAAAATTATATTTTACATCCATCCGGCGTCCATGTTGCTGCACGCCATAACAATACTGTCGATACCAAGAAGGATCAGGTAAAGGCCGATAATGAAGCCTGCGGAAAACAGGGCAATGACTGGCCAGATGATCATCAGACAGCCAAGAATGATTCCCACAATGTTCAAAATCATCGTAAAATAATAGAAAAATTTTCCAGCCAGACGAACAAGAGGGAGATGAGTCAGTCTGGATACGGAATGGGCGATAAACCAAATCGGAAGAAGCATAATAGTAATCAGTTCTCCGGCATTTGGGTACATCAAAAGCATCAGTCCGGCAAGAATGCTAAGGATTCCCGAAACCAGCGAAATGGTAGGACCAAAACCAATATAGCGGTCTGTTTTCGCATAAAATACAATATCGGAAATTCCGGTAACTACTGCCAAAAAGCCATAAACCACTGTGACACCACGAATCATATTTCCAGGATTGATCAGCGTATAAATTCCAAGAAGAATCAGCAGGATTCCCTCAATGAGTTCCAGCCAGCCATAACGTGAACGTCTTCTCATTTTTTCTCACTCTCCTCTTTATTCAAAATCTCCATGAATTCCTCTCCTGTAATCGTTTCCTTTTCATAAAGGAACATTGCAAGCTCATCCAGCTTCTTACGGTTGTCCATCAAGATCTTCTTTGCTTTTTCATGCTCCCGTTTCACAAGCTCCACAACCTTTTCATCAATTTCTTTCTGCGTATCTGCTGAACAGGAAAGAGAAGTATCGCCGCCAAGATACTGGTTGGTAACCGTCTCCATTGCAACCATATCAAACTCATCCGTCATTCCGTAACGTGTGATCATAGCACGGGCGATCTTGGTTGCCTGTTCAATATCGTTTGAAGCTCCTGTCGTAATCTCGCCGAAAACAATTTCCTCAGCGGCACGTCCGCCAGTAAATGTAGCGATTTTGTTTTCCAGTTCCTTCTTTGTCATCAGGTATTTGTCACCAGTCTCCACCTGCATGGTATAACCAAGTGCACCGGAGGTACGTGGAATAATGGTAATTTTCTGCACAGGTGCAGAATGGCTCTGAAGAGCAGCCACCAACGCATGTCCAATCTCATGATAGGAAACCACTTTTTTCTCCTGATCGGAAAGCACCGCATTTTTCTTCTGGTAACCTGCAATAACTACCTCAATACTTTCTTCCAGATCTGCTTCTGTAACTATGGTACGTCCACTGCGGACTGCCCGAAGTGCTGCCTCATTAATAATATTTGCCAGCTCTGCACCGGATGCGCCAGATGCCATACGTGCAATTGTATGGAAATCCACATCATCAGACGCTTTGATTTTTCTTGCATGAACCTTCAGAATTGCTTCACGGCCTGCAAGATCCGGAAGCTCAACCGGAACACGACGGTCAAAACGGCCAGGACGGGTAAGCGCCGGGTCAAGGGATTCCGGACGGTTGGTTGCTGCCAGAATGATAACGCCGTTGTTGCCCTCAAAGCCATCCATCTCTGTCAGCAGCTGGTTCAATGTCTGCTCACGTTCATCATTGCCGCCAACCTGACCGTCACGTTTTTTACCAATGGCATCAATTTCATCAATGAATACAATACATGGTGCTTTTTCCTTCGCCTGCTTAAAAAGATCACGAACCTTTGAAGCACCCATACCTACAAACATTTCTACAAACTCAGAACCGGACATGGAGAAGAACGGAACATTCGCTTCTCCGGCAACAGCCTTGGCAAGCATTGTTTTACCGGTTCCTGGAGGGCCTACAAGAAGAACTCCTTTTGGCATGGACGCTCCTACATCTGTGTATTTCTTTGGATTATGAAGATAATCTACAATCTCAGCCAGATTTTCCTTTGCCTCATCCTCACCTGCCACATCTGTGAAACGAATTCCTTCACTGGACTGCACATAAACCTTGGCGTTGCTTTTTCCCATTCCAAATGCCAGAGAATTTTTGCCGCCTGCCTGTTCCATCAATTTCTTTGCCATGTAGTTTCCAAGGGCGATAAAAATCAGCAGGGGCAGGATTCCGGTCACCAGAAAGCTGAGAACAGGTGATATCTGCTGGTCAATATCTTTGGCAAAGGTAGCTCCGCATTTGTACAGCCTGTCTGTAAGCTCAGGGTCATTCATAAGCCCGGTTTTATAAATCTTTTCATTATTTTTGTCGGTAAATACGATCTGGTTATCCTCTACCTCAACCTCACCGATATTTTTTGCATCAATCATGCTCATAAATGTACCATAATCTGTTTCTTCCACCTGATGCTCCATCAAAACAGGAGATACCACCAGATTAAAAACGATCAGTACCAGAAGCACGATGCCGTAATAATAGATCAACGGCTTTTTTGGCGTTTTTACTTCCTTCATGATTTATTTTCCTCCTTCTCTTCTTCCAGGCGCTGAGCCTCTATCGCTTCCAGGGACACCAGCAACGCCCGGTTTACTGCCTGTACAGCAAAATCAAGGGCATATTCCGCAGTGAGAATTTTTTCCTCTGCGCTGGGAAGAAAATTTGCATTTAACTGCTCGCTTTTTTCTGCTCTCAAATCCAGATTTCTTGACTCCAGAACCTTTTCCACTGCTGCTTCCACCTGGTCAAAAACATTTGCCAGCCTTGTCACACATCCTGTCTTTGAATAATGCAGCCTGTTTTCCAGTGTGATCCTGCTTTCTGCACATTCCTGGCGAAGATTCTGAATCTGCTGATGCAGTCTTTCTGTATCCATAGTTTCTGCAAACTGAATGCGGCTATGTGTCTGCTCCAGTTTCTTATCCAGCTCATACATTTTCACTGATAATATTGGGTGTGTCATCTGAATCCCCCTCCCTTATGGTTTGTAACTGCCTAGAGCATGTTTGAAAAAGGCTCTAGTAGCTTCACAGCTATCATAGTTCTTATTTTAGTCCAGTCAGACAAAGGTGTCGATAGTCAGAGTTTTTCTCGTGTATAGACAAAAAAGGCAAAGTGTCAAATAACACCTTGCCTTTACATAATAATCGATTTGAAATTTTTAATCTGTCAGATGCTCTTTTCCGGAAATTCCAGGCTCAGTCATCTGTACCGGATCCAGGATTTCATCCATCTGTTCCTCTGTAAGAATACCCTGCTCAATGATTAATTTTTTTACAGATTCTCCTGTTTTAATTGCTTCTTTTGCTATTTCTGCTGCTTTCTGATAACCAACATACGGACAGATTGCAGTAATGATTCCCACACTATTTTCTACGAAATAGCGGCATCTTGTCTCATTTGCTGTGATTCCGGTAACACAGTTATCAACGAACGTCTGTACTGCATATCCAAGAGTATCAATAGACTGAAACAGACAATAGAAGATAATCGGCTCAAAAGCATTCAATTCCAGCTGTCCGGCTTCTGCAGCCATAGTAATTGTCACATCGTTTCCTATTACATTAAATGCCACCTGATTTACTACCTCAGGAATAACAGGGTTTACTTTTCCCGGCATAATGGAAGAACCATTCTGCTTCGCCGGAAGATTGATTTCCCCAAATCCGGCTCTTGGGCCAGAGGACATAAGTCGAAGGTCATTGGCAATTTTGGAAAGAGTCACTGCACAAGCCTTCACAGCTCCTGATACTGCCACAAAAGGATCCAGGTTCTGAGTGGAATCAATAAGATCATAAGCCTGTACCAGTTCCATATCGGAAATTTCACTAAGGTTCGGTACAATTCGGCGAAGATAAGCTTCGTCTGCATTCAGTCCGGTTCCTACTGCAGTTCCACCCATATTCAGAGTCCGCATTTCATCCATTGCCTTATCCATACGTCTGATATCGCGAAGTACAGCTACACTGTATGCTTTAAATTCCTGTCCAAGACGAATAGGAACAGCGTCCTGCAGCTGTGTTCTTCCCATTTTGATCACGCCGTCAAACTCTTCTGCTTTTTTCTCCAGTGCAGTATGCAGTCTCATAAGCTCTTTCTTTAAATTCTTAAGAAGGCGAAGAGATGTCATTTTTCCGGCAGTAGGAATTACGTCATTGGTAGACTGTCCGCAGTTTACATGATCGTTTGGATTTACTATAGAATAATCACCCTTTTTACCACCGAGAATTTCATTAGCTCTGTTTGCGATTACCTCATTTGCATTCATATTTAAAGAGGTTCCGGCTCCACCCTGAATAGGATCTACAATAAAATCCTCATGAAGCTTTCCTCCAAGAATTTCATCACATGCCTTTACAATTGCCTGTGCAATTTTTTTGTCCAGAAGGCCAGCTTCACAGTTTGTAATTGCTGCTGCCTTTTTGATATAAGCAAGACTGTTAATAATTTCCGGATGCATATTTAAACCTGTAATATGAAAGTTCTCTGCTGCACGTAATGACTGCACGCCATAATATACATCTTCCGGTACATTTTTGGTACCAATTGAATCTTTTTCCGTACGGAATTCCTGCTCGCTCATTTCTAATTTCTCCAATCTTTTTCTGTTTATTTCCTGCGGTTTCCCGCTTTGTTTTTTTACTTGCCCTTATTATAAGTATCCTATATAATATAAGCAAATACTTATATTTTTATAATAATTATAATTCATAAATTATAATAACGATACCAGAGGAAAAGGTCTGAAGTTCAGAAAGGAGTATTTATGTTTCAGGGTATGGAATATGTTTATGAGGTCTATAAAGAAAAAAGCTTTTCCAAAGCTGCTGCTAATCTTTTTATTTCCCAGCCATCTTTAAGCGCAAATGTAAAACGAGTAGAAAACCGTATCGGCTATCCCATTTTTGATCGCAGTACCAAACCCCTTGGATTAACCGAATGCGGAAAAGAATACATCCGCTGCGTGGAAGAAATCCTGGGCATCCACAGAAGCTTTTCCGCCTTTATACATGACTGGGATAAGCTTTCCACCGGAAGTCTTACTCTTGGCGGAAGCAATCTCTTTTCCTCCTGGATTTTGCCCCCTTTGATTTCTGCCTTTGTAACGTGTTATCCCCATATAAAGATAAATTTGATTGAAGAGAGTACGGCTCAGCTGGCTGAGCTTCTGCAAAAGGGTTCTGTAGACCTGATTCTTGACAACACTGCCCTGAATCCGGATATTTTTGACAGCCGCATTTTTCATGAAGAGCATCTGATTCTGGCAGTCCCCAGCCATTTTCCTATAAATGCCTCTCTGAAGGATTACCAGATAACAGACTTGCAAATACAGAATGGCAGCTTCCTGAATCCTTCTTTTCCAATAGTTCCACTTAAAAGCTTCAAGGGACTTCCTTTTATTATGATGAAAAATGAGAATGATACGGGAAAAAGAGCCCGGCAGATTTGCCAGGCTAATGATTTTGAACCAGATGTTATTTTAAATATGGACCAGCAGATGACTGCTTATAACATCTGTCAGTCCGGAATGGGAATTTCCTTTATTGGTGATATTATGCTGTCCCGAATCCCACATAATCATAATGTAGTTTATTACAAGCTTCCGGCACAGCATAACAGCAGAAGGATTTGTTTTTACTGGAAAAAAGGACGATATTTCACTAAGGCGATGGAAGAATTTCTGAATATGTCATGTAAATAGGCCATATTTCACTTCTTGCCCTCCCCCGCTTAACAAACCTTGCCTAATTCTTTTTACGAAAAGATGCCCTGTACACGGCCGGAGTACTACCATTTTTTTCACGAAATACCTTTGTAAAGTAAGCCAGATTAGAATATCCCACTTTATCCGCCACCTCACCTACCGTAAGGTCTGTTTCCTCCAGAAGTTTAGAAGCTGCTTTTATTCTTGCACTGATGATGTACTCAGACAATTTGCATCCTATCTCCTGCAAAAACAGCTTTGACAGATAATCAGCACTCATATATACCAGTCCTGCCAGTTGATTACGATTCAAGTCTTCCTCCAAATGATTATCTATATATTTCTTCACACAGCTGACAGCACTTTGAGAGTTTTCTGTAATTTCCAAAGCTGTTTCAGCTCTTTTTATTACATAGCGACTCCATTTAAGAAAATTTGCCACAGTGACAGTTCTGCGCTGATACAATTCCACAGCCTTCTCATCATCCAAAAACTGATGGGCCTGCAGTCCTTTCATCTCCAGGAATCCGTAAAAAGCTTGAGTAAAATCATGGCCAAGCTGTTCCAGCACTCCTCTGTCAATTTTTCTCTCATGGCTCATTACATGCAAATCATGCTCCATCCGGTCAGCGGCAGCATTGTATTCTCTACGCGACATAAAGCGGATCCAGGTTTCAATATCCGGTCTTTTGTATGGAAGCCTTACATCTGCCATTTCAATTCCATATACACCAGAACGTTCTGCCACATTATTCGCATCTGCTTTTCCAAGGCGTTCATATTGGTCTGCCAGTTCTCCCGGCTCTCTGAATTCACCCACATAACAGGAAAAAACAATATTAAAGTGCTCTTTGCAGTTTCGGATAAATTGGCCACAGTTTCTCATCATATTTGCCCTGTACTCGTCCATACCATCTGAAAGTTCCGCAATAGCAAGAAGTCTATCCTCACGATAGGCGGGTACCACCTGCTTCCAGTCTGGAAATACACAAGCCTGCAGTTCCTCTTTTAAAGGTCCTGTACAGTTCAGCCAGCTTCCGGCTGATTGTTCCATGTGGATTTTAAACATTACCGGCATACATAAATGGTTTTCATGAAAAGGGAGATGTTCTTTTGCAGCTTGTTCCCGAATTATCCTACTGTTGGCATCAATTCTTCGCTCCAGAACACTCCGCCAGAAGTTACGGAGTCTGTCCTTTTCCGCAACAGTCCAATACTGGGCTTGTTCATGGATTTCTTTGTATTCCCGTTTTTCCTTTACTTTTGCAACAGCCTTTTCGAATACCTGATACAGCAGTTTCGAGTCTATCGGTTTCAAAAGATATTCCAATACCCCAAGTTCAATTGCCTGTTTCGCATAATTAAACTGTGCATAGCTGGTAAGCAAAATGCTCACAGGATTCATTCCCTGCTCACGAACCCATTCCAGCAAATCCAGTCCAGTTCCTTTGGGCATTTCCACATCGGTAAGTATGATATCCACCTCATGTTCTTCCAGGACTTTCATAGCCTGTTTCATGCTGTATGCAGTATATACCTGGTCAACTTCCAATGCATTCCAATCTGTACTGCATTTTACGCCTTCCGCACAGAGCACCTCATCATCCACGATCAATACGCTTATCATTTGCCATTTGCCTCCTGCGTCTTTTAATGCGAAAAGGGCAATTACGTTCTCTGTAATCACCCTTGTTTACGCTAAAAAGCTCATCAATTACACTTATTATAGTGTCTGATTATGCAATTGTCAAAGCCTTGTTTCAGGCAAGTTTCCATCAGATTACAAAATTTCTCAAATATCTTGTGCTGAGACGTACTGCATTTTGGGCATCTTCTACCGTGCCTTCAAAGGCTTTATCTTCAATCTCAATACAGGTATATCCTTTGTATCCGATATCTGTCAGGGCAGATACATATTTGCCCCAGTCAACATCTCCAAGACCAGGAATCTTCGGAGACATATACTGCAGAGGCGTTGCCATAATTCCAACATCTGCCAGTTTCTCCGGATAGATTTTGATATCTTTGTAATGCACATGGAAAATTTTATCCTTAAACTCATACAGCGGACGAATGTAATCAATCTGCTGCCAGATAAAATGAGACGGATCATAGTTAATGCCAAAGTTGTCATAATCCAGGATTTCAAATACCTGTCTCCAGATTGCCGGAGTTGTCATCAGGTTCTGTCCTCCCGGCCATTCATCTTCTGTAAAAAGCATTGGGCAGTTTTCAATCGCAACCTTTACGCCTTTTTCCTTTGCATGATCCAGAATCGGAGGCCAGATTTCTTTTACCAGTTCCAGATTCTGACTTACTGTTTTCTTTGGATCTCTTCCGATAAAGGTTGTGATCATGTTTACACCCAGTTTTGCGGATGCATCAATCAGTTTATGTAAATGTTCAATATATGCTGTTCTCTTCTCTACATCCGGATCCATTGTATTTGGATAATATGCAAGGGATGAAATTTCAACACCCTTTTTCTGGCAGTAATCCAGAATATGCGCACATTTCTCATCGTCCAGTGTATCTACATCAATATGGCTTACCCCTGCATAACGGCGCTCTGCTTTTCCTTTTGGCCAACAAGCAACTTCCACACATTCCAGTCCGCACTCAGCCAGGAAATCAATCATTTCTTCAAAGCTCAGATCTCCCAGAATGGCACTGATCAGTCCTAACTTCATCTCCATGTCCTCCTTTTAGAAGAATACTTCTTTACCTGTCTCTGCTGCTTTGTAAATTCCCTCCAGGATCTGGGTTACAACAAATGCCTGCTCAGGTTTTACTAACGGCTCTGTATCATTCTTGATTGCATTAAGCCACTGCATTGCTTCCTTTACTCCATCTGTAAGCTTCGGTCCGCTGAAATATGCAACAGCACTTCCCGGTGAGCAATGCTCCTCCATAAGCTTTCCATGTACTCCACGGTTGTAAACAAGCTTATCCTCTTTATCTTTTACACTCATACCGGAACGAATCTCAGCGCCAGCTTTTGTTCCGCAAAGAGTCGTTGCTGCCTCTTTTGCACCTAACATATTTAATGCCCAGGAAGACTCAAGATAAATAGTTGCTCCATTTTCCATCTTAATAAAGCCAAATGCAGAGTCTTCTACTTCATAAGTTTTCGGATCCCATGGTCCAAAAATGTTGCTCTCTGCTGCTTCTTCCAGATGGCCCAGCTTGTAGAATACAGAACCGGAAACAGATACCGGTTTATAGTTGTCCATCATCCACAGTGTCATATCAAGGGCATGTGTTCCGATATCAATAAGAGGACCGCCACCCTGAAGAGCTTTGTTCGGGAATACACCCCATGTAGGAACTGCCCTGCGTCGTACTGCATGTGCTTTTGCAAAATAAATCTCACCAAGCTCTCCAGCCTCACATGCTTTATGAAGAGCCTCTACTTCTGGACGGAAACGGTTCTGGTAGCCAATTGTGAATTTCTTACCGGATTTTTTCCAGGCTGCAAGCATCTGGTTTGCAGCTTCTGTGCTGTGAGCCATAGGTTTCTCACAGAGAACATGCTTTCCAGCTTCAAATGCTGCTACAGTTGCCGGAGCATGGACCACGTTGGGTGTAAGTACATGAACTACATCAATGGAATCATCTTTAAGCATTTCATTATAGTCTGTATAAGTTTTGGCACCTGGAGCGCCATACTCTTTTGCTGCTTTTACAGCTCTTTCTTCTACGATGTCGCAGAATGCAACCATATCGCATAAATCCGGCAGTGCCTGTAAGGATGGAAAATGTTTGTTAAAAGCAATACCGCCACATCCAATAAATCCAATCTGTAACTTTCCGTCTTTCATTTGTCTTGTCCTCCATATCTTTTCATTTTGTTTATATGTTTTGCTTATTTATACCTTACTTTTACCACTGAAAAACCTTCTCCACCTGATTTTCCTCTTTAAAGCGGTAATATTCTCTCTCCTTCACAGGTGCTTCTTCCATATATTCTGAAGAGGCAATCAGCAGCCAGTCATGATTTTCACCGGAAGATGGCGCCTCGATTTCAAAAATATCTGTATCGTTTGTATGCTCTGTCACATCAGCCTTTTCTATCAGACATTTTCCAGTTCTTGGATCATACCAAACCAGGCTTTTTTTCTTCCACCCAAGATCCTCGATATTCAGTTTCTGTTTACCGCCTTCTGGAAGATACACATAAAATCTGCTTTTGTCTTCTGCCAGGCTGGCTCTTACACCATCTCGCGGTTCAAGCAGAAGGTTCTGCGCCGGAATACAAGTTTGTATTTCTGTCGCATCTATAAATTCTCTTAAATGTTTCATCTGTCCAGAACCTTCTGAATGAATTGCTTCATACCAGCTGTCCGGATGCATTTTATTCTTTTCTTTTTCGCTGATCATACACCATACAGAAGCATGTCCATATGTAAAACCAAATGCTCCGGCAAGCAAACTCCAGAAGGCTCGTTTTCTTACCATCCACGGTCCATGAAAATCAGTTGTCACTGGCCATGTAGCAGGCATTTTTTCATAAGCCGGTTCTCCGTCCCATACAGACTTCGGAGGATTTTTTTCATATTCCTCTGTGACCAGAAGATCATTTCGGGGAGATTTCGTATGACCGGACTGAAGCATGGTAAATCCAATCCAGGCTTCCTCTGGTCCCCAGTAAGAATATGTACTGCATTTCCCGGTCTCCATTTCGTAGCAGGTATGGTAAGTAATAAGCAGTTCTCTCCAGGCTGGATCTGGTGTTCTTGCATCCAGGTCTTTTCCTGTAACACCTTTCGCTATCCCCACTGCCATAGCTCTCCATATATCCCGGTAATCTACCCCTTTGTGGATGGGCTGTCTGTCACCACCCAGGCACCACAGAATATTTTTCCGGTTTTTGTAGCGTCTTCCAATCCATTCCCCATAAACTCCGGCATTTTCTTTCGTAACCGTTTTCGGGAATGTATCTCCTCGCCAGTTGTCTCCAACTACCAGCTGTCCCCATACGGGAAGAAGGAGTATGTAGAAACCATATTCCTCTGCCCGATCCAGACACCAATCCAGCCATGAAAAATACTCTTCATTAGGAGTGGTAAGATCATTGTTTTTCAGGGCCTGGCATCCCGCAGGACTACGCATTTGCACATCTCGCTCCGGATCCAGTGCAACAATCTGAAGGACCGTAAAGCCCTGACTTTTTCGTTTCTTCAGATAATATTCCACATCATCCCATTTCAGGCTCTGGGGAAGTGTCCATGCAGTATCAGCAAGCCAGGGGAATGGCTTTCCATCTGATGTTACAAAGTATCGTCCATTTTCAGAAATTTTTAATGATTCCATTTATTCGTTTCCTACAAATTGAAGTTCACGTTGTTTAACCAAATACTTTTATTCAAAATCAACTGATTTTCTCAGTGCTGCTGATTTTCTTGCAAGTTCCATAACCTGAAGCACTCTTCTTACCTGTTCTGGTTTTACGATCAATTCCTCAGTGCCATTGATCACGCCTACAATGTTGCGGAAGAAATCGTTCCAGTCATTGTGTTTGCGATGGATTTCCGGAAGAGGCTCTGTGGAAACTACATCTTCTGCTTTCACGGAGAAGGTTCTGGTAGGACCTGCATCAATATTTTTCACTGTTTTCGGAAGTGCCTCTCTAAACTCTTTTGCCCGATAAATTGCACCCTCATCTGCCTTGATGTTTTCAACTACTAATGTTCCTGTATCTCCGGCAACATACCATCTTGGAAGTTTTTTCAGAAGGAAGGTGCCAAGCTCAATTTCTGCTGCCAGTCCGTTGTCAAAGTAAAGAAGGATGCGGAAATAATCATCTACTGATTTGTTTACTGCACATTTCATGTCTGCGCTGATCTGCGTAATCTTTCCGGGGATAAGATCCAGCATCTGGTCAATGAGATGAACGCCCCAGTCATAGAGCATTCCGCCGCCGCATTCCGGATATTCGTGCCAGTCGTGCATTCTTCCGAATACTCCATAATGACTAGACTTGACCATAAATACTTTGCCAATGCTGTTTTGCTCCAGGACTTTCTTTACCGTGCAGTAGTCACGGTCCCAACGGCGGTTCTGATCGACGGTAAAAAGCACTCCATTATCTTTTGCAGCCTGATACATCTCATCAAATTCCTGCACATTTAAAGCACATGGCTTTTCCACAATAATATTTTTCTTTGCCTTTGCGGCATCAATGGCAATGTCATGATGAAGATGGTTCGGCACTGAGATCATGACCCACTCTACATCCGAATCTGCAAGAAGCGCTTTATAATCTGTATACAACTTCACATTTTCTGGTGCTTCTGCACGTTTTTCCGGATCTGTATCACAAATTGCCACGATTTCTACTTCTTCCAGAGTTCCGGCATGATTGTTATGCCATTGTCCCATAAATCCATATCCAATAATTCCTAATCTGAGTTTTTTCATATTTATCATCCTTTCATTTCAAGGTTTCTTCCGTTTCATCTGATGGTTGTATTATATGAAAAAGCTCCTTTTTCTTCTATGGTTATTCTTTTTCAAAACTACGCATATCTTTACTTTTCTTTTATTGTTTCTGTAAAAATAAGTCCTGTAATTCCAGAGCCGCAAGTTGGCTCCTGACCTTTCCTGGTACGGGCATACATCTCACGTTCCAGAGTCGTTGCTGCTTCAATGGCGATTTCATTTTCACCTTCTTTCATAAAATCGGTCAGGTCATAGCGAAACGGCGGCGCAACTTGAATCCCGGCACTGACGTTGTTTACAAACACCTCCACACCTTCTGATGCGTTCTGGATTTCCAGCAAAAACCGTGTTCCTTTCTCCCACACAATCTGGTTTTCGTAACGCACAAATCCGGAAAAATCAGGCCACTCTTCCGCAAGATCATCCGGTATTTTCACAGCTTTCTTTTCTTTGAATGCAGGATAATCAATACTTCTGCAAATGCTGCGTTTCCATCCTGCGGTAAATGGCCGTTTTTCCTCACCAAAACGCAGCGGACTCTGAATCTCTCCTTCTTCATTATCAAAAATCACAATCAGCGGCTTCAAAGGCTCGATTTCTGCCTGCAGTAACGTTCCCTCTTCCGTCTTCTGGATTGGAAGCTTTTCCAGAATATTCTCCCATGCATTGTAGCCATAGCAGCTGCCGCTATGATTAATGCGGATAATACCTTTGTACGATTCATTTCCCTCGTTGGAAATCATATATAAATGTGTACCATTTTCATTCTGATAATGAAGATATCTGATGCGGCGCGCAGCCGGAACGATCTGTACATCCCAGGTGTTTTTCTTTTCCAGCAGCTGGGCTGTTTTTTCACCTGTTTCTGCAAGAGAAATATGCAGGCTGCCCAAAGCCCAATCCTTGTTTTCTTTTGCATTTCGCCCAGTTTCCGCCATCTCTATATCTTTCCCGATTATTTTCGGGGTCTGTCCATTAAAGATTACGGTTCCGCCTTTTTGCAGAAATTCCCTAATTCCAGCCGCTGCAGCTTTCGTAATATATTCATACTCTGGAACCAGAAGAATCTGGTATTCCTGATGATTAATCTTCAGTGTTTTGCCAATCCTGGTATAAAAGTCTTCCCTTTGTTCAAAAACATCGGAAGGGATGAAATCATAATCAATCTGCCGGTCTGCCAACTGCATGGCAGCTTCCTGCATCATAACGCATTTTCCAGTCCAGTCAGATTCTGCCTGATATAAAATCCCCACAGGTGCTATATGTTTTCCATCGCTGATCAGTTCGCAGACACGGTTTGCATAAGCCATCAGCTTTCCAAAATGGCGATACTGGGGATTATTTCCATGTGCGTAAAAGTGAGGCGGGCAGTCCGGGTCTGGAAATGCTTTGGCTGAAAACGCATGAGGAACGAAATGATTGATTCCCCTCACCAGGAAATGATCCAGCAGATGCTTCTCCAGCTGCACGCCCTCTGACCAGCCGTAGGCTCCAAAGATTTCGCACATAGAATGCCCTTTTTTCAATGGTTCCAACGCAGCAGCGGAAGCTGCCAGCTTTCCAAGTGCATAATGATAAAAATGACCGTCTCTTCTTTTCGAGCCTGGATAGACACCGCTTGTCTCCTCCTGGCACGGAAGAACCTGACCTACAATATTGTCGATTCCCGCCATATCCTGTCCGGCAAGCCCCCTGAAATAATGTCCAAGGCTGCTTCCGGTACGGCTATGCTGATTATTGTCTTCGATCAGATGTCCAATATACTGAACGCCGTGATCACGGCACCAATTTCCAATCTGGCAGGAAAAATCCCTTTCTACTGCACGGGTAACCACATCCATGTAATCGCAGCACACCTTTGCGCACAGGTCAGGATCCACTGGCTGATTCCATATAAGAGGCAGCCATGCTGTAAATGACCTGCCCCAGCGTTTTTTCAGTTCTGCTTCCACTTCCCCGCTCCACGCCTGGTCTTCCAGCTCACTGATCTGTTTTCCCATCTCATAGAGATGTCCGTTTCCGATTTCCGGCTCATCGGAAAAGAAGCCTGCAATGGTAGTGCCAAAATCGTCCCTGTAATGCTGATAATGAGGTTCATAAACAGTATCGATCAGAACTTTACAGCTTTTCGCATCCATCATGTTGATATAGCTGCGATGAGGACCGCGGTTCCGGGTTCGGTAGCACACTACCAGTTTCCAATCCCCCTCCGGTACTTTAAAGTCAATTTTTCCAGAAGGGATCTGCTCTGACAAATCTATAACTTCTGTTTTTTCGTCAGTTCTTATTGCCGTCACGCTGATTATGCTGTCGTCATCAAATACCGGCGGCACTTTTCCTTTCAACATTCGTTCTTCCATCGGTGTGGGACGCCAGGCCTGTGCGTTCTTTATATCTTCCAGAGGCAGCATCATTTCCACATTGCTTTTTTCGCATTTTACAGTGCGGGTAACAATGCTCTGCCTGCGCAGATCCAGGCTCTTTCCCTCAATAGCGCCATTCGCATACCCGGTAGGAAAATGGCTGTCATCCAGAATCCATACCTTCATATCCCGTTTTCTGGCTTCATCCAGAATCACGTCCATGTCCTTCCACCATTTTTCTCCCAAAAAATCCGGGTGCGGACGACTTTCCACGCATACGGCACGGATGTTGCTTTCCCGGATCACTTTCATATATTCACGCAAAACCTCTTCGGACTCTCCATGCTGCCAGAAAAATGGAAAAATATAATTGCCGCCTTTATTTTCCAATAATTTTTTTACTTTCTGATCCATTTAGCATACTCCTTTCAGCTTTCTTTCACGCAAAACAAAATACACCCATGCCACAGCAATCGGAATTGCACCCAGAAGATACATGGTTCCATATCCGGCCTGCTCTGCCACAACGCCGCCCAGGATTGGCCCTACAGCCTGTCCAAGATCCCCGCCAATATACATGGTGCTGCTGGCAAGTCCTCTTTTTTCCGGCGGTACACTTCTTAATGCCTCTGTCTGAAGGGCCGGCTGGGACATTCCCTGGGCAATGGCTTTCGTACAGCCTGCCAGAACCAAAATGGCAAAAGACCAGGCATTGCTGATCATCAAAAGAGTTGCCACCCCGCAAACAAATGCCGGATATAAGCTCATTCCCAGGGTTCCATCATTTAATTTTTTCGCCAGTGCAATTCGTGTCACCAGAAGAACAATCGCATTTACCGTAAAATGCATCTGCACATTTCCAATTCCCCGTTCTGCGGCAAATGCCACCAGGAAAGTACTTACCAAGCCATTCATCATAGTAAAAGAGGCATTGATTCCGGATAATCCGATAAGACTTTTTTCAGCAATTGGCGGCAGGTGAATGCCTTTCCCGGAATCAGCCTTTAAAGAAGCATTGGCTGATACAGTTTTCTCCGGACGTATATAGGGAAACAGCATGGATGCGGTACTGGCAATTGCCAGCATCAATGTTCCAACCAGCATACAGGCCTGGTATCCTGCCTGGGCTGAAAGCCAGATTCCAAGACTTGGTCCAATGGCCATACTTGCCACGGACATCAGACCATAATAGCTGATTGCCTCTCCCATACGTTCCTCCGGAGCGCTTTCACTTACCAGTACAAGACTGGCAGTACTGGAAATTCCAAACGCAACTCCATGAATGCCACGAAACAGTAAAATTACCGGAATACTTGGGATAACCGAATAAATCAGCAAGGAAACTGTCATTAAAATCGTGAACCCTGCCATCAGATGTTTCCTGTTTTTCGTATCTGCCAGCACTCCGCTTACCGGCCGAGAAAAAAGAGAGGTAAACGCAAATAATCCTCCTGTAATTCCACAAATGGACACACTTGCCCCAAGTGTGCCCATATATCCGGTAAGAACCGGTGTGATCATGTTATAACTAAGCCACGCGAAAAAATTTGTCACTGACAGAAGGATATAAGGTTTTGTCCACAATCCTGATTTTTTCGATGTGCTCATTCCCAAACAATGCCTCCAAATTTGTGGAAGCCTTCCATGCTGCGTTTTACACTTTCAAGCTGATTCAGTTTGGTAGCATCCTGCTCCAGAATGATATAGTCCATGCTTCCAATCTTGTTTGCTGTATCGATGATAGACTGGATATCCATGCATCCATAGCCAATTTCAGTAAAGTCATCGTTGCATTTTGTTCCTACCCAGAGCTTCTGGTCAATAATGGTATCCTTTCCTACGATATCAAACATGTTCACCGGATTCTTGGAGTCCTTGACAAGGTCTTTCTGATGAAGTTTTTTAATACGGGTTCCGAAATGCTTCATAGCCTCCACCGGATCCACTCCGCCACGCAGTGTCCAGTATGTATCAAGCTCCAGGTTTACATGCTCCGGATCGGTATTATTTACAATTGCATCCATTACGGTTTCCCCGTCAAATTCCTGGAATTCATGGTAATGATTGTGATAAAGGAAAGTCATTCCTTCTTCCGCTGCAATTTTACCCATCTGCTCGTACATTTCCACTTTACGCATTACATCATCTCTGCTGGAGAAATACTCCATTGGATAAATAACTGTGGTGTTGCCGATCTTCTGGTTATATTCAATGACTTTCTTGTAATTTTCCATATTAAACGGATAAATGTGGGCGCTGACAACCTTGGCACCAGCATCATCCAGAACTTTCTTTAGCTCTTCTGCGCTGACGCCAAAACCGATTCCCTGATCCTCCAGTGCATTGTGATTTGCAGCTTCCAGATATTTATATCCGGCATCTGCTACCTGATAGATTGTTTTGATCGGATCCTGCTTCATTAATTCACGAACAGAATATAACTGAATACCAACTTTTAATGCCATAACCTTTTCCTCTCTTTCTCTTCTTATTACGCATTTCTTTACTTTTCAATATCTGGCTGTATATCATCCGGAATCGGACAGCAATAGGTTCTGCCATCCAGATTTCGGATAAATTCTTCTTTTGCCTGTTTTACTTTCCCTGGATTTTCCAAAAGATCTATTCCTGCTCCTGCAAGTACCTGACCTGCATAAATCAGCCCCTTATGTGCAATGCTGGTGTTGTTGCATGCCACATACTGCCAGGAATGTTCCGGAATTCTTGCAGCAGCTGTCGGTGCAAAAAACATGGCTGTTGGGCAGATAAAGCTTACATCTCCCACATCTGTACTTGCGCAAATTTGAAAATCCCAGTGTTTATAAGGAAGAACCAGATCATTCAGATTCCATCCTTTCACTGCCGCACGGTCTGCCAGAATTTTTTTCCATTCCGGATTCAGCTTTGCTGCCAGATCTGCAGCACTGCCTTTTACTTCATAGGATTTATTGATAGCTGCACCAAACTCATACTCTTCTTTTGTATATACCGGAAATGGAGCCGCTTCCAGATTATCCTGAAGAACTTTTTCCAACGTCTCATTTGGTATTGTCTCAGAAAGCGCAGACCTGAATTCAATATCTACTGTAGTCTCCGTCATCATCGCAGCACCTTTTGCAATCTTTTTTACCCGTTCACAAAGCTCCATGGCCTCTGCTACTCTGGGGCTGCGAATACTGTATTCCAGCTTCGCATAATCCTGCACCACATTAGGTGCTTTACCGCCGGCATCCAGAAATGCATAATGCACTCTGGCTTTTTCTGGCATATGCTCTCTTAAAAACTGCACGCCCACATTCATAAGTTCCGCTGCATCCAGTGCAGATCTTCCGCTTTCCGGCGTAACTGCCGCGTGAGCTGCAATACCGTGAAAACTTACTTCCAGATGAATGACCGCAAGGGTTGAGCCGCTGAAAACATTTGCGGTTGCATATGGATGCCAGGTCAATGCCGCATCCAGATTATCAAAAATGCCCGCCCTTGCCATGAAAACTTTCCCAGAACCGCCCTCTTCTGCCGGACAGCCCAGATATACGATAGTGCCGGAAATTTTCGGATGTTCTTTCAGATAATCCTTCACTGCAACAGCTCCTGCCAGTGCACCTGTGCCCAAACAGTTATGTCCGCACCCATGTCCGTTTCCTCCAGGTATCACAGCTTCTCTTACTGCCACGCTGCCCTTCTGGCTAAGCCCGGCTAATGCATCATATTCTCCAAGAATTCCAATTACAGGACTGCCTTTTCCGTATATTCCTCGAAATGCAGTAGGAATACCTGCAATTCCTTTTTCTACTGTAAATCCTTCTTTTTCCAGGATTTCTGCCAGTTCCCTGCTGGATTGATATTCCCTGAAACCGGTCTCCGCATATTCCCAAATACGATTGGCTGCCTGGATATACTGTTCTTTTTTATCTTCGATAGATTGAAAAATTTTTTCTTTTTCTGTCATATCCAGCCTCCTTTCCGCAAAAGTCTACAAAATCAAAAAAATAATTTTTCTGATACATCGCCTTTTGTAACTCCACATTCATTAAATGCGTCTATTCTCACATATAATAGCTTATTTTTTATAATTGCACCAATTTCTGTTTCTGTTTTTCCATATACCATTCTACTGTGATAAAGCTTTGATGGCTCATATCCCCAGCACACAACATATCCAACCGCAGAAACATCATTCCAGCAAACTTCCAAATCTAAGGGGCTTTTCCAAAGCGTCTGTATTCTTTCTATCTTTTCAGGACATTTTCCTTCTGTCTTCCCCCACACCCGAAGCCCGGAAATACAGGGAGAAACTTTATAAGGGACTTCCAGGATCGTCAGTTTTAAATAGCGACACCTGATTCCGTCTTCTCTGACCAGAAAATCATGGGACCAATCTGTTTGTGCCTGAGATTTATCTTCAATCACAAAATAATGTTCTCCATCTGCAGAACCTTCCAGATACCACCTTGTATATGCCACTCTTTCCTCCAGTGCTCTAAAATCAGGGCCCACTTTCTGAAAGCATATTCCCTTTTCATTTTTTTCGCTCACAGACAAATTCCCCAGTGAAGCTGTATTTTCTATCTGTACATTATCATCTACATAAATCACATCATCCGCAAAATTTATTTGAATCGCTCTTACATCATATGATTTTTCAAGGTCCACTTCTATCCAGTTTTTATCCTGATCTTCATCTGCTTTCCACCAGGTCCGAATATTTTCGTCCGTAACCGCTCCCGCCATTCTTCCCGATGAAGCAGTCACCTTTTTCCCATATGAAATGAGCATCCATTCTGGATTTTCCCACGCTTCTTTTTCAACACAAATCGGCCAGTCTCCAAAACGCTGATCACAGAAAAGTTCTCCATCTTCATCGAATCCGGCTTTCCACATACAAACTCTTCTTTCGTACGGAGAGTTCGCGCTCACTCTTCCAGTAGATACATGCCACCAATTCCCACTTAAATCCTGCATCGTGGAGCCATGGCCTGCTCCATTGATAAATCCGCCGGGTTGATACGAGTAAGGATTGTTTTCTGCCCGTTCAAATGGACCGAGAGGATTTTGAGACTGATACACGCCATCTGCATATATATTGAACTCCGTTCCAGGAATTGCATATTGAAGATAATAGGTATCTTTATACTTTGTCATCCATGCGCCTTCCAGATACGGACGTATTTCAGGATTTGTTGACCAGCGGTGATCTTCACACGGTCGTTCAAATCCATTTTCTGCTGGAACAGAGTGAATCAGTTCTATTGGTTCTGTAACCGGATGCATGGTTTCCGGATCCATTTCCACACCATAAATCGGCTTTTTGCTGGAACATCCCCAATAAAAATAAACCCGTCCATCCTCATCCTGGAACATATTTGGATCCCAGAATGGAAAAACTCCCGGCAATTCCTCGAACAATTCATTTTCAGGATCTTTGGTCCTGTAAAAAGAACAGTTATCCCGATTTCTGGATGCACAAAAATACAGATATCCATTTATCACACGTACATCCGGTGCGTAATCCAGTACTGGCATTTTCTGGAGGAATGAGTGAAACTCCCACTCCACCAGATTCATGCTGGTAAAAAAACCGCCAGACATAGAAGGAAACATATAATACTTATTATTAAACACAACCACCGAAGCGTCTGCCGCTTCCCTATATGCCCGAATATGCCCATTCTGCTTCATCAGCTGATATTTGTAAGTCAAATTTAATGGATTACAATAATAATTACTCATTTTTCTCAAATATTAAATCCTTTTATACAAATTGATCCGAAATCAGGTCTGCTGCAATGAAAAATCCGGTTTTCAGACTTTCTGTATAGATCCATTCCTGTCTGGTATGCGCTTGTCCACCCAGACAAAGACCAATGGTAGCTGCAGGGATTCCAAGGGAGAATGGAATATTGCAGTCAGTAGAGGCCGAGGTAAATCCAGGAACACGGGTATGATGTGTGGCAATAATATCTCTGCATTTAAAGGAAAGCTCTTTCTGTGCAGGATCATCACTGTTCTTGCGTCCGCAGGGACGTTCGCCCATAATGTCTACATTTACTTCCAGACCGTTCTTCCGGAATTTCTCTACTACTTTTTCAAAATTTTCACGTACCAGAGCCATACTGTCCAGATTGTCAGATCTGAATTCATAAAGCATTTCCGCCTGCTGGGCTATGGTATTGACAGACGTTCCGCCTTTTACCATTCCCACATTGTAGGTCGTTTTGCTTCCGTCATCTGGTACCTTGTACTGGTACAATTCATGGATCATCTCCGAAAGCTCTGCAAGAGCATTTTTATTCCCAAAATCGAAATAAGAATGGCCACCTTCTGTTTTGATTTCTACCCTGTAGCGTGTAGAACCAACTGCACAGCTGCAGACCTCATCAATATATCCATCAAAAGAAACCACCTGTGCCAGACTGTCGCGATATCTTTCAACCAATGCCCTGGACCCTTTCAGGTTACCCAGTCCCTCTTCACAGGAATTGGCAGCCAGGATCAGGTTCCCTTTGGTTTTTGGTTTATGTACGGCAATATATTTGGCCATCATCAGCAAGATTGCTACATTTGCAGTGTCGTCTCCAACCCCCGGGGAAAACATCTTATCCCCTTCTTCCCGAACCCCCATAGGTTCCATATCCGGAAAAACCGTATCAGTATGTGCCATAAAAAGTGCCGTAGTCTGTCCATCTTCATAATGATAAGGATAAATTACATTCTTCGCTTCATCAATAAATACACCTTCGGCTCCCTGTTTTTCCAACCAGTCTTTAATAAAAGCAGCCCGTCTTTCTTCATGATGGCTTGGCGCCGGAATCTCACAAAGTGTCCAGAGCAGTTTTTTCACTTCTTCCTGATTTTCCTGTATAAATGCCTTCAGCTCTTCTGTTATCATTTTCCATCATCCTTTCACAGCGCCCAATGTAATTCCTTTTGCAAAGTTATTCTGAATAAATGGATAAGTAATTGCGATTGGAAGGATACCGATTACTGCAATCGCCATACGCACTGCGGTGGACGGCAGACTTGCAACGTCCGCTGTCTGTCCTACTGCAATGTTAGATGACAGGAACTGAATTTCCTGAATCATTCGATTCAGAAGGTTCTGAATGGTAAACAAATCTGTTCTCGTTGTCAGGTAATAAAGACCGTTCTGCCAGTCATTCCAGTATAAAATCATGCTAAACAGTGCAACTGTTGCAATAATTGGTTTTGCCATAGGAATGGAAACTTTATAAAATGTCTGGAATTCGCTTGCGCCGTCAATGGATGCTGCCTCCAGAATTTCCTCTGGAATACTGGTCTGGAAGTAGCTTCGCATAAGCATTACATAGTAAGCACGTACAAGAAGATTCGGGATCAACAGTGCCCAGATCGTATTTTTGATGTGGAACACGCCGGTATACATCATATATGTAGGAACCAGGCCACCATTGAATAACATAGTGAAGAATACAAAAAATGTAAGAATTTTTTTGCCTGGAATACCAGGTCTGGAAATTGCATAAGCAAGCATTGTTGTAACGGTCAGGCTGACTGCTACGCCAAGACCAGTTACCACAAAGGACATTCCATACGCTTTCATAATCAGTTTGCCGCTTTTCAGCAGATATGCATATGCATCCAGGCTGAATTTTTCCGGAATAAACTGATATCCATTTCGGATTAAAGTTGTATTATCTGTAAATGAAGAAATTACCAGCAGCACCAGGGGAACAATACAGCAGATCACATCCAGTGCCAGAAAAATATTGGCAAAAGCCAGAAAACCTTTTGTTTTTTTCGAATACATTCTGCCACCTCCTAAATAAATGCACTGTCTTTATCAATCTTGCGAACAATTCCATTGGCAATCAGGACAATGATAAATCCAACAACTGACTGATACAGACCAGCAGCTGCACTCATTCCGATATTACCCTGCTGGAGCAATCCGCGATATACATAGGTATCAATTACGTTTGTGGTTGAATAAATAGTACCGGAGTTCATTGGAATCTGATAGAACAATCCAAAGTCAGAGTAGAAAATTCTTCCTACTGACAGCATTACCATGGTAATGATTACCGGACGAAGCAGTGGAAGTGTAATATAACGAATCTTCTGCCACGGGCCTGCACCCTCCAGCTCTGCTGCTTCATAATAGCCTTTGTCAAATCCAACTACAGATGCATAATATACAATACTCGTGTATCCAGTGCTCTGCCACAAATATACCAGAACAATGATCACCGGCCAGTACTTTGCTTCACTATACCAGTTAATTCCTTCTTTTCCTAATGCTGCAAGGATTGTATTGTTAATAAAACCAGATTCTGCACTTAAAAACGCAAATACCAGATAACTAATGATTACCCAGGAAATCAAGTGGGGAAGTAAGATAAAGCTCTGATAAAATTTCGCTGCTTTTGCCTTTACTTCACTGAGTAGGATTGCAATTGTTACAGATAAAATAGTTCCAAGGATAATAAATGCGATATTATAGCACAAGGTATTTCTTGTGATAGTCCATGCATCCTGAGTTGCAAATAAAAACTTAAAATTCTTCAATCCAGCCCAATTGCTGCCCCAGATTCCTTTTCTTGCACTATAATTTTTGAAAGCCAGTATCAGACCGCCCATTGGCATATAGTTATTGATAAACAGATATACCAGTCCCGGCAACGCCATCAGATAAAAAGGCAGATACCGGCGGACTTTACTTTTTTTCTTTGTCTTTTCCATCATCAAATCCTCCGTATATGTATTTAGGGTATAAAAGGAGCCCGGCGGAGTCCGCCGAGCTCCCTCGCTACTTTTACTCTAAATGTATTACATTATGATTATTCACCTTTTGATTCAAGCCATTTATCCAGCTGAGCCTGTTTCTCATCAATAATATTCTGAAGACCTGCCGCATACATTTTTTCATTCATTTCTGGAAGTGCTGTCTCAGGATCAAGGACACCACACTCAAGGCTCATACGATACTCGTCATATACACTCTGAACAGCTGCCATTTCAGTTGTTACATTAATGTTATCATAGAAGAAACCATATGCCTTGGAAACAATACCAGACTTATTCCATTCCTGAGTCTGCTCCCAAACGTCCGGATCATTTGTATCCCATACTTTTGCAAGAAATTCATTTCCAACTGCCCACACATTTGGTGCCATATTATACCCAACTGTAGTAGCATCTACACCTTCTGGATATGTAATGGTGCCATCTTCATTCTCTACATAATGCTCACCCTCAATACCATAGCAGAGAAGATTAATGATGTCTGGATCTGTGTAGAGTTCATTGATAAACTGCATTGCTTTTTCCGGATATTCACAGTTCTCCGGAATTGTCCACTGCCAGTTATTAGAAGTCTGTGTAAAGGTATCCAGCACCTGTACGAATGTAAGATCCAGACCGCAGGAATTCTCTTCCTGTGTCTCAATTCCAGGTTTGTTTGCATTAAAATAGCAGAAGAGATTTCCACCTTTCATAAGACTTGATCCAGCCTCTGTAGCAGTTGTGACATCTTTACTGAAATATCCGCTTTCATACCAGTTATGCATAACATCCAGATAATTGCGATAAGCATCGGACTCAAACAGATTGGTAACTGTTGTTGTTTGTCCGTGATCTTCCAGAACGCCGAAGTAATCACCTAATTTATCCCACTCTACACAATACTGCATTGGAGAATATCCAACTGTAGTCGGTGCTATTACTGTCATGTCTGGTTCATTCTCATGAACAATTTTGAAAACTTCTGTCATGTCATCATAAGAATGTACATCAGACACATCAATATTGTACTTCTCCAGAATGTCAGTTCTCATTCCAAAAGTTCCATATCCAACAGCTGTGTCACACATTACCGGAATACCATATTGAACACCATCCACCTGACCCTGTTCCAACTGTGCCTCGCCTTCTGCATCCACAATTCCCTGACCATATTCAGCAAGAAGATCATCCAGTGGTTTTAATGCTTCACTTGCAAGAGCGGTGGTATAGATACCAGAATTACATCCCATTACATCAAGCTTTTCATCGCCGGAAAGCATCAGGGTCATCTGCTGTTTGTAACTTCCGGATGGGATGATCAGAAGTTCTACTTCTGCTCCAATTTTATCTCTTAAAATCTCGTTCATTTTATCCTGGACTTCGGATACGTCTGCCGGTGTAGTTCCTGTAATACGAAGTGCAACTACCAGTTTATCGGTATCTCCTGTTTCTGCACTGACATTCACGCTCATTCCTGCTGCCATTGTACAGATTGCCATTAACATTGCCAACGCTTTTTTCTTCATAGTCATTTCTCCTTCTCTTTTACGATTTGTTTTGCGTTCCTTTATCAAGTGTCTAAACTTTATCATATTATTCTGGAAGGATAGTATAAAATTTCCGATATGAATTATAATTTTTCCGTCATGATATGTATTTTTATATTATATCTGTTTTCCCCCTGTTATTTCTGCTTATTTTCCACAATATCATCGGGGAGATATATTTTGGTACAGGCACCGCCTGTTTCTTTGTCATTATAACAAATCAGTTTTGCCGCATCATGATACAACAGCCACAATCTCTGGCTTACATTTCGAATTCCAAAATGTTCGCCTCTTTTATCAAAAATTTTCTGATTTTTCTCCAGACAATCCAGAACACTCTGCGGATAGCCTTCGCCATCATCGCGAATCTCAATTTCTACTACATGCGGATTCTCCTCTGTACGGTGTACTTTAATCCAGATATGTGTAATTTCCCCTGCTGTTACCTGATACTTTACTGTATTTTCGGCAAAAGTCTGGATCAGAAGCGGCGGTGCCAGAACAGATCTTACATCCTGTGCCACTTCCATCTCGCACACAATACTGTCAGGAAAGCGAAGCTGCTGTATCCGCAGATAGTTTTCCACGCAATCCATTTCTTTTTCCAGTGTGTCAAGGGCGCTGCCTTCCATTGTGTAACGCAAATGATTTCCCAGATAAGTTGTCATTTGCTGAAGAAGATCATTTTTGCCCATCATAGAAAGATTATGAATTACATTCAGGCAATTAATATAAAAATGAGGATTCGCCTGAAGCTTCATATACTGAAGTTCTGCTCTCTGGCGTCTGATATTTTCCTCATAAACATCAATCTTCAGACTCTCAATCTGGCCAATCATATCATCAAACGCCCTGTTTACCATGGTAAACTCTTCACATTCATCCCACTCATTTTCACGAAGCCGGATATTAAACTGACCTTCGCTTAACTCTTGCATAGCTTTGATCAAACGATTCAGTGGTCTCAACACCCAGCGCCGCATAATCATGGTAAATCCTACAAGAAAAACTGCCAAAAGAACCATCAAAATCCAAATCAGGACACGTAGGGACTGTAAGCCCTCCAAAATATTATTATCACGAATCATAGCCGCCAGACCATACTCTCCGCAATCAGAGGGAACAGTAAGTGCCATGTAACGTTCATGTGTCCCTTGTTGCGCCCGATAATATTGTCTTTTTCCAGTTAGCTGAATATTTTCAGTAAGCTCCGGAAGCTGTGTTCCAAGTTCCTGTCCGTCCTGTGTGACAAAGGCAAGATAATCCATTTTTCCAATGCCATCCTGCCGAAGTCGTTTTATCAAGGTTGAAACTTTTACGCAGCCGCCCATGTATGTGCTGCGCATTTGAAGGAGCCGAATCAGATAGGGTTCTCCATTGACCCAATGCCAGATCCACATCCCCCCTTCGTAGTGTCCCTCTTCTTTCTGGCTAATCACGTCCTTGACCATTTTTTTAATACGGCCGCGCTCATCTCCTGCTATACTGTATTTGGACGCATCCATATATTGATCCCGCTGTTTTACATAAACAAAAAGATCCTCAATATAATCATATGAGGAAACCGATGCTTCTAACTCCCGGATGAGCCGTGCCTGAGAAATATAAAATTCTTTATCATCCTTCGTATATGCTGCTGTAATCAATGAGCTGGAGCTTTGCAACCCCACAAAATAATTTTCAATCGCTTCAAAACAATTGTCTACATTACTCATGTACATGTTTAGAACTCTGTAGTTGCTCTCCGAAACCTGATTATGTACTACATTAATCGCATAAATATTGTTAAATAACAAAATCCCCATCAGGATGGTCACTGCTGCAATTGTTACTGCCAAAATGCGAAATCTGAATGACTTCCAGGGAATCCTCCACTTTCTTTTCGTCTTTACAGCTGTTTCCATCTCCAACACTCCTTTTGCCTATCTCTCTACTCTTTTTTTGTGTTATCAATATTCCTCTTTCTTTTTTAAGGCTTACAGCCATCCTCCGTTTTCCTTTCGGAATCCACTTGGACTCATACCACAATCTTGTTTGAAAAGTTTATTAAAGGTTTTCACATCCCGAAAGCCAGACTGATAACAAATTTCCGTCACTCCTGTACTTCCTGTCATAAGAAGCCATTTTGCCCTTTCGATTCGCAGTTTCTTTATGTATTCCTGAAAAGTAACACCCATACACTTGCTAAAATATCTGGAAAAATATGCCGGATTAAATCCTGCAAATTTTGCGCATTCACCCAATGTGATGTTTTCACAATAATGCAACGCAATATACTCCAGAATATTCTGGAGCCTAGAAATCTGCTCTCTCCTTTTTTCCCTTTGAACTTTTGGAATATTGCGCACCGCCAAAAGAAGCAGTTCATTTGCATAAGTTTTCAATGCCAGTGGCCATGCATATTCTTTATGAATGTATTCTTCATATATTTTTTCTACAATTTCCCGGAACTTCTCTTTCGTTTCTTCCTCCCAAAACAGGCTGAACATCTGTCGATCCTGGATTTCCTCTCTAATCCAGAGTCCTTCGCCGCCTTCATCTATACCATTCCCCATAAGCTTCAGGTTCAAAAGGAGGGCCAGACGCTCACAGTCCTCTGACCCCATGCCTATGCTATGATTTCGAAAAGGCGGAATAATGCATATTTCACCAGGCTCCAGCACCACAGATTCACCAGCAGCCGTAACTTCCAGATTTCCCTTTTTTTGAAGAATGATCTCCATTTCTTGATGGCAGTGGTTCATAAATGGACGGTTTCCACGCATGACCGCTGCTTTCACCTGATAAGGCCAGTCTTTTAATTCTACTTTATACTCCATATCCGCCTGTCCTTTCTTTCATTTCTCCGCCCTTTTCATTACAATAAATAAAACTCTTTATACTGTTCCACTTCACTTGAATTGCCAATCCATACGCGGAAAAGACCAGATTCACTTCCATTTGTGCCATCTGCACGAACGAAACGAAGCATTTCCTCGTTTATCGAAAAGAGAACTTCCCTGCTTTCTCCTTTTTTCAGATATACTTTCTGAAAACCTTTCAGTTCTTTTACCGGACGTACCACACTAGCTGTTACATCCTGAATGTAAAGCTGCAGCGTTTCTGCTCCCGCATACTCTCCCACATTTTTTACTGTAACAGAAGCTGCGATATGATTCTCTGAAGACAGTTCCGTTTTATCCAGCTTCACAGAAGAAATTTCAAATTTTGTATAGCTTAAACCATAGCCAAACGAATACAGAGGCTCATTTGGAATATCAATATAACGAGAGCGAAAGTGATCATCACACTCCGGAAAATCTTTTCTTCCTGTAGACAAATGATTGTAATAAACCGGAATCTGACCTACACAATACGGGAAACTCATCGGCAGTTTTCCTGACGGATTCACTTTTCCCGTCAGAACATCAACAATTGCATGTCCGCCCTCTGTTCCCGGCAGCCATACTTCAAGAACTGCCTTTGCCAGTTTGCTCACTTTTCGCAAATCCAACGGTCTTCCGCTAAACACAAGCACTGCAACATTAGGATTTACCTTCGTCACTGCTTCGAGAAGTTCCAGTTGTACCTCTGGCAGATCCAGCATGCCTCTGCTGGTTGCTTCTCCCGACAGCAGGTAATATTCTCCAAGAGGCATTATCACAACATCTGCTTCCGCTGCCTTTTTGCATGCCTGTGCTTTCATTTCCTCTATCATTTCATATGAATAGCTTTCTTGGTTTATTTTTCTGCGAAGCTGTTTTTCACTGTATTCAGGATCCAGCATAGGACAGCCTTCCAGATAGCTTGTTCCCACTTTGTCAAATACCTCTTCAGCAGCTTCCTGAATAGTCACACACTCATCAGCATCTCCAGTAAATGCCCAGGTACTCAACAGATGTTTTTCATTTACGTAAGGACCAATAAATGCAGTTTTTTTATTCGGGGAAACCGGAAGAATTCCCTCATTTTTCAAGAGTACAAAGGAATGAGCTGCTGCTTTTCTTGCCGCTTCACGATGCGCAGGACACATCAGAAGCTGTTTTTCCTTTTCCACATCTGCATCTTTATATGGATTTTCAAAAAGCCCCAGTTTATTTTTCAACTCCAGAATACGCATTACGCTCTCGTCAAGAACCTGCTGTTCCAGTTCTCCTTTTTCTATAAGTTTCCCCACATATTTGGCATATACACTGGTCATCATATCTATATCCACGCCTGCCATCATACATTTTTTTGCAGCATCCCTTTCATTCTCAGAATAACCATGTATAATTGTCTCTTTGATAGCTGCATAATCCGAAATCAGGACACCGCCAAAGCCCATCTCTTCCCGCAGAATATTCCGCATAAGATGACAATTAGCAGTGGCAGGGATTCCATCAACCGTGTTAAAAGAAGTCATCACCATTCCTGCGCCCGCAGAAATTCCCGCCTGATAGCCCCTCAGATAATATTCCTTGAAAGAATGCCTGTCAACGCTGACTGTATTGTAGTCTCTGCCGGCTTCCGCCCCGCCATAACCTGCGAAATGCTTAATACATGCGCACATCCTTCCAGGCTCTTTCATGTTTTCTCCCTGAAATCCTTTTACATGAGCTTCCACAAAACGGGAAATCATATAGGGATCCTCTCCATAAGATTCCACAACTCTTCCCCATCTAGGATCCCTCACCAAATCCGACATAGGAGAAAATCCAACATGCATTCCCATAGCAGACGCTTCTTTTGCCGCTATTTCTGCTCCTTGTCTGGTAAGTTCGGGCTCAAAAGTGGCAGCTTGTCCCAATGGTGCTGGAAAAATAGTCTTCATCCCATGAATGATATCCATCATAAAAAGGACCGGGATATGATGCGGCTGTTTCTCCATACGTTCTGTTTGAAGTTTTTTCAGCCGCTCTGCTCCATATATGCTCATTATGGAGCCTACCAGGTCCAGGTATTCTTTCGGAAGACCAATTTCTTCCGTTGGCCCCGTAACAATGTCTTTTGTTTCCTCTCTGTAAAAACGTCCAATCAGCTGTACCAACTGTCCTACTTTTTCCGCCAAAGACATATCTTCCAAAATGGCCTGTAATTCTTTTTTTTCCATAAGCTTTTCCTTTCTGAAACAATAATTTTCTTAGTCAAACAACTTTCAAATGCTGTTTTGATTTATGATTATTAATTATACCGAAAAGCTGTTTTTTACTCTATGGATATTCTTTACAAAACCACGCATATCTTTACAATTGTTATTCTTTTTAACCATATCAAAATACGCCTTGTATAAAAAGCCGCTTTTTCTACTTATTAATAGGATTTCCGCCAGGAACGATTTTTCCCATCATGATCAGGTAAACCTCATGGACGATGGCATCCAGATTTCTGGTATCCTCCGGTGTCCAGTCCTGAAGTAGGCCCAGGATTGCCCTGCTGTGGTAGCGAAGCAGCAGCTTTAGTTCCTGGCGGCCGTAACTCTGATAAAGGTTTTCTTCTTCCACAATCTGCTCAAACAACTCATATGCGCCTTGCACCAGTGTCTGCTCAAGTTCTTTGCCATAGTTGCTTTCCATGCCTTTTCGCACTTCCGGCATGGCATTGATAGAAAATACAAACAGGTATTTCAACGCTTCTTCCGGTCCGCTCTGCTGTCTGGTCTCTTCCAAAAGCCGATTCACGCCCTGCTTCATGCTCCACTGAATCAGATCCGGGATTCCCTCAAAATGGTAGTAAAATGCCTGTCTGGTGATCTGGCACTCTTCCACAATATCCTTCACCGTCAGCTTCTTAACCTTCTTTTCCAGAATCAGCTTTCTCGCTGCACTTGCGATAACTTCCTTCATGTCCATAATCTGCTACTCACCTTCTCTGTAGTATTATTGCTTTTGTTCACCTTCATCCTCTCTTGCCTGCATAGCCGCTCTTTCCCGAATACTCTTCTTTGGAGCCGCACTCTGCTGTCTGGATTTATCTCTGGCTGCAGGCTTCGCCGCATAAACACGCTCCGGATCCGCTTTTGCCACCTTCCGCAATCTGGTAACTCCCCAAAGCATAAACAGCGGCAGCAAAATCGCCGTAAATAAAAAGCTCAAATTCATAAGACCTGTAAAAAACAGATACACCTGCATCATAATTTCTACTATTAAAAGCGAAATAATAATTTTCATGGTAAACAAGCTTTTATCAATGCGGTTGCTGTTCTTTGCAGTTATAAAGCCTGCAATAATCTCATAAATTCCAACCAGCAGGAAGCAAACTCCTGCTACTCTCAGGAAAGTGCTTCCTACGCCAGCTTTTTTAAGAAGCTCTACATATTCCGCCACACCCTTATCTGCCTGTTGTGCTGTCATAAAAAAATTGATTCCATACATCAGTGTAGAGGTGATTGCTGAAAACATCAGGAAAATCCCTCCAAACATCATCGTCATTTTGCCATTAAGTGCCTGGCGCTCTATCTTTTGTTTTTCAAATTGATCCATGGTGATTCTGCCTTTCTTAAATTATTTTGAGAAAATCAATGCTGTACAAAAGCTATTTACCTGTTGTTCCCAAATAATTGATTCCATCTCCATTGAGCACATCATTTCCAACAAATTCTTTTTTCTCTGAATCGTAAGTAAAATCGGTTACTCTGTATCTGGCAGTCCGCACATCCCGAACTACGATATGTAGCTTCTCCTGGTCATCTATCCAGGCATCTGCCTCCGGTATTCCCAGCTGAACTGTATCATCAAACATTACATAGGAATCTTCACCGGAACTAACCTGTATCAGGAAATGCCCTCTGTCATCCATTGCCAGCTCTCCATCTATAAGCATATCTTCCTGCACAAAGGTCTGAAGCTCCCATTCTGTTTCTTCGTAAATAAACGGACAGGAAGAATATAGTGCCATGCCATCTGATTCACCTTCCGTCGGACTGATTTTTACTTGTTCTCTTGATGTTTCTTCAGCTTCTGTTCCACTTTCTTCTGCTGCCTTTATTTCCTGCTTCTGAAAACCGATAGTGGAAAGCGAAAAGCCTGCTGCCAGCAAAACAGCTGGCAAAATATACTTCTTCATACGTACTCCTCCCGCATAAAAATTCAGTTTTTTCGTTTTTTATTACTTTAAATCATATCACATTAGCATCTATATTTCCATTTATTATGCATCGTAAATTTTAGCAAATTCCCTGCAAAAGAAATCAAGAAAGTTATAGGGAGAAAGAAAAATACTTATAGTGAGAAAATTAAAAAAATGCCATAATAAATCATCGGCAATACGAAAGAAAAAAAGTAATGTAAGTAAAAAAGAATACGGAAGGAGAAAATTCAAATGAAAAAAAGAATGGTAGTTTTAATGGCATCAGCAGCCATGATGATGTTATCAGGAATGACTGTATCAGCTTCAGAGAATCTGGATAATGTTGTAGATACCAGTTACGGAAAGGTTCAGGGAATCAACAGTACGGATGAAGGGTATGAGGATGTAGTACAGTTCAAGGGAGTGCCATATGCAGCCCCGCCTGTAGGAGACCTTAGATGGAAGGCACCTGTGGATCACGAGAAATGGGATGATATTCTTGTATGCGATACCAATAGGGAAATGCCTATGCAGGAGCTTGGTTTTGTAGAACCCAGCGGAACAGATTTCCACAATAACACAGCGCCGGAAATGAGTGAGGATTGTCTGTACCTGAATATTTCCACCACAGAGGAGAACCTGACAAGTGATGAGAAAAAACCAGTCTATGTGTGGTTCCATGGAGGCGGACTGACAGTCGGACATACCTACAGTGCTGAGGGAAACCTGGATGCTTTTGCAGAAAATGATGTGATTGCAGTTTCTGTAGAGCAGAGACTTGGAGTATTCGGTTATTTATCTCTGCCTCAGCTTTCTGAAGAGCAGGGACAGAGCGGAAACTACGGATTGATGGATCAGATCAAAGCACTGGAATGGATCAAGGAAAATATTGCGAATTTCGGAGGAGATCCTGAAAACATCACTGTTGGAGGTCAGTCAGGCGGCACAATGAAAGCAATGTCCATGATAGCCTCACCGCAAATGGATGTTGATGTAGATAAACTGATTCTGGAGAGCGGACTGAAGTATGTCGGAGCATTCCAGAGCCAGGAAGATGCAGAAAAGAACGGAACTGCATATCTGGAGGATTTAGGTCTGTCTGCTGATATTTCCATGGAAGAATTAAGAGCTATGGACGGAGAAGAACTGCTGAAATCTGCAAGTGAGCATTATCCGGGCAGCATGAACCAGGATGATCTTTATATAGCATATCCAAGTATCCAGGAAGCCATCAATGAAGGTGTATTTGATGATGTATCTATTCTTTCAGGAACAAATATGGGAGAAGCAAAATACCTGGCAACAGCAACTGCTGATGATTTTTATGCTGAATACAAAGAACAGTTAGGTGATCTGTATGACAAATATGATTTTGAAAATCTTTTGAAAATCACAGATAAAACTGCTATGGTTACCAGCCGTCAGCTTGGAACATTAGGCTTCGGAACTCAGGATAGCCGCAATCTTATGGTAAATCGTCTTTATGGCAAGCTTATGGCTGAGAGAACTGATGGAAAGGCAAAAAATTATACTTATCTGTTCAGCCAGATAACTCCGGAAAGCATCACAGAGATAGGTACAGACCGTTCTGCTGCTGAGCAGTGGGCATGGCATTCCAGCGAACAGTTCTATACATTTAACTCCATGCGAGATGGTGTACCTGCCTCCAGAAACTGGAGAGATTGGGACTATGAACTGGCAGAAAAAATGAATCAGTACTGGGTGAATTTCATTACCAACGGTGATCCAAACGGAGAAGGCTTAGCTCAGTGGCCGGAAGCAGATGAAAACATGGGTTATATCGATTTCGGAGCAGGTATAACCGTACATTCCGAACCATTAGCACCATTAGAAGAACTGATGGGAGAATTTACACAGCAGTACTTCCAGTTCCCAACACAGGAGCAAGAATAATTTAAAAGCCTCATATATTGAATAAAAATAATCAACAGTACCCTAATAGTAAAACACAGCATAAAACCTGTGTGGAGCTATTAGGGTACTTCTTGCTTTCCTGGCAGCTTACCCACATAATGTAAAAAAATTTCCGCGCACAGTCAACTAAGGCTTTTTCATGGGAATAGTTTTGTGGTATACTGCCTTATAGCAAACAGAACTGGTTTATGTTTTTTTACCATAATTATTATGAAGTTAGGAGATTTTGATATGAACTGTGATAAAAACGATCTTTTACTTTATGGCGTTACAGACCGCAGCTGGTTAAATGGCAGAACTTTATACGAGCAGGTAGAGGATGCCCTGAAAGGCGGTGCCACATTTATCCAGCTCCGTGAAAAAGATCTGGATGCTGACAGCTTTCTGAAGGAGGCTTTGGAAATTAAAGAACTATGTGCACATTATCATGTGCCATTTGTAATTAATGACAACGTAGAGATTGCGAAAAAAATTGACGCTGACGGCGTGCATGTAGGACAGCATGATATGGAAGCATCCAATGTGCGGGCGATTCTTGGACCGGATAAAATCATCGGTGTTTCTGCCCAGACAGTAGAGCAGGCAGTGCTTGCCGAAAAAAATGGTGCTGATTACCTGGGTGTCGGTGCTGTATTTCATACCGGAACCAAGAAAGATGCTAACAGCATCAGTCATGAAACTGTGAAGCAGATTTGCGAAGCAGTAAACATCCCGGTTATTGCTATTGGCGGAATTTCCCGTGAAAATGTTATGGAGCTTCAGGGTACCGGAATCTGTGGTATTGCAGTGGTCAGCGCTATCTTCGCAGCAAAAAATATTACAGAAGCCACAAAGGAGCTCAAAGAGCTTACCAAGAACATGATTCAGAGCTGCGAAGCAGATCGCTAGGAGGATACTTATGTTAAAGGGTGCAATCTGGGATCTGGACGGAACACTTCTGGATTCCATGTCCGCCTGGGATCATGTAGGCGAAATTTACCTGCGAAGCCAGGGAATCGAACCGGAGCCTGATCTTAATGAGATAATTGCTACTATGAGTCTTCAGCAGGCAGCTGATTACTTTATTGATTATTATGGCGTAAAGCAGACTCCTGACGATCTGATCAAGGGTGCTGTCGCAATTGTAGATGACTTCTACCGCTATGAGGCTCAACTAAAGCCTCACGCAGCCAAATTCCTCACACAGCTTCATCAGGCAGGTGTTAACATGTGCATCGCAACCGCCGCAGAACGATCTCTGGTAGAGACCGTTCTGACTCGCTGCGGGGTGCTTCATTGTTTCAGTGAAATATTTACCTGTACTTCCGTGGGAGCAGGTAAGGACGAACCAGCTATCTATCGGGAAGCTATGAAATTTCTTGGTACTGACAGAAGCAATACTATTGTTTTCGAAGATTCTCTCCATGCACTGACAACAGCCAAAAATGATGGTTTCTATGTGGCTGCTGTTTATGATGAGCACGAGGAACACCAGGATGAAATCCGCCGTATTGTGGATTGCATAATTACAGACTATGACAATCCGGAAGAATTTAACAAATTTATTCAAGGCATTTAGAAAATTTTTGAAAAATCATTTCCTGATTTTTCAGCAGTTCTCTAACTAATCTGCCACCTTACATGACTTCCCTTCTCGTCCTTCGTAACGATTAGCTGGTCTTCAATTTCCTGTTTCAATTCCGTTACATGGGAAATAATACCGATCAGTTTGCTGCCACCAGCAAGTTCCTGAAGAACCTTTACGGCCTGCTCTCTGGAATGCTCATCTAATGAGCCAAAGCCCTCATCTACAAACATTACATCTAAATTAATAGATGCAGAGCTTTCCTGAATCTGGTCTGCCATTCCAAGAGCAAGGGACAATGCAGCCATAAAGGACTCTCCGCCGGAAAGAGTGCGGACCTCCCGCTCCTTTCCGGTTACATTGGAATATACCATAAGATCCAGACCACGGTTTTTACCCTTGCCGGCATTGGCTGCATCTACCATTCGAAGCTCAAACTGTCCCGCAGACATATCTGAAAAGCGGCGATTAGCTGCATATAATATTTTCTCCAGATAATATCTCTGCACAAAGGTTTCCAGATCCATTCTGTTACCGGACATATTTCCAGACAGCAATTTATACAAAGTTTCCAGCTTGGCATGCTTCTCAATAATCTTGCCTCGCTTCTCCATCTGCGGAGTAAGAATACTGCAGGCATCCTGATCTGCTTTATATTGTTCTTTATATGAATCCAGTTTTTCCTGTGCCAATCTGCGTTTTACTTCCGCTTCCTCCATCTGAGCCTTCGCAAGCTCCAGATCTGGTTTCGTTCTTCCGTCAATTGCCTTGCTGGTAGAATCTTTCACTGTCTGCGCCGCAATTTTTTTCTGTTTCCAGGTGTCGGTTTCTTTCTGCAGTTGGTCTGCCATCTGGCGGGAATATTCCTCTGTTAAAGGCTTCCATTCACTCTCTGTCATATCTTTGGCATGCAGCAATTCTGTATAAGAAGCCTGTCTCTCCTGCAAAGCTTTCTGTAATCCAGGCAGTTCATCCATGTAACGCTGAATCAGGCTGATGCAGTTCACAAAGGCTTCGGAAGCTGTAGATGATTTCTTCTGTGCATCTTCTGCATCCCTGGCAGCTTTTTTCCATTTCGCCTTGGATTTATCAAATTCCTGCATAGCGGCTTCTTCCGACGGATATTCCAGAGAACTGCTGAGCTGTTCCAGCACATCCTGACTGCTTTTTGCAGCGGCGATTGCTTCTGTCAGCTTCTGGTTGGTTTCCTCAACGGTGAGTTTTCCCTGTTTTTTCGTTTCTTCTACGTGGCTAAGCTGATTCTGGAGCTTCAGCAAAGTGTTCTGGTCTTTTCGAAGCTGTGTATACTGTTTTTGCAATGCAAGCTTTCTGGTTTCCAACTGCTGTTTTATGAACTCCAAAGGAGACCGGTCTATTATCCCGGAAATTCCAGCGGCATTCTGCGCATTTTCTTCAGCAGCATCTTTGAAAAGCTCCTGCATTCCTCCGCACAGCTTCTCCAGTTTATCCTGGTATCCCTTTTCTTTCTCTATGGCAAGGTCTGCTGCCGCACGGGCTTCTCCTGCAAGCTGTTCCTGCTGGCTGCGCAGCCGGGAGGCTTCCTTCTCTGCCAGATCTAACTGCTCTCTGGTAAGGTCGGCATGGGATTCCGATGTGGCACAAGGATGTGGATGCTCCAAAGCTCCGCATACCGGACATGGTTTGCCTGGCTGAAGTTCTCTGGCAAGGAAGCCTGCCTGCTCATCCAGAAAAATTCGTCTCATGGATTCATATTTCTGGTTCTGGCTTTCATAAAGCGCACGGATTTTAATATAGGATTTCTTCGCTTTTTCAGACTCTTTCTTCTGCTTTTCGGTCATTTGAAGCTGCTTTTCTGCATCTTCCAGATCTGCAAAGAGAGCTTCAAGCTCCTGGTTCAGCCCTTTCCAAAGGGCTATTTTCTCTCCAGTATCTGCAAGTGTCTCCGCCTGGGTGCGCCACTCTTCTTCCTTTTTCTCCAGGCTGTCCAAATCTTCACGTGCTTTCTGTGCAGCTGTTTCCGCTGCCTGAAGCGTTTCCTGGCTCTCTCTGGCTATAGCCTGCGCTTCGCTAATCCGCTTGCGAAGCTTCATTTCCTTATTTACCCGCTCATATATGGTGGTATAAACTTCTTTCTCTCCTTCAGCAAGTTCCTGCACTTTAGATGCTTCTTCTGCTGTAAGCTTCGCCTGGTTTTCCAGTTGTGGGCTGCGTTCCTGCTGCTCTTTCAAGGCATTTTCATGATTTCGCAGATTTCCAAAGGCGTCCTGACAGCGCAGGTACTCTGCTTGAATCTCATATGCAGTTCGTATGTGCTCAGAAAGAAGCATCTTCTCCTTTATCTGTGCTTCTACGTCTTCGCATGCTTTTAACTCAAAAAGTGCCTCTTCAAGCTGGTTATATAAGCCCTGCAGCTGACTGGCGCTGGTATAGGCATCCCTCTTTTCATCCCGAAGCTTAGAAAGAGTATCCAGATCTTTCTGTGCCTCTTGTATACGAGTCCTCAATGTACTGCATAGCTCTATCAACTGAGTGAGAAACTGGTCCATCACTACAATCTCACCGTTCTGAATCTGCTTTTTCAGTGCTTCCATTTCTTCCCATTTCTCATATTCCTGGGAAATTACCACATGAGCAGTCTCAGTCTGACAGGCAGTCTTAATCTGGGCAATGTCTTTTTCTAATGATCGTTTGCGGTTCATCAGCTCATCTACAATATTCTGATACAGCTCTGTATTAAAAAGCTTACGGAAAATCACCTTCTTATCGTCAGATTTGGCGCGAAGAAGCTCCATAAACTCCCCTTGCGCAATCATAGCTACCTGCATAAACTGGCCTTTATTAAGACCAAGGATTTCGCCAAGCTTGCTGTCCGCTTCTTTCTGCGGATATTCAGTTCCATCTGGCATGATCAAGCTGACAGAGCCTGTCACTTCACGGCTTCCGGTGTTTTTCCCGGCACCTCTTGTAAGACGCTTCAAATGCCTTGGGACACGACGAACTGTATAAAGCTGACGAGTCTCTCCTGTACCTTCAGAAAAAACAAGTTCTACAAAAGGCTCTACATTTAGTTCTACGTATTGACTCTGAAGCACAACACCGTCTTTCTTATTGGTGCTGGAGCTTGCCTCGCCGTAAAGCGCAAATACAATAGCATCAAATATAGTGGTTTTGCCTGCGCCAGTGTCTCCTGTTACCAGAAATAGGTTCTGGTCTGGCTCGCTAAAATCAATCTTGGTCAGATTTCCGTAGGAACCAAATGCCTGCATGGTAAGCTTCACAGGTCTCATTTCGTCACCCCCTGTACAGTATTGATGATGTCCTGAAGAATCTCTTTCTCCTCCTCGTCTGCGTCATTCAGGAACTGACAGCAGAGTTCAAAAGGATTTAAGGTTTTCTCTACAGCCGCATGTCTGGTATAGTCTGCCTGCCGTACCGTTTCCCGGCGTATTTCCAGAAGTCCCGGGAATGCCAGACGCAGACGGTCCTGCATATCGATTACATCCAGGTCTACTTTATCCGTAAGAATAACTGTTACATAATCCCTACAGGTCTGTGCCAGAACCTCCTCAAGGTCACCACGAATCACTCTGATCTGTCGCAATGGCACAAGTGGCAAAATCTCTGTAGTAATCTGATTTTTTTGTTTTATGTCAACCATTATAATTCCTTTGCTCTGTCCTGCTTCGCTGACAGAGCATGCAAGGGGCGTACCGCAATAACGGTAAAATTCGCTTCCTACTTTCATTGGTTTGTGAATATGTCCCAGGGCTGCATAATCAAATTTCTTCAGGATATCAGCGGATACCTGGTCAATATTTCCGATCGTACGAATCTCAGAATCCATTCGTTCTACCTCTTCTGCACTTTCGCCAGAGGGAAGATAAAACTGATGACTGACCAGAATATTCCTCTGGGTTTCATCAATTTCCTCGCGATCAATCAGATGATGAATGGTCTCATTATATGACAGATTATTTCCATTCTCATCTGTTCCTGTGATCAACTTCACCATAGAAGGTTTCACAAAGGGAAGAAGATAAAAATTCACAGATCCATATTCGTCCTGAAGTACTACTTTCTCAATGTGGTCTTCTTCGGTCTGCGGAGGCATTCCGATCATGTGGATGCGCTGGTGGGTCAGCACGCTGCGGAAGCAATTGACGCGGGGTGCACTGTCGTGATTGCCGCTGATCATCATAACAACTGATTCCGGTACTGCTGTGCGCAGATTTCCAATAAAATGATCAAATACCTCTACCGCTTCAGCAGACGGAACAGCTTTGTCGTAAATATCACCTGCAATCAAAATTGCATCCGGCTTTTCCTCCTTCGCTTTCTGAATAATCTGATTCAAAATATATTCCTGATCTTCTCTGAGATCTCGATTAATTAATTTCAGTCCAATGTGTAAATCGGATAGATGAAAAATTTTCATAGGCAATTCCTCTGTTTAATATTTGATGATAAAATAGTGGGTAAGTATGCTCTGTCAAACGAAATGTTCCTATTTACCGGTATTTTCTTTTTCGATCCAGGTCATAAGAAATGGATACGCCTTTTTATACATAGCTGTTAAACCCAATAATTTTACGGACTCTTTTGGGACCCATTTTTAACTTTTAGTATACACGATTTCTCTGGGAAGGGCTATAGATTTCAAATATAAACAGTTGTTATATTTTCCTTAAATTCATTTCTAAATGAGTGGGTTATATTGGATTTTGTTATAAATATGGCTGGGAAATAAGTTCCCAGCCAGTTTTCTGATGTGTTTTGTTATAGGTTTTATCGGATGTGTTCTGCAGGGGATACTGTCTTATCGGGAGTATTTCTTACAGGGTCTTTGGTTGTTAAAATTCTTTCGTAGTTTGAAATTCTTTAGTGCTTTTGGTTTCTTTGGTACTTTAATTTTCTTTTGTACTTCTATCTCTTGTCTTTTGTTGATGTATCTATACTAACATATCTGTCGCATTTTGTCATCTGGCAAATCGCACATATTTTCGATTTTATTTTCATGTATTTTTATTTTTATAAATATATAAAAAAT
>OLOI01000169.1_pt1 | contig 69092 bp, 73 predicted proteins | sample 1672131 | NCBI WGS metagenome assembly OLOI01 (sample SAMEA3136651, study PRJEB25190) | human gut metagenome
TGACAAGCGGTGCCGGACCGGCGGCGTAGCCGAGCCGCCAGCCGGTCATGGCGTACGCCTTGGAAAATCCGCTGACCAGCACCGTGCGGTCGTACATTTCCGGGATCTCAGCGATCGAAACGTGCCGCGCATCGCCATAGGTCAGCTCCGCATAGATTTCATCTGCCAATATCAAAATATCGGTGCCGTCCAAAACCTCGGCAATGGCTTTTAAATGCTCCAGCCGCATCACGCCGCCGGTCGGGTTGTTGGGGTACGGCAGCACCAAAAACTTGGTCTTTGGCGTGATTGCCGCCTTTAACTCCTCCGGCGTTAGGCGAAAATGATTTTCCGCCTTGGTCACAATCGGCACGGGAACACCGCCGGCCAGCTGCGTCAGCGGCCGATAACAAACAAAACTCGGTTCCGGGATCAACACCTCATCACCCGGTTCAAGCACCGCGCGAAAGGCAAGGTCGATTGCCTCACTGCCGCCCACGGTCACCGTGATCTGCGACATAGGATCGTACCGAAGCCCAAACCGCCGGTTTAAATAGGTGCTGATCTCGCCGCGCAGCTCCTTGAGCCCGGCGTTTGAAGTATAATAAGTTCTTCCTTTTTCCAAAGAATAGATTCCCTCATCGCGGATGTGCCACGGCGTCACAAAGTCCGGCTCGCCGACGCCCAAGGAAATCGCGTCCTTCATCTCCGCCGCAATATCAAAAAAACGGCGGATTCCCGATGGCGGAATATCCCGTACCACCGGGTTTAACAAACGCTTCATGTCCATACTCATAGAGAAATGACCTCTCTTTCGTCCTTAGAGGGCGGCATGCAGATAACACCATCGTACTTATAACGCTTGAGTACAAAGTGGGTAGCGGTTCCGACAACGGATTCCATCGGCGCTAAACGCTCCGACACAAAGCGTGAAACCTCCTGAATGTTTCTTCCCTCCACTGTGATGCCAAAATCATAGCTGCCGCTCATCAGGTTAATGGCCTTTACCTCCGGGTACTGATAAATCCGTTCCGCAATCCGGTCAAAACCGCGGTCGCGCTGCGGCGTCACCCGAAGCTCAATATAGGCGGTCACCACGTCGGTGCCGTTCGCCTTATCCCAGTTAATCCGCGCGCCGTAGCCCAGGATCACGTTGGTTTTTTCCAAATTATCGATGATTTCGGCAAGCTCCTGCGTGGTCATATCCAGCATGGTTGCCATCTGCTCCAGGGAATTGCGGCAGTCCTGATGCAATAAATCCAGGACGCGGTTTTCTTTTTCTTGATAACTCTGCATAGCCAATTTCTCCTTTTTCAACTATTTTTCAAGCAATTCTTTAAAGAAGAGTGCTTTTCGGTCGGACATGCCGGGCAAATGCTCATGCCCAAAGTCCGGGTAGATTACCATGTCCTTCGGCGCGGTAATCTTATTGTAGATTGCAAACTGCGTGGACGCGGGGCAAACATTGTCCATCAAGCCGCAGCCAAACAGCATCTTTGCCTTGATCCGATCCGCCAGGTGCTGCAAATCGATATACCCAAGCTTTTCAAAGATCGCGTCCTCACGCGCGTGGGTCGGGTCAAAGTTTCGAAAGTATTCTTTTAACTCCGAATAAGCACGCTCTGCCAAATCCATCTCCCAGACGCGCTTATAGTCGCTCAAAAACGGGTAATCCGGGGACGCCATTTTTAAGGTCGGCGTCAGTGCCGCGCAGGCGACCGTCAATGCGCCGCCCTGCGAACCGCCGGAGGCGCCGACACGGGTTTCGTCAACATCGTCCATCGCCATAACCAATTTTGCCAGCAGTGCGGTATCCAGATAAATCTGGCGGAAGAACAAATTGTCCGGATCCGGATCGTCCAGGCCGCGGATAATATGACCCTTATAAGTATTGCCCTCTACCGGGTTTTTATCGATTGAAGTACCGCCCTGGCCGCGCACGTCCATAAAGGCCACCACAAAACCCTCGCAAACCTCACTCAGCATCGTTGTCCAGTCACCGCTCGCACCGGTATACCCGTGAAAGTGCAAAAGCGCCGGCGCTCTGCCCTCGATCTTTGCAGGCTTTGCAAGCTTTGCATGCACTCTGCCGCCGCGCGTTCCGTCATAATACATATCGTAGCAAACCGCGTTCGGCACCTGAAAATCGCTGAGCACCAGCTCTAACTTCGGATCTACCGCCTCCATTTCGGCAAGCGCGCGATCCCAGTATGCGTCAAAATCAGCCGGTTTCGGATTTCTGCCCCGGTATGTTTTTAATTCCTCCAGCGGCATATCGATCAATGGCATAATAATTTCCCCCTCGTTTTCTTTCGTTTGCGTATTAGCTATATCATATCACAGTTTTGCAAAATGGCAAGAGCTTTTTTCCTTTTTGCGCTCTTTTTCCCGTTTTGCACAAAAAGAGGACTGCAAAAAGCGTCTTTTCACAGTCCATTTTTCGTTTCGGCACACGAAAGCCGTGTCCCTCTACGCCCTCTCGTCCTTATGCGTCACGTAAAAGGTAATGACTTCCTCTAGTATTTCGTCCCTCTCCAGCTTGCGGATCAGGTTTCTTGCGCCCTGATACGAAGTGATATAGGAGGGATCGCCGGACAGAATATATCCAACGATCTGGTTGATGGGGTTATAGCCCTTTTCCACCAGAGCATCATGCACCTTTAAAAGAATCTCACGCGGTTCCATGGGGCGCTCGGTTTTTACGTCAAACTTCATGGTATTCATCATATCGTTGTGTTCCATTCTGACCATCCTTTCTTCTATTTCACAAAGCCAAACTCAGCGAAGCTCTGCGTGCAGCTTTTCTTTTAATTCCGCTAAGATTTTGTCCATCACCTGGTTGACCTCGCCGTCGGTCAGGGTGCGGTCATCTGCGCGGAAGGTTAAGGAATACGCAACGCTCTTCTTTCCTTCTCCGACCTGCGCGCCCTCATAGACGTCAAACAAGGCGTACTCTCTTAAAATGTCGCCTTTGTGCGCCTCGATCACTCCGGCGATCTCGCCGACATTGACCTCTTTATCCAGAATCAGCGCAATATCGCGGCCGGTTGCCGGGAACTTGGGCAGCGCCTGATAATGCTTTTCATCGGTTGCAAACTCCAGCAAGGCGGGGAAATCCAATACCGCACAATAAACCTCGGTGCCGATTTTAAAGTTGGCTGCCGCCTGCGGATGCACCTGACCTAAGATACCGAGCTTTTTGCCTTTCACCCATACTGTCGCGCAGCGTCCCGGATGGAACGAGGGATCCTCTGTCTCCGGCTTAAAGGTATATTTTGCGATGCCGACCGCCTCCAGCAGCTGCTCCGCAATCCCCTTTAAATCATAAAAATCGCATTCGCCGTACATACCGATCGCAATCTGCTGCTTCTCCTCCGGCAGCTGCTCACCCTCACGCGGGATATACACCGTGCCGAGTTCATAAATGCCTGCCTTGGGGTTACGGCGGTTATAGTTAATCCGCAGCGTTTTAAGCACCGAGGACAGCATATCGGTACGCATCACGCTGTTTTCCTCACCCAGCGGATTGGAAATCCGAATCATATCGCGTCTGGCATCCTCTTTCTCCATCCGCAAAAGGTCATATTCCTTCGGGTCAATAAACGAGAACGTCACCGTCTCATAAAGGCCGGAGGCCGTCAGGCGGCTGCGTACCGTATCCTCCAAAAGCTGCTTGCGGTTTCTGCCGCCGACGCTGACCGCGCCGCGCATCATGGTTGACGGAATCTTTTCATATCCGTAAATCCGCGCAACTTCCTCTGCCACGTCCGCCATACCCTCGACATCGGCACGGAAAGACGGAATGTATACCTTACCGTCCGCAACACGGAATTCCAAACGGTTTAAAATCGCAATCATTTCCTCTTCCGGGACGGAAAGCCCCAAAAAGCGGTTCATCTTCTCCGGCTCAAAGGGCAGAACATGCGGCGCCTTCTTCACGGGATAAAGATCAATCATACCGCTGACAACCTCACCGGCGCCCATATCCGCCATCAGCTGGCAGGCACGGTTAATCGCCGGGAGACAGTTCTCACTGTCCAGTCCCTTTTCAAACAATGCGGACGCATCGGTGCGCATGCCCAGCGCTTTGGCGCCGCGCCGCACCGCCACCGCCTGAAAAGTCGCGGACTCAAACAAAACCTCGGTCGTGTCGTCAGTCACCTCAGAATTGGCGCCGCCCATCACGCCGGCAACGCCGATCGCGCGTTTTGTATCACTGATGGCAATCATCGCCGCGTTTAATGTTCTCGGCTGATCGTCCAGCGTTTCCAGCTGCTCGCCCTCTTTGGCGTTGCGCACGATAATCTTGCGGCCCTCTACATGGTTTAAGTCATAGGCATGCATGGGCTGGCCGTATTCCAGCATCACGTAGTTGGTAATGTCCACCACGTTGTTGATGGCGCGGATTCCGCAGGCCTTCAGCCGCTTTTGCATCCATTCCGGCGAGGGGCCGATCTTGACATTCTTTACAACGCGGCCGACAAAACGGGAGCAAAGCTCCGGGTTTTCAATTGCGACCTCGGCATAGTCATGCACATCGCCGCCGCATTCCTTAACGCTGACCTCCGGAATCTGAAACGGACGGTCAAAGGTTGCCGCCGTCTCTCTGGCAAGGCCGATGATGCTCATGCAGTCCGGCCGGTTCGATGTAATTTCAAATTCCGCAACGCTTTCGTTAAGACCCAGCACCTCGGTAATATCGGCGCCGACCGGCGTGTCGTTTGGCAGAATCAAAATGCCGGTTGCACGCTCTTCCGAGATGCCAAGTTCATCGGTCGAACACATCATGCCGTTGCTCATCACACCGCGCAGCTTACCGCGGGTAATTTTGATACCGCCGGGCAGTGTGCTCTTATGTTTTGCCACGGGAATGATTGCGCCCTCAACCACGTTCGGTGCGCCGGTTACGATCTGTACCGGCTCCTCTTCGCCGAGGTCAACCTGGCATACCACCAGTTTGTCCGCGTCGGGATGCGGCTCAATCTTTAGAATCTTGCCGGTTACCACATTTTTAATTTCTTTCGCAGGGTTTTCAATCCCCTCTACAATAGAGCCGGACATCGTCATCTTATGTGCATAGGTCTTATCGTCGATGCCGTCTGTATTCATATAATCTTTTAACCACGACAATGGCAGTTTCATACTCTATTTCACCCTTTCCTTTTTGTATCCGCTAAAACTGCTTTAAAAACCGAACGTCATTCTCAAAGAACATTCGCATATCATCGACGTCATAGCGGAACATTGCGACACGCTCCAGTCCGATCCCAAACGCAAAGCCGGAATATTCTTCCGGGTCAATGCCGCAGTTTTTAAGGACTCTCGGATGTACCATACCGCAGCCCAAAATCTCGATCCAGCCCTCGCCCTTGCAGACACGGCAGCCCTCGCCGCCGCAGTTAAAGCAGGAGATATCCACCTCGGCGCTCGGCTCGGTAAACGGGAAGTGGTGCGGCCGAAAACGCAGGCGCGTTTCCTCGCCGTAGAGCTTTTTGACAAAAATCTCCAGCGTACCCTTTAAGTCCGCCATGGTGATTCCCTTATCCACAACCAGACCCTCTACCTGATGGAACACCGGCGAATGGGTTGCGTCCACCGCATCGCTGCGGTAAACCCGTCCGGGTGCAATAATCCGAATCGGCGGCTTTTGGTTTTCCATGGTGCGCACCTGCACCGGCGAAGTCTGCGACCGCAGAACCAGGTTTTCGTTGATATAAAAGGTGTCCTGGGTATCACGCGCAGGGTGATCCTTGGGGATATTGAGCGCCTCAAAGTTATAGTAATCCAGTTCCACCTCAGGGCCTTCCGCAATGGTAAATCCCATGCCGATAAAGATATCCTTTAAATCGTCCAGCACGGTAAGGAGCGGATGCTTGCCGCCCTCTGCACCGCGGCGTCCCGGCATGGTAACGTCAAGGCGTTCACGCTTCATTTTGGCGTTTTGCACCTCGGCCTCCAGGGCGCTCTTTTTTTCCTCCAGCGCCTGTTCAATTCGGCTGCGCACCTCATTGGCAAGCTGGCCGATGACCGGGCGTTCCTCCGCAGACAGCTTACCCATCCCTTTCATGACAGCGGTAAGCTCACCCTTTTTCCCAAGAAACTGAATCCGAAGTTCCTCCAGTTTCTCCAATTTATCCGCCCGGCGGAGCGCATCTGCAGCCGCGCCGGATATTGCTTTTAACTGTTCTTTCATCATTTGAACCCTCCATCCGGCAAAGGCCGGTTTCGTCATTTGGGTTTATCATAACATAAATTTTAGAATATGACAAGGGAAATTCACGAAAAAAGCACGCCGGGCGTTCGACTTTTTTTCGTTTCTTTTGCCAAAATTTTGAAACGGCACAAAATAAAGGAGAAAATATTTAAAAAATTGTGCAAACATAAAAAATAAGGGACTCCTCACGGAATCCCTCATTTTTTACATCTCCTGCGGCGCTATTTTGCGCACGCTATCCTTTAATTTCGGCGGTTTTTCCATGGTATAAACCTCTACCGTCTCTAAGCTGGACATCCACGCGTCCGCCTCATACAGGGGCGACACCGCAACATCGTCCAGTCTTTTTTCCAAATCCTCAATTGCAATCATGGTTCCGTTTTCCAGCGTTTCAACCTCTTGGCAGAGCGCTGCCAGGCTCTCCTGTCCCTGCTGCTTGGTTTGATTGTTCTGCATCGGCCTCACCCTCACCATCGTTTTGTAACATTTCTGTAACATTATAAACGATATTTCTCTGTTTGTCAAGCCGCGACCGTCAGACAAAATTCAATCTTTTTCCTGCCATGCCGCAGAAAAATGCCGAAACGCGGACGGAAGCCCGTAGTTTTCCTCCAGTTCTTTGGGCGTAACCCAGCAGAGCGACTTATCCCCTGCCGCGCCGCACGTGACAATATAAGAGGTCATCCTCCATTCCACATGGGTAAAGATATGTTTGGCACTTCTGCCGCACTGCACCGATTTCGGCATCACGCCAAGCTCCTCGGCATATGTCTTTGCGGCCGCCGTGCCCTCGATATCCGCACGGTTCGGCAGCTCCCAAAGGCGGTGCAAAAGCCCCTCGGCCGTGCGCTTTCGGATTGCGATTTTGCCGTCTCTCTTTAAAATCAAAACAAGATAAGAAAAACCCTGCCGCTCCTTTTTGGGCTTTTTAACCGGCAGCTCGTCCGCACAGTTTTGCAGGTACGCGATACAGTCCTCATGCAGCGGACATTCTCTGCAATGGGGCGTCCCGTTCGGCAGGCAAACCGTCGCCCCCAGCTCCATCAGGCTTTGGGTAAAGTCGCCGCAGCGGCCGATCGGATAGACCTGTTCTAAGGCGGCGGTGATCTCCCGTTTTACCGAAAGGCTGCCGATATCGCGAAAATCGCCGCAAAGACGCGTAATCACGCGAAGGACATTGCCGTCTACCGCCGCGCGCGGTGCGCCGTACGCAATAGACGCAATCGCCCCGGCCGTATAATCGCCGATTCCCGGCAGGGCGCGCAGCTGCTCGTAGGCGGACGGTATCACACCGCCGTAGCGGTCAACCACCTCTTTGGCGGCGCGCTGCAAATAATGGACACGGCGGTAATAACCAAGCCCCTCCCACAGCTTCAGCAAAGTCTCCTCCTTGGCATTCGCCAGCGCAAACACGTCCGGCAGCGCGGCGATAAACCGGTCAAAATACGGTCTTACCGCCTCAACACGGGTTTGTTGCAGCATGATTTCCGAAACCCAGACGTAGTAGGGGATCGGCTGATCCCGCCAGGGCAGGCTGCGATGGCCGCTGTCGTACCAGCGCAGCAATTTTTCCGGCAGCTTTTTGGTAAGTTCCATCGTTGCTTTTCCTCTCTAAAAGATCTTCTCGTTTGCCTTAATCAGTTCCTCAAAATTGCGGATATACCAATCCGCCTCCTTCATCAGCTGATCCCGCTCCGCCGCGGCGCGTGCGTCCTCTACCGCAACGGTTTTCATGCCGATGGATTTCCCGGTGCGCAGTGCGGTCAAAATATCCTCAAACAACACGGCGTCCTGCGGCGCACAGCCGAGTCTTTTTAAACATTCTATGTAGATATCGGGGCTCTTTTTCCCGATGCCGACCTCATCGGCGTAGGTGATCGCGTCAAAATACGGCTTAATCCGGTTCTTAATGAGGCACGCCTCGCAGAGCGTACTGTCGCAGGAGGTCGCAAGACCGATTTTAACGCCCTCCTCTTTCAGCCTTTCAAGATATGCCTTCGCACCCTTTTTTAATTGAATTTTTTCGGCGTAGGCGGTATAGACCATCTGCCGCCACTCGCCGCGGATCTCTTCTGCCGTCATGGGCAGTTGAAAATATTGCTGCACATAGACCGAGCTTTGCACCAGGCTCATATGCGTCACCTCTTTGCGGACATGCGGCGGCGCGTCCAAGCCGTATCGCTTTAAAAAATCAATCATCAAAAAGTCCCAGACCCACATCGAATCCACCAATGTTCCGTCCAGGTCAAAGATTGCTGCCCGTTTCATGATATGCCTCCTCTCCTTAGGCTAATGTTAGTAAAAAGCCGGCTGTCACTCATCATCGGTGCCAAGATTATGTCTCTCTAAGCCCGATATGACAAAAGAGGGAGTCATCGTTTGCGGCCGCCGAGATGGCAAACCAAAATCCGTTCGCCATTTCGCCCGTCCGGCAAAGACAACCCCCAAAAAATTCTCTTTGTTTGCAGCTACTGAATGGTATAGCCGCCCTTTACCAATACAATCACATCACTGTTTGCCAAAAAACCGCGGCCGTCCGCAACCGGCACCACCAGATTATGGTTTGAGGGCATCTCGGTGCCGTCCGGCAGGTCATACCCGATTGTGGTATCGGCAAGTCCGCCCTTTTGGGTGGCAATGATGGTTCCCTTGCCCATACGCAGAATCAGTTCGGTTCCTGCCTCACAAATCACCTTATGCCCGGCAGAAACATTCACGACCGTAAAGCTGTCCGGACGCGCCGTCACGACCCCCTCCGAGGCAGCAATGCCAAAACGTTCGTCCACATAAGCCTTGATCTCCGGAATCACCTTATCGACAATATAGCTTTTGGTGACAACGGGGTCATCGGTTCCGCCCGGCTCAGAAAAAGCCGCCATCATGCCGCCGGTGAGTGCAAGGCAAACACCGAGGATCAATCCGATTTTTGCGATTTTGGTTTTGTTTTTCATGTTTCTCATCCTTTCCGCCTTGGTTTTTTGAATCGATGGTCTGTCAAAGACGCTGCATTTTTACCTTTTCGGGCAGATAATACCGCCCGTATTCGTCTAGGACAGACCGAAGGAAATCTCCAGTGCCTCATTGACCTTGTCCATCAAGTTTTCATCCAGATGCCCGATTTTTTCCCGCAGCCGCCGTTTGTCGATGGTACGTATCTGCTCTGCCAGCACCACCGAATCCCTGGACAGTCCAAAGCCGCCGGCGCCGATCTCGATATGGGTCGGCATCTTGGCTTTGTTAATCTGTGAGGTAATCGCCGTTGCAATCACAGTGGGGCTGTAACGGTTTCCGACGTCGTTCTGAATAATCAGCACCGGCCGTACGCCGCCTTGCTCCGACCCGACAACCGGGCTTAAATCCGCATAATAAATATCTCCTCTTTTTACTATCAACTGTTTCACGCTCCGCCAGATAAGATTCAGACATGAACGAACAGATATGGCTGTCCGGCCTCTTTGGCAGACATCTGCCAAAAAGACATCCTTTCTCTCACTGCCATTCTATGCGGAACTTCCGATTTCGGTACATAGCCGCTGCTTTGTCTGCGGCGAACGATACGCAGCATATGTACTTTAATTATCCGATTGACGTAACCGGCGGGTCCAGCAAATAGTTATGCTCGCCGATCACCTTTCCGTCGCGGAGGTAAATCCGCGGAATCCGCCTGCCGATGGCACAAAGGACTTCATAATTGATGGTTCCCATTTTCTCGGCAAGGCTCTCTACCGGTAATTCTATATCATCGCTCCTGCCGAACAAAATGACATCGTCGCCGACAGATATATTATTGACCGATGTAACGTCAATCATACATTGATCCATACAAATATTTCCGACAAGGTTACATAATTTTCCGCCGGCGATCGCCTGACTCTTTCCGGAAAGCGTCCTGGAATAGCCGTCCGCATACCCGACCGGGATGGTTGCAATCTTTGCCGATCCGCTTGTCTTAAACCGCCGGCCGTAGCTGATGCTGACGCCGCTCTCCACTTCCTTTAAGTTGGTGATCTTCGCCTTAAACTGCATCACCGGGTGCAGGTGCAGCCGACCGCAGTCCACAAATGAGGAAGGCTTTAACCCGTACAAAATAATCCCCGGCCGCACCATATCCATATGCATCTTGGGAAACCGAATCAGAGCCGCACTGTTGCAGCAATGCTTGATCGGAATGGTAAGCCCGTTTGCCTTTAAGCGGTCGCAGGCACTTTGAAACCGCGAAAACTGTAATTTTGTATAGTCATCGTCCGCCTCATCGGCGACCGAAAAATGCGTAAATATGCCGTCCACGTCCAGCCCCGGCAAAATTGCAATCTTAAGGATCGTATCGATCGTCTCCTGATTGACCGCCTCGTCCTCGGTATACCGAAACCCGACACGCCCCATCCCGGTGTCCAGTTTGATATGAATCTTGGCGCGCTTTTTCAGCTTTACGGCTGCGTGCGATATGGCGCTGGCAAGCGCATAGCTGTAACAGCCGGGCGTAATATCCTCTTTGACGACACGCTCCGCCTCTTCTTCACTGGTATGACCCAGAATCAGAATCGGACAGGTAATCCCGTTTCGCCGCAGCTGCACCGCCTCATCAATACAGGCCACCGCAAGCCAATCCGCGCCGTTTTGAAGCAGCGTTCTTGCGACCTGCATGCACCCGTGTCCGTAGGCGTCCGCCTTGACGACACCTAAAATCTTGGTCTCCGGCCGAACATAGTCACGGATTCTTTTGATATTGTTTCTGAGCGCATCAAGATCGATTTCGACCCACGCTCTTTCATCCCATTTCATCTTTTGCAGCGACTCCTTTTTATCTGACAAACTTCTCTCTGTTCTGCCGCGCAGCGGCGGCATCAGGTTAAGGCTCAAAAACACTGTCCGAAAGCGCGGGGTTTACCACAAAATCCTCATATTCCACGCGCAGCATCTCGTTTCCCTTTTCATCATAGGTAACCAAAGTCCGCGGCAGGTTGCTTTTGGCATCGAACCAAAGATTTTGCGTAAAGCGATATGCCTGATCGCCGCGCACCGGCGCGGCCAAAAGCACCAGCCCCTCTTCATTTTCTGTCAGGGGCGCCGTACTTTCTTTAAAATACTCTTCCAAAAAGTCGTGCAGGAAGAGGTAATCCCGACCCTCCTGAAAAAAGCCTTGCTCCATGCGGATTGCCGGGGTGCCGGCACTGCGGTACCACATACTGCCGCCTGCGATAACGCTGACCGTCCCCTCCATTCTCTTGGGGCTGATCACCTCGGTACGGTACCGATCCGGCGCACAAAAGCTTTGTGACAGTTCATAAACCTCGGTTCCCTTATTCCCGTTTACGCTCACGCGGACGCGCGCCGTATAGCTTTTTAAATTTGCATATCTTTGGTGGATTTTCCGGTTGACATCGGTTTTACATGCCACCGGGATCATCATGAGTATCACGGTCAAAAGAACCGAAATACCACGCCTCACACAATCCCTCCGTTATTGCCTCATTTACGGCTCAAATCGGTGCAGCAGCGCCATCGCGCGTGCGATTCTGTCTGCCACGTCGCCGGCCAGCATACCGAATGCGCCGATCTCGGCCGCCGCCAGATCCCCGGAAAGTCCGTGTATAAATGCGCCCAAAACGGCGGCATTATACCCGTCCAGTCCCTGTCCCATCAGCGACGCAATCACCCCGGTCAGCACGTCACCCATGCCGCCGGTCGCCATGCCGCTGTTTCCGGTCGGATTCCGATGGATCTCCCCTCTGGGCGATGCAATCACCGTATTCTTTCCCTTTAGCAGCAGCGTAACCCGATAGCGCCTTGCAAAATCCGCCGCAATCGTCTCGCGCGCCTTCGCAATCTCCGAAACGGACACGCCGCAAAGACGCGCCATCTCTCCCGGATGCGGCGTAAGCACCACGTCGCCGTGCGGCTCTTCCAATATATTTATATGCCCGGCCAGCGCATTTAGACCATCGGCATCCAAAACCGTCTTCTTCTTTGTCGCAAGCAGTGTACCGATGCTCTGCCAAAGTTCCTCCGCGGCGCCGAGACCCGGCCCTAACGCGCAGACGTCCGACTTCTCCAGTTTCTTCAGCACAACCGGCAAAAACGCCGGAGAAAGCACACCGTCCCGATCGGGGAGCGGCAACGTCATTGCCTCGGTCAGCTTGACCGCTAAAATCGGCTGCTCACTTTTTGGGGTGCCCACGGTAACAAGTCCGCTGCCGCAGCGCAGCGCCGCCGTCGCGCAAAGCGCGGCCGCACCGGTCATCCCCTTAGAGCCTGCCACAATCAGCACGCTGCCGCAGTCACCCTTGTGCATGGTGTCAAACCGTTTCGGCATCAAGGCGCAATACGCCTTGATCTGTTCCGCATTGGCGCCGCCGAGGGCGTCCTCCTCACCGCAGACAACGGCCACGGCCACGGTTTTGGAATGGCTGATACTCAAATCCGCCGCAATGCGATGCCCCATAAACTTTAGGTACGGCTTATCCATTTCGTCATGGCAGACCGTGATATCCTTCCAGGAAAAGCCGCGCATACCGCTGCCCATGTACTTGGAAAACGCTTCCTTTGCGGCAAAGTGTCCCGCGATGCTTTCAAAACGGTTTTGCCCCTTTTTTTCAAAGTACGCCGCCTCTTCCTTGGTAAAGACCCGTTTGACAAACGCCGCAAGGCGCGGCATCCCGGAGATACGGCTGATTTCTACCACATCAATCCCGGTTTTCATCATTCAAAAACACCTTCTGCGGATTATAACGCCGAATCCCGTCTCTGATCTTTTCGTTCGGGTTAAAGAGCAGCATCTTTCTCGCACCGCTCTCCTCAATATAAACCAAAAAGCACAAGTCCTCCGCCTGGACGCTCGTGCAGGCATAAACCTTTTTCAGACTGCGATCCTCCAAATTCCTTTGAAACGCGCGGTTGTTTTTGGTTGCCATGATCTCGATTTTCCGCGTATTCAGGCTAAGCATCCGCTTCCGGCTGCGGCGATTGATGACCTTGTCAACGTCCAAAGAACCGTTGGTAAAGCAATACTCATACTCCATATTGGTCGCGGTAATCAGCAAATACATTGCATAGATCAGCGCGCAGCACACAACAAAGATGATAAAGCCGATCCCCTGGATTGCCATACCGAATGTCATGGCAAAAAGCGCGGCAAATACGCCGATCAGGCATGCGGCAATGCGCAGATAGTCCTTGCCTGTTTTTTGCTTTTTTACTAATTGTTCTACAAAAATATCCATGTTTTACCTCCAGACACTCCCACAACTTTACTTCTTCTATCATAGCACAAAAGATAGCCGGGTGTCTACTCTTTTTTTTAATTTTTGACGAAAATAGAAAAGGCCGGCCTGCAAAAGCAGAACGGCTTTTTCTATTTTGGTTGGTTGGTTATATTACATCACGCAAAGTGCATGGTGTCACTTGAAATTTGCAGAGCATCTTGATATTTTCCTCCGCCTCTGCCCTGGTAAAGAACCGATTTCTTGCCTCCGTTGTTTCAATTCGTTTTCCGTCCGCATAAATTGTTGCTCCAATCCCATAAGGCCGATGACTTTCTCCATCATTCAGCACCTCAAACTGTACCCGATACAATCGGTCCTCCTCATCGCGAAAATCAAACTCTTTCACTGTCATATATCCCCCAATATCTAAAATGTATTCGGTAAGGCATTGTACACGATGTCGGGCTTCCTCATCCCGCTCGTGTACCGCGCCTTGCCTGCAGTAACTATTATGCACGTTTTCACCAAATTTTTCAATAAATCCGTGTCGCATATTATGACATTGGGCGAAAGTCCCCTTTTTACTTCCTTTTTGGCACATTTTGTCCGTTTCAAAACGACACAACCAGGCATTATGTAAACCTCAATCCCCTAATTTTTGATATAATGTCCTTTTTCTGACATAATCACGGTCAAAAAATGTACCGCACCGACACTCGGCACAAAAGTTATAAAACTTTACATGATGCGTTACCGCAAACAGTACACTTCTGCAATTTGTGCAGCAAATACGCTCCTCGGTTTTGTCGGCCGCATCGGCAGACGCGTTGTCCGGGATTTCGCCCAGTCTCAGATAACCGTCGGCACCGCAGGCACAAAACAGGTGCAGGTAAAGGCTTTTGCAATGCTCCTTTTTGATATATCCCAGAATCCTGCCGCAAAGTCCGCAGGTTACCGTCTCCTCTCCGCATTTTCCGATCGTCAGGCCGAAGGCCTTTTGCTCCTGATTCATTTGGCATCTCTCCTCTCAAAACATAAAATCGTCCATGCACCAATCGTATTTTTCGGCATACCATACTCTTAGTCGAAAGAAAGCAATCCAAATCCGCCTGAAAAGGCAAAATATCGGCATCTTTCGGCTAGGAGGCGATGGATATGAACGAAACCTATCAAAAATTTAACGAAGCGCTCGCCGGCACGCTTATGTCCCCGAAAAACCGCAGTTCCTCCCGTCTGTTAGAGGGAGAGGATTTTTCCGGCAGAGACGACACCGCGCCGATCGGCCAGGGCTCTCTGGTGGTGCAGGTCACGCTGGCAAAAGGCGCAATCCCGGTTTCGGGTGCCAGAGTCACCGTCTCAACCGCCGGGAATCAAAGTACACAGATTGCCGACCTTTTGACTGATGAAAGCGGCCGAACCGCACCCCTGCTCTTGCCCGCACCGCAGAGCAGCTATTCGCAGACGCCGGACAGCGTCGTACGCCCGTACAGCAATTATAACATTAAAGTCGAATACGAAGGCTATTATACCGAGGACGCCGTCAATGTCCCCATTTTTGATAAAATCAATTCGATTCAGCCGGTCAGTCTAATCCCCTTATCCGAGCGCGACACCGGACAGTTTGATATCGTGGTAGACGAAAACACGGCTGATGTACGTTAGGCGCACGGCAAAAACAATAAATCAAAATATTCCGAAATTTTGCCCTTTTCAGGCGTGTTCGGATTGCTAATATCAGGTTAGGAGGAAACGCAATGCCCTTTACCTTTTATATTCCGCAAAACATCACGGTACATCTGGGCGCGCCCGGCGATGCCTCGGCGCCGAATGTGACCGTACCCTTTGTTCAATATATTAAAAATGTCGCTTCCAGCGAGATTTATCCGACTTGGCCGGAGGACGCCATCCGCGCCAACATCTACGCCCAGGTCACCTATGCCCTAAACCGTATCTTTACCGCGCACTATCGGGCGCAGGGCTATGACTTTGACATCACCAACTCCACGCAGTACGACCAGTCTTATGTCCACGGCAGAGATATTTTTGAAAATATCAGCCGGCTGGTTGACGGACTTTTTAACAATTACATCGTCCGCGAAGGAAACTTAGATCCCATCTTTGCCCGATACTGCAACGGCACGACCAGCGCCTGCCCCGGCGGCCTATCCCAGTGGGGAACGGTGGAGCTTGCCAACCAGGGCTATGGCGCCTACGACATTCTCGCCTATTATTACGGCGACGACATCTCACTTGTCACCGATGCGCCGGTTGCCGATATGACGCCGCCCATGGTCTATCCGGGAACGCCGCTGCGTCTCGGAGACAGTAATCAAAACGTCACACAGATTCAGCTGTACTTAAACCGCATCTCCCGAAACTATCCGGCTATCCCCAAAATTGTATACTCCGACAGCCTTTTTGACGTGGCAACCGAGGACGCCGTCAAGGAATTTCAAAAGATATTTAACCTTGCCCAGGACGGCATTGTCGGAAAGGAAACCTGGTACAAAATTCTGTTTATCTTCGGCACGGTAAAACGCCTGTCCGAGCTGGATTCGGAGGGAATCAAGCTCGACCTGGTGAACCGGCAGTACCGCACGGAATTATCGGTCGGGGATCAGGGCGTTGAGGTCAGCCTGATCCAGTATTTTTTAAACATCATTGCAGAATTTAACGACTATATCCCAAGGACGGATATCGACGGCATCTACGGTCCGTCCACCGCACAGTCTGTCCGTGCATTTCAGGAATCCGAAGGCCTTCCTGAGACCGGCGTTGTCGATGAAACCACCTGGAACGCCCTGTATTCGCGCTACATCTCCGTCATCGCCGGGCTTCCTGCCGATTACCGCGGCCAGGGTGCCGCGATGTATCCGGGTTCTGTCCTGCGCCGCGGCCAGAACAACGAAAACGTGCGTGCTCTTCAGACATATTTAAATAAAATTGCGGAATTTAACGATGCCATTCCGTCCGTATCGCCAACCGGGTATTTCGGCCAGGAGACGCAGCGTGCCGTCACCGCATTTCAGCGCGCCTACGGTTTGCCGGTGCGCGGCGTAGTAGGGCTTAGCACCTGGAACGCCATTGCAGAGCTTTATAACGATATTATCCTGGGCGAAGATCGCGCTCCGGGGCAATATCCGGGCTATCCGCTCTCTCCGGCCAATCCGTAGATCCAATGCAATCCATTTCGCCATGATAAGGAGGCGCTTATGAAATATAACATGCACAATCACCGGCAAAACGTCTTTGAGGCAGAGGTCTTTCTGCGCCGGAACCACCTGCTGGAGGGCGGCCCTCTCGTCAATCCGGACGGCCTGTTCAGCCGGGAAACCACCGACGCCGTGGAACTGTTTCAGCGGCAAAACGGGATTCCCATCACCGGCATCATCGACTTTGAAACATGGACGAAGCTGGCCGAGACCTGGCGCGCCCTCTGTCTGGAAAATCCCTGTCTGATTGACCTTGGGCAGACAAAATTTTGAATTGCTGCAAGGCTTTTTCCAAAAATCACCAAAAAGTCTCGTCCACTAGTATATCAAATATCCTAAATATTGACAACCCCAAAAAAGCAGAAAAGCCATCTGCAAACGGCTTTTCTGCTTTTTTTATGATTTCACTTTGGGTTTAAATATCAGCGCCGCCAAAAAGCCAAACAGGATCGAAGCCCCGATGCCGCCGGCCGCGGCCTCGGTGCCGCCCGTGATGATTCCCAGCAGCCCGTGCTCCTCAACGCCCTTGATGACGCCCTGCGCCAAGACGTTGCCAAAGCCCACAATCGGCACGCTGGCACCGGCGCCGGCAAAACGCACCAGGGGATCATACACGCCGATCGCGCCCAGTATGGTGCCGGTCACGACAAATAAAACCAGAATCCGTCCCGGCGTCAGCTTGGTCTTGTCAATGAGAATCTGCGCGATTGCGCAGATCAGACCGCCGACCCAAAACGCATTAAAATACTGCATTTGCTCACCTCCTATCGCTCCTTTTATGACAAACTGTCAGCCGTACAAAACACAGCCGCATGGGCAATCCCCGGCACGGACTCTCCTTGCAGACTGGAGGTGGGGCTGAGCAGTGCGCCGGTGCCGACCGCCAAAATTTTTTTCCATCGGTGATCTCTCATCTGATCGAAAATATATCCGCACAGGACGGATGCAATACAGCCGCAGCCGCTGCCGCCGGCGTGGACGTCCTGTTTTTTCGCATCGTAAATCATGCAGCCGCAGTCCCGGTAGTTTTCCCGGATATCATAGCCCTCCTTCGCCATCAAATCCACCAGCACCTCACCGCCGACCTGTCCCAGATCGCCGGTCAGAATCAAATCATAATCCGACGGTTTGGTGCCAAGATCGCGAAAATGTGTGCACAGCGTTTCCAGCGCGGCCGGTGCCATCGCGCCTCCCATATGATTGGCGTCTTTTACGCCCATATCCAATATTTTGCCCGTTGTAATATGGGTGACGGCAATATCGCCGCTTTTTTTGGACAAAACCGCCGCACCGGCGCCGGTCACCGTCCACTGCGCCGTCGGCGTCCGCTGACCGCCGTATTCCAGCGGCATGCGGTATTGCCGCTCTGCCGTGCAAAAGTGACTGGAGGTCACCGCCGCCGCCTCATCGGCAAAGCCGCCGTCAATCGCCATGGCGGCCAGGCTGATCCCCTCAATCATGGTAGAGCATGCGCCGTAAATGCCGAAAAACGGAATTTTCAGCTCGCGCAGCCCAAACCCTGCCCCGATGCATTGGTTTAACAGGTCGCCGCCGAACACATAATTGATGTCCTCTTTTTTCAGTCCTGCCTTTTGGATCGCAAGCCGCACCGCCTCGCGCTGCATTTTGCTCTCCGTCTTTTCCCAGGTTTCTTCGTTCCACTCCGCGTCCTCTAAAATAACGTCAAAACAGTCCCCCAAGGGTGCCTCTTTTTCCTTGGGTCCGGCAATGGCCGCCGCGGCACGCAAAAAAACTGGGTGATCCATGCTGACGCTTTGTGCGCCGATCCGCTTTCCCATGCTCTCAGCCTCCTAACCCTTTCATCAGATAGTAAATCACGCCAACCCCGACCGAGGCAGTGATCCCGTAGACCAAAACCGGGCCGGCAATCACAAACATCTTGGACGCAAGACCGAGTACCAGTCCCTCCTTTTTAAATTCCATTGCCGGCGATACAATGGCATTGGCAAATCCCGTAATCGGAACCAGGGTTCCGGCGCCGGCATACTTGCCGATTTTGCAGTAGATATCAAGACCGGTCAGCAGGGCTCCCAAAAAAATCATGGTGACGCTCACTGCGGTTCTTGCCTGCTGCTCCTCCAGGCCGAGCCTGTTTTGGTACAGTTCTAAAATTCCCTGTCCCACGGTACAAATTGCGCCGCCCACCAAAAACGCCCACAGCATATCCTTCCAAAGCGGACTGTTCGGCGACTTTTCTTTCAGATAACTTAGATACTCCTTTTGATTGTACTGCAAACTCTCACCTCTTTCTTTTCCTAGTTTCTGTCATAGAAAGAATTTTATACAAAAAATTTGCCGCCATGCCGGGTTGGCGCTGCAAAAAGATTGTGATGCTTCAACCGCAGGGCATATCGGGTTTTAGGCATGGTTTGGACACCCGAAATATCAAAAAAAGGTATTGAAATACCGTTTTTTGATGTTATAATGAGTTTGACAAAAGCAAATTTGAGCAAAAAAACGATAAAATCTTACAGAACGGGGGCGACCATTATGGCGGATTTTTATTCCGATAAGCTATTTGAGTTTACCAATCAATTCACCGACAGCAGCGAATGGATCGGTAACATCAAAATCGTACAAATCGGCGAAACCTGTCTGGATAAGGGCGCGTCCATCAAAGAGCATGTTCAGCCCTGTCACGAGGTCACGTTTATCACCTCCGGGACGGGCGTCTTGGTCTGCGACCGTTTGGAGTGCCGATGCAGTGTCGGCGACCTGCAAATCGTGTCAAAAGGTACCTGCCACAACATTATTGCAGACCCCGGCAGTGAGCTTCGGTACATCCATTTTGCCTTTGACTTTGAGGATTTTAAGCCGCCGGCGCTGGCGGAGTTCTACGGGCAGTGCAAGCACATGCTGCTGCATGACAACGGAAACATCCGCCAGATCTTAAATATGCTGGTTGACGAATATATCAGCGATCTGCATTTTCGGGATATTATGAAAAGCAGCCTGGCTCACGCCGCCCTGATTTTGATATGGCGAAAAGCCAATCTGCCGTCGGTCGAGAGCCGGCCGATTATCAAAGCGGATCCGATGGGAAACACCGTTTACAATATCATCAAATACATCGATCATCATATGGACACCAAGCTGACGGTAAGCAGCATTGCAAAAAAATTTTCCTACACCGGCGAATATCTCTCGCGGTTATTTAAAGAAAAAACAGGAACCCCGCTCAAAAAATACATGCTGACCATGAAGATGCGGTACGCACAGACGCTGCTCTCTGAGGGAAAATGTACCTTAAGCGAGATCGCGGAGCTGATGGGTTATGCCACCCCACAGGCATTTTGTAAGGCATTTAAAAACGAGACCGGCTATACGCCAAAGCAATTTGATAAGTCCGCACAATAAATCAACAAAACAGAAAGATCAGGAAAAAGGACAGGAAAGCCGAACACAGTTTTCCTGTCCTTTTTTAAGTTTTGCACTTTCCGCCGCAAACTCCTATTGTTTTTTGAGCAAATAGTAATCTCCAAGTGATCCTTTTGCATAATAAGAAAATTGAATTTCCTGATTGCCACACAGAATTTCCTGTATTATGGTTTCCGGCGGCTTCTCCACTTTCGTCCAGTATCGGTCTGTCGGAACATACAACAGACATCTATCGTGCTGCAGAACGTATTTTTCTGCCGTTTGATCCCGAATAAGGTTTTCGACCGTATCCAGATACACCGCGGAACACCGCACTATTTTTGTAAAATTACCAGTTGGAATTGCCGCTGATCTTTTCATGCATGCAACAATCAGGCCGTCCTCCTTATGCAGTTCTATCTTCTGATCCTCTACCGCAATGCTTTGGAAAAGATAACTTGATTTTTTTAGCCCTACGCAAAGCGCTGCATTTGAGACTGCAAATACAACAGTGAGCGCTAAAACACCGCTTTTCACCCTGCCGCAATCCCCTAAAAGTCGGTCTAAAAACGCAATCAACAGTATATAAAAAAGCGGAAAAATATAATAAACATATCTGACATAAACATAAATTCCACCAATATAGGCAATCAGCAAAAAGGTTGCGCCAAGTGAAACCGCCATATAAACGATTTCCCTTGAAAAAAGTTCTTTTACGCCTTTACGGTCACGCGCTCTCTTGATAAGCAGAATCAGCAGTAAAATCAATACCAGGGCAACCGCTGCCGCAGACACCTTTTTGCTGAAACAAGCAAGGGATACTGTCTGCTTGCAAAGAGATAAAATTTCGTGCAGCCATAATCTAAAGTCAAACAATGTCCTTGTCACCTCGTTTCCGACATTGTTGGTCGAAGACCCCGTTACCTGCATGATCGCATATGGATAAGACGCCAGCATCGCCCCTATACCCAATAGTTCGGTTGCAGCAACCGCCCACGCATTTTTATACTGCTTTTTATAAAACAGATACGCCATGAGCGTTGCCGTAGCACAAAATGCAAATATAATAAAATAATAGTGTGTCATCGCTCCCATATAGGTTATGAAAAACATGAGCGCCAGATTCTTTTTCGTACAACCCATTTTCATCACAGTCATACTCAGATAAGCGAAGGCGAGTGCCCACACCGTCAGCAGCATATACATCCTAATGAATAATACCGTATCAATCGCGGCAAGGGAAAACCCATACAAAAGCACGGGCAGTGATTGAAACTTCTCTGTTTTAACTACCGCAAGCGATATGAAACAGACCAAAATATCTACAATAACCAATAGCAGTATGTTAATGCCAAGTCCAATCCATTTGGAAAAAGTGCCTGGAAAAAGCGAACAAATCGTATGTAAAATCCAATAGTACAGCGGCGGATGGCAATCCGAAATATTATTATCATAGACCTTATCATAGGCAAACCGCTGTCCCGGTTTTACCTCTACAAAATCATAAAAGCTCTCTCCGCTTACCCACTTTCCCCAAAACGCGTCCGCATTAGAGATTTTATCCGCCTCATAGCTGTTGGACAAAATATGAGAATAAATTTCATCAATATGGTATTCCTGCTTTTGTCCCGATACGACCACCATCATGATTACCTGCAACAAAATAATTGCACCGAATAATATCAAACTGCACCGCCGATTTCTTAATACCCGATTCATTGAAAATCCCCCTCACCTTTATGACCACGAAACGCAAAAAATCTTTGCCCTAAATAATTCAACAATACGAAAATCGCCATTCCGGTAAGCATTGCCGCATTTTCCTGTACTGAGACCGACTGTGATACCAGCAATGCTTTTACAGCCGGTTTTGCGATTCCGTAAGCCAAGCCGTAACAAATCGCAATGTTTAAAATGAACTTCATAATGGGCAAAATTCCATTTTCCGTATTATGAAATGTAAAATGCTTATTTAAGAAATAGCTGACCAGACTACCTACAACATAATTTGCGGCAGACGATACCCAATAAGAGCAATGAAGCCCGTTATACATACCAAACATTACTGCCGTTCCGACAACGGTATTGATGACTCCGACCAGCAAAAATCTCAAAAAGGTTTGATCCAATGTTACTTTCACGTCCTATCCTCCCCGCAGGTTTCGGCCACAATAAACCTTGGTCGCGCCTTTTCCTCTATGTAAATCCTTTCGATGTAGTATCCGACAATTCCAAGGCTAAGCATCGTAATGCTGCTTGAAAACAACTGAAGTAAGATTACCGTGGTGAATCCCTCGGCCGCAATATGCATACACTTTTGAACAATCGAAATAACGCCGAACACAACAGCAGCCACCATCGTCACCGCTCCCAATACGGTCACCAGCTGCATAGGCAATCCCGAAAACGCCGTAATATTGTTGATTGCATATCCAATCAGGCTTTTCATACTCCATTTTGAAACGCCGGCCTCACGCTCTCTCACATCAAATTCTACTACGGCCGTCTTAAACCCAATCCATGACGATAATGCCCTGAAAAAGGCGTTTTTCTCTCTACAATTTAATAGAGCCAGAATCGCCTTTGAATCCAAAAGTTTAAAATCCGATGCCCTTTGCATATCAACGCCGGTTGCCCTGCTTATGGACTCATAAAACAGTTTTGCACCAATGCTATGCAGAAAGTTTTCGTTTCCTCTGCTCTTTTTTACTCCCTCAACAATCTCATATCCCTCTTGCCACAAACGGTACATAGCAACCACTTTTTCCGGTGGATGCTGCAGATCACAATCAATCACAACGCAGCAATCGCTGTCTTTTGCTGCGGATAGTCCTGCGTAAATTGCAGATTCTTTTCCAAAATTCCGGGAAAACTTAACCCCTCTTACATGCTTTCCCTGTTCTGACAGCGTTGATATTTTGTCCCATGTCGCGTCCTTAGAACCATCGTCTATAAAAACAATTTCGCTTTTTATGCCAACAGATTCCATCAGCGGCCAAACCGTAGCATAAAACTGATCGATCATTAACTCTTCATTATATGCAGGCACAATGATAGATAGCAAACCGTCTCTCATAACTCTCACCCCTATTTTCTTCCACTGCCGTAAATCGGCAATAAAAAATGCGCCAATCCGAAGACTGACGCATAAAAAACGCAAAGCTCCGAATTGTCGCCAAACAAAATTTTAACATATCCCATCAAGTATATGCCAAAAAAGAGCTACGCATTTTTATCAATTAGATAAAAATACATATACCCAACGGGATTCAATGTTATTAAAATTTTGTTTGGCACCCTACACTATACCATAATTTTTCTTTTGTGTAAATAGCAAATCGCCTATTTTCATTCTGTGGCGCGGCATAAAATATCCCATTTCGGGATATTTTATATTATACCAGTTTGGTATAATGTTGTCAAGGGGATTTCTATGCGATTAAAGGAACTCAGAAAATCAAGAAAAATTTCGCAGGTAAAGCTTGCGATGGATCTGAATATGAACCAAAACACCATCAGCCGTTACGAAACGGGCGAGCGTGAGCCGGGCGTGACGGAGCTTATTTTGCTTGCGGATTATTTTGATGTATCCATCGATTATTTAGTGGGACGTACGGACAGGCGCACGGGAGATGAACCCGATATGCCCTGTGATTGAAAAATCACATTCTTTTTGCACCGTTGTCTCAGCCGGGTAAAGCACATGATAAACACAAAAAAGCGACCCGCAGGCCGCTTTTTTTGCGTTTAAGATTAGTCCTTGTATGCCGGGAGGAAGTCCGGATATGCACTGGGAAGTCCGTGCTCGGTTGCATCCAAGCCCTCTAACTCTTCCGTTTCGTCCGCTCTTAAAATTCCGGCCTTCTTCATCAGGCCAAAGATGATGCTGCCCATGATCGCGCCCCATGCTGCGATTGCAACCACAGCCAGAACCTGTACCAGGAACTGATGCACATCGCCGGCAATCAAACCGGTAAAGCCGTTGTCGTTTGCAAAGATACCGACTGCCAGCATACCCCACAGACCGCAGACACCGTGTACCGAAACCGCGCCGACCGGGTCATCAATGTGCAGCTTCTTATCAAAGAATTCGATGGACAGTACCACCAGCACACCGGCAACAAGACCGATAATCACTGCGGAAAGCGGCGATACCACGTCACAGGGAGCGGTGATGCCGACCAGACCTGCCAAGATACCGTTGAGCGTCATCGAAACATCCGGCTTACCGTATCTTGCCCAGGTAAAGAACATTGCGGCACAAGCTGCGGCACAAGCTGCCAGGTTGGTGGTGATAAATACCTTTGCGGCAAGCAGATACGGCTGCGCGTCCGTTGCTGCCTCTGCGTCAACCAGGGCAAGACTGGACGCCGGGTTGAATCCGAACCAGCCAAACCAAAGGATAAATACGCCAAGTGCACCGATAACAATGTTGTGGCCGGGGATTGCGTTCGGGGTACCGTCCTTGCGATACTTACCGAGACGCGGACCGAGGATGGCTGCACCAACCAAGGAAAGCACGCCGCCCAGCATATGTACGATACCGGAACCTGCAAAATCGTGTACGCCCATCTGTGCCAGCCAGCCGTCGCTGTTCCATACCCAGTGGCCGGATACCGGGTAGATACAAAGCGAAATCAAAGCAGAATAAAGCACGTATGCCTTAAAGTTGGTACGCTCTGCCATCGCACCGGATACGATGGTTGCCGAGGTCGCACAGAACACCGTCTGGAAGAATAATGTCGTATAGTCCACTGTCGGTTCATACGCGCCGCCGTTCATAAAGAACTGCCCAAAGGGAATACCGATGACGCCGCCGATCGTTGTTCCGTACATCAAACCAAAGCCGATAAACCAGTAAATAATGGAGCCTACCATAAAGTCCACACAGTTCTTCATTACAATGTTTCCGGCGTTCTTAGCTCTTGTAAACCCTGTCTCTACCAATGTAAAGCCGGCCTGCATAAAGAACACCAATACGCCGCCAAAGAATAACCAAAACGCGTTTAACGCACCTGCTAAGATCGTTTCCATCTTCCATACCCTCTTTCTTTTTCATTCCAAATTGTATCTGATTTTTTACAGTGCTTCCTGATCCTCCTGACCGGTTCTGACCTTGATAACTCTGGTTACGGGCGATATAAAAATCTTACCGTCGCCGATCTCACCGGTTCTCAGCGTCTTTAGCGCAACGTCAACCACGGTTTGTACCGGGATGGAACATACCACCATCTCCACCTTTACCTTCGGCAGAAGGTCAACGCTGTAATCCACACCTCTGTACTTATGTTTCTGCCCCTTTTGTACGCCGTAACCCAGTACATTGGTTACCGTCATACCGGTAATTCCGATTTCGTTTAAAGCATTCTTTAAACTCTCCAACTTACTCTGTCTTGTGATGATCTCAATCTTTGTCATTTCAGCCATAAGATTCTCTCCCCTCACTAAAATTTAAAGCATGATAAAACGAAAAAAAGGCGCGCCCGGCATTTCGCCGAACACGCCTTTGTGTTCCGTTTCTCAAATCTTGAGGCTATTATACTCCTTTTTTTTTCATTTGTCAATCAAAAATTGCAAATTTTTTATTTTTGGTCTTTTTTCCTAATTCCGCCGCACAATTCATTCGTTCCATACCTTATTTTTCACAAATCACACCGCTTTTCTTCGCATTTGTGAAAGGATTTCTTTTTTTGGTTTACTAATTGGATAAAATATGGTATACTGGTAATCGTCCGAACGCAATACGATTTTAACAGGTAAATTTATGAAAATACTGCGTGAAAAAGCGAGGTGCCCGTCATGTGGCTGAAGGAACTGAAAAAATATATCGGCTTATTTGTACTCGGCGTTGCGCTGATTGCCGTCTATAAGACATTTGATAATTTTGGCGATCTGCTCAACTGGATCGGGGAATTTTTTGCACTGCTGACGCCGTTTTTCATCGGCTTTTGTATTGCATATGTCCTGTATGTCCCGTGCCGCAAATTAGAGGCGTTTTGTCAAAAAACCAATCTTGCGCCGCTGGTAAAGCACCGGCGCGGCATTGCCACCGCAACGATTTACCTGGTGTTTTTTGCCTTTATTACCCTGCTGATGTTTGCCATTATCCCGGCGCTGATGGAAAGTATCGGTGAGCTGATCGACCAGCTGCCGAGTCTGATTCAGGGCTTTATCTCCTGGATTAACTCCTTTGGCATTTACGAATTCAGCAGCAAGAGTCTGGAAACCCTGCTGAATAAAAATCTGCTCTCGGCCGACAAGCTGCTCAGCGAATTCAGCTTTGACACCATGAACCGCTACGCCAAGGGCGTTGTCAGTGTCGGCACTGCCCTGTTCCACACTTTTTTGGGGATTATTATTTCGATCTACATTCTGCTTGACCGCCACCGCATGAAAAAAATCTGCACCCGCATTGCAGAAAGCTATATCCCTGCATCGCGGCGCAGCTTTTTAGGGCGCTATCTCAAAAAGGTCAATGAGTTTATCCATCTTTACATCTCCTGTCAGCTGACCGATGCGGCAATCATTTTTCTGTTATCCTTCATTGCACTGGGCATTTTAAAGACCAAGTACGCACTGCTGCTGGCGCTGATTACCGGGCTGTTTAACCTGATTCCCTACTTCGGTGCCATCACCGCAACGGTGCTTGCCGGACTGATTACCGCGTTTACCAAAAACTTTACCTCCGGGCTGATTGTGGTTGCCGTTTTGATTGTCTTGCAGCAGCTGGACGCGAATTTTATCCAGCCAAAGCTTTTGTCCGGCTCGCTGAATGTCCGTCCGTTTTGGGTTATTATGGGTATTTTGATCGGCGGCGGCCTGTTTGGGTTTATCGGCATTTTCCTTGCCGTGCCGCTGATTGCGATGCTGCGCATTATCGCACTGGATATTTTGGAAAGCCGCGAACGAAAAGGCGCACCGCTCCAGGCATCGGCATCCGCCGCAGCGGAAAAACCGCCCAAAGACACCGATCCCGCATAACACAAAGGGACGAGGAAAATTCCTCGTCCCTTTTGTATATCTTTTAGGCTTTTTGGATCAGGCTCTCGCCCGTCATCTCTGCCGGTTTCTCCAGCCCCATCAGATCCAGCATAGTGGGCGCCAGGTCTGCCAGGCGTCCCGGTTTTAACGAAACGCCTTCTTTGCCGACCAATACCAGCGGAACCACGTTGGTGGTATGCGCGGTAAACGGACCGCCGGTGGTATAATCCACCATCTGATCTGCGTTACCGTGGTCAGCGGTAATCAGCGCCATACCGCCCATCTTTTGGATGGCGTCTACCACACGTCCCAAACAGCGATCCACTGTCTCCACCGCCTTTACAGCGGCCTCAAACACGCCGGTATGTCCAACCATATCACAGTTTGCAAAGTTTAACACGATCACGTCATATTCGCCGCTCTCAATACGTGCAACCACGGCGTCGGTCACCTCCGGCGCACTCATTTCCGGCTGCAAATCATAGGTCGCCACCTTGGGAGAATTGATCAGCACGCGATCCTCGCCGTCACACACGGTCTCTACACCGCCGTTAAAGAAGAACGTCACATGCGCGTACTTCTCCGTCTCGGCGATACGCAGCTGACGCAGCCCCTTGCGGCTGATGTATTCTCCAAAGGTATTCACCAGCGTCTCCGGCTTAAACGCAACCTCCACATTGGGCATGGACGCGTCATACTGGGTCATGCACACATAAAAAGTCTTAAAGTAGGAACGTTCAAACCCATTAAATTCCGGGTCAACAATGGTACGGGTAATCTCCCGCGCGCGATCCGGGCGGAAATTGAAGAAGATCACCGAATCATTCTCCTGAATTTTTCCTACCGGCGCGCCATCCTTAACCACCACAGTCGGAACGACAAACTCGTCTGTAACTTTTTCGTTATAACTCTCTTTAACCGCGGTCACCGCAGACTCTGCGGTGTTGCCCTCGCCAAGAACCATTGCGGCGTACGCCTTTTGCACACGCTCCCAGCGGTTATCGCGATCCATGGCATAATAGCGGCCCATCACGCTGGCAACATCGCCAACGCCGATTTCACGGATTTTTGCAACCAATTCCTCCACATAATCCGCACCGGAGGAGGGCGGTACATCACGGCCGTCTAAAAAGGCATGGACATGCACCTTGGTAAGCCCGTTCTTTTTTGCCAGCTGAAGCAGGCCGTAAAGGTGCTGATTATGGCTGTGCACACCGCCGTCCGAGAGCAGACCCAAAAGGTGCAGAGCGCTGCCGTTCTTTTTACAATTTTCCACTGCGGCAAGCAATGCCGGATTCTCAAAAAAATCGCCGTCTGAGATGGATTTGGTGATTCGGGTCAGCTCCTGATACACGATCCGTCCCGCACCGATGTTGGTATGTCCCACCTCCGAATTGCCCATCTGGCCGTCCGGCAGACCAACGTCCATGCCGGATGCGTGTACGATCGTATGGGGGCATTCCTTCATATACCGGTCCATGTTCGGGGTTTTTGCCGCATAGATCGCGTTTCCGTCATGGCGTTCGTTGACGCCGTAACCGTCCATAATAATCAATGCATACGGTTTTTTGCTCATAGTTTTCTGCCTCCTGCCTTATTTTGCTGCTGCAACAATGATCGAAAAGTCCTCGGCCTTTAAGCTTGCGCCGCCGATCAGACCGCCGTCAATGTTCGGCTTTGCCAAAAGCTCTGCCGCATTGCCGGCATTCATGCTGCCGCCGTACTGAATCCGGATTGCCTCCGCAACGTCATTGCCGTACAGACCGCAGATGGTCGCACGGATAATGCCGCAAACCTCGTCAGCCTGATCCGCCGTTGCCGTTTTGCCGGTGCCGATCGCCCAAACCGGCTCATAAGCGATGACGATGTTCTTGGCATCCTCTGCCGAAATACCCAAAAATGCAATCTTGGTCTGGCGGCGTACCGTATCGTCCATGATGCCCTGCTCTCTCTCGGTCAGGCTCTCACCCACGCAAACAATCGGGGTCAGACCGGCTGCAATAGCCGCCTTGGTTCTCAAATTCACGGTTTCGTCCGTCTCGCCAAAATACTGACGGCGCTCGGAATGGCCGATAATCACGTAGGAAACACCGGCCTCTTTTAGCATGTTGCCGGCCAGCTCGCCGGTATACGCGCCGCTCTCTTTAAAATGTACGTTCTGTGCGCCGACAGCAATGTTGCTGCCCTTTAATTCTTCTACCACCGAAGGAATGCAGATCGCGGTCGGGCAAACTACGACATCACATGCCGCATCCTTTACCTTGTCCTTCATCGCAGCGACCAAAGCCTTTGCCTCGGACGGGGTTTTATTCATCTTCCAGTTTCCTGCAATAATCTTTTTTCTCATGATATATCATCCTTTCTTTGTTATGCTAACATGACGTTAGTAATCCGAACACGCCTGAAAAGGCAAATTTCGGCATCTTTCGGCTACCGTATGATCGCGTATTTTAACGCTTTATCTTATATCTTCGTCTGACATTCACGGCTGCCGACAGGCAAAAGACCGAAACAATTTTCATGCTCCGGCCTTATTTTGCATCTTATTTCTCATCCAGTGCTGCAACACCGGGCAGTTCCTTACCCTCTAAGAATTCCATCGAGGCGCCGCCGCCGGTCGAGATGTGGGTCATCTTATCGCCAAAGCCCAGCTGGTTGACTGCCGCCGCACTGTCGCCGCCGCCGATGATGGTGGTTGCGTCTGTGTTCGCCAAAGCTTCTGCAACGGCAATGGTACCCTTTGCCAGAGTCGGGTTTTCAAATACGCCCATCGGCCCGTTCCAAACAACCGTTTTCGCCGTTTTAACCTGCTGCGCGAACAGTTCACGGGTCTTTTCGCCGATGTCAAGGCCTTCCATATCGGCCGGAATTGCGTCAGCCGGTACGGTCTTTACTTCGATTTCCGCATCGATCGGATTCGGGAAGTCCTTGGTTACAACGGTATCGATCGGAAGAAGCAGCGTCTTGCCGAGATCCTTTGCCTTCTTCATCATCTCTTTGCAGTACTCAATCTTTTCATCGTCAACCAACGATTTGCCGACCTCGTATCCATTTGCTTTCATAAAGGTATATGCCATACCGCCGCCGATAATCAGCGTGTCGCATTTATCAAGAAGGTTAGAAATCACGTTCAGCTTATCCGCAACCTTCGCGCCGCCCAGGATGGCAACCAGCGGGCGTACCGGGTTGTCAATCGCGTTGCCCAAAAAGTCCAGCTCCTTGCCGAGCAGATAGCCGGCAACCGCAGGCTTTAAGTATTCCGTCACGCCGACCGTTGAGCAGTGTGCACGGTGTGCGCTGCCGAATGCGTCGTTCACAAACATGTCGGCAAGCGATGCCAGCTCCTTGCTGAAGGCCTCACCGTTCTTGGTCTCCTCCGCACGGTATCTGGTGTTTTGCAGAAGTACCACGTCGCCGTCCTTCATGGCAGCAACCGCAGCCTTTGCGTTTTCGCCGACTACGTTATCGTCTGCCGCAAAAACAACCTCTTTGCCGAGATGCTCGGACAGGCGTGCGGCAACCGGTGCCAAAGACAGCTCCGGCTTCGGCTCACCCTTGGGCTTGCCCATGTGAGAGCAAAGGATGACCTTTGCGCCGTCCTGAATCAGCTTTTGAATGGTCGGAAGTGCACCCTTGATTCTGGTCTCGTCTGTGATTTTGCCGTCCTTGATCGGTACGTTAAAGTCGCAGCGAACCAAGACCTTCTTTCCTTTTGCCGAAATGTCGTCTACCGTTTTTTTGTTCATGCTAAGACCTCCAAAAAAGATATTAAACTCCCCGTACGGGGGATGATTTTATACAAACATCACACGGATCGCTCCGCTTTTTTCATTGTAACCCAAATGACAAAATTTATCAAGAGTTTTTTGGAATTTTTTTGTTAAAAAATTCACTATCTGCACGGTTTTTTAAAATTGCAAAAGCATTTTTGCCAGCGTCATCATCACCGGGATGGTCACCGCCGAAATCAGGGTGGTAATCACAACCGCGCCGGATGCAAACGAAACGTCACGGTGATAGACATTGGCAAGCATCGAAACCGCCGTTGCGGTCGGCGTGACCGAGCAGATGGCCGCCACAATTTTAACCTCACGGCTCAGCGGCAGCAGGTATAAAAGGCCGATCAGAATACCGGGAAGCACCAGCAGCTTTAAGGCGCTCAGCCGCAGATAGGCCGGCGTTTTAAAAATGGCCTTTAAATCGGCCTGTGCCAAAAATCCGCCCAGCACCAGCATCGCAAGCGGCGTATTTAAAAAGCCGATCTGGTATACCGCCTGATAAATCGGCGCCGGCAGCTTGACGGGCGAAAACAGCAAAAGCAGTCCCAGCACCACCGCAATCAGTCCGGGGTTTTGCAGAATCTGTTTGGTGCGGATCGGTTCGCCGGGCGCAAGCGTGCGGCTGCCGTACGTCCAGAACAGGATATTTAACAAAATAATGTTGGTCGATCCCAAAAAAACACCGGTCTCGCCGGCAAGCGCCAGCATGAGCGGAATTGCCATAAATCCGTTATTCGGAAAAGCCACGGCCAATCGGCTCTCGGCGCAGTGGGGCGCGTCAATGTCTCGGTAGACGATCCGAACCGCCAGGATATGCACCGCGTAAAGCAGCGCACTCACCAAAAACATCACCACCCAGTCAAAAAAGACTTCCTTTGAAAATTCACGCTGAAACGAAGTCAGCAGCACCATGGGTGTGACGATCTTTAAAAGCAGCTGGGACAACTCCGCAAGGCCGTGCTCGGTCAAAACCCGAAAACGGTACAAAAGATAACCGGCCGCCACCATCAAAAACATGGTAAGAATTTGCTGATCTACCGTAAGAAAATATGCAAGCATTGTTGTTTCCCTCCAAAAATCGGGCAAGGTGCACCGCGATCATGCAGAATGTCCGTCCCCTATTGTATCAAACAGGGCGAAAAAGCGCAAGGTTTTCTCATGATTTTTTTCATCGCACGGCAAAAAGAGATAAATCGGAATAAGTCGCCGAACGATTTTCCTTTTCGGCAAGCGAAAAGGGCAGCATTCCATAAATAAACTGCGGCACATTCGGGCAGTCTAAAAAAAGAAGGGAGGCATTGTCATGCCGCAAAATGTACGATGCGATTTAGCCGTTGAGGCAAGAGAGATGCTGACAGAGATGCAGGGTACACGTCACGAAATTCCCGGCGTATCAATGGAATCCGAGGATATTGACGGACTGATTCACATCACCAGAGTCCATGTGACCTCGAAAGAGGGCGCCGACGCGCTTTTAAAAGAACCGGGGCGCTACATCACCGCCGAGATGCCGGCGCGTTTTTACGGGCAGCAGGAGATTTATGAAACAATGTGCCGCGTCTGCGCCAAGGAGCTGCAATCCATCACGTGCCGCTATCTGACGGACGAAAACGACAGTGTTTTGGTGATCGGGCTTGGCAACTGGAACATTACCGCCGACGCACTGGGGCCAAAGGTGATTCATTCCCTCATGATTACCCGTCATTTAAAGGAATACATCCCGGACGAAATCGATGAGGGCATCCGCCCGGTCAGTGCGATTGCGCCCGGCGTTCTGGGACTGACCGGCGTCGAGACCGGCGAAATTGTCAAGGGATTGGTCGATCGGATCAAGCCAAAGCTGGTTATTGCCATTGACGCGCTTTGCTCACGCAGGGTAGAGCGCGTCAACACCACCATTCAGTTTTCCGACACCGGCATCACACCGGGCGAGGGCGTCGGCAACAAGCGGCAGGCACTGAACCGTGACACACTCGGTGTTCCGGTAATTGCCATCGGCGTACCGACCGTGGTGGACGCAGCCACCATCGCCGGGGATTCGATCAACTGGGTGATCCGCCGTCTGCGCAGCGAGGCAGAGACCGCCCGGCCGCTTTACCGCTTTTTAGAGGATTTGGAGGGTGAGGATAAGTACGCCTTAATCCGCGAATCCATCAAGCCGGCTTTTGGAAACTTTATCGTTGCCCCCAAAGAGGTGGATTCCGTCATTGACGACATCTCCCGCGTGATTGCCAACGGCATTAACATTGCACTCCATAAGGGCATCGGCCTTTCGGACGTGGACCGCTACCGCTGACACGCAAAAAAGCTGCAGCAAAATGGTTTTAAAACCAGATTGCTGCAGCTTTTTTGACTCACTTTCTCAGGTTTTCCACAATCGCGGCCTTATCTCCCTGAAATCTTACCATGTTTATTTCCTCAGAAACGCTTATAACAACCAGAGGGCCTCTCATAATCGCATCCATGCGGGTAGGCTCAATATCCTTCCCATCAAGAACCTTTCTATACGCATCCATTTCTTCTTCCGATAAGCTCTCTTCCAGTGTTTCACTGCTGTACCACGCCGGAGGATTCAATGGATTTTCCACGCCGTTTTTGTCGAGAAAGAAATTTTTTCTCTCTCCATACTCTCTTTCGCCGGCATTTAAAAGAATTTCTTCATCGCCTTCGTCATAGACAAAGTAGGCCTGCGTAAATCCTGTCGCCGGAAAGGAGTTTTCCGCAACGGAAAATTCCATCATGAGTTTACCGTTTACCCCCAAATACGTATACTTTTCAATTTCTATCGCAACTCTGTTAGAATCCTCTTTTGCTATTTTATAATTTTCTAACACCTTCTGCGCATCCTGCCAGGAGGTCCCCCACCGCATTGAGTTTACAATAAATTTTTCCTCCGTCACATTTTCTTTCGTCTGTTCCGCAACACCGCTGCAGCCCGTCAATGCCAAGATGAAAGCCAATACAAAAAATATTATTTTTTTCATTTATCTCCTCGCCTCAATCCCTTTTTACATTGACAGCATCACGACTTTCCCAGCAGTTTTTGATACATCTCATCATATTTTTGTGCCGACGCACTCCAGGAAAAGTCCATCTTCATGGCGCGCTTCATCAGCGGCACCCACACCTCTTTATCCGCAAAAAAGTGCAGCGCCAAGCGGAGCGTATAGAGCATATCGTGCGCACTGTACGGCGCAAAGCTAAAGCCGTTGCCCTCGCCGGTAAATTCGTTAAAGGGCTGCACGCTGTCTTTCAGGCCGCCCGTCTCACGTACGATCGGAATCGTTCCGTAGGCCATCGCGATCATCTGGCTCAGGCCGCACGGCTCAAACATGGACGGCATCAGCAGCATATCGGCCGATGCGTAAATCTTATGCGCCATGTCGTCGCTAAAGGTGATATTGGCAGAAACTTTTTCCGGGTGATACCATGCGTTCTGGCGGAACATCTCCTCATACTTTGCCTCACCGGTACCCAGTACCACCAGCTGAATATCCAGATTTACAAGCTCGCCCATCGCCTCGGCAATGATATCAAAGCCCTTTTGATCGACCAGTCTCGACACAATGCCGATCATCGCTTTTTCGCCGTCAACCGGAAGTCCGAGCTGCTTTTGCAGCGCGATCTTGTTTTCCTTTTTCTTGCTTGTAAGATTGCGCAAATCAAAATTTGCAAAAATCTTGGGATCGGTTTTCGCGTTATACACCGCGGTGTCGATGCCGTTGATAATACCGTACAGCGACTGCGACCTTGCAGAGAGCAGACCGTCCAGACGTTCGCCGCCCAGCGGCGTTTTAATCTCCTCCGCATAGCTGGGGCTGACGGTCGTCACATAGTCCGCATAGACAATACCGCCCTTTAAGAGGTTGGCACATCCGTGGAACTCCAGCTTATCCTCGGTAAAATACTCCTGCGGCAGAGAATAAAAATCCGCCACAATATCCATCGAATAGATACCCTGATACCGCAGATTGTGGATGGTAAACACCGTCTTGATGCCACGGTAGAATTCGTCCTCCACATAATAGGCATTGAGCAGTACCGGCACCATACCGGCCTGCCAGTCATGTGCATGGATGATATCGGGTTTAAAGTCCAGCTGCTTCAAAATTTCAAGGCACGCCTTATCGTAAAAGGCAAACCGCTCCAAATCGTTCCATTTATAAAGATAGATATCGCCAAAATAATACTCATTATCGATAAAATAATAGGTCACGCCGTCCTTTTTCAGTTCAAAAACGCCGCAGTATTTCCGCCGCCAGCCGAGCGGAATGTAAAGAAAGAACCGAAATTCCATCTCCTGACAGTATTGCTCTTGAATACAACCGTACTTCGGCAAAACCACACGCACGTCATGACCCAGCTTTGCAAGCGCCTGCGGCAGTGCGCCAAGCACATCGCCCAGACCGCCGGTTTTGGCAAACGGTGCTACCTCAGAAGAACACATCAAAATTTTGCTCACTCAAAAACACACCTTTCTTTTGAATATTTCGGCAATAAGACGTCAGATCACCGCGCCCTTTCCGATTACCATCGGATAAGTATCCTGGCCGACCAGTTTCTTACCGCTGCGCAGCACAACCTCTTTATCAAAAATGACATTTGCCATCATGCAGTTGTCCCGCACCTCGGAATTTTGCATGATGATACAGTTTTCGACCGATGCGCCCTTTCCGATATGCACGCCGCGGAAGAGCACACAGTTTTTCACCTCGCCCTCAATCACGCAGCCGTCCGCAACGATGGAATTGGAGACCTCGGCGTTTTTGCCGTACTTGGTCGGCACAGTGTCTTTGACCTTGGTATAGATCGGCATATCCGTTTTCAGCCCGAACAGCTCCTCACGGGTGTCGTGGCTGAGCAGCTTAAGGTTTGCGTCAAAGAAGGACTTTACATCGTCAATTTTAAGCTGCGAACCGCAGTATTCATAGGCACAAATCTTCAGCCGATGCAGGTTTGCCAAAAAGATATCCTTGGAGATGGAATGCTTACCGTGCGCCCTGGCATCGTCCACCAGATCCATCAAAAGCTCCTTCCTTATGATGAAACGGTGCATATAAGACAGCTTGGTCTTTTGCTTTGCCGGGTATACGTGAATATCGCGCACCCGTCCGTCCCCGTCCACATCAAGCAAAATGTGGCGCTTTAAATTCTGCGGCGCAATTTCTTCCTCACGGTGGCAGACAAGCGTAATATCCGCCTCTTTTTCCAGGTGATATTTCAGCGCGTCGTCAAAATTCATATTACAAATCGTGTTGCAGTCGGCGACCACCGCGTATTCCTGACGGCTTCTTGACAGGTAGTGACTGACGCCGTACAAAATATCCACGCCGCCCGTCTTTTCACTGCCGCTCTCACGGATTTCTCCGGGCGGCAGAATAAACAAGCCGTTGTTCTTTCTGTCCATATCCCAGTCCTTGCCGGTACCCAAATGATCCGTTAAGGAACGGTAATTGTACGGTGTGGTGATTCCCACGTTGATGATCATGGAGTTTACCATGCTGGACAGAATAAAATCAATAATCCGATACCGGCCGCCAAAGGGAACCGCCGCCAGAGAACGAACCGCGGTCAGTTCGCCGAGCGTTGCTTCCGGATTTTCCGCAAATATCAAACCTAACATATCATTCTTCATAATTCTCGTAACCTTTCTGCCTGCCTAAAGTATCTCTTGCCCTTTCGTTAACCTGATATTCGTAATCTAAGCCCGCCTAAGGTCAAGGCATTTTAAGAGTGGGGATTTTCGTTCAAACAAGGCAAAACGGAGCTAATCCTAACGGATTGCCGCGTATTTTAACGCCGTTTGGGCGGAAATCCACCTCTTAAAATCGAGCCTAGATTGCTAACATCAGGTTGTCATTCTATCTGCAGGCAGGATAGAATCTATCGCACGTCCTCTGTCACCATGGAATTGACAGCAATCTTCACGCCATCGCCGACGGTCAGCTCCGGCCCGATCAGGGTAATGTCGTCACTGCATATTTTGGTGTTGTTCCAGTCACGGTTGGCGGCCTCGTCCATCGAGCCGATCACCGCTCTGTCGCCGATATGCACATCGGCGCCGATGATGGATTTATAAACCACCGCGCCCTTTCCGATTGTCGTCCCCGGAAAAATGATGGAATCCTCTACCTTGGCGCCTTCGCCCACCGTCACGCCTTCAAAGATGACAGAATGGTCGATCTCACCGAAGATCTCACAGCCCTCGGTCACATAGCAGCTGCGCAGCTTTGCGTTTTCCGAAATATAATGCGGCGGCTTAATGGGGTTTTTACTGTAAATACGCCAGTCGCTGTCGTCTAAGCAAAATGCCGCGCCGTCATCGAGCAGCTCCATATTTGCCTCCCAAAGGCTCTGGATGGTTCCGACATCCTTCCAGTAGCCCTCAAACTGATGGGCAACCATTTTCAGTCCGTCATCTAACATCTTCGGAATCACGTTTTTACCGAAATCGTTTTCGGAGTTCGGATCGGCCTCATCGGCGATTAAGTATTTCTTTAAAACCTCCCAGCTGAAGCAGTACACACCCATCGAGGCGAGGTTGCTTTTGGGATTTGCCGGTTTTTCTTCAAATTCTACGATATTCTGCTCCGCATCGGTATTCATAATGCCGAACCGGGACGCTTCGTCCCAGGGCACCTCAATGACCGCAATGGTTACATCGGCGCCTGCCTTTTTATGCTGGCGAATCATCTTGTTATAATCCATTTTATAAATATGATCGCCGGACAGAACCAGCACGCACTTCGGATGAAACCGCTCAATAAAACTCAGGTTCTGGTAAATGGCATTGGCAGTCCCCTTATACCACTCTCCCTTTTCGGCCGAGGTATAGGGCGGCAACACATAAACGCCGCCGTTGGAACGGTCAAGATCCCACGACTGACCGCCTGCAATATAAGTATTGAGCTCCAGCGGCTGATACTGCGTCAAAACCCCCACAGTATCAATCCCGGAATGCGTACAGTTACTCAGCGGAAAATCAATAATCCGATACTTTCCGCCAAAGGGAACGGCGGGCTTTGCCACGTTTTTTGTCAGAATACCCAGCCGGCTTCCCTGTCCGCCGGCCAGAATCATTGCTACACATTCTTTTGCTTTCATAATCTAACCGATTGCCTTTCCGGCTCACAGATTCATGGCGTCTCCGTCTATCGTGAGCCGGATAGACAGTGCCGTTTTATCACCAACGTTTTTCATATCCGCGGCATTTTCCGCCGCATCATGCGAAATCTTCTTTCTTTACACCATACCGGGTTTTTATCCCCTATGCCTGCTTCTGTTTTTCTGACTTTTTCTTTTTGTTACCTGTACCGTCCGGCAGCCATTTGAGATAATATGCCGTAAGCGGCGGCAGGTTCAGCTCTATCGAATGGGAAAATCCGCGGCACGGCTTTTCCTTTGTTTTCACGCGGCGCGTACCGCGGCCGTCGCCGCCGTAGCTTTTTTGATTGGTAGAGAGCACCACCTCGTACTCACCGGGATCCAAAACGCCGACCTGGTACTTCTTTCTCTCCACCGGGGTAAAGTTCAGCACCACGACAATCTTTTCCGTCTTGTCACGGCTGATCCGTTCAAAGGAGAGCACGCTGTTTGCCGCGTCCTCCGCGTTCAGCCAGCGAAAGCCCTGCCACTCGCCCTGCTCCCGTTCAATCTCAAAGAGTGACGGGTGACTGCGGTAAAAATGGTTTAAATCCGCCGAGAACCGATGCAGCTTTGCGTGCGCCTCATATTGCTCCAGCAGCCAGTCAAGCTGCTCGTCATAGCGCCACTCAATAAACTGTCCGAACTCGCCGCCCATAAAGAGCAGCTTTTTGCCCGGATGGGCATACATAAACAGGTACAAAAGCCGCAGCTGCGCAAACTTTTCTTCATAGCTGCCCCACATCTTATCCAGCAGCGAACGCTTTCCGTGCACCACCTCGTCATGCGAGAGCGCGAGAATATAATTTTCCGAAAACGCATACATCATCGGGAAAGTCAGCTTATTATGGTTTCCCTTGCGAAACAGGGGATCGCACTGCATATAGTCTAAGATGTCGTGCATCCAGCCCATGTTCCATTTAAAGTTAAAGCCGAGACCGCCCTCAAACACCGGCTGCGTCACGCCGCCCCAGGCGGTCGATTCCTCCGCAATCATCATCACGTTGGGGAACCGTTCAAACACGGCGACATTGAGCTTTTGCAAAAAGTCAATGGCCTCTAAATTTTCTTTGCCGCCGAACCGATTGGGCAGCCATTCGCCGTCACGGCGGTTATAGTCCAGATACAGCATGCTGGAAACCGCGTCCACGCGGATTCCGTCCACATGATACGTCTCCAGCCAGAACAAAGCGTTGGAAATCAGGAACGAGAAAATCTCGGTTTTCGTCCAGTCAAAGACCAGCGTGCCCCATTCCTTATGCTCGCCGCGCCGGCTGTCCGGGTGTTCAAAAAGCGGCGTACCGTCAAAGTTTGCCAGGGCATAGGCGTCTTTCGGGAAGTGCGCCGGTACCCAGTCAATGATAATCCCGATTCCGTTTTGGTGCAGCGCATCAATCAGCGCCATCAGCTCGGTCGGCTTGCCGTAACGGCTGTTGGCCGAATAATAGCCCGTCACCTGATACCCCCAGGAGCCGTCAAACGGGTACTCGGACAGGGGCATCATCTCGACATGGGTATAGCCCATCTTTTTCAGGTACGGCACCAGCTGATCGATCATCTCGGTATAGGTATAATAGCTGCCGTCCTCCTTGCAGCGCCAGGAGCCGTAGTGCATCTCATAAATCGAGATCGGTTTATCATAGGGCGGCGTCACGCTCCGCTTCTCCATCCAGGCCTGATCCTGCCAGGTATAGGTAAGATCTGCCGTCACCGACGCATTGGCCGGCCGCACCTCGGAATAAAAGGCGTAAGGATCTGCCTTGAGCACCGTTTCGCCGCGATAGGTATCGATGCTGAATTTATAATTCTGCCCCTCGCATACACCGGGGATAAAAACCTCCCAGATGCCGGAGTTGATGTGGCGGCGCATTCTTCCGAGGTTTGCGTCCCATCCGTTCCGGTCGCAAACCACCGAAACCGACTTGGCATTCGGCGCCCAGACCGCAAACAAATACCCCTCCGTGCCGTCCGCCAGCACTTTTTTGTGCGCGCCCAGCATCCGATAGCTTTCATAATTGACGCCCTGATTAAAAAGGTACATGGCCGTCTCGTCGATATAAGTCATTGCTTTGGTATCTTTTCTCTCACGATTTTTCACTTGTAATCCCTCCGCCGTTCTGCCTGCCATGCTGCAAAAATCCGTCTGCCGCGGCCTCATGCGCAGCCGTCATTTCCTGCGCATCGGGTACACCGCCGCTCTGTACGCCTCATCTGTAAAGTAGATGTAATAATTCTTGTTATTTTATCTAATATCCACAGGGCAATTGTATCACATTTTCGGCTTTTTGTCTATTTTTTTATCAATAAAATTTGCACAAATTATTTCCGCTTTCTTTGTACGCTTTTCAGGGATTTTTTGACATGGTTTCCTTATATTTCCTGTCCTTTTCCCTGATTAAAAATTAGCCCCATTATTTAAAGATATGCAGCTTGTCTCACAGATATTCCTAAATATTTTCAAAATTTAAAAAAATAAAAACAAAGCTGTAAAAAAACGCTTTCCAGGCAGCGCTGCCCTGTCCGGCGGCCGATATGTTCTTACAGCTTTGTTTTTATGATTATGTTTTCTTCGGCAAAAGGTCTGCCTCTTTTAACTTTTGATACAGTGTGGGACGAAACGAAAATTCCTTCATCAGCCGCTCTGCCTCGTCAAGGGCAAGGAGGCGCTTTTGCATCGGCACCGCGCGCCGCACCGCACGGATCAGCAGATTTTTGGGCGAATGCGCAAAATCCACAAATTCCACCATCTGCACATGATAACCGCACGCCTCCAAAAGCGCGCCGCGAATGGCGTCGGTCGCAAGCGCCGAAAAACGTTCTTTGATAAGGCCGTAGCGCGTCAGGAGCGAAAAATTTTCGCTCGCGATCTGCGCGTTTAACTCATGCTGGCAGCACGGCACCGAATAAATCAGCCGGCACTGCCACTGTACCGCGTGAAACAGAGCGGCGTCGGTCGCCGTATCACAGGCATGCAGCGTAATCACCATATCCGGCGGCACCGAACAGGAAAACCCCTCAATATCCCCGACTGCAAAATGCAGCTTCTCATAACCGTATTTTTCGGCCAGTGCATTGCACTTTTGGATTACGTCCGCTTTTAAGTCAAGACCCATGATCTCTGCGTCCATGTTGCGCACATGCACCAGATAATGGTATAAAATAAAGGTCAGATACGACTTGCCGCAGCCAAAATCCAAAACGCGCAGCTGCGTTAGCGCCGCCGCGTCCAGGCCGTCGCGCACCAGCTCCGTAAAACGGTTGATCTGCCGAAACTTATCATACATGCTGTGCACCACGCGCCCCTCTTTGGTAAAGACGCCAAGATCCACCAGCGGCAAAATCGCCTCGCCCTCTTTTAACAGATACTGCTTTTCCCGGTTGTGCGCCGCCGCCTCCGCATGTGAGGCATCCTTTTGTTTCAGCAGCGTATACTTTCCTTTTTTGGAAACCTTTACGGTGTAATGAAAGGTGCCGTCCCAGGCGTCCAGCTGCCGATATCCCGTTTGAAACAGCGCCGCAAACTCGCCGCCGAGCGCCGCCCTTTCACAAAAATCGTGAAAAACCTGTTTTTCCGTATAACGCTCAAACTGATACCGCGCGCCGAGCGCACGGAACCGGATCTGCTTATACTGCACCGCATCTCCCTTTCCGTTGCTGAACACGCCGTATTGCAGCGGCTGCGCAAGCAGGGTTTGGATCACTTCTGTCATAACGTTCTCCTCATTTCGCCTTTTCTTTTCCTTAGTATACCACATCATAAAGGAAAAGAAAAGCAGTTTTTACCGCGGCAAGACCGCCTGCTCCTTTGCCATGCGGCTGGGCGGTGTGCCAACTCTCTCTTTAAAGCATCTTGAAAAATAATAGATGTTCTGAAATCCGCAGGCCGCCGCAACATCGCCGATCGCCATACCGCCGTATGCCAGCAGCCGTTTTGCCATCTCGATCCGCGCCTCCAATACATTCTGCATCGGCGTCATCCCGTAAACCTGTTTATATAAGTGCGAAAACCGCCCCGGCGAATATCCGCAAAGCCGGGCAAGCCCCGCAACCGTATGCCTATTTTGCGGATTTTTCATGATGGCATACCTTGCCGCCGACAAGCGGCGGCCGGCATCGTCCGCCGTCTGACCCTGCACAGAGACTCGGTATATCTCGATCAGCATCTGCCGGAGCAGGCATTCGCTGTATTCCATGTATCCGCTGCGCCGCATAATCTCCTCATCACGCAGCGCCGCAATATAGCTTTTTAAAACCGGCTTTCCGAGTGCCGAAAACGGCGTGTTCTGCGGAATCGGGTACCGCGTCAAAAATTCCTCCATCATCGGCCACGAGAACCGAATCCAGTCATTGATAAACCCCGTCTCTCCGTCCGGAAGATCCCCGTGATATACCACCGTCCCCGGCGGATGCATCAGGATATCGCCGGCGTTTCCCATGCGGAGCACGCCGTCCGTCTCGTATAAATACGGCGTTTCAAAACAGCTGATAAAATACTCGCCAAACACCGCTCTGATACAGAACTCGCCCGGACTGTGCCGCGTCTCAAAATCCATTTCCACAATCTTCATTTCTATCACCTATATAGCAGAATTTTATAAATAAACAGTCGTATTGTTCATTGACACCATTATTATAGGTGATTATAATGCAAATGTCAAAGCTTTTTTAGGAGGGATACTATGAAACAGATTGATTTAAACGGAACCTGGACGTTAAAGGGAGAAAACGTGTGCTGCAGCGGCAGCGTTCCCGGCTCGGTATATTCCTTTTTACTCGGCAACCGGCTGATGGAGGATCCGCATTTTGGATTAAATGAAGAAAAAGCGCTCGCGCTGATGGATCACGACTACACCTTTTCACGCCGATTTTCCTATGCGGCGCAGAATAGCGTCCGTAAGATTCTGCTGCGCTGCGAGGGGCTGGACACCCTCGCCGATATCGTTATCAACAAAAAAGCGGTCGCATCGACAAAAAATATGCACCGCACCTATGAATTTGACGTCACCGATCTGATCAGAGAGGGCGAAAACGAAATCAGCATTACCTTTCACTCCCCGACCCGTTACGTATTGCAAAAGGACAAGGAGGAATTTGTATTTGGCCCACCGGATCCGCACCGCGGATACATGCATCTGCGCAAGGCTTTTTGCATGTTTGGCTGGGATTGGGGTCCGCGCCTGCCGGATGCCGGCATCTGGCGCAGCATCTCCCTGGTTTTGGTCGATTCCGCGCGGATTGACGAAGTCCAAATCACCCAGCGGCACGACAACGGTAGGGTATTTCTTACCCCGTCCGTCACGGTAAGCGGAGACGGCGCAGCCGTCAAAATCACTGCTGCCGCACCGGACGGGCGACAATTTTCTCTAGAAAATCACCGAGAGACCGAGATGACCGATCCCATGCTTTGGTGGCCAAACGGCCTCGGCGATCAGAACCTTTACACCATCGATGTCAGCCTTATCGAAAACGGCGTCACGGTCGATCACGTCAAAAAGCGGATCGGACTTCGCACCCTGAAGCTGATTCGGGAACGCGACCGCTTTGGCGAAAGCTTTTGTCACGAGGTAAACGGCGTTCGCTTTTTTGCCATGGGTGCCGATTATATCCCGGAGGATAACATCTTGTCCCGCGTCACCCCGTCCCGTACCCAAAAGCTGATTCGCCAGTGCAGAGACTGCAATTTTAACGCAATCCGCGTCTGGGGCGGCGGTTACTTTCCCGACGATTTCTTCTACGATGCCTGCGACGAGGCCGGTCTGGTGGTGTTCCACGACCTGATGTTCGCCTGCGCCTTTGTCCCCTCAGACGAAGAGACCTTCCGGGAAATCGAGACGGAATGCACCGACAATTTAAAACGAATCCGTCACCACGCATGCCTTGCCATTCTCTGCGGCAATAACGAATTGGAATCCTTTTCGTTCTGTCCGGAGGTTGACGACAGGCAAAAGGAAACCTACCTCAAAATATTTGAGGGCATGCTGCCGGCGCTCTGCAAAGAACTTTGCCCGGACATCCCGTACATCTCCTGTTCGCCCAGCACCTGCGGACACTTTATTGATCCCAATAACGAAAACTACGGCGACGCGCATTTTTGGGATGTGTGGTATGACGGCTGTTCCTTTTTGGAATACCGCAAGCATTACTTCCGCTACGTGAGCGAGTTTGGCTTTCAATCCTTCCCGTGTGAAAAGACCATCAACGCCTTTACGAACCCCGAAGACCGCAACGTGTTCAGCCGGGTGATGGAGATGCACCAGCGGCATCCGAACGGCAATAACAAATTGGTTCACTATTTAGGAAGCAGCTTTTTATACCCGACCTCGCTCCCGGTACAGGCGTACGCCTCACAGGTCTTACAGGCGGAGTCGATCCGCTATGCGGTCGAGCATCTGCGCCGCAACCGCGGCAGATGCATGGGCGCACTGTACTGGCAGCTCAACGACATCTGGCCGGTAGCCTCCTGGTCCTCAATCGACAGCTTTGGCCGATGGAAAGCGCTGCAATACGCCGCAAAACGGTTCTTTGCCCCCGTCCTGCTTTCCTGCTGCGAAACCGGCGAGACCGCAACACGGCCGAACTGTATCATGGACAAAAACCGGGCAGACTACGAGACCAAGGCCAGTCTTTGCGTCACCAATGACACAAGATCCGAAGTCACGGCCGCCGTGCATTGGGCGCTGCGCGATGCGGACTCCAATATCCTTAAAGAGGGCAGCCACGAGGTGCATGTTGCACCGCTTGGCGTGCAGTGGCTCGGTGAAATGGATTTTCATAAAACCGATGTTTTGCACCACTACCTCAGTTATGACCTCGCAGTGGACGGCGCGCCCGTCTCAATGGGCACAGTACTGTTTACCGCACCAAAGCATTTCGCGTTTCGCGATCCGTCCCTTCGCTGCGAGCGGCACGGCGAAACCCTGACCGTCTCTGCGCAAAAGTTTGCAAAGTATATCGAAATCGACTCGCCCGACAGTGATTTTATCCTGAGCGATAACTATTTTGACCTAAACGCCGGCGAATCAAAAACAGTTCGGATTTTAGAGGGAACCCCCAAAACCATCCGCCTCCGCAGCGTCTATGATATCCGCTGATCAGTGCAGCACCCAAAAACAGTCTGAGGCGGTGTAAAATTTACACCGCCTCATCACTATGCCGTACTATTGCAATATAAAATCATCCACCGTGATCTCTACCCACTCCACGCCGTCGGGCGCAGCATTATAATATAATTCCGGTTTGTCGCCATGATAGACAATTTTAAATTCGTAATTGCTCTCTTTCAGCTCCAGATAGTCCCGGTATAAGATCTCATATTCCTCTTGGCTCCGCTGCTTTGCCTCTTTGATATACTCCGCCTTGTCGGGGTCTCTGTTATAGTACAAATAGGTCATGTTATAAAAGAATGTCGCCGCATCGCCGCTCTCGTTCCAATTGGAAATCGTCAGACTTTGAATGTCATAATAAGGCCGGTACACCCTGTCAAACTCCGTCTTTAAATACTCCTCTGTTTTTTGATAAAGCGCACTTTTGTCTGCGCTCTCCTCTGCGCCAAGGGCACGCCGATTTTCAAAAACGTACATAAACACAGTATTTTCCTCCGCGCCTTGCGTGACGGTAACAAGCTCAATATCCTTGACCATCCCGGTTCGGGAGGTGAGATAATAAATTTTGTCGCCGTCCAAAACACAGGTGTTGCTATACCAGCCGACCGTGTTTTTGACAGTCTCAAACGTATCGGCGATGTTGGTAAAGAGCGCCGCATCTTTCGGCATGGATTCTTTTTTGATCCGGCCGCTGTCCAAATCGACCGTATAGTCGTCAAAGTCCTTGATTTCCTCCTCCACGCCGGCACTGGAAAGATACGCAGTCCGACCGTCGCTGCTGACCCTGACAATCAGGACATTGCTGCCCTGCTGATTGGGGGACAGATTCAGCTTTGTTAAATTGATCTTTTGCGCCGCAGCACCGGTCTGCGGATTGATGACAAAAAGCCCTGCGTAATCATGAAACACCAGTCTGGTTTCGTCCGCATAGTCAAGCTCTGCCATCACCGCGCCGACCGTACGCTCCATATACGCCGAAAATTCATCCTCCGTCATGGCGTATTCGCCGCCCTCCCACGCATCGCCGCCGCTTGTGTTTGCGGCAATCACAATTGCAGCACAGGCAATCATTGATAAAAGAATCAAAAAGACCGCCAAGGCAATCAGCCGGGAAAACCGTCCGTTTTTTCCCCGGATTTTTGCAAATCTGTTTTGCAGGGTCTTTTGATTGGCGCTCATTTTTGTGGTGTATAAATTTTCCAGCATTTTTTCAGCCTCCTTTCACCTTGCTACTGATTTTATGGCCTTTTCCATCCGGTTCGCACACCTGTCTCACATCGGCTCTATCCTCAATTTGCGGCAGAAATCACTCTGTCAAGCATCGTGATAAGTTCTGCTCTTGTTACGCTGTCATACGGTCTGAAATATCCATCCGCATCGCCTTGCATGATACCAAGCTTGTTTGCAAGGTAGGTATATTCAAACATTCTTTCTACATTTTCGGGAATTGTGCCGTGCATTGCGTAAAGATTTTCATAATCATCGTCTTTGAACGCAGCCGTTACATCGGCTTGTATATCCTGTATTGACGGAAGCTCCGCATTTATTTGTTCTTTATCCTTTTTAATTTCAACCAACGCTTCTGCAACGTGCATCCGCATCGCCGGCGTTTCGGGCAAAAAATAGTTTAAGCCTTTTTCTCGCACTTCCTGATACGGGATATTGGTTTCATAAGATACCGGCAGCGGATAAACAGGAATATATTTCGCACAACGCTCTAAATAAGGGTAATACCAATCCTCCGCCTTGACATCGTCATAGCCGGGTGTGCTCTTTTCCTGCAGGCCATACGCCTCTGTCATCATTTTTGCAAATTCTGCACGGGTTACGGGGCTATCGGGCTGAAAAGTTCCGTCCGGATAGCCGAATATCAAGCCTTTCTCTTTCCATTTTGCAATGGTATCTTTTGCCCAGTGATCTTTGACATCGGCAAAGACCGTATCAATGCCGCCCCGGCTCAGCGCCATAAGCGCAGCGGTATCCTCTGCCTTGTAGAGGGCGTACGGATTGCGGCTCATAAAAGCGCCGTAACGGTCAACACCGCCGCTTTGCCCAACCAATGCATAGGAAAAGCTGCCGTCCGTTTTTTCAACCGTGATATAGGCGCCCTCCATCGTCATCGGCTGCGGCTCAAAAGACGAGGTGAGCATAAGACGGTCGCTGATATCATAAAAGGCGTTTTTATCCACATATGCCGCTTTGGAACCGTCTGCGGACAACGTCATCTTGACCCGTTTTGCCTCGGTACGGCCAACGCCCAAAAACTGCGTCAGCGTGATTGTTCCGCCGACTGTTTCGGTTTCTGCCGCAAATGTAACCGTAGTACATAGCATCATGATACAAAGCAGGCTGAATATTATTTTTTTCATCTTGTAAAACCTCCCTTACGGTATATTCACATAGTCTTGTTGACGGTAAATCACATTATCGTATTCATCGGTTATAACGAAAAGAACAACATAAGTTTTCCCGCTTTCATATTTTTCAGATGAGTGTATATTGGGTACTTTTATTTCTGTTCCGTTTACTTCCGATAAATTGTACGGTTTAATTGTGCCGCTGTGGTATATTTGCTGTGGCTCACATGTATAAATTTGAAGCTTTGAAGCTTTTTCAATGTTTACATTGGGTTTGACGGTTATAAAGTCATTATCGGCCTGCGCAATGTTTAAGTCAATGTTTTCAACATTACGGTTATCATACTTGTTTTCAAAGTATGTAAAATAATTTACATAAATGCCGTTGTTGTAAACTTTTTCGGCATTTTCATAATCACCGATAAATTGAACATTATATCCTTTTGAAAATCTTTCAAATCCCACATCTTTTTGAAAGGCTTTATAGTCTAAACCCATATACATTGCAAGATTATCGGTTTCTGTAGTAAAGCGGACGTAAATATTATCAGTATCAATATTGCCGTTATCTGTTATGTTATACGTAAGAAGCATAACAGCCCAGTCATATTCTGTATCGGATTTTACAACTTCTGTATTATAATAGCCTGATGTCCCTGTTCGAGTAAGTGTTTCTTTTCCTTTATCACCGTTTACCGTTGCTGTATTGCTGTGTGTTACAAGTCCCGATGTGTCACGCATATCTGTTTTGTTAATCATAAGCGTCAGTTTTCCGTCGGAAGAGATATCCTTTATCCATTGCGGAGCATTTTCAATATCTGCATCAACGGACAATCTCATACTGCCTAAAATATAAATCTCGTTTTTATCCCAATGCTCCAAGCCGTCCGAGCCGACCGCCGCCATAACGACGATACCGCCGAGCATGGTAACTGCTATTGCGGCCGACATCACCGCCGCCATCATTTTAGAAAGTCTGCCGCTTTTTGAACGGATTTTTGTAAACCTGTTCTGCAAGGTCTTTTTGTTAGCACTCATTTTTGTTGTATATAAATTTTCTAGCATTTTTTCTGCCTCCTTCTCCTGTTATTCCTGTGCTTTCCAGTCTACATATTCCATTTTCAAAGGCTCTTTATATTGCTGCGTGCTTAAATCATATCGTCTAATCTCTTGAAGCTCATCGGAATTTAATATTGTCTGCTTTAACACAAAAGTATTTTCGTTTTCAAACGATAATCCCAAGCGAACGGCAATATCAGACGGGAATGTTTCTAACTGTGCAATTTTTCCTGTTGCTTTATCAATCGAGATACAAGTTTCCGCATTTGCTTGCGTATAATTTTCTATCATACATACCAAGTAATTTCTACTTTCTATTCTCTGCATAATTCTGAATGCGTCGTTTTCCAATATCGTGTTTATCGTATCTGTGTGCGCTCTGTTTCCGGCTCCGGCATTGGTATCAATCGTCAGAGTTAATGTTTCTTCATCAAAGGTTAAACGCCCTAAATAATATGTGTCGTGTGCAACGTCGTCCCACAAAATTGAATAGTCAGCATTTTCGTTTTCAGGTATCAAATAATATGCAACCGCACGAATTGAAATATATGATGTGTCTTCAAGCAGCAAAACAGGCGGAGCCCAAGCGTTAGTGTATTTTTCACTGCCTACCTGACAATACCATTTCTCACCGTTTTTAGATACAATCTCAATAATAGGCATATTTATATTTGCCCCTGTGGTTGCTCCGTAAATTTGCTGTGTTACAGAATCAGTAACCAAATTTTCTTGTCCCTCCCAAGCATAGAATGGGAAACTCTGTTCACCTTTCATATAATCGGGTACATTACTTTTAGGAACATTGTAATTCACATTACAATCAAGCATTTCAAATACTTTTCGGAGTGGGACATAATAACTGTCAGTATTCAAATACCGTGAGTTTTCAATGTGTTTCATATCTATCGTTTGTTTCTCACCATTCACAGTAATTATTCCGTTGTTTAGTTCCCAACCGTCCATTGCCGCCATAACGACGATACCGCCGAGCATGGTAACTGCTATTACGGCCGACATCACCGCCGCCATCATTTTAGAAAGTCTGCCGCTTTTTGAACGGATTTTTGCAAACCTGTTTTGCAGGGTCTTTTTATTTGCACTCATTTTTGTGGTATATAAATTTTCTAGCATTTTTAGCTCCTTTCTGCGGCCAAATGCAGAATCGTCTGCATATACAGCTTTTGTTCCTCTTCGGTCATATTTTTTGTCACCGCCATATCGCACGACACCTCGCACGCCTCGCTCAGGGCCGCACAGGCAAGATAACAAAGCGGATTAAACCAGTGTACGGCGTTCACCAAAACCGCAAACCACTTTACAAGCAAATCCTTGCGCTTATAATGCGTCAGTTCATGCAAAAGCACCATACGCATATTCTCACCGGGGATTTCGCGGCAGGGAAGATACACCGTCGGAAACAACACCCCCACCAGCATCGGCGAGCCGGTCTCCGGCGACGCCTTCAGCCTGATATGCCTTTTGATTTTCAGCTCCCCTTTCACTTCTTCAAACAGCGCATTGCCGGAAATCTTAACGGCGTGCTTTCTCTTACGGCAAAGATACAGGCAATAGCTTATCATGACAACGGCCAAAAAGATGAGAACGCCGCCGAGCCACAGATACGCGATCAGGTCAAAAAGCCGTATCTGCACCTTGGGGGACAGTGAAACCTCTCTGTACTCCATCGGCGTGTCATAGGTAATAACCGTATCGGGATTTGTTTCCGCCTGCGGCTGCGTTATCGTCTGCGCCGTCTGATTTTGCGGCAGGGTGGCGAGTTTTTGTGCCTCGTATTTGGGAATCAGCTTGTAGGTCGGCAAGATCATGGAGATCAGCACCAGCACCCACACACAGTATTGCCACCTTGCCGGCAGCCGCTTTACCGTAATGGGCTTTAACAGCAAAAGCAAAGCGGTGATTCCAAAGCCCAAAAGGCTCAAAATAAACACCGTTTTGAAGATGTCATACAAGTTTATCCCTCCAAATCAAACATTTCCTTCAGTTCCGACAGCTCCTCTTTGGAAAGTTTTTTGTTCTCATAAAGCGCCGCAACCAGATTCTTTACCGAGCCCTTGTAAATCTTTGATAAAAAGCTCTCCGTCTCACGCAGGTCATAGTCCTTTTGCTGCATCACCGGATAATACAGATTGGTGTTTCCCCTTTTTTCACAGGAGACCACATTCTTTTTCAGCAGTCGCTGCAAAAAGGTAGAAACGGTGGACGGCGTCCAGTCGTTTTGATCGAGCGCTTTCACCACGTCCGACACCGTCATCTTCTCCTCCGCATTCCACAGAATTTTCATGATACTGTATTCCGAATCCGTAATCGTATGTTTTGTATTTGACATATCACTGCCCCTTTCGATCTAAAACTTTTATCCCACGCAATTACATGTGTAGCTGCTAAAGACAATATAACATGTTCAGCTACATTTGTCAATAGTGTTTTTAAAAAAATTCCGCAGGGGTTTTCCCTGCGGAATTGATCTTCTTAAGATTACCGAAGTTTTTATTTTTCGGCGGGTTCGGATTACGCCCTTTCGCCGGTGCTTAGTGCCAAAACCGGAGACGTTATCCCTCTTTATTTTTCAATATCGCTGCCCCATACTTCAATCTGCGTCAGTGCGGCAAAATTCTGGCTTTTGTCGTGCTGCAGCGGATCGAGTCTGGAAAGCTTTAGCCAAGAGGTGGTATGCTGACCCAAGGAAAACTCCTGTCCGTCCGCCAGTTTTTTCGGATGGATTTCCGTGGTGAATCCGTCCGACAGTTCAATAAATGCGGTGTGCCAATAGGTATCATGCTCTCTGCCCTGATCGTCTACGTGATAGTCGCTGCGCAAATAGAGCACCAACTTGTCGATGCTGACCGGGCGGCCAAAATAAACCGCATAGGTCAAATCCTCATGCACGGCGCCGCCCCAGGAATGGTACGGATAGTTGCCGTGGCCGTCGGTCACGGTCATGCCGTCAATCGCATTGCGCGCATAAAAGCAGCCCTCGTTCCGCGTGACGCGGTTGGCATAAACATGCGGATACGCAAGCACCTCGCCGTTTTGGATCGCGGCAGAATCGGTCGGATTGCTCCACTCCGGCGCGTCCGGGTCCACCACCTCGCTCGGAAAACGAAAATCAAGCGGATTGAGACAAAGATTGCGATAGCCCTTGATTTCGTCCTCCTCTGCCGCGCGCACGGTTATGTACTGTGCCCCCGTAAAGGTATCGGGCGCAAAACCGCTGAGCGCCTGTCCCTCAGGGATTGCAAAGGTAAATTTGCCGTTTGGAATATAGAGAAGCGCGTCCTTGACGGAATCGTGAAGGTGAATCACAACATAGGCGGTTCCCTCCGCGTTAAATTCCAGATAGTCGCCGCTCTGATAGGCGTCTACCGAGAGCGCAGCCTCACGGCTGCCGACTGCCTCGCATACGGGCGTGCCGTCCGCGCGGCACAATTGAATGGTAAACTGCATTGATGTGACCTCCTAACGAATATCCTGCATTGCTACGTGATCCATATCGTCAAAGGTCTGGTTCTCGCCCACCATACCCCAGATAAAGGTGTAGTTTTTGGTGCCGACACCGCTGTGGATCGACCAGCTCGGCGAAATCACCGCCTCTTCATTGCGCATGACAATGTGACGGGTCTCCTGCGGCTCGCCCATCATATGAAAGACAACGTCCTCCTCGCCCAGTTCAAAATAGAAGTAAACCTCCATACGGCGTTCGTGAGTGTGGCAGGGCATGGTATTCCAGTTGCTGCCGACCTCAAGCGCCGTCATACCCATCGAAAGCTGACAGCTTTCGCAAACCGCCGGGTGAATGTACTGGTTAATGGTACGCTTGTTACATTCTTCGACCGAGCCTAAATGCCGCTTGTTTGCCATCTCCAGCGTGATCTTCACCGTGGGGCATTTCCGATGCGCAGGTGCGGAATTCATATAGAATTTGGCCGGGTTTTCGGGATCCTTGCTGCGAAAAGCCACCTCTTTGATGCCGAGGCCGGCATACAGGCCGTCCTTGTGGCCAAGGTCAAATTCTTCGCCGTCCAAGATAACCGTGCCGGCGCCGCCGACGTTAATTACGCCAAGTTCGCGGCGTTCCAAAAAATAGTCCACGCCGAGTTCGTGGCCGGCTTCCAGCTTTAAGGTCTCGTGCGCGGGGCAGATGCCGCCGACAATAATCCGATCCACATGGCTGTAAACCAGGCGTACCTTATCCGGCGCAAACAAATCCTGAATCAAAAAATCGTTTCTCATGCGGTCGGTGGTATAATGTTTGGCGTCCTCCGGATGCCAGGGGTTTCTGATTTCGATATCCATCTAAAATCAACCTTTCTTTTGTAAATTTTAGTCTAATATTTCAGCCGAGAATGCGGCCGTAAAGGTCTTTCCCGGTGCTAAATGCTGCATTCCGTACTTATCGTTGATGTCCGTGCCCTCACCGCGGCGGAATCCCATACTGTACCACGGCTCTAAGCAGAGATACGGCGCCTCCTGCGGTTCGCCGCGCGTCCAGGCCGCAAGAATCGGAAAATCGCCGTAGGCAAAGCGGATTCCCTTTTTCGTATCTTTATGGACAAGATCCACGCTGCGCGATGCAATATCTTCAAAGATCAGTGCGTCCCCGTTAAACAGGCTGCGCGTCAGCGGCAGCGTTCTGCCGCCGTCTAAAACGGTCTTTTTCTCGTCGCCATATATCTCGATTGTCTCCATGTTGCAGATATCGGTGTCCAGCCGCTCCTCTTTTTCAAAAACAAGCTGATAATCGGTAAAAGCCGCACCGTCCTCCATCGGCACGTTAAATGCCGGGTGACCGCCAAGGCCAAAGATCATCGTCTTATCATCGCGGTTTTCAACCGCGAAAGATACGGTCAGCTTTTCGCCCTCGATCGAAAAGGCCACCGAGAAAGAAAAGCTCCACGGATAAAATTCCTTGGTTTTTTCGCTATCGGTCAGGGAAAAGGTCACCGCACTCTCACTCTGCGCGGTGACAGCCAGTTCCATATCCCTTACAAAGCCGTGCATGGGCATCGGATAATCCTTGCCGTCAATCCGCAAAACGCCGTCACGCAGCCGGCCGACTACCGGAAACAAAATCGGTGCGCAGCTTGCCCAAAACTTGGGGTCGCGCTGCCAGATATATTCTTTCTCGCCTTTTTTAAAGGAAAGCAGCTGGGCGCCGTGACTGTCAACCGCCGCCGAAACATTTCCCTTTGCAATCGTAACAATCATTGTCTTATCCTCCTTAAAACAGACCGGGAATATTCAATCCGCCGGTTAACTGTCCCATCTGTGACGCACTGTCAGCCTCCATGTTGCGCAGCGCCTCATTCACCGCCGCAATCACCAAATCCTGCAGCATCTCAATATCGTCCGGATCGACAACCTCCGGCTTTAAGATGACCTCGGTCAGCTCACGCTTGCCGGAAAACGTCACCTTGACCGCACCGCCGCCGGCGGTTGCCTCGTAGGTTTTGTTTTCCATCTCCTCCTGCATCTTTGCCATCTGTTCCTGCATCTTTTGTGCCTGCTTCATCAGCTGGTTCATATTGCCGCCGCCCATACCGCGGGGAAAACCACCCTTTGCCATGCTCCATGACCCCTTTCGTTTTATTCTTCCTCGTTTTGTATCACTGTCATCCGGTCGCCAAACAGTTCTTTCTTCTTTGCGATATCAAGAATGCCTGTCTCCGGCTCTTTCTTTTCTTCTTTTGGGAGCGGCCGCTCACCCTGCATATACGCCCTGACCGTCACCGCACTGCCGCAGACGCTGCTGAATAATTCGGAGAGATAGGAAAGCCCCTTCGGCGTTGCAATGCGGCCGAAAGCCACCTGACTGTTCAGTTCCAGTTCAATCACGCTGCCGTTTTGATAAGCCTTGGCATTATACAAAAAGGCAAAAAGCATCTTGCTCTCCTCTTTGATTTCCTGCAGCGCGTCCGCCCAAAATCCCCAGGCGGAGGCCATCTCTGCCGCGCCTGCTGCATCCTGATCCACATTTCTTTCCGCAGCGGCCGCTTGGTTCTCCACTGCTGCCGCATCTGCGCGCACCGGCGCTGCCGGCAGTTTTTCTTCCTCCTGCCAGGGCGGTGCATCCGCCGCGGCAGGCGCTGCCGTCTCTTTTTTCGTCTCTTTCTGCTTTTCGGCGTTTTCGTTCGGCTGTGCCGCCGTTTGTACGGCCGCCGCCGGCACACCGCCGGAAATCATGCGTTCCAGCTTTTCAATCCGCGCAAGCAGCGCTTCGTTTTCACTGCTGTATTTGGGGTTTGCCAGCTGAATCAGCGCCATCTCGGCGGCAAGCCGCGGCGCCGTCATCCATTTGGCTCTTGCCGTTGCCTCGCCCAGCACCTTAATCATAAAGATCAGCCGCTCAGCCGAGAATCCCTCCGCCTGATTTTGATATTTCTGCACCGTCTCCTTGCTGCGCTCCAGCAGCTGCTCCGGCTGCGCCGTGGACTTACAGATCAGCAGGTTTCTGAGATGTGTACTCAGTTCCTCCAAAAAGTTCTGGACCTCTTTTCCCTTTTGAAACAGAGCGTCCGCACCGAGCAGCGCCGTCTGCGCATCGCCGTCCGCGATGGCGTCCACAATCGAAAACAGGGTTTTCGGATCCGCAATCCCGACAATTTCACTTACTTTGGCGGCGGTAAGATCTTCCTGTTCAAAGGCTGCGCACTGATCTAAAATGCTGAGCGCGTCACGCATTGACCCGTCACCGAGTTCCGCCACCAGTTCCAGTGCGTCCTCGGAGGCAGGGATCTTCTCCGCCTCTGCGATTTGACGCAGACGGGACGCGATATCCAAAACGCTGATCCGCCGAAAATCAAACCGCTGACACCGGGAAAGCACGGTCGCCGGAAGCTTGTTCGGCTCCGTCGTTGCAAGGATAAACAGCGCATGTGCCGGCGGCTCCTCCAGCGTTTTTAACAGGGCGTTAAACGCCTCCTGGGTGAGCATATGCACCTCGTCAATGATATAGACTTTATAGGTACAGCCGGCCGGCGTATAGATGACCTCGTCCCGGATTTCACGGATATTCTCCACGCCGCGGTTGCTGGCCGCGTCCATCTCATAGACGTCCATAATGCTGCCGTCCAAAATGCCGCGGCAGGTCGGACATTCGTTGCACGGCTCACCGTCGATGGGATGTTCACAGTTGACCGCACGGGAAAAGATTTTTGCCGTTGAGGTCTTACCCGTGCCGCGCGTGCCGCAAAACAGGTAGGCATGCGTGATTCTCCCTGCGGCAATTCCATGCTTTAATGTATCGGAAACATGGTTTTGTCCCACAATATCCGAAAAGGTCATGGGCCGCCATTTACGATATAATGCCCGATAAGAACTGGACATACGACTCACCTCCGGTCGGTCAGAATTTTGCCTTTTCAGGCAGGGGCTATGCTGCCCCGTTTCAGTCAATCTATTGGTACACTCGATGCCATCGCCGCGGCATAGGCAATCGTTTTTTTACATAAAAAAGTCATGCGCTTGCCTTTGAAACAACAGCACCCGCGTTACCTGGACAGTAAGCTCAGGTCTGGCGCCCTCACGGCACATCGGAATGACTGCTTATCGCTGCTGCGTTCCCGCCCTGACGAGGTTCACAGGTTCCGATTGCGTAAGACCAGACCGTCAACACCACTTGAACAGGGCAGACCGGACACGGCTATCCCTCATGACAAGTTTTCATCCCCTCTATAGCGGATTGAGGGTTACAGGACACCGCTACCGCCCCGATTTAGCATGACCGGGTTATTATATCACAAAGGCAAAGAAATAGCAAGGACATTTTGCGCAATTTTTTATTTTTTAAAGCATCTGCGCCTTGCAAGTCCCGAAAGGACGGCTGCGCAGAAATTTAACAAGCATTGGACACATGTGTTCGCGTCTCTTATGCCTACCTCTGCCGCGTTCGGATTTCCTCCCGCAATGCGGCAAGAAAATCGTCAAGCGCCATCGCGCCGCGGTCGCCGTCCTTGCGGGAGCGGACGGAAACGGCGCCGTCTGCCTGTTCCTTTTCTCCGACAATCACCATGTAGGGGATCTTTTCCAGCTGCGCTTCACGGATTTTATAACCGATTTTTTCGTTGCGGTCGTCCAGCTCCACCCGGATTCCCTGATCCATCATGGTCTCTTTGATGCCCTTTGCATAGGTAAGATAATGCTCGGAAATCGGCAGAATCTTTACCTGCACCGGCGCAATCCAGGTTGGCAGCGCACCGGCGTATTTCTCCAGCAGCAGCGCCAGCGTCCGCTCATAGCAGCCGATCGAGGTACGGTGAATCACGTACGGATACTGCTTTTGCCCGTCCGCATCCACATACTCCATACCGAAACGCTCCGCCAGCTGAAAATCAATCTGCACGGTAATCAGCGTATCCTCCTTGCCGAACACATTTTTAATCTGGATATCGAGCTTGGGGCCGTAAAACGCCGCCTCGCCGTCTGCCTCGGTATAATCAAGTCCCATATGATCCAAGATGCCGCGCATCCGATCCTGTACCCGTTCCCACTCGTCGGCAGAGCCGATATATTTTTCTTTATTATTTTCGTCCCATTTGGAAAAGCGGTAGGAAACATCCTCGTCAAGTCCCAGGGTCTTTAACATATAAATTGCCAAATCAACGCAGCCCTTAAACTCTTCCTCCAGCTGATCCGGACGGCATGCCAGATGCCCCTCGGAAATCGTAAACTGCCGCACCCGAATCAAACCGTGCATCTCGCCGGAATCCTCGTTGCGAAACAGGGTTGACGTCTCGTTATAGCGCAGCGGCAAATCCCGGTAGCTGTGCATGTCCGCAAGATATGCCTGAAACTGGAACGGACAGGTCATCGGCCGCAGCGCAAAAACCTCTTTTTCCGCGTCCGGATCGCCCAGGATGAACATTCCGTCGCGGTAATGATCCCAATGCCCGGAAATCTTGTATAAATCCCGTTTTGCCATCAGCGGCGTCTTGGTCAGCAGATAACCGCGCCGCTGCTCCTCATCCTCCACAAACCGCTGCAAAAGCTGGATGGTTCTGGCGCCCTTGGGCAGCATAATCGGCAGACCCTGGCCGATGTAATCCACCGTTTTAAAGTAGCCGAGTTCACGTCCCAGCTTATTATGATCTCTCTTTTTTGCCTCCTCCAGCATGGCAAGGTAGGCGTCAAGCTCCGACTTTTTGGGAAAGGCGGTGCCGTAGATTCTGGTCAGCATCTTGTTCTTCTCATCGCCGCGCCAATACGCGCCGGCGGTGTATTGCAGCTTGACCGCCTTGAGTCTGCCGGTCGACATCAGATGCGGTCCTGCGCACAAATCCACAAAATCCCCCTGCCGGTAGAATGAAATTTCCTCTCCGTCCGGAAGATCCGCAATCAGCTCTCTCTTATACGGCTCATTTTGTTCCTCCGCCCACGAGAGCGCCTCGCTGCGCGGCATGGTAAACCGCGTGATCTCTATATTTTCCTTGATGATGCTGCGCATCTCCGCCTCGATTTTTTCAAGATCCGCCGCATTGATCGGCGATACAAAGTCAAAATCGTAGTAAAACCCGTTCTCGATCGCGGGTCCGATGGCAAGACAAGTATCGGGATAGAGCCGCTTGACCGCCTGTGCCAGGACATGCGCCGCCGTGTGCCGATACGCCGCGCGTCCCTCTTCATCATCCCAGGTTAAAAAGCATACGCTGCAATCGTGCGCCGGCGCGGTTCGAAGATCCCGAACGACCCCGTCCACCTTTGCCGCCATGCATGCCCTGGCTAAACCATCGCTGATGTCCTTCGCCATTTCGTATAGGGTTGTCCCCTTGGGATATTGTTTCTTTTCGCCGTCTCTCAGCGTTATCTCAATCATATTTTCACCCTTTTCATGTTGTTTCTTTCACCGTACAAAACACAGGCGGCATGAATGCAGCCTTTTTGCGCACCGTCTGTATTTTTGGCGTTTTGCCGCACAAAATACCGATTGGATCCCCTTAAAGCCCGATCCAAACAGCCGCCAGAACCGCAATTGCAATGCCGAGCAGCGCACCGGCCCAAACCTCCAGCGGTGTGTGCCCCAGCAGTTCTTTCAGGCGGATCTGCTTTTCCAGCGGATCGCTTTCCTCCCATGCGTCAATAATCATATTGATCATCTTGGCCTGCTGTCCTGCCGCACGGCGCACTCCGGAGGCATCGTACATTACCACCAGCGCAAAGGCGCAGCACACCACAAACACCGGGCTGTCAAAGCCCATTTTAATGCCGATACAGGTCGCAAGGCTGGTTACGATGGTCGAATGGGACGACGGCATACCGCCCGGCCCCATAAAGCGCGTCATGTCCAGCTTTTTATCCTTTACCCAAACCAAAAATCCCTTTAATAAACAGGAAAAGATCCAGGCAAAAAGAACCACAAAAAATATTTTGTTATCCAAAAATTGTCTTACGTATTCCATACTGACTCCTTAATAATCCCGATTTAATAAATAATCCGCAAACGCGCATAAAAACGCGGTATTTTCAAATCCGTCCAGCGCCACCTTTGCCTCGTCGGTCAGGGTGTTTAAGGTTTCTTTTGCCCCCGCAAGCCCCAAAAGCGTCACAAAGGTATTTTTGTGCTGCACCGCGTCGCTGCCGATCGGCTTTCCCAAAACCTTTTCGTCACCGACAACATCTAAGATGTCGTCTTTAACCTGAAAAGCCAGACCCAGCTTTTCCGCATAGGTGATGATTTTCTTCTTTGCATCGCTGCGCCCGTCCGTCAGCTTGCCGCAGATGCAGCCAAGCTCCGCCGCCGCGCAAATCAAATCCCCGGTCTTGTGCCGATGCAGATTCTGAAGCTCTGCCAGTGTCACATCGGTGCGGTTTTCGGACTCCAAATCAATCACCTGTCCGCCGATCATACCGTAGGCGCCGGCCGCGGACGAAACCGTCCGAACCAACGCCAGCACCTCCGCCGCAGTCAGGCTCTCCCACGCCGCGTTTGCAAGAATCTCAAACGCACTGTTTAAAAGCCCGTCTCCGGCCAAAAGTGCAATGTCCTCACCGTATGCCTTGTGACAGGTCGGCCGTCCGCGGCGCAGATCGTCATCATCCATACAGGGAAGATCGTCATGAATCAGCGAATAGTTATGTACCGCCTCAATGGCACAGGCCGCCTTGGCCGCGTCTTTTAAATTGCCGCCAAGCATGTCGCAGACCGCCATGGTCAGCACCGGGCGAACGCGCTTGCCGCCGCCGCAAATACCGTACTGCATTGCCGAAAACACATGCTTCTGCGGCAGATCCGGCACCGGAAAGGCAGCCGCAATCTCCCGCTCAATCGGTTCTAAATAATTTTGATACTGCTGTGAAAAATCCATATTATTCTCCAAGTCCCGCGAACGGCTGCTCTTCCATTGTGCCGTTTTCGCGGTTTTGCATTAAAACGGTTATTTTTTGCTGCGCATGCTCCAGCGCCGCGGTGCACGCCTGGGTCAGATGAATGCCGCGCTCAAAGAGCGTGAGCATCTCATCGAGCGAGGTTTCGTTTCCCTCCAGCGCACGGACAACGCCCTCCAATTCCTTTAAATTGGCCTCAAAGCTTTGCTTTTGATCCATATTTTTCACTCCTTTATCTGTCGGTAAATTCGCCTAAGGCGCTTGCTTCACGCCTTTTTAGTCAAAATTCCGCCCGTTTCGCACTCTAAAACCTGCGTTTTTACTGCGCCGTCCTCCAAAAGCACGGTCATTTCGTCCCCGATATTTACCTGCTTTGCCGAACGCACCACACGGCCGTCCGCGCCCTTTGCCACCGCATAGCCGCGCGACAGCGTTCCCAAGGGGCTCAGCCCGTCCAGTTTAGAGGCCAAAATGCCAAGCTCTTTCTTTTTCTGTTCCATCACCCGTTCGGCACGGGTGATAAAATCCTGACGCAGACGGTCGATATAAATCTGCTGCTCCTCCAGCTTTACGGTCGGGTTTAAAAGCACCGGCCGCTCCCGGAACCGTTTCAGCTCCAGCTCCTTGCGTTCCAGCATACGCTGCACCTGTCCGTACAGTCTTACGTATACATTATGAAACTTCTCGCTAAGCTCGCTCTGCGCCGGCACGGCCAATTCTGCGGCAGCCGACGGTGTGGGCGCGCGCAGATCCGCCGCAAAGTCCGCAATGGTAAAGTCGATTTCGTGCCCCACCGCCGAGATAATCGGGATCTCACTGTCATAGATGGCACGCGCCACGATCTCCTCATTAAACGCCCAAAGATCCTCAATCGAACCGCCGCCGCGGCCGACAATCAAAACGTCCGCGCCGTGCGTGTCGTTCATATAACGAATGGCCGAAACAATGCTCTGCGCGGCGTTCTCGCCCTGCACCAGCACCGGGTACAATACCACATCCGAATAGGAAAAACGGCGGGTCAGCACATTGATGATATCCCGGATTGCCGCGCCGGTCGGCGCCGTCACCACGCCGACGCGCTTTGGATACTTCGGCAGCGGCTTTTTATGCGCCGGGTCAAACAGCCCCTCGGCACTCAGCTTATTTTTTAGCTGTTCAAAGGCAACGTACAAATCGCCGATGCCGTCCTGCTGCATATGATCGATGTAGAGCTGATACTGCCCGTCCCGTTCATACACGGTGACTCTGCCGTGCGCAACCACCTTCATGCCGTTTTGCGGCTTAAAATTCAGCTTTGCCGCGCTGCTGCGAAACATCACCGCACGCATCACGCCGGTTTCGTCTTTTAACGACATGTACATGTGGCCGGAGGAATGCGCCTTAAAGTTCGACAATTCTCCTTTTACCAGCACATCGGTCAGCACATCGTCCCGATTCATGATTTCTTTGATATATAAATTCACCTGGGTGACCGACAAGGCCTGTCTCTCCCGCATGGAATCCTCCCTTCTGCCATCGTCCGTGAAAAACGCCGAAACAGAGCGGCTGCGTGCCGCTCTGTTCATTGTCATCTCCGTCAGGCTCAAACACATGGGGTTTGAGTCTCTGCCTATGATTTCAGCGCGTTCTGGTATGCGCCCAAAAGTCCGTTGACAAAGCCGACCGACTCCTCACCGTCATACTTCTTGGTAAGGGCAACGGCCTCATTGACCGATACGCCGAGCGGAATACTCTCGTCATACGTCATCTCAAAGACGGCAAGGCGCATCGCTGCCATGCAGGCAACGGAAATCCGCTCCGTCGTCCAACCCTTTGCATGGGCGGCAATCACGGCGTCAATCTCCGCAACGTGGGCAATGGTTCCCTCCACGGTGCTGCGGATATATTCTTCCTGCTCTCCGGCCTCGTTCTCTGCCAGAAAATCTTCTAATAATTCACGTATGCAATCCGGCTGAAAACGGTACTCAAACAACAGGATAAATACATACTCTCTCGCTTTTCTTCTGTTCATCATGGGGGGCTATTCCTCCGTCGCCGTAGTTTCCTGCGCTTGCGCTTCCGTATCCGCGGTTTCCGCAGTCTCGGTCTCTTCTGTCTCCGTCTCCGTTTCGGCTTCCTCCGCAGGCATTTCTTCCTCTTTGACCGGCGCGTCCGCTTTCGGTACATTCACGCCGTCCACCGAGACGTTGACCGCAACCACCTGCATTCCGGTCATTGCCTCAACCTCATTTTTCACCTTTTCCTGCAATTCCCACGCAACCTCCGGGATTTTGGCACCGTATTCCACAATCACGGAAAGATCTAAGGTCACCTTTTTTTCCGCAACCGTCAGTTTAACGCCCTTTGAAAGATTCTTTTTTCCCAAAAGCTCCGCAAAGCCGCCGGCCAGGCCGCCGCTCATTCCGGCAACGCCCTTGACCTCACCGGCCGCCAGAGAGGCGATCACCGTTACCACTTCATCTGCAATATTGACATTTCCGTTTGTTTCGATCTCCGGATTAACTGTATTTTCCATCTCAGGTCCTCCTATTCCTATGCGGGAGCGCGGACAGAACCGTGCACGCAAAAAATTCTCCCATTTTCTGTATTATAACACACCGGAAAACAGATTACAATGGTAAATTTGCAAACTTTTTTGCGTTTTCTTCAGCATGTTGCACGAGGCGAAAGGAAGAAATCCGGCTCCAATTTTAAGATACGGATCTTTGCATTCCTCTACTCGGCACTGATTTTGATATTCCGAACCGCAACGCTGGTTTCGTCCACCACAATATCCTTGATCTGCGCCACCTTAGAGCCGTCGATTTCGCCGCCCTTTACCCGCACGGTCACGCCGCTGCCGTCGATATGCGCAAAACAATCCTCAAAGCCTTTGGCTTTCACCAGCGTTTCGATGGACTTTTCTTTCTCTACCGCATCGGCTGCGGCCTTTACCTTTTTTTCAAGCTCCTGCTTGGTCTCTGCCGATGCCTCGCTGCTCTTTGCCGTCTTTTCCCACTGCTCGACCGCCTCGCTGCGCGCGCTGTCCCGCTCCTGCCGCAGCTGCGCAAGTCCTACATTGGTATTCGGCGCCTGTGTCTCGCTTGCGCCATCCCCTTTTGCCTCTTCCTTTTGATCGCCGCCATCGGCGTTTTCCTGATTCTCTCCGTTCACCGGCAGCGTCTCCCCGGTCACCGGGACGCTGCTCAGCTGCTGCGTCTCCATCGTCCACCGATAATACCCTGCCGTAATCACCAGCGCAACCAACCCAAACAATAAAATCTGTTTTCCCCGAAACGGCACCTTTTTATTCTGACTCATTGTCTTTCCTCCTTCTCATAACGCTAATCCGTAATTTTTACTCTGTGTGCGGACAGTCCGAACACTGCCCGTACCGCCTCATACATGGCAAGGCGCACTTTTTCGTCCGATGCGCCCTCCGCCACAACCAATACACCGCTCGGCACCGGCAGCTTTTCGCCCAGGATATACGGACTTTGCCCTGCGCTCTGCCCGGCCAGCACCACGTTTTGTTCCTGCTCTTCACTGCTTTGCTCCGTATCAGCTGCCGCCTCGCTGCTGCTTTTTCGGCTCTGATCGGTGGCTAAAATCTTCTCACCTCCGTTTTCAACACTGATAAACACCGAGACCTTACCTGCCCCGTTGATTTTTTCCAATATCTGAGACAGCCGCTCCTCCGTCTGACGGACATACGCCTCCATCTCCTGTGCGCCGCCGGTCTCCTCGGCTGCCGTCTGCGTGTTTTTTTGTTTTTTTCCGTCAAACAGGCCGCTCAGCGCCAAAATTGCAATTGCGCCGACCAAAGCCCAGATCACCCATGGATTGGGGCGTTTTCCTGCCGTTTCCGGCTGCTTTATCCACCGCTTTAATCCATCTTTTTTCATCCTTCGCGCTCCTTTATGTACCGCAGCGTTATCTGATCTTCGGCAACGCCGTATTCCTGCCGCATGAGCTGCCGGATTTTTTCTGTATCCTTCTCCGACGGCGCGGCACGAACCAGCACCAATACCCCATCCACCGCCCCAAACCGTCCGATTTCCTCGCAGACGCTGCACCGCACCTCAACATCGTCACGCTTTCGCAGATTCTTTATCGACGCCGTCATCTTTTGGTTCAGGCTTTTTTGATAGAGCAAAAGCACCTCGGCGCGCTGCTTTTCCTCCATCTCCTCCCGTGCAAGGTAGGCGCTCTCCCCGGCGCTGAAAATACCGCTGTCCGCGTCACGCAGATGCAAAATCTCCAAAAACGGCGTCATCAGCGTAAATACCAGCAAAAGGCCGACGGCCAGACGGATATACTTTTGAAAGCTGCCGGAGGGCAAAATCACCTCGCACAACGCGCCGAAGATCATCACGCCGGAGAGTACGGCTGCCCAGTCTCTGAGCGCCTCCAGCATCCCATCACCTCCCCAATACGATTGCCGTGTTGCCGGCATGGATTACGATGGTCAGGACAATCACAAACATCACCGTTGTTGCCGCCAGCATGGAAAACAACACCGAAACCGCATTGGCAAGCGAGGACAGACAGTTGACAATCCGCGCATCGCTCACCGGCTCCGCCGCCGCGGCCGTCAGCCGAAAGATCAGCAAAACTGCGGCCGTTTTGCAAAGCGGCGACAGCGCGATGACAACCAGGCAGAGAATACCCAAAACCCCGACCGAATTTTTAATCAGCACGCTGCAGTTCATCACGGTTTCGACCGACTCTGCCATGATGCCGCCCACCACCGGGATCAGGTTGGCGGTTGCAAATTTGGTCAGCTTGACCGTCAGCCCGTCTGCACCGGCCGAGGCAATGCTCTGGATCGCCGCCGTACTGACAAAGATCGTCAGCATAATGCTAAGACCCCACTTGATGCACTGATTGATGAGCTTAATCAGCCGGTCAATCTTAAACTGATCCGAAATGCCGTTAACCAGATTTAAGGCGGTTGCAATCATTACCAGCGGAATCAGTATGGTACGGATTACCGTCACCGCAGCCGCAATCATGCCAAGCAGCGCCGGTTCAAACACGGAGGCGGAAATCATCGCCCCGGAGGCGACCAGGGTGGTAATCACGATGGGTACCACCATCTCCATAAACAGCGCAATGCTCCCGATCGCGCTGCTGACGCAGTCCGCCGCATCGTAAAACGCCGCGGCCGCCACACCGGCAATCACAATATAGCAAACGTAATAGGCCGCCTGGGTCACCCCGGTTTTGCCGAATCCCTCATAAAGCCCGGTAAGGTAAGAGCAAAGCACCGCGGCGGCCAGTACGGTCACCATCAGCTTCAGACTGCGGCAGACCTCACCGAGCAGCCAGCGAAGCAGCCACGAGAGCAGGTCGGAGGGCGATGCCTCTAACTTTCCCTGCATAAGCTGCGACAAAAGATCACGGAACCGAAATCGCGGGATCAGATCGGTAAACGCGTCCGAAAGTCCGGCACGTTCCACGCCCTTTGCAAACGCCTCCCCGTAAAATTCCGTATAACTGTCTAAAATTTCATCAGTCATCGTTTGAAGCTCTTTTTCCTGCCCCTCTGCCGATCCATGGATCGGAAAAAACAGCAGCAAGCATAAAATGCAGATCCATCTGCGCATTCTTTTGCACCTCTAAAAGTAAATGATGGCATGAACCAACTCCAGCAGCCGATACACAATTGGTACGGAGAGTGATAGAATCAGCAGCTTTCCTCCCAGCTCAATTTTACTGCCGATGGCGCCCTCGCCGGCATCCTTGCACAGCTCTGCCGAAAACTGGCATAGATACGCAACCCCGATCATTTTGATAATCAGTTTCAGGTACCCGCTCTCGATGCCGACCCGATCGGCAATGTCCCAGAACATGGAGAGAATCCCCTTTAGATGCGGCACAAGGCAAAATAAAATTCCGGCCGCGCCCAAAATCGGCAGCGCAAACGCAATCTCCGGCCTGGTCTGTTTGACCGTCAGCGAAAGGACGGCCGCAATCATTCCGATTCCGATGATTTTGGTCAGTTCCATCGCTAAAGCCCAAAAACGCTCTTGATGGTGTCAAACAGGCTGCTGATTTCCCGGATCACAACCATCAAAACCACAACAAGCCCGGCGATGGTCGTCATCATCGCCTGGTCGTCCCGTCCGGCGCGCACCAAAAGCATATTGAGTACCGCAACCAAAATCCCAATGGCCGCCACCTTAAAGATTAAATCCACACCGTCCATGTTCTTCCTCCTCGGCTTTGCTCTAAAGCAGCAAAATCACAATCAGCATTCCGCTTAAAAACCCCAAGCCCCGATACAGTCTGCCGTCACGGTGATACTGCGCTTCCGCATCCTCACGGATCAGCTGCAGCTTTGCCCGCGTAAAGCGAATACTGCTTTGCATATTCTCCCGGTCGCCCCGTCCGGCATAGCGCATCAGTTCACGCAGTGCATCGATCTCCGCATCCTGAAGGCAAAAATTTCTGCCGCACCGCGCGATTGCAGCGCCAAACGCATCCTCCGGGCTGCGCCCCGGATCCTGCATCAAAAGCGTGCCGGTCGTGCAGAGCATGGCACACACCTCTCCCGGCTGCTTGGCTGCAAGGCAAAGCGCCCTTGCAAACGGCACGGACAAAAAACCGACATGAAAGATCAGTCTGCAAAGCACGCCCTCGGCCTCCCGGATTTGTGCCGCCCGCGTCATGATCCGCGCCGCATAGGAAAACCCAACATATCCGCACCCCAATACCACCACCGCGCACAGCGCCAGCCGTATCATCATAGCTCTACGGATTTGGTATAGGTCACCGAATCCATGGTCGAAAAATCCCGCCGCATAAAAATGGCCTTTTGAAAAACGCCGTCCTCAAACAGCGGCCGAAGCACCGGGCGGCGCATGACCTCGTCAAGATTGGATCCGTGGGTGGTCGCGATGATCGAGACCCCGGTTCCGTGCGCAAGGCGAATGGCCGCCACGTCCTCCTCGCAGGCGATCTCATCACTGATGATGACCTTGGGCGACATGGTGCGCAGCAGCATCAAAATTGCCTCTGCCTTGGGTGCGTTGTCGATGACGTCCGTCTGCGCACCGATATCATTTTGCGGCATTCCCTGGTACAGCGCGGCCAGCTCTCCGCGGTCATCGGCCACCCCGGTCTTAAAGCCCCGGTTGGAAACCTGGCGCATAACATCGCGGATCAGGGTTGTTTTTCCCATCTGCGGCGGCGAAATAATCAGCACGCTGTCAACCCTGCTGCCGTGTACAATCCCGTCTATGATGTCGTCCGCCGCACCGAGGATTTCATGTGCCACTCTGAAATTCAACGAGCTGACCTCCCGAAACGTTTTGATTTTTCCTTCTTCCGTGACCGTTTTTCCGCATATCCCCACACGATGACCCCCTTTAAGGGTAAGAAACCCCTGACGGATTTCATCCATGTGGGCATAGATCGAATTTTCACAAATGGCCGCGTAGGTGCTTTGCACCTCCTGCGGCGAAACATGGTAAGCATCTTCTTCATGATTGGTAATCCCTCCTGCCGGCGTTAAAAAACAGCTTTCTCCCAAGATCCCCAGCGTCAGCGGCGCGCCGGCGCGGATTCGGATCTCTTCAATTTCCAGCCAGTCATCCAGCGCCGCATGCGCTACCTTCTTTTGAATCGCCTTGGGAAGATAGGGCAAAACGCCGATGATTCTCGGCTCATTCATGGCTATCACCTCTTTGGTTTTCGCTTTTATAGGATTGTATGAGGCTTTGTCCTCTTTTAGAACCGATTGCGCAATGCAAAAAACGCCGCAGATGTGCGGATTCCGTTTTTTGTGCGCCAAAGGACCCTCTTTTTGCTATCCTAAAAGAAAAACGGAAAAATTTTTTAAGATGTGAAACTTTTTTACGGATTTTGAGATATCTAAGAGTGTAAAGACCAAAAGCTTTTATCTTTGCAAAAGAAAGCAGGTTTAACATGGTAAATGAAGCAAAGCTGCTCATGCAGCTGAAAAACAGAGAACGCGGCGCCATCGACAAGGCGATCGAAACTTATACGCCGTATCTTGGCACCGTCCTTTACCGCACGGCCGGGAACCGGCTCCCCAGGGAGGACATTGAGGAAATCGTATCCGATGTGTTCCTTGTACTTTGGAACAAAGCCGAATCCATCGATCTAAAAAAAGGCACGATACGATCCTATATCGCCGCCGCTGCCCGAAATTTTGCACTAAAGCGGCTAAACGAGCGCAGCAAAAGGACGGACGATGTTTGTCTTGACGGCCTCGAAATCCCGGACGAGGCCGCATATCCTCAAAAAAACGCGGCATACAGTGCGGTATGGGATGCCGTGATGCGCCTTGGAGAGCCGGACAGCGAAATCTTTGTCAGGTACTATCTGTACGATGAAAAGCTTAAAGATATCGCCGCTGCGACCGCTCTGAATCTGTCTACCGTCAAAACCAAGCTTTCAAGAGGCAAACGGAAACTAAAAAATATGTTATTGCATGCGGAGGAAATGGTATGAGAAAAAAGAACGACTTGTTTGAAGATTTGAATATGGAGAAAAAGGAATCGGATTTTTGCGATCCGCTCTGCATTGACATTCCGGCTATCAAACAAAAGATCGGCGCCAGACTGGATTCCGCATCGACAGAAAGGAAGTTTATTATGATGAAATCAAAAAAGAAATTATCCCTGATCGCGGCGGCGGCCGTTCTCGTCCTCGGCATCACGGCTTTTGCCGCGGGCGAAATCATCTCGACCCGATTCAGCGCGTCATCGTCCAAACCGGATTATTCATCCCTGCCGACGGCGCAGCAGGTCACCAAGGACATCGGCTATACGCCGATTCTGATTGACACCTTTCAAAACGGCTACGCCTTTCAAAGCGGCAGCATTGTAAACAACCGTCTCGCCGACGAAAACGGAAAGACCGTTGAAAAGTTTAAGTCCGTATCCTTTGACTATGAAAAAGACGGCGATACCGTCATCTTTGCCCAGGATCAATTTCGATCCGGCAAGACGCTTCAGGGCGACATCATAAAAACCGTAAACGGTGCCGACATTTACTATTACAGCTATACGGGCAAGAGCGTGCCGGAAGATTATACACTGACCGAGGCGGACAAAAAGGCCGAGGCAAACGGCGAGCTGGTGTTCAGCTACGGTTCTTCGGACGTGCAGATTCAAAACATACAGAGCGTTACCTGGGTCATAGACGACATGCAGTATCAGCTGCTGCAGATTGACGGAAAGCTCTCAAAGGACGCGCTTTCCGATATGGCGCAGGAAGTCATCTGCCGATAAGCTTGTGCGGCATTGCCGCCGCAATCAACAAACTTTGGGGCGGCTTTCGCCGCCCCTGAGCGTGTCGATAAACCCTATTTTCGCGAAAAATTTCATTTTGATTATA
>OLOI01000171.1_pt1 | contig 69052 bp, 65 predicted proteins | sample 1672131 | NCBI WGS metagenome assembly OLOI01 (sample SAMEA3136651, study PRJEB25190) | human gut metagenome
CCCGCATAGCAGGTGGTTTTTTGTTTCGTGCACTCGCTCTGCTCGCGCACTCAACTAGGTCTAAAGACATTAATAAAACCGGATAACATCACTGCTATCCGGGGCTTTACGTTTAAACTGATTGTGTCATTTTTAGTTTTCTTCTCCCATCCAGACTATACTGTCGGTACCAGATTTTCACTGGTTCAACCGTTAACATAAATGCTAACGGGTCACGGACTCCAAGCGTACTTGTTACCGTCGGTTGGGAATTTCACCCTGCCCCGAAGAAAATTTAGATTGTTAAGTTTACACATAGTTTAACTCTTCACATTATTTTTGTAAACAATAAATTAGTTATTTAGAAAAACTTTGAAGGGTATCCATGATTAATTGAATGAATTTTTCACGGTCAATATCAAGAAGAACTTCAGTATTTTGAGGCTTGTCGGTTAATTGATAGTAATCACAAACCGTCTCACCCCGAGTAAGGTCTCCCTGAGTTTCAACATCCACATTCATTTTATCAGTCCCAAACATGGTAGGATCAATCAGCCAAGCAATCGTACATGGGTCATGGAGTGGCGCACCTTTAAAACCCCATTTTGGATTTTCATGGTACTGTTCAAAGAAGTTCAAGAGACCATGGAAGGCTTTGGCAACAGGATTATCGATCTGCCCGATTTGCTCAATCTCATCCTTCATAATCTGAGCTTTATGGGTCACGTTCAACGGTGCCATTACCAGAGGCAGGCCGAAGTTCATTACAATTTTAGCTGCTTCTGGATCAACAAAAATATTAAATTCGACTGATGGCCGCCAGTTACCAAGTCCCATTGCCCCACCCATGAAGACAATCTGATCAATCTTTTCTTTCGCCAAATCGGGATAGACCCGTAAGAATAAGGCCGCATTTGTCATTGGACCGGTAACTACTAAGGTAACTTTCTCATCACTTTCACGAAGAGTTTTAGCGATCAATTCAATGGCCGGAATTGGTTGAACTTTGAAATCGGGATCAGGAAGGTCCACACCATCTAAACCCGTCTCCCCATGAACTTCCGGTGCAGTTTCAAGCGGCTCAACCAGCGGAGTTTGATTTCCCTGAGCAACTGGAATATCTTCACGATGGAGTAAGGTTAACATCCGCATCGCATTATTTAAAGTTTTGTCCGGTGTTTGATTACCAGCAGAAGTTGTTACAGCAAGGACATCAATCTTCGGTGAAGCAACAGCCATCGTTAACGCCAATGCATCATCATGTCCGGGATCACAGTCAAGAATTATCTTTTTGGTCATTTGTTATCGGCATCCTTTCTTTGTGAATTGTTAGTATAGCGGTTACATTAATTATAACAAATGAACATTATTCCGCTTAATGTCGATCAATAAAAATTTAAAAAGACATAATAAAAGGACCACCTAATCGTGATCCTTTTCAATATAAGTTATAATCTTACGCTTTCTTTACTAAATAGATTGGTAAAGCAATAGCACCAGCTAAAAGGGCCAAAATAGTAAACTTCTTCTTTGAATGCTTCTTAGGTTGTGTAGTTTTGTTTTCAGTTTTATTTTTCTTCATAAGAATCTACTCCTTTGTTCAAAAACCTATCACTACCTACACTCTTATTTTAGCCCCATTTTGCCTTTACGTAAAAATATATGGGCCAGGTAATTAAAGCAATTATAAATAACCAAACAATTATCTTTTGAAATAGGTTAAGTTTCCAAATATGTTTCATAAGTTCACCTTATTTCTTTTTAAGCCAGCTAAATATCCCATGGCGGTGTGCTTGCTTTTCTTGTGCCTCCGTTAACCGGGTAAGCAATTCAGTCACCTTTGCATCAGTATTTACTTTTTGAGCGTCCCGAGCTACCTCGCTGCTATTATACTTTTGCTGAAGGGTATCACTGTTAAGCCACCGATCAAAATTAGCAACATCGACAATAAAACCGGTACTAGTATATTGATAACTAATCCGATACTTTCGCGGCAAGTATTGGAAGTACCGTTCCATCATCATTGAACCATTATTTCGCGCCGTACTATCTGAAACCTTATTAAAAAGCTGCTTATTAATTTGCGCTTTTAACTGACCATCCTGCTGAATAAACGTTAGATCAGCACCCACTTCCGCCTGGTTAATCAGCATTGTCCAATCATTCCGCCCGACAAAGAGTGAATAGTCATAATTATCGTCAAAGTAGTCTTTAACAAGCTCAAACATCCCAAATTGGTCCATCGCTTGTTTCAAGACATATTTGATTGGATAAAGGTAATCCCTTTCAATCTTTTGTTCTGTCTCTGGTGACACATCATTGAAGAATTTTGCGAGTTCAACTTGGCAATAACGATAAAGTTGATCGTTAGCGCGCTCAAGTAAGTCATTTAATTTAGCCTCACGTTCATTTTCATCCCCGGCAAAAGTTGATTCAAAACTAAGGTACCATAAACGACGCATAATTTCCGGTTTAAGGGAAAATTGCGATTTACTATCACCCTCACGACGATTCATCGTAAAAATAAATGATGGGAGTGGCTGAGTTAAACTACGATTATTAGTAATCTCTTTAATGAAGCGATCAAAATATGGCCGTGTTGTTAAGTCAGGACTAATATCATCAATCATCATCGGATTAACGGGCCCAGCACTATACATATAATCGCTTAAAACCGTTGTAATAGTCATATTGATATTGGATTTCCCTAATGCATAATTTTTAGCATCAAAAACACCGCCATCAAGGAAGTTACCACTCCCTGTTAGCTTGGCTGCTAGCCGCTTTCCCAACGTCGACTTTCCGGTCCGTCCTTGACCAATCAAGGCTACTCCGAGGGGAACATCTTCGCGTGATTTACTGCTTGGCGATAATTCATACATATTACGGATTTTCCATAGCCAGGGCGCTTCAAATAGGAAACACATGAAATCACATGCTTGCCACCCCTCACCGACTTCTTTGTAATTATCGTACTCATGCGCAATATCGCTAAATAATTGAAGCTGTTCACGGAGACGGGCACCAGTTAAATTCGATGTTATTAATTCCGACTTTACATTATCGCCAACACGGGGCGCTTCAAATAATTGACCATTGTTATAAAACAAGACTGGCTTAGGATAGAGATCTTCTTCACGGGTAATCTTTCCTGAGTTATCATCGTTTCGAGACACATGTTTAACTACTTGAGTAAGGCTGTAGAGTTCTTTCCCGATATTTTCGAGGTTGCGTTTCTTATAGCCAGCATTACCAAAGAGCTTGACAGTTTGGGCGACACTCAATTTTTCTGGAGCTGATAGTTTCTTTAATTCCTCGTCAGAACTATACTGATCCTTGTATTCTTTTACTTCTTCTGCCGGGATAATCACCGCATCCTGGTCACCGTTATCCTTGTTTTTCACCATATTCACTGTATCGGTATAGACATTAATCTGAAGTTGCTCTTTATTTTTCGCCTTAATGAACCCGGCCATTTTCTTTGCGTCCAGATAGGTAGTCGCATGGCGAAGGTTATCGTTGAACATCTGGACATGGCATTGATAAAGCGGATCCGTTTGCATTCCATAGTCACTGTCGAGTTGTTCTAAATTATGATGAATTGCTGCTTCGGTTAAATTCATCGAACCGGCAAATGAGAGATACCGGTCGTCACTTGTCATTAAGTACATTTTGGTATGAATTAATTCTTGTTTTGTGAATAAAAGTCGCAAGCTGCCATCTAAAATTCGCTTCGTAAATTCACTATCAGGGTGTTCATAACCATAATTGACAAATTCAGTCCGGTCATTTAACTGCCTCATCCGTTTGCCAATTGATTCTTTTCCGTTATCGCTTAAACCGAGGATCAAAGTGACCTTATCATAGCGCGGTAATAGTTGCTCCTCAATAAACTTAATTGAAGAAACAAATGAAACGCCCCTAAATTCAGTCGGCTTTTCAAGATGTTCACCCGCGAATTGCCAAAAATCGGCATCAGAAATCAATTCTTGTTTAGTGTAATCCAGGATATCTAACATGTGACTCGCCTCCTTTTTAGTTAACTTTCAAATTATATCATGAAAAAAAGAACCACTCACAAGTGATTCTTCGGATAGAAATTAGTTCTTCTTTGCCAGCTTATATAGCAAGTACATTGGCCAAATTAAGGCTCCTGCGACAAGTGTTAATAAAGCAATCTTTTGGTTCTTTGATAAGTTATGACATGGACACTTCATATCTAATCGCCCCTTTGTTGATCAGTTAAGTTAATTATAACGCATTTGGGGGATAATGTAAGGAAGCGATTTCACGTTTAAAGAATTTATAAGTAGTAGGGCTTTAATTTAAGCTATAATTAAAACAGACTAATTTTGAAACTTAGGAGATAGTAAAATGACAAAAATTCCACTGCCAACTATTGGTGAAATCTTACAAGAAGAATTTATGATTCCACTCGGTATATCACCAGTAACTTTATCAAAGGAAACTACTATTTCTTTAGAACAAATTGACCATATTCTGCATAATAAGTTAGTAATTAATGCGGATATTTCGCAACAGTTAGGACAAGTATTCCATGTCTCTGACAATTATTTCTTGAAGTTGCAAAAAGATATTGATAGCCGAAAATAATTGAGTGGTAAAAAGACTAGTTGTTGTAACAGCAATTAGTCTTTTTACTTTAATAATTAGCTCTCTTGAGAAGCCATTTGTTCAGCTTGCTTTACTACGGTCTTAATGGCATCTGGAGCAATATCAGGTGGATAACCGTACTTACGTAATAGATGTTTAACTGCAACACGCATTTTAGCACGAACATTGCTGCGCCGCTCCCAATCAACCCCTGATTGTTGCTTTACAGTCTTTACTAATTCAGCAGCGATGAGATGTAACTTTTCTTCTCCTAATTCTTGAACAGCTTTCTCATGATCAGCTAAAGCATCATAAAAGGCAACTTCTTCTTTTGAAAGTCCCAGATTCTTACCTTCTTGTTGTTCTTTATTAATTTCCTTAGCCATATCAATTAACTTTCTAATTACAATTTCACTAGTAATTCCCCGCTTATTGTAATCATCAATTGACTCTTGAAGTAATTCCTCAAACTTCTTGCCTTTAACAATATTCGTTTTTTGGTAGGCTTTTACTTGCCCTTTTAATAGTTTCTCCAAAAGAGTAATTGCTAGATCTTTCTCAGTAATTTCATTTACTTTTTCAAGAAATTGTTCTGAGATTAAATCTAAGTTAGGGCGTTCCAATCCTAGGTCACGATAAATGTCAACGTTCGGCTCTGAAATAATTGATTGATCTAATAGCTGTTGCATTCGATAATCGACTGAGCTATGAATTTCCTTGCTATCGTCTGGATTATCAGGAGCCTCAAGTTTAGTTAAAAATACTTTAACCGTTTTAAAAAATGCAATCTCCGCGCTTAAATCTTGGGCTTCCGGCTGTGTTGAAACTAATGCATAAGCTTTTTGAAGTTCTGTTACTACATCAAAGAATTTTTGTTTTGTTTCATCGTCCTCTGCAGCTAATTCATTTACAACACGAGTAACTGCCTTCTGACGAGTTTGGCTATCATCAGAATCAAATTCTGAGTAATCAATCCCATATAGGAAATCTTCTTTAATAATGTCATATTTCTCTTTTAGAAGCATTAGTGCACGATCAACATTAATTCCAACTTTTCCTTGGTCATCTTTTGTGTATACATTTAAGGCAAAACGAAGGGCATCAGCGATTCCGATGTAATCGACAATTAGCCCACTATCTTTATTCTTAAACACCCGATTAACACGAGCAATTGCTTGGATAAGATTATGTCCTTGCATTGGCTTGTCAATATACATGGTATTCATGCTAGGAGCATCAAATCCAGTTAGCCACATATCAACAACTATTACAATTTGTAATTCGTCATCGTTATCTTTCATCCGTTGTTGTAACGTAAATCGGTCTTGTTTGCTTGTCTTAAATTTAGCAAATTCTGGGCCATCAGAAGCATTAGACGTCATAATAACTTTGATTTTTCCCTTATGAATATCATCATTTATCCACTCAGGACGTAACTTTGCAATTTCATTATATAGCTTTACTGCATTTTGTCGTGACATTTCAACAATCATCGACTTACCAAATTCTTCCTTTTGTCGTGATTCAAAATGATGAACAAAGTGTTGGGCTATTTTTTCTAACCGTGGTTTTGCACCGGCAAGGGCCTCTAATCTAGTAAATGCCCGATTCCGTCGCTCAGTTTCTCTAAGATTAGGATCGTCATTAATACCAGCTTCTTTAATTAACTTTTGATATTCATCAATTGCATTGTCCTTAAGCTTTAATGGGAAAACGTGACTTTCATAATAAATCCGGACCGTGGCATGATCATTAACTGCTTGAGTAATATCATAAACATCAATGTAATTTCCAAACATTGCCACGGTAGATTTATCTTCAGTATTTATTGGTGTTCCTGTAAAACCAATAAACGAGGCGTTAGGAAGAGCCTCACGCAAATATTTAGCATATCCATAACGAATACCATTATCGGTTAGTTTTGCTTGCATTCCATATTGAGACCGATGAGCTTCATCAACCATTACGATAACGTTAGAACGGTTTGTAAGTATAGGCATATGTTCTTCACCTGCGTCAAAGTTTGGTGAGAATTTTTGAATTGTACTAAAAACAATCCCGCCAGAATTCTTACTCATGTATTTACGAACTTCTCCTCGTGATTCAGCGTGATCAGGGTTTTGTTGTAGATATTCATGAGCAGCCGCAAAAGTACCAAATAACTGATCATCTAAATCATTACGATCATTAATTACTAAAATAGTTGGATTACCAAGTTTACGAGCTACTATTCCAGAATAAAAGACCATCGACAATGATTTACCAGAACCAGTGGTATGCCAAACAACACCAATTCGTTTGTCATCAGGGTCAGCCAATACTTTTGATGTTCTTTTTACAGCTTTATTAACCATATAGTATTGATGATATGCTGCTAAAATCTTGATTGTCTTGTCTCCATCACTTTCAAAAAGAATAAAATTCTGAATGATGTTTAATAAATCAGATGGGGTAAGCATGTATTTTATCAATACTTCTAATTCCATCATTGAATCGTCAATATCTACATTTTTCGGCTCGCGCCACCGCATAAAGCGATCAATTCCTGCTGTTAATGACCCAGCTCGCGCATTAATTCCATCAGAAACAATTAAAATTTCGTTATATTGCATATAAGAAGATATCTCTTCTTTATAAGTAGAAAATTGGGCAAAAGCTTGTTGAATACCTACATTCGCATTTGCTGGGTTCTTTAATTCAAAGGTAACTAAAGGAAGCCCATTAATAAAAAGAGTAATGTCTGGTCTTCTTTCATGTTCTCCTTGTTTCATTGTAAATTGATTTGTTGCAATAAATGTATTGTTATCAACGTTTTTAAAATCAATCGGATACAAAGTAATGGTCCGGTCCTCACCTTTAATTGATGTTTTTACTTTTGCTCCGCCGATAATTAATTCATGAAGTTTATGGTTATTAAGCATCATATCTGGGCTATCTGCTAGCATCTCAAATTGATGAATGGCATTACGGTATACTTCATCATTAAACCCAGGATTTAGTTTGCGTAAGGCGTTTTCCAATTGTCCTTTTAAAATAGGTTGTGTACGGTCATTATTTCTCTCAGCATCTATTTCTGCATTCGGGCTAGTATAACTTGCACTTTTGTAGACTTGATAGCCTACTTCATCAAGACATCTCAAAGCAATGCCCTCAATATTTTCTTCGTTAAGATAACTTGCCACAATAAATCACCTCTTTCTGTTTAGTTTAGGGAGATAAATGATAATTTAGTTGCTTAAAAATATTTTTCTAACAGCCCTTTTTTTATTGCTAATAATTCTTCGTTTTCTTCTTCTAATTTTCTTAATTGTTTAAAAATTGGTTTTGTAATTTCGTTAAACTTAGAAGTATCTTCTGAATTGGGAATATTAATTATATGCTGTTTAAGTTTTTTACCTGATATTTCTTTGAATGTAGAACCATTAGCTTCATTTTTTATTGCAGCAGTTTCGTGTTTTAATAATTCATAAATAAATTGAAATGAATATTCTTTATTAGGGATTACAGACTTAAAGCCTTGATTTGTAGCTAAATTATTTTTAGCTATAGAAATATAACCAATAGGTGCTCGAGAGCTAAATAGTATAGTATTGGTTGGCAATAATTTTGCACTTCCTTTTGCCAATCCTAAACCTGTAATGTAATTTTCACCACTTGAGGTAAAAATTAACGGATGTTGAGACAGATCTTTGGGAGTTACCCAAGCAATGTCTCCATTCCAATAATCAGCTATTTTTTTAGACGGAGTACCACCACCAACTACTGTACCAATATCTTCAATAGTTTTTTCTACTGTTGTTACATTATTTAGGAAATTTATAAAATATGAATCAACTAATTTAACTAAATTATCATTTATTTTATTATTTAATCGAATTTTATCTTCAATAGGCTTTATTTTAGAAATAATTTCATTCTGTATTTGCAAAGAAGGTACTTCTAATGTTATCTCATTGAGGATCTTGATTGTTAAACTAGGGACTGCTGACCCGACATTAAAGGTGGATAAATCAATTTTTGACAAACAATAATATAGATATTTAGGAAGTATCTTATTTTTATCTATTTTTGTCCAAAACATAGTATCAACTGTCCAAAACTTACTAGTAACATACATTACATTATTTAATGATCCTTTTCGAGGAATTAAAACAGAGTCACCATCATAAATAAAATCATTAACCCGTCTCATCAATCCTCCCGTCCCATATACAGGTATATTACCTGCATTTAATTTCTTATGGTCCTTGCCATATTTTATTTGTACTAAATCCCCTAATCTATATTTCACATTCCATCACCCTATATACTTTCTATGTGCTATCTTTACATTTTGTTGTTTAACCATTGCATAATGCAAGGTTGTGTCTATTCGTTTGTGTCCTAAAAGACGCTGTAATTGTTCAATTGGCATTCCCTTATCTATTGCTGTTGTAGCTAACGTTCTCCTAAATTTATGTGGATATACACGCGAAATTCCTAATCTTTTACCTAAATGCTTTAATCGTGATTCAACTCCCCCAATTGTTAACCGAGTATGTTTCTTGTATAGCGAAACAAACAATGCTTCATTACTATCCGTACGAGTATATAAATATTTCTGCAAATGTAATTTAGCTCTTGCATCAAAATAAGCAATTCTTTCTTTACTACCTTTACCAAAAACAACACATTCACGCTCTTGGAAATTAATATCGTCTCTATTCAACAATACCAATTCTCCAACCCGCATACCTGTTGAAGCAAGAAAATCAATCATTGCTAAGTCGCGAATATCCTTACAATTATCACGTAACTTTTCTAATTCTTCGTCGGTATAGGTTTCCTTCACAGTTGTTGAAACTTTAACCTTATGAATTCTTCTTACTGGACTCTTGATAATATAGTCCTCGTCTTCTAACCAGTTAAAAAAACTGGAAAGAATTCTTCTAATATTATCAATAGTTACCTTACTAGAGTTATGAACTTTTTGATAATTAGTCAAATAGTTACGTAGCTCATCTGTTACGATTTCTTTAGCATTTTTACCAATTGAGAACAAAGTTTTAGTAATAGTAGTTTTATAATACTTTAATGATTTTTCCGAGCATCCTTCCGCTCTTTTAGAGGCAAAGTATTTAGTAAGCAGCTGCTGGTTATCCTTATGGTTATCCACTTTTTTATTTTCTGTAGTAATTAACTCATCTAACGCATTTCTTAGGCATAATAATTGTTGGTTATTCAAGTATGGCAACATTTTTTGAATCAATTTTTCAAACTCTACTCTTTGCATGAATCAATTCTCCGTTTTTGAAAAATGATACACCACAGAGAGTTGTTTAGTAGATTAAATGATAATTTAATCTCACTTGCTACAGCTTTATTTAATAAATACTTTCCAAATATTAATTCGGGAAATGAAATGATCGGAAATTTCATCAGTAACTATGACAGATTGCGAAAACCATTGTCAAAGAAGGAACGATTGAGCATTCCAGGTAAATATAGATATATAGGTGCTACATCCGTTAATGATTATATAAATAAATACAATTTTGACGGTATTTATCTACTACTAGGAGAAGATGGCACTGTTGAAGATGACAATGGATATCCAATTCTTCAATATATTTCTGGAAAATTTTGGCCTAATAATCATGCTCATGTTCTGCAAGGTAAAAACGTATCAACAGAATGGTTATATTTGTTTTTTAAACAAAGAAAAATTACCAGTATCGTCACTGGTGCAGTTCAAAAAAAGATCTCACAAAAGAATCTCAATTCATTAAGTATATCGATTCCAGATAAAGACAAATTAGCCCGATTTGATACTATTATTAATCCCATTTTTAAGAACATTCGAATTATTGAATCAGAAAATCATTCTTTAGAAAAAATAAAAGTAGAACTTTTAAGTAAACTTTTTTAAGCAACTAAATTATCATTTATCTGATTATTTTTTAAAATTAAATCATCTAAATACCTTAGCGGCTTGATACATAGTTCCATTTGATCCCTATTTGGTAACGTAATCTCTATATTTCTTAAATCCGTTAAAGAAATATATTGTTGAGTACTTCCACTTAGTCTTTGATGAATTTTTGACTGTCCTTTCTTGCTTTGAAGATAATAATTCATCCAATTAGATAATAGTTCGTCCCCATGAAATTTTAATAATGCTAAATTTTTTATTGCATAATCAGGAAATGCCGATCTTTCTTGATAAACATTACCAACCGTTCCTATCATAGATAGAAGAATATCAAACTGATCAACCTTACTTCTTTCATTAATACGTTTAAAATCATTCAAAGAAATATTCTTTGCATTGGTAAAATCAATGCGATTATCTTCTAAGTTTTTAGTTGTTATAAGCTTCTTCCCTATATTTACTCGTTTAGGAGAATCATGCGTTCCATCACGAACATCAAGAAATTCACTAAATTTCATATCCAAGCTCCTTCAATACATCTTTAATTTGGGCTTGCAACTTGTTACTCTCCTCAAATTGTTCTTTCAATTCACTAGTTAGTCTCTTCATTTTAACTTCGTAAGGTTCGCCATCATCTTCTTGTTTTGCAAGACCAACATAGCGACCCGGAGTTAATACATAATCGTTTTTTGCTATCTCATCTAACTTTGCAATCTTGCAAAAACCAGCAACATCCTTATATTCTTGATCGTTTGTACCACGGTAAGCATGGTAAGTATCCGCTACTTTTTTAATATCATCATCATTAAATGCACGATGAGTTCGATCAATCATCTCACCTAAATTACGTGCATCAATAAATAATGTTTCACCCTTTCGCGAGCGTTCATCCTCAGATTCCTTATTCATATCAACAAACCATAATGAAACTGGAATTCCTGTCGAATAAAACATTTTTTCAGGTAAGGCAACAATTGCATCAATTTTATCATCTTCTAAAATTGCTTTACGAATAGCAAACTCTTCTTTATTAGAAGTCGATAAGGCACCGTTAGCTAAAACAAAGCCAGCTTTCCCATCCGGTGCTAACTTACTAATAATATGTTCAATCCAGGCATAATTTGCATTTCCTGTTGGTGGAACACCATATTTCCATCTAGCATCTTCTTGAAGCTTTTCGCCACCCCAGTTTTTAATGTTGAATGGTGGATTAGCCAAAATGTAGTTAAAACGAACACCTTTATGTAAATCATTAGTGAAAGTGTCGCCTTGGTGAGGGCCTAAATCACTATCAATTCCTCTAATTGCTAAATTCATCTTAGCTAATTTCCAAGTAGTTGGGTTAGATTCCTCACCAAATACGTGAAGATCTTTCAACTCTCCCTGATGATGACGAACGAACTCTTCTGATTGAACAAACATTCCACCTGAACCACAACAAGGATCATAAATACGTCCTTTATAAGGCTCAATCATTTCAACTAAGATTTTAACAATTGACCGTGGTGTATAGAACTCACCACCGTGTTTACCCTCTTGACTAGCAAATTCATTTAAGAAATATTCGTAAACACGACCTAAAACATCTTTATCTGTAGATTCTTTAGTTCCAACCTTAATGTCCGAAATTAAATCAACTACTTCACCCAAGCGCGTTTTATCAAGATCTGGTGAAGCATAATTTTTACTCAAAATCCCTCGAAATGAATCATTGCTCTTTTCAATTGCAGTCATTGCATCATCAATCACTTCACCAATTTGAGGTGTTTTAGCAGCATGTTCAATCTTTGCCCAACGAGCCTCTTGAGGAACCCAGAAAATATTATTTTCTAGATACATGTCTGGATCTTCTGCATCTTCAGGATATTCTGTTTTTAAAAGCTCTTGTCTTCTTTCATCAAAGGAATCCGACGCATACTTAAGAAAAATTAATCCTAATACAACATTACGATATTCTGATGCATCCATGCTTCCACGCAATGCATCAGCAGCCTTCCATAATTTATCTTCAATATTTAGCTCTTTAGACTTAGTTGCCAAAATAAAAACTCCTATCGTTCCATACTTTTATAAAATTTGCGCATCTTTTTCATTAATTGATGACGCTGTTAAAAAATCATAATTAACTATTCTTTATATTATAAACATGATATTTTCAATCCTTAAAATCAATATTTATTACACTTAGTAATCTTATAAATTATATACTCTAAATTAAAGTGTGAAAAGTTAGCATACAAATGTATCGGCTATAGCTATGATTTTTTCTCCTCCCCAAATCATAAGTCAATCTACATCCCCGCAAAAATGCTATAATCAAAGCAAACCTATCAAAGGAGGAGAATTGTATGTTTGAAGCATATAAATACTACTGGGAAAACGCCTTTAAGTACCGGGCTACTTCAACGCGGGCGGATTTTTGGTGGCCAGTATTAGTTAATTTTATCATTTTTGTTATTTTATATTTCTTACTAGCAATCGCTGGTTTTGCTTCTGTCACTTCGATTATGAATGGTTATAATCGTGGCGTTGGATTCTTAATTTTCTTGCTCTTCGTTATTGCAGTATTCGCTATTGCTATTATTATTCCCGGAATTGCTATCTGTGTCCGGCGGGTTCGTGATACCGGTTTGACTGGCTGGACCGTGTTGGTTTTCTGGTTACTTTCCCTTATTTTTACTAGTAACGACAATGCAGTGATGGAAACTATTTCCTCAGTCATTGATATAATCTTCTTAGTAATTCTCTGTTTACCAACTGGTTACGTCAATAAACAAGGTTGGTGGAGTGCTAACTACGACAACGATGTTAAGGTTCTATCGCTACGAAACAATAATTAAATTAAAAGAGCTGGTGCCTCAAAATGCAGCATCAGCTCTTTTAATTTAGTCAATTTTAATTATCCCTTGTAAATAGGTTGGTATGAACCCCGTAAAGTAATCTTATCAAGTCCGTTATCGAGGTTGTACTTGTCGTCGCTAAGCTTCTTTTCCCGGTAACCTGCCCGTGAAAAAGCTTCGACTAAGCGCGCCATAAATTCTTGACCACCTTCTGCAGTTTCATAAATCATATGGTCAATGTATTGTGGCATATTTGTACTCTTCCGCAATAAAGTGATTAAGTACACCTGCTTATCAGTCTTGTTAATTTCTGAGGTATTTTGCATCAATGACATATCTATTTCCTCCTATTCAATTCAAGAATTCTCTTCCTACTCATATTATAAATTATGTACAGGATTAGTCAAAACTGTTTATCAAAATTTTCGCTTATTTTGATAAACACTTGTCAAACTTAATGGGAATAAGGCCAATCCAAGCAAAACTAACCCATTATTATCATTTGATCCTGTTTGTGGTAATTGCTTTTCTTTTATCGATTGTAATTTTCTAGCATTCACTTGTTGCGAAGTTCTTACTGCATCTTTTGGACTAACATTATCTGAAAAATTAAGTTTACTTGGAGCAGTTTGGAATTCATAAACCGCTTTTTCGCCTAAATTGTGTACAACAACTTTTGAGATATTTGCTGCGTCTTCATTTTGTGACTCACTAGGCTGGGCAGCATTATCTAACTTTTGGTAATTGCTTAGGAAGATTAATTTACCCTTCTCTTCAAATAATTTTCCCAATGCTAATAAAATCAGGTCACTGCCCTTTTCTCCTTCTAACTGAATCCCTAATGGCAATCCTTGTGCATTAACATAAGTCGGCAAACTTAACGCCGGTTCTCCCGCTAAATTAGCTAATTGGGTAAATGGCGTTTTGCTTAACCCATGATACCAAGCATTGTAAATAACATCCATTTGCTGATCAAAAGGCATCTTAGCCATTTGCAAAATTTTAGCAACATCTGCTGGTAAAAATGCTGGATCAGAATTTAACGGTGCAACTGTTGCGGTAGTTGGCGTTAAATAAATCGGATATTCTTCATGAAAGCTCTTCATCTGAGCAGCAACTAATGCTAATTCATTATTATAAATTTGTTTTGTTTCTTTGGGCGCCTTTTTACTAGCTTCATACAACGCATATGTCATCGGGCTAATTAAATGCTCTGTGACATCGCTAGCTTGCAGATTGCGGTGCAGTTTTTGCTGAGCCAAATAATTAGCAACTGTTCCGTCACTCAAAGCCCCCAAATAATAAGCACGCATCAGTTTTACTCCATCAACCGGACTATCCTTTTCGACTACTTGAAAGCCCTGTTGCCGTAAGAAGGCTACTGCATTTAAAACAGCTGCTTTAGCGTCCGCACTAACAACAGAACCTACTGGCGATTTTAATGAATATGCAATTTTTAGGTCTTGGAGCTTAAGCGGAAATTCCCTCAATAATGATTTACGTTTTGGATCTAGTAAGCCCTCAAATAACTTGATCGTGTCATCAATCCGCCGCGTTTCCGCGAAGTTAACCACTGAAGGCGTTAATGAATCCCCAAGAATAATTCCCTGAGTAGGTTTTAACCCAATTACACCTGACCACGAAGCAGGAATTCTTAAGGAACCACCGGCATCATTTCCGGTTGCAATCGGTACTATTCCAGCAGCCACACTTGCCGCCGCTCCACCAGAAGATCCGCCAGCATTTCGCGTGAGGTCCCAAGGATTATGCGCTGGCCCATATAAATTGGAATCTGTAACATTAATTAATCCTAATTCAGGATAATTTGTTTCACCCACAATTACGAATCCCATTTTCTGCAACTTTGCCACAAAATTTTTAGTATAACCATAACGATTATCTTCCATATACGGAAGTCCATTCGTATTCGGATATCCTTTATATGCTTGGCCTAACCCTTTAATTAGAATTGGCACTCCGTAAAAAGGCTGCTCTGAATTAGTGTTTGTATCTGGCAAAGCGTTTACTTGTTGCCGTGCATTTACTGGATCCTGATAAATCACACTATTAAGATCCTTATTTTCCGCTATTTTTTGATATGTATCATTAACTAGCTGTTGACTATCAATTTGTTGATCCTTAACTTGTTGTGCAATTGCAAGTGCTGATTGATCCTCATCATTTTTAATCGTTTTTGAACTTTGAACATCAACTTTAACATCAGTTTGAGTATTATCCTGCATTACCACTGATGCATTAGTGGGAGTAGGATGAGATAAGCTAAGCCCTAATGGAATTGCTAAACAAAGAATAAAACCTAATTTTCGATGCTTTTTCATTACAAATCCTCCAAATCCGGATATTATATTTAAATTATACTCCGTTTGAATCCGCTTTCGTAAAAGAAATTAAAAAAGCATCTAAAGTCACTTACAACTAATCATGGCGTAGTTTGATTTTTTGACTATCTAAATTGCTTCTCTTGCCCAAGAGTTCTAAAATTAGAGATAAATTGAAAGATAAGGGGCTCTTATTTATGATGAACATTTTATTAATCATCTTAACAGCAATTTTTATTATCGAAAGTATTTTTGAAGTTCGTTATTTTTACCAAATTCGGACCATTTTTAACCAATCCGGTCGTATCGAACCTACTAAACGAGTTCAACGAATCGTCACAATTGAAACTCAGTGGTCATGGATTTCATGGATCTTCTTACTCTTACTGTTTGTTTTACCAGACATGTATACCGCTATTCTCATCTGTGTTATTACCCTTATTGAAACATGGGTAGTCTACGAACTTTACAACGCTCGCGAATATGCTAAGAAAATTAATGAAAAATAATAAAAGTAAAGAGGAAGGTGTTACAAGCTCAACGCCTTCCTCATTTTTATGCTACACGCACTTTTGTTAACAGTTCATAAACATAAGACAACTCACTTGGACGAAAAGCGCCATGGAGGGTTCCCACTTTTTTAAAGCCGCTCTTAGTTGCAATCCGTTGCATTGCCATATTATTTTCATTTGTACTTAAACGAATTGATTTGATCTCTGGACGTTCAGTCTCCAAATATTCAATCAAACTCAAAAATAATTTGGATGCGTATCCTTTTCCTGCATGCCGTGAATGAATAGCTACGCGGTGGATTACAACATAATTTTCAGTATTAATTAGCCATTCCCCGTTGAGTTTATCATAAAAATGATCCGGTGCTTCAACAATTGCTAACGTGCCAACTGTTTGTCCATCATCTGCTTTAACGATATAAGCATAACCATTCTCAATATCTTCTTTTACATGGGTAACGTTCGGATAATCCCCCTGCCATTGATCAACGCCCCGCTCAGCTAACTGGTTACGTCCATCACGTAAAATATCTACTACTACATCTAAATCTGCCATTGTTGCTTTCCGGATTTTCATTGTAATCCCTCCTTAAAATCGTTGCTTACAGCTAAACCATAACAAATTAAGCAATTAATAGTATCACACCTCAATATTAAGATGCAATCACTTTCGATTTTTAATTTTTAGGAAACCGATAAACTAATCTTAAATAAGCTATTGACATCGCTTACATACAACAGTATATTATTAGGTGTAACGATAAACTAAAGCGTTTTCAAATTAATAAAGGGAGAATTAGTACAATGAATTATTTTATCGGTGTCGATGTTGGAACTACTTCTACAAAAGCAGTTCTATATGACCAAAATGCAACTGTGTTAGACCAATTTAGCCAAGGTTATTCCCTTTACCGCGATGCTAGTGGAATGGCTGAACAAAACCCAACTGCAATTGTCGAAGCAGTCGAAAAGGTTATTCATGATGCGGCACAAAAAGCAGATTTAACAAACGGAAAATTGTTAGCGGTATCATTTTCTAGTGCTAACCAAAGCGTGATCATGCTCGACAAGAATTTCAATCCTCTTTCACGGGTGATCACTTGGGCTGATACACGTGCGCGCGATGTCGCAAACGAATTAAAGAATAGTCCAGCCGGTCAGCAAATTTATGCTAAAACAGGTACACCTATTCATCCAATGTCCCCATTGACCAAGATTATGTGGCTCAACAAGACACAAGCAGATAAGGTTGCCCAAACTGCATATTTTGGCGACATCAAGTCCTACCTCTTCCACCAGTTTTTCAATACGTTTAAGGTTGATGTTTCCATCGCTTCATGTACCGGAATGATGAATGTCAATACGTGTGACTGGGATGATCAGGCATTGGAACTCGCTAATGTCGATCGTTCCCAATTACCAGAAATCGTGAACGGAACAACCCAAGCGATTGGCTTAACAGCAGCAGCGCAAGCAAAAATGGGCATCCCCGCTGACACGCCATTTGTCTATGGTGCTTTTGACGGTGCTTTATCTAATTTAGGTGTGGGAGCAATTAAGCAAAATACTGTTGCCATTACGATTGGGACTTCCGCTGGTGTGCGGGTTGTAACTGACCATCCAGTAATCGATCCTCAGCAGCGACTTTTCTGTTACGCCGTGGATAAGGGCTTATGGGTCATCGGCGGTCCACTTAATAATGGTGGCGATGTCTATCAGTGGGCTGTTGAGCACTTAGTTGACGCTAGTGCAGTTAAAAATGAAAACATTGATCCTTACACTCTTGCTAACCAGGTTATTGAAGGTGTTCCTGCTGGAGCTCACGGTTTGCTTTTCCACCCATTCCTTGGCGGTGAACGGGCACCATTATGGGATGCAAATGCGCGTGGTAGTTTCTTTGGGCTTTCCCACATTCATACCCGTGCCGATATGCTGCGCTCAGTAATGGAAGGAATTTGTATGAATATTGCAACTGTTTTCCAAGCGGTTCGTGACCTTGTTGGTAATCCCGCAAGCGTAACTGCAACTGGCGGTTTTGCGCGGGCTGAAGTTTGGCGGCAGATGTTAGCAGATGTCTTAAACTGTCCAGTCAATATCCCTAACTCATTTGAATCCGGTTGTCTCGGTGCAATCACCATGGCCATGAAGAGTCTAGGAATGATTGAAAACTATGAAATCATCAAAACACTAATTGGTGATATTAGTTCTTATCAACCAAATCAAGAGGCGGTTAATGTTTATCAAAATTACTTACCACTCTTTCAACAGGTTGAGGGATTATTAACACCAGCCTATTCGACCATCGCTAAATTACAACAACAATCTATTCATTAGGGGGTTATTATTATGCCTTTACTTATTGTTTTAATCGGAGTTATTATCTTAATTTTCATGATTGTTAAACTAAAGATGAACACTTTCGTTGGTTTAGTAATCACATCATTCATCGTTGGTTTGTTACTCGGCTTACCACTTACAAAGATTCCCCAAACTATTGAAACTGGGATCGGGGGCCAGCTTGGACACTTAGCTATCATCTTCGGTTTCGGTTCAATGCTTGGGAAATTAGTTTCTGATGCTGGTGGTGGCTATCGGATTGCAACAACCCTGATTAATAAGTTTGGTCGGCGTTGGATCCAAGTTGCTGTTATCCTTGCCTCCTTTATCATTGGGTTAGCATTATTCTTTGAAGTTGGGCTTGTCGTTGTTTTACCAATTATCTTTATCATTGCCCGGGAACTCGATATGCCATTGATGTACCTCGGTATTCCAATGGCGGCTACCTTAAACGTTACCCACGCTTTCTTACCACCACACCCCGCTCCAACCGCTATTACAGACATTCTTGGCGCTAACCTTGGACACGTATTGCTGCTTGGTATTTTAGCCGCGATCCCAACAATCATTATTGCTGGTCCTGTTTATAACTGGGTATTACAAAAAGTATATCCGCGTGTCTACCGTAAAAATATTGATATTTCAGTTCTTGGCGAATATAAAGAATTCAAGCTTGAAGAGACGCCTAAATTCGGTATCTCCGTTTTAACTGCAATGATGCCAGTTATCTTAATCGCCGTCGCTACTATTTGTTCATTTATTTTCCCTAAGAACAATCCCGTTAATGAATTCATCCAATTTATTGGTGCTCCTGACCTTGCAATGCTTCTTTCATTAATTTTTGCAATCTTTACGATGGGTCTACAACGAAACCAAAAAATGGAAGATATTTCGACCTCACTTGCCGACTCAATCAAGCAAATCTCAGTTATGCTTTTGATCATCGGTGGTGGTGGTGCCTTCAAGCAAGTTCTTGTTGATGGTGGAATTTCTAAGTACATTTCTGGACTATTTGCTCAAACTAGCATTTCACCAATTCTAGCTGCTTGGTTAATTACTGCTTTATTACGGATGTCACTCGGATCCTCAACAGTTGCTGCGATGACTGCTGCCGGACTTGTTGTTCCAATGGCTCACCAATTTGGTAGTAACTCAATTATGGCAACATTAATGGTTCTTTCCATCGGTGCCGGTTCTGTCTTTTGTGGACACGTTAATGATGCCGGTTTCTGGATGATTAAGGAATACTTTGGCCTTTCATTAAAGGAAACTTTGCTTTCGTGGACAACTCTTACTTCCGTCTTAGCCATTGCTGGTTTGGGAGCCGTCTACGCCATTTCATTATTTGTCTAAGTCAATTTAAGCGTCCTAGCGAATTAGCTAGTGACGCTTTTTGTATGGTTTGGTATTCTTAATAGTAGAACTAATAAGGATGATGAATAAACAAATGACGCAACATATTACTATCGCTGACGTTGCTAAAGCAGCTGGTGTTTCAGCGACTACTGTTTCACGTATTATCAATGGTCATTATGATAAAATGCGCCCAGCAACGCGGAAACGGGTGGAAAAAGCAATTAAAGACCTTCACTTTGTTCCAACCGCTTCCGCACGACAGCTTCGACAAACTCATAGTCACGTTGTCGGAATCCTCGTTGGAGATATTTCTAACCCTTTTTCATCTTTACTTGCCAAAGGAATCGATGATGTTTTGCAACAAGCGGGCTATGATATCCTCCTCATGAATACGAACAACTCACGGGAAAATGAAAGTCGTGCTCTTCAACGTCTGTACCAGCAACGAGTTGATGGAATTATTGTCCAGCCTAATTCCCGCCACTTTAGTCAATTCGCCCCTGCTATTCATAACGACATTCCCCTCGTAATTGTCGACCGTGAAGTTGATGACCAGCCTTCTACAGTTGGCAAGGTCACTTCTGCTAATCGGGACGCTTGTTATAATCTCGGTAAGATTCTGTATCAAAATGGTTATCAGAATATTTTAACTGTCAGCGCCCACTTTGCGGAAGCATCTGGTCAAATTCCCCGAATTGCCGGTTTAAAAGTTGCTGCTGCTGATAACGGGCTAAGCTATCACAATATTGAAACCCGAGGACATGATCGGCAGTGGCTTGCTAAAACGTTTCTGCAACAGTTAAATGAGCTTAAAGGCAAAACTGCTGTCGTTTCATTAATGGGACCCATTTTATTTGACCTTTTAGCAATTTTTAAGGAACTAAACCTTTCCTTCCCTGACGATCTTGGCTTAGTTAGCTTTGATGATTGGGAATGGTCGCAATATGTCGCTAATGGCATTTTTCTGTTGAAGCAAGATATGGAGCTAATGGGTAGCTTAGCAGCTAATAAACTTTTAACGCAAATTAACCAACAAAGCACGATCAGTTCCACTACCCTTTTACCAGTTGAAATCATTGCACACCAGTCACTTTAGCATATAATATTACAAAGAGAATTAAATTGAGTTTTAAAGGAGAAACAATAAATGAACTACTTAATTGGTGTTGACGTTGGAACCTCTAGCACAAAGGCCGTTTTATATGATCAAGATGCGCAGGTGATCATACAAGCTAATTATGGCTACGAGTTGCACCGCAATGCCGCGGGAATGGCTGAACAAGAGCCAGAAGAAGTAATTAATGCTGCTGAACAAGCCATCCATGATGTAGCTAGGGCAGCTGACCTCAGTACGGGAAAACTACTAGCAGTTTCAATCTCAAGTGCAAACCAAAGCCTCCTCTTATTAGATAAAGATAAGAAGCCCCTTTCACGGTTAATCACCTGGGCAGATAGTCGTGCTCAGCGCGCAGCAGACAACCTTAAGATGATGACTGAAGGACAACAATTATATATGAAGACGGGGGTTCCTGTTCACCCCATGTCAACATTGACAAAGCTCCTTTGGTTAAGGGAAGACGAACCAGATTTATTTAGCCGCACAGCATATTTTGCTGATATTAAGGCTTACCTTTTCTACCGGTTATTTAATGAATTTAAGGTTGATATGTCAATTGCTTCCTCAACCGGCTTGATGAACCTTAAAACTTGTGATTGGGATGACCAGGCTCTTCGGGTTGCAGGGGTAACCAAAGATCAATTGCCTGAAATTGTTGATGGAACAACTCAAGCAACTGGTTTAGTGCCCGAAGCCCAAGAAAAACTAGGAGTACCCGCTGATACGCCATTTGTCTATGGTGCTTATGATGGTGCTCTTTCAAATATTGGTGTTGGTGCAACCAAGCAAAATACAGTAGCAATTACAATCGGTACTTCCGCAGCTGTACGAGTCGTAACTGATCATCCTGTTATTGATCCAGAACGCCGCCTCTTCTGCTATGCTATTAATAAAGGATTGTGGGTCGTTGGTGGTCCGCTTAATAACGGTGGCGATGTCTATGAATGGGCAGTAAAACACCTTGTGGATAGTAGCGCAGTTAAAAACGAACAGGTTGATCCTTATACTTTAGCAAATCATGTTATTGAAGGAGTACCAGCAGGCGCGCATGGACTCCTCTTTCATCCCTTCCTGGGCGGTGAACGGGCACCATTGTGGAATGCTAAAGCGCGTGGTAGTTTCTTTGGGCTTTCTCATATCCATACACGGGCTGATATGCTACGAGCAGTTATGGAAGGAATTAGCATGAACATTGCAACAGTCTTCCAAGCAGTACGAGCGTTAGTCGGTGAACCAGCGAGCGTTACTGCAACAGGTGGCTTTGCTCGCTCAAAAGTATGGCGCCAAATGCTTGCTGATATCTTAAACTGTCCGGTTAATGTTCCTGACTCATTTGAATCTGGCTGCCTCGGGTCAGTAGTTATGGCTATGCAAAGTTTGGGAATGATCGATAGTCTTGATACACCACAGAAATTCATTGGTAAGGTTAGTTCTTACCAACCAGATCCAGCCGCAGTAAAAGTATATCAACGCTATACTCCGCTCTTCCAACAAATTGAAGATATGCTTGCTCCGGCTTATTCTGAAATCGCTAAACTACAAGAACGACAAAACAATTAAAGAATCAAAAAATCGATCTTACAATCATTTTCCGATGTGAGATCGATTTTTTAATTATGACTATTCTGTTAACAGGTTCTTAATATTACCTTTAGCATTTCCAAAAGCAATGTAAAACGCTTCCAATCATGTTACTATTAGCTTGTACTAAAAAATTATTTATAGAAAGGAAGTGGTACTAATGGCCGCATGGAAAAAATGGTGGATTTCATTTGTGATGATGCTTCAGGTAATCGTTGGAATTGTTGTCGTGTCGCTATGGTTTTATCGTAATCAAACTTGGACGATTCCAGTTAATGATTGGCTTCATAGTTCCATTGGTCAAAGTTTCTCAGCAGGAGTCGCAGTATTTTTAATCATTGTCGCCTTAACCGTAATAGCAATTGCTGTTTTTCGCCCAACAACAACTAAACAAATGACAATCGCCAAGGATGGTGCTAACAAAATTCAAATTGATCAGCATGCGGTTGAACACAGCCTAACTACTTCAATTGCTAAATTTGACCTTTATAACCCAGTAATTAAACTCAAAATGCACCGTAACAATCATAATGCAGACGTTACCATTCACGGAATGATGTCTAATAGAACCAATCCAAAATTAATTCATACAGTACTACTCCAGACAATTAAAGAAAACCTTAAACGAGACTTCGACATTGATCTTAATAAATTACATATTAAGTTAAGTCCATACTCAAACAAAGAATCAGTTAACATTGTCTAAAAAAGGAGGTACACCATGAAACTTGCTACAATTGGCGTTATCTTAGGACTGCTCATTAGCATTAGTTGGATTATGTGGGGCTTTCTCCCAATGATCGGTATTCTATTAGCTGTCACTATCTTGGGCGGAATTGGCTATATTCTTGATGCAAAGGGCTATTCATTAAATAAACTTGCGATAAAAATGTTAGATAAGTTTGCCAACTAATTCGAGGAGGAATTAATATGACAACCACTACAAATAATAAAACAATTGATGAGCAATTAACATTCGATGACCAAGTAATTGAGAAAATCGCCGGAATCACCGCTAGCAAAGTTCCGGGAATCCTTTCCCTGGATGGAAATATGTTTAGTGAATTAGCGGACAAAGTAACTTCTGGAAACAATCCAACCAAGGGTATTAATGCCGATGTTGGTGAAAAGCAAGTCGCATTAAAAATGGAAGCTACCATCGAATACGGCAAAAGCGCTCCAGAAATTTTTAAGGCTGTTTGTTCTGAGGTGCAGCATGCAATCAATAAGATGACTGGTTTAAACTTAGTTAAGTTTGAGCTACATATCAATGATGTTAAAACAAGAGAAGAAGTTAAAAAAGATACAAAATAAGGGAACGAGCAAAGCATGAGCACCTTCGTTTTCAACACGAAGCTCCCACATGCAACATCGGCCTCCAGCATTCGGCTTTACCGGGCGTTGGGGGCCTATTCTGGTTGCTTCCTATGGACGTGGCTTTACTTATGTCATATTTACACAATAATCATTTAAAATGACGTCCTAAAATAACTAAATCACGTTTAATCCCATCAAGCTCTGCTACTTGTGGTAAAAGCCCCCATTGCGTAAAACCAAACGATTTAAATAACTTTAGGCTTGGAATATTATGACCAAAGATATAAGCCACGATTGTATCAACTGTTAATTTAGGCAATTGACCGATAATAAATTCCATGGTTTTTGTACCAACCCCTTGTTTCCGTAACCGTTGATCAAGGTAAATGGCAATTTCACTAGTATGATCATAGGCTGGACGACCATAAAAATGCTCAAGAGCAACCCACCCGAGAACTTCATTTTGATATTCAATTACCCAGATTGGATGATTTTCGTCAAACGCTTCAAACCACCTTTTCCGTTCCTCAACCGTTATCGGGGTAAGATCCGCAGTCGCTAAACGTGACGGAATAATTTGGTTATAAATTTCAACAATTTTTGGTAAATCTTCAAGTGTCGCTTTTCGGTATCCTAACTCCACTATACTTCCCTCTAAAAAATTTCCTAAACTAATTTTTTTGAACAATTCGAACTAACCCAATCATCATACTTAATAAAATTCCGATTGATGCTAGTAAGGTATATCGCCGTAATTGTTGATTTTCTTCAGTTAATAATTTTATTTCTCGTCGCATAGCTTTTTTCTTCACTGTAAGCACCGCCTTCATTAATTCTAACAAGACCATCATATCATATTATTTGCGATTGCTTCTTAATATTTTATCTTTATCCTGTTAATGATTATAATAAAAATCATAAGGAAGTGTGTAGAGGGTATGATTTTAAACGATATTATTAGTATTTTATTATTTTGCGTGTTTGCTTATCTTTTTAATTTTAACTTTCACCGCGATAACTATGCCTATGCTATTGTGATGTTTATCGGCATGATGGTGTTTTATGGCGATTTTTACCATCATCTCCCAATCAACTGGAAATTATATATTTTGCTTATTGCCACTTTTTTATGGGCTTTATTCACAATTTTCATGGGAAGGCAAGCATTAATTAAACCAGCTCAACGTAAACATTTTTCCTATGCAACGATTATTGGAATTTTTGCAATTATTATCACTTTTATCTTCAGGATTATTCTTTAAAAGCAATAAGGGAGCATGATCATGAAGTCGTATTTGGCTTCTATCATGCTCCCTTATTATATTGCTAGCAATCATGTGCTCGATCAATTTGAGAATTTAAGTCTGTATTACTAAGATCCAGAACTTCAAGATTATCCGTTAAAACGCGTTTAGGACTGACAAGTGGCATTGTAAAGTATCGCGGGTTAAACCTTACTTCCATTTCATCATCAAATTGAACTGCTGTATGGTCTTTAATAAAAACATCCCCTAAATTAGAGGTAATCTTTTCATTATAATCTGGGGTATCTAAATCCTCTTTAACAAGAATTAGTCGATAATCACCATCTAAACTACAACTCCCAACTGCAGAAAATGGACCAACCCCATCATCAAAATCTAGGAGCATCTTCTTAGATGACAACTCATAACGCTGTAAACGTTCGATAGCTTGATCAGTAAATGTGATATTCATTAATATCAACCCCATTTCTTAAAATCAGTACTTATATTTTAACTAATTAAGAATAAGCTTTGAAATTTAAAGCTCAAAAAAACTGAGAAAAATCGCAAAACCTTTCTCAGTTTTTTAAATTAATTTATTTATTAACCTTCGAATGCATCAGTCAAAGGAGGAACAACTTGCTTCTTCCGTGATACAACACCCGGTAAATTCATCCGCTTGTTTTCGTTAAGCTTCTTGCCAAAGGCTGCTTCAACTTTTTCAGCAGGATCACCAATAACTAATAATTCTGAGTCACTGTTTAAGATGTTAGTAGCGATTAATAAGAACAAATCATAATCGTTATCATCCATCATACTTTGCATTTGACTTTCAAGATCAGCTTGACGAGCAAAAACATCATCTAAATCAACAGTGTTAACTTGACCAATACGAACTTTCTTGCCGCCAAGTTCAAAGGTCTTAGCATCACCATCAACGATATCAGCATCAGACTTAGCACCAAGGTTAGTACCAGCCTTAAGCATTTCAATGCCGTACTTTTCGTAATCTTCAACACCAGCGATCTTTGCTAAGTACTTAACGGCTTCACGATCGTGGTCAGTTGTAGTTGGTGACTTCAAAAGCAAGGTATCAGAAATGATAGCAGAAAGCATCATCCCAGCCAAGTTAGCGGGAATATTAATGTGCTTTTCTTGGAACAATTCTGTAATAATTGTACTTACACAACCGTAAGGACGAACAGTTGCCCAGAGTGGTTGAGCCGTTTCAAAGCCGGCAATTCGGTGGTGGTCAACTAAGTGTGTTACAGTGACCTTGTCGATATCACTAACACTTTGTTGTGGTTCGTTGTGGTCTACAAGCATTACCTTATCTACTTCGTTTGCAGCGGTTTCGATTACGCGTGGTGCTTCCATACCGAAAGTCTTCAATGCAAACTTAGTCTCATCATTTGGTTCACCTAAAGCAACTGCTTCAGTTTCGTATCCCAATTGGTTTTGGAAGTATGAAAATGCCATTGCAGCGGTAATCGCATCTGTATCAGGCTTTTGGTGTCCAAATACTAATTCTTTGCTCATATAAATTCCTCCTGTTTGTTCACTACTTTAATCTTAATCATTTCTAGTAGGTGAAACAATCTACATTTTCTATTCTATCATGGAAGTTAATAGATTAAAGAACAATTATTAAATATCTTTCTTATTATGAATAAAATCTTTTAAGATCTGCCACATTTGTTCATGCTGACTGTTAAAAAAACGTGGTGGTTCTTCATCTAACGAAAAATATTCAGTAGTTGTCGTTTCTGTAATTTTGGGCTGATAATGCTTAGCGCTACTTTCTTCAACTAAGTAAAAAGCATTAACTGGTTGAACGCGGTCGCCATTAGGATAAGTGTAAAAATTCTGATCAAGAATTGCTAGTCGTTTGACAGGCACGACTTCAACTCCCGCATCTTCTTTAAATTCCCGCTTTACAGTTTGCTCAAAAGATTCGCCAAATTCCATGTAGCCGCCTGGGAAACCCCAATCACCAGTGTCCGCCCGTTCTTGAAGTAAAACAGCCTTCTGCTTGTTTAAGAGTGCCCCAGAAGCACTGGTCATTATTAAGGGACGATTCCCAACTAAATCACGAATTTCTTTAATATACGCCAAACCTTTTCGCCTTCTTTTAATTTTGACCAACAGGTTCTTCGGATAAAACATTCGTTTGTTTCATTCGAAGTTTTACTGGTTCCCCTTGCGTATCGGTATCAATTACAAAAGTTCCATTTGACTTAATCGAACTTAGATGATGGTCAGTGGCCATTATATCTTGGAATGCCGGCCGGTTAGTAATAGTCTCAAAAGCACCTTGATAATCATGATCGTAAGCAAGGAAGTCCGCAATTTCATGAGGATGTGATTTCAACCGCCGAAGGACAAGTTCGCCCCGCCGTGCTCGTGCGCCAACTTCAATCTCATCAACTGGCATTTCCTTAAATGCACCTCGTTGGGTAATTACAGCAATATCTTGACCATCTTTAACCAAGATTTGATCTGCTACTTGGTCATCATCTTTCAGATTAATGGCCCGTACACCAGCTGTCCGGATCCCTGTTACAGGAACATCCGCAACATCATACCGCACTGCATATCCTTGGCGACTAATCGTCAATAGTGAACGATTCTCATTTGTTGGTTCATAGTAATCAACATTTACAACTTGCGCATTATCCCTAAGCTTAATTGCGACACTTGCATGGCTCTTGTAACGTGAACCAGGCTTATAGTCATTAAAGGCCGTTTGTTTTACTTGTCCATCGCTGGTTCCCATGATAATTGTGCCTGGCTGGTCCAGTTTATCAAAAATCATTGCTTTAATGATCTCTTCATTATCCGCTAAGCCGATTGTTTGTGAGATATGTTCGCCAGTATCCTTCCACCGCGCATCTGCAATTTCATGAATTGGGCGGTAAATAATATGCCCAAGATTGGTAAACATAAATAAATGCGATAAGGTGTTTGTTTGTTGAATCAATAATGGGTAATCGTCTTCTCGGAGACCATTTTCTTCTGCCTCCGACGCCTTGAAGGAACGAATGCTGCTTCGTTTGATATAGCCCGCATGCGAAACTAAGACCACAACATCTTCGTTGGCAACCGTAACTTTAGTATCAATCTCAAGTTTTTCAACATGATTTTCAATCTTGGTCCGTCGTGGATTGCCAAATTCCTTCTTAATGGCCCTAATTTCCTTAGTAAGGACTTTTGCTAGCTCATTTTCGTTAGTTAAGATTAATTGATATTCATTAATTCGCGAATTTAGTTGCTCTTGTTCTTTTTCTAGCTCAGTTACATCCGTATTTGTTAAACGATAAAGTTGCAAGGTAACAATTGCTTCGGCCTGCTCAGGTGTGAAGTTGTATTCTTTTACTAAGTTTTCCTTTGCGTCCTTACGATTCTTACTTGCCCGAATCGTTTTAATGACCTTATCTAAAATTGAGAGTGCTTTGATTAACCCTTCGACAATATGCAAACGTTGCTGAGCCTTCGTTAGGTTATATTGTGTCCGTCGACGAATAATCTCTTTTTGGAATTCGAGATAGGAAGTCAAAATTCGCTTCAATCCAACACGCATTGGTCGCTGGTCATCAATCGCAACCATATTGAAGTTATAGTTAATCTGTAAATCGGTGTTCTTTAATAAGTAATTAAGAATGCCGTTTGCATTAGCTCCCCGCTTGAGTTCGATTGCAATTCGTAATCCACTACGATCGGTTTCATCGCGAGCTTCCGCAATTCCCTCAACTTTTTTGGCAAGGCGCAGATCATTGATTCGCTTAACCAGTTGCGCCTTATTTACTTCATAAGGAATCTCCGTCACATTAATTTGTTGACGACCACCTCGTAAGGTTTCAATTTCCGTTTTTGCTCGCACTACCACTCGACCGCGACCAGTCTGGTATGCCTTACGAATTCCATCAATCCCCTGAATGATTCCACCAGTTGGGAAATCAGGACCAGGAATAAATTCCATTAACTTATCTAAAGAAGCAGTTGGATGCTTGATAAGATAAATCAATGCATCAAGAACTTCGCTTAAATTATGCGTTGGGATCTCAGTAGCATATCCAGCAGAAATTCCAGTTGCTCCATTAACGAGTAAGTTAGGAATACGTGCTGGTAAAACTGTCGGCTCCTTTTCAGTATCATCGAAGTTTAAGGCCATCTCAACTGTATCTTTGTCGATATCTTGAAGCATTAAACCTGCTATTTTACTAAGCCGCGCTTCAGTATAACGCATGGCAGCTGGTGGATCACCATCCATTGATCCATTGTTACCATGCATTTCAATTAGGGGTTCACGTAATTTCCAATCCTGACTTAGCCGGACTAATGCTTCATAAATTGAACTATCACCGTGGGGGTGGAAGTTACCCATTACGTTCCCAACTGATTTAGCAGACTTACGAAACCCTTTATCATAAGTATTTCCATCTTTATTCATGGCAAATAAAATCCGGCGCTGAACCGGTTTTAATCCGTCACGAATATCAGGTAAAGCTCGTTCTTGAATAATTGATTTTGAATAACGCCCAAAACGATCACCCATGATCTGTTCGAGCGTCATATGTTCAATTTTTCCGTTTCTCACAAAACTTGATTCCCTTCTCTATTTATTCCATGTATTAATTGTAGGCTCTTTAGTTTGAGGTAATTGCCCTTTATTCTCAACTAATTTATCGGATTCTTGATCATCAGCTAACGTGAATTGGACATTTTCTTCAATCCATTCTCGCCGTGGTTCCACCTTATTACCCATCAAAGTAGTTACACGACGCTCAGCTAATTCAGTATCCTCAATACGAACTTGGATTAGCGTCCGGGTATCTGGATTCATTGTTGTTTCCCACAACTGATCGGCATTCATTTCACCAAGCCCTTTGAACCGTTGCAACTGTGCTCCTTTACCCATCTTTTTAGTCAATTTTGTTAATTCTTCATTAGTCCACGCATACGTGATATTAGTCTTAGCTCCACGTCCGCGTTGCAAACGATAAAGTGGTGGAAGAGCAATATAGATCTTTCCAGCTTCGATCATTGGCCGCATATACTTGTAGAAGAAGGTAAGAAGAAGAATCTGAATATGAGCACCATCATCATCGGCATCAGTCATAATAATAATCTTATCGTAGTTTGAATCTTCAACGTTAAATTCAGAACCGGCACCAGCGCCAACAGTATAGATAATCGTATTCAATTCTTCGTTTTTTAAGACATCATCTAACTTCGCCTTTTCTGTATTTAGCACTTTCCCTCGTAATGGTAAAATTGCTTGGAATTTACGGTCACGCCCCTGTTTGGCTGAACCACCGGCCGAATCCCCTTCGACTAGGAATAATTCATTTTTCTTAGCATTTTTTGATTGGGCAGGAGTCAATTTTCCAGAAAGATTTCGTTCCTTTTTACCCTTTCGTTTACCACCACGGGCTTGGTTACGGGCTTTGCGGGCAGCTTCTCGGGCTTCACGAGCCTTTAATGCCTTACGAATTAACATCTGGGCAAAGTCACCATTTTCCATTAAAGCATAGTTAAGCTGCTCACTGACAATCGCATCAACAATCTTCCGTGCTTCCGGAGTTCCCAGCTTATCCTTTGTCTGACCCTCAAATTGAAGTAGACGTTCTGGAATCCGGACTGAGATCACGGCTGTTAATCCTTCCCGAACATCACTACCTTCCAGATTTTTATCATTAGCCTTTAACAGACCAACCTTTTTTGCGTATTCATTGAAAGTCTTCGTCCAGGCACTCCGGAATCCGGCTTCATGAGTACCACCATCTGGAGTTCGAACATTGTTGACAAATGATAACAGGCTCTCAGAATAACCATCATTATATTGAGCTGCTACTTCAACTTCGACCCCGTCTTGCTTTCCGTCAAAGTAGAGCGTCTTTCCTAAAACGTCCTTACCCTCGTTAAGATAAGAAACGAATTCTTGAATTCCATTGTCGAATTGGAATACATCTTGTTTTTCTTGACCAGCCCGCTTATCGGTAAGGGTAATCTTAATCCCCTTCAATAAAAAGGCTGACTCACGAAGCCGATTAGCTAAGGTATTATAGTCATAAACAGTAGTTGAAAAAATCTTCGGGTCCGGCTTGAATGAGACGGTCGTTCCGTTCTCCGCTTTGGTTTTTCCTAATTTTTTCAATGTTCCAACTGGTTGACCGCCATCTTTAAAAATTTCTTGGTAACGGACGTGATCACGGACAATTGTCAGGGTCAAATGTGATGATAAGGCATTTACAACGGAAGCTCCAACACCATGAAGTCCTCCTGAAGTCTTATAACCATCTGACTGACCAAATTTTCCTCCAGCATGAAGAACCGTCATAATAACTTCGGGTGTCGGTTTGCCAGAAGCATGCATTCCCACCGGCATCCCCCGACCATGATCTTGAACTGTAATCGCATTGTCTGCTTCAATGGTGACGTTAATCTCATCACCATAACCGGATAACGCTTCATCAACGGCATTATCCACTATTTCATATACCAGGTGATGCAATCCACGAGAATCAGTAGATCCAATATACATCCCTGGTCTTTTTCGTACTGCCTCAAGCCCTTTTAATACTTGTATGGATGAGGCATCATATTTTACTTCTTCTTTGGCCACAAAATGACCTCCCATTGCCAATATTATACCTAAACGTATGTTCGGAAAATTATTTTACCATTTACATTTGTTAATTGTAAAGCTAAACCGGCCACAATTTCAATTCATAATTAAAATGATACTGAAAACTTTGGAGAATGGCAAATTGTGCCTTCCTAGTGGTTAAAATTAAATATTCATGCTATGCTTAAAAGCTGTATAAGCTATTATTAAGGAGCTATTTATATGTTTTTTGAAATTATTGGGATGATTATTATCGCTTACCTATTAGGTTCAATCCCAACTGGTCTCTGGATCGGTAAGTATATTTATCATAAGGATATTCGCAAGTTAGGTAGCGGTAATATCGGAACAACGAATACCTTTCGGACATTGGGGTTTAAGGCAGGCGTTGTTGTTTTATTTATCGATATTCTAAAGGGAACACTCGCTGCCAGTCAGCCATACTTTTTAGGGATATCTGGAACCGTTAACCCACTATTGATCGGACTCTTTGCTAGTCTTGGTCACACTGTATCAATATTCGATAATTTTCATGGTGGGAAAGCTGTGGCAACTAGCGCGGGAATTCTATTAGCCTATAACCCCCTCCTCTTTGTTGTTGCCTGTTTGATTTTTATCTTTGTCTTGTGCTTGACAAGTATGGTTAGTGCCGCCAGTATGGTTGGGATTAGTGCAATTTTCATTATTGCCCTCTTCATTCATGCTTGGATTTTAGCAATCGTGGCAGGAATATTAACAGGAGTGGTCTTTTACCGTCACCGATCAAACATTCACCGAATTTTATCAGGAAAAGAATCGATGGTAAGTTTTGGCCTTGGCTATTATTTACGAGAAAAAAAAAATAAATAGGAGACTGGAAATAATCATTTTCACGGTCTCCTATTTTTAGTTAGAATGGCTTAATACTAAAGTGATAATTATCTGTTTCATTTGGTGCAAGACGGTGCATCCCTTGCTTGTGAAGGAGCAGCCCATCAGCATTGACATTATCTGCTATTCCCCACCATGGTTCTACACATACAAATGGAGCTGTACTTGGATATTGCGACCAAACTCCCACGTATTCCGTATTAAAGGTATCAACTATGACCCCATGATTAGCAACAGTATCTGTTAATTTGGCTGTAAAATGGCCGCCATCTGTTTTGAAAATAATAGCATCCTTGTTAAAAAGATCATGATTAAGTGATAACGAATCCTTCATATCAATCAATTGCGGATGAGCTGAATCGTTATAGGCGCCATCTAAAACGATCCGTGAATATTCTGTTGCCGGTTTAATGCTTAATTCTGTTTGTTCAAAACTCCCGGCACCAGTTAATGGCATATTAAAACCAGGATGTGCTCCAATAGCATAGATTAATGTTTCATCTCCACTCGGGTTTTTTACCATATAACTGATTTCAACCTTATCAACAACTAATTCGAATTTTACCTGAAGACTAAATGAAAAAGGAAAAGCCTTCATGGTTTCACTATCATCATGCTGTTCCATCACAACCATCGATGGTGTTTGCTCAATAACTTGGAATTTTCGATCACGTGCAAAACCATGTTGTGTTTGATGATAAGTTTGGTTGCCATATTGATATTGATCATCTTTTAAGCGACCAACGAACGGAAAGAGGATTGGTGCTTGGCGATTCCATGAAGCGGGATTCCCCTGCCATAAGTATTCAATTTCGTTATCCTGCCGTTTAATACTATGTAATTGAGCACCTAATTCATCAATTTGCACAGTTAATTGTTGGTTTTGTAAAGTAATCATTGTTATCGATCCCTTCAATTGATAATCGTTTAACATTAAGTATATAAAAAAGGTTCCAAACGCACAATAGCAGATTTTGGAAACCTTTTCAATGAATATTTAAGTAAAATTCAGTAAAAACAAGCGTAATATTTTTACTTCTGAACTTCTTCTTGGTAATCTCCATTTGGACAGACAACCTGTTTGCCACCCTTGACTTTCTTTTCAACGAGGAAGTGCCCATCCTTAGGACAATTACGTCCAATTGGTTTATCCCATGAAACAAAGTCACAATCTGGGTAACGAGAACAGCCATAGAAGGTTCGGTTCTTCTTTGATTTTCGTTCAACAACCGTTCCTTGCCCACACTTTGGACATGTAATTCCGGTATCTTTTACAATCGCCTTGGTGTTCCGACAATTTGGGAAGCGAGAACATGCATAGAACTTACCATAACGACCCATTTTAATAACCATGGGGGCTCCACAAATTTCACAATCTGTGCCAGCAAGCTCATCTTTCATCTCAATCTTATCAACCTCTTCTTCAGCTGCATCAACTTCTTTTGAGAATGGCTGATAGAATTTATCAACAACATTAATCCAGTTCTGCTTACCCTCTTCAATCTCATCAAGTTTGCCTTCAATATCGGCAGTAAATTGGACATTGACAATATCGGGGAATTGCTTTTCGATAATTCGGTTAACAATTTCACCCAGTTCAGTTGGCTCAAAGTGGCGTGATACAAGGCGAACATAATAACGTCGCTGGATCGTATCAAGGGTTGGCGCATAGGTTGATGGCCGACCGACGCCATTTTCTTCTAAGGTTTTAATAAGAGCCGCTTCTGTATAACGAGCAGGCGGCTGGGTAAAGTGCTGAGCTGGATCGTCCTTTATCATTTTTGCCTTGTCACCTTCAGTTAATTCTGGCAACAAGTTATCTTTTTCAGTTCCTCGCTTATATACTTTCGTAAACCCAGGGAACTTAACTTTTGATCCGTTTGCACGGAAATCGACCCCATTCTGCTGGAGGTTAACGCTCATCGTATCAATTACTTCCGCAGTCATTTGACTAGCCACAAACCGCGACCAAATCAAATTATAAAGTTTATACTGGTCGGAGGTTAAATATTGCTTCATTTTAGCTGGTGTCCGATAGACTGAAGTTGGCCGAATAGCTTCGTGAGCATCTTGTGCCCCTTCAGGTAATTTACCCTTAACCGGTTTTATTGCCGCATATTCCGCGCCATAGTTTTCATGAATATAGTTAGATGCTTCATGCTTAGCAATTGACGCCACCCGAGTCGAGTCCGTCCGCATATAGGTAATTAACCCAACCGGTGCTCCTTCTTTAATGTCGATCCCTTCATATAACATTTGTGCTGCCATCATTGTTTTTCGTGTTCGGAAGTTCAAACGACGGTTAGCATCCTGTTGCATGGTCGAGGTCGTATATGGTAGCTGTGGTTGCCGCCGACGTTCTTTTTTAGTCACCTTAGTAACATCGAAATCTTTCTTTTTATCGATTTTAGAAAGGATTGCCTGAACGTCATCATTATTCTTCAAGGAAACCTTCTTACCATTTTCACCGTAAAAACTAGCCTTGAATTCTTCTTTACCCTTTTTGAAGTCAGCATCAATTGTCCAGTATTCCTCTGGTTTGAAGTTTTTAATTTCATTTTCACGTTGAATAATCAGATAAAGGGCAACTGATTGAACACGACCAGCACTTAAGCCCTTTTTGACTTTCTTCCATAAAATTGGGCTAATTGAATATCCAACTAATCGATCCAATACCCGTCGTGCCTGTTGAGCATCCACGAGATCCATATTAATCTCTCGGGGTTCCTTAAAAGCTTCTTTAACAGCATCTTTAGTAATTTCATTAAAGGTAACCCGGTTCTTTTGATCATCGTCAAGCTTTAAAATATTTGAAACGTGCCAGGCAATTGCTTCCCCTTCACGGTCCGGGTCAGATGCAAGATATACGGCTTTTGCATTTTTAGCGTCCTTCCGTAGTTCCTTAATTACATCACCCTTCCCCCGAATTGAAATGTAATCAGGGGTGTAGTCATTTTCAATATCTACCCCCATTCGGCTTTTTGGCAAGTCCCGAATATGGCCTAAACTAGCCACAACCTTATAGGACCGGCCTAAAAATTTACCGATTGTTTTTGCCTTTGATGGTGACTCCACGATCACCAGATTTTTTTTAATTTTTGAACGGCGACGAGTTGTCTTTTTCGCCGTTGATTTGGTTGTTTTGGTTGCCATTCTGGTAGGCTCCTAACATTTTTAATATTTCATTCAATAATATTATTAATCCATTTGACTACCATCTGTCAAATATAATCTCTAACTGAACAAAATATTTTAATCAACTTCTCACCAGAAATCAAGCCCTTGAATCATACAGCCGAAACTCATCTAGCAGATCTTGGGCGCTGAGAATTGGTTTCGCGCCAGCTGCGATTAAACTGTTACATCCTACTGATAAGGGAGCATCAATCCTTCCAGGAATAGCGCATACAGACCGATTTTCATCTAAGCCGATATTAGCCGTAATTAAACTCCCACTCCTTTTCTTTGCCTCGACAACCAAAACCACTTCGCTTAAGCCTGCAATAAGTCGATTTCGCTCCGGGAAGTGATAAGCCACAGGTGGTTCACCCCGCCCATATTCAGAAATTACTAATCCTTGTCTGGCAACCTCATCTTGAAGGACTTGGTGATTTCGTGGGTAAGCTTGATCTAAACCCGTCCCAATCACTCCGATAGTAAGGCCACCATGTTTTAGCGCCAGTTCATGGCTAAAACCATCTACTCCTTGAGCTAAACCACTGATTACTACTATCTGCCGCTTAATTACTGGTGGCAGCAATCCTCGTAAAGCGCTCTGTCCATAATTAGTTATCTGCCTAGTGCCAACAACACCAATTGAAGGCTGATGGAGCAAGCTCAGATTACCACGATAAAACAATACCAAGGGCGGACAGTACGTTTCTTTCAGGGTCATCGGGTATAACGGATCCGCAATCGTAATAAATTGTTCCTGACTGTTTAAGGCCACTGCTTGATCAAGCTCTGGACTGGCCCAATTATTTTTTAATGACGATGCACTTCGTAAGCTAACATTTGCATGGTCAATCAAATAGTCAATATTATTAAAGCAGCGTGCCTGTCGAGCACATTCCCATAGGCGATACTTTGAAACTAAGCCAATTCCGCGACACAAACTTAACCGTAATAGAAAATCGTTTACTTGTAACATAAAAAAGCCTCCTTATATTTATATACGAAAGCTTTTTGAAAATGCATTTTTTAATTTAAATATTTTGGAACGGGATTAAAAGAACGCCGATGAATAGGAGTTGCCCCCATTTTTTCTAAGCCGGCTAAATGTTCTTTAGTTCCATAACCCATATTTTGTGCAAAACCATACCCTGGATAAACATAATCATAGTCTCGCATTAGGTGATCACGGTATTCTTTTGCGACAATACTGGCTGCAGCAACGCTAATACTCTTTTGATCCCCCTTGATCAAAGTCGTCTGGGGAATATCAATTGCTAACGGGACAGCATCAACAATCAGATGATCTGGCCGATGGTGAAGGTGATTAACTGCCCGAATCATTGCATCCTGGGTAGCAGCATAAATATTCATTTGATCAATCACTGGCGCATCATTCACCGCGATGCTAACTTCAACCGCCTCATCAACAATCCGTAAATATAAATTTTCCCGTTCATGCCTAGTTAATTGTTTAGAATCAGTTACCCCTATCAGGTCAAAATCTGCATTTAAAATTACTGCACAAGTAACCACTGGCCCAGCCAATGGTCCTCTTCCTACTTCATCCATCCCTGCAATATACTGACATCCATTTTCCCAATAGTACTTTTCGTATTTGAACCGGTTATTGAACGCCTCTTCAGCTTCCTTCTGCCGTGCAAGCCGCCGCTCAAATTGCTGAATTGCCGTTTGAACACCTTTTCGCGAATCATCATGAATAGTTTGCAAGTAAGGATCAGTTGTATCTGTGATAGTTTGTAAACGGGCCTTAATTTGACTAATGGTTTCCTTATTCATTTAGTCCATCCTCATTTAGGTCAGCGGGTACTTCCAAAGTGATTGGTCCTAATTTTCCTTTTCGCAAGTCAAAAATCAACCGTTCACTAGCCCGGTCATAATCATCACGAAAGCCCATTTTAGCAGTAATCGTTAATAGTAAATCTGGATTGGTAACTGATTCATCCAGATCTGCATCAGTTAAGTGGTAACGTTGCTTTAACACTTCTGGCTGGTGCTGCCGCAAGTAATCAAGGGCAAACAACGCTACATCATCCTTTGCGTATAAGCTATCTTTAATTGCTCCTGTTAAAGCCAGCATTATCCCTTGCTTAGGAGTAGCAAATTTATGCCAAAGGACACCAGGAGTATCGAGTAATTCCAATTCTGCTGATGACCGCAACCATTGCTGTCCAGTAGTGACTCCGGGACGGTTTCCAGTAGCCGCAACGTTCTTTTTTACCAGGTGATTTAAAAGGGTTGATTTTCCTACATTGGGAACACCAACACACATTGCCCGAATTGGCCTCTTTTTCATTCCCTTGGCTTTTTCTTCTGCCAATTTATCTTTTAATATCTCTTTACTTTTAGCCGTTACAACTTTTGCCACGTTATTTTGGCGTGAATCGAGGGCAAGAACTGGTTGATTATGCTGCTCAAAGTATTTAATCCATTCATTTAATCGTTTTTGATCTGCTAGGTCCGTTTTTGTCATAATTAAAAGTTTGGGCTTTTCTCCTGCAGCTAGTGCCACTTCTGGATTTTGTGACGAATAAGGGACACGAGCATCTACTAGCTCAAATAAAATATCTACTAGTGGCATTTGTTCACGAATTTGGCGTAATGCTTTTGCCATGTGTCCTGGGAACCATTGAATTGTTGCCATTTGACTTTCTCCCTTCTTTTCTAATTCATTGCATCAATATACCGTTGCCAAGCTTCATCAAAAATTGTCATTGATGGCAAATAGTCAGCATTTTCTTCTAAATAATGCGAAATTTCATCAAAATCCTCTGAATGCTTAGGAAAAGTAGTATCAAAAAAAGCGTTGTTTGCAAACTGTTGAACTTCATCTGCACTATTCGGGTTTCGTTGAGTCATTAAAAACTGATAAAAACTCATTCTCATTTTGATTTCCTCCAATATTTATTCATTGCTTGTTGGGACCGTGATTAAAAACTTAAACCGTCCTTCTTGCATGTTAATTTCCTGAGCTGAGTACTTAAGAGAACGGTGCTTGCTATAACGGTTAAGGTCTAATAAAACTGTCTTCTTTTGTGGATTAATTGTTACCCATTTAGGAATATTATAATTCTTTGCAATATAACCCATCACAAATTTGATTGGGATATTTAACCGTCCAACTGAAAGTCCCTTAGCCCGCAACAAGACATTTCCGTTACTTAACCGTTCAGGAATAAAGTTAATGGCAAATCGCACTTTAGCCCCTAGAAACTTAGTATTCCCTGTCAGGGTAGCATACTGATCGCCAACAATAAAATCATAACGGATCTTTTGCCCTTTTAAAAACTGATTCAGGTAATTAGCAGCTAAAGCATTCACCTGTTTTTTATTCAATTCAACCGTTACTGATGAATCGCTTGGCTTTACTGCTTTGCTAGTTGTAGTAGCAGGGGTCGGTGCAGTCGCCTTGTTCAATACAACCCCACAGCTAATTACAATCAAGGCTACTAAGCAAAAAAAGGCCCACTTCCACCAATTAATCTTTTTTTCTTCAGAATTTTTCATTTTTACCTCCGTGTGAATTCCCAGCTATCATGTTTTTGCATTACCTTAAATAATTGGTCAGCAATTTCGACGTATCCCGTATGATTAGGATGGAAATTATCTTCTGTTGAAATATATTTATTAAGGTTCTTATCCTTATGATTCATAATTTCAATGACCCGCTTTTGACTGACCTGCCCTTGGTTAGCCTTCTCTTCTTCCTTGATCAGCTGTTGTTGCTGACTCTTAGTCTGATACTGACCATATGACATCAACTTATTAATGTTCACAAAATACATTGACTTATAATTATTCATTGTATCTTGCGTAGTTTGGTTCCATTGATTAATTGACTTGTTAATAATTGTTACATCTGGGAAATAGGTATAGAAAGGATTATAAATACTCATTACAAAAATAGGAGCCTTAGGATTTTCCTTTCGAACTGCATCAAATAGCTTAATTAATTTTTGTTGATAAGTCTTTTCGCCACTTTCAACACTACTGGTAACTTGCCGTTCAGAGCCCATTACGTTTTTTTCCAGGATTTGCATTAGATCATTTCCACCAACAGTCATCGTAATCACATCCGCGCTCCGTAAGTCACTACGTAATTGAGATTGCTGATTTAACCGGTCAAGAATCTGGTCGGATCGGTCCCCTGTTACCCCGTAATTGACTGTTGTCACCTTAGTTTGGTGGTAACGATGTTCGATTTTTCCCTTAATTACGCCAACGTACCCACCATTATTAGTTTCATCCCCTTGACCGTGAGTAAGGGAATCACCTAGTGCAACAAGCTTTACATTTTTCTTTTCAACATATTTTGGTTTAACAACTTTTGAACTATTACTAGTTAAATTTGTAAAGTGGTTAACAGTATACCATCCTCCACCAATAATCATAATAGCCAAAAGCGATAATAATAGCCATTTAGTCCACTTTTTCATCTATTCTATAGTCCTTTATTTTAAAATTTTAAGAAGATAGAGGCTGGGAAAAATTTTCATTTTTCTCAGCCTCCACTTATTTTTATCAAAGATTATTCCGTATAGTATAGCAAACAACAAGCACCCATTCCAGTGTGGGTTGCAATAATTGGCACTGTCTCTCGAACAACGATGTCTAAGTTAGGCTCAAATGCCTTGATCTTTGTTAGAAGACGATTAACCTCACTATTCCCTTCAACATGGGAGATTCCGGCACCCATAACTTTTGGCCCATTCTTCATTTCATTCAAGATTCGATCCCATTCCTTATGAAGAGCTTTCTTTCCTCGTCCCTTCATAATAATATGGATTTGTCCATCAGCAATTTGAAGCATCACTTTGATATTTAGTAAGTTAGACAAAGCACCAGCAAACTTACTAATTCGGCCCCCAGCAACTAAATTATCTAAGTTATCAATTGCCAAATAAACTTTTGAATGATCAAATATATACTTCATTCGTTCAATAGCCTCTTGAACTGAGCCACCATTTTCAATTACCTTTGCCGCTTCAATGATTTGAAAAGCCATTGCCCGATCAGTCGTTTGAGAATCGTAGACTGTAACTTTTGTCTTCGTCATTCCAGCCGCTTGTTCAGCCGCGTGGACGGTCCCACTAATTGATTCCATCATTGTAACGCATAATACTTCGCTACCATCTTCGCCTAGCTTATCAAACGCATCGACAAACTTTCCAATTGGTGGTTGGGAAGTCTTTGGTAGTGACTTAGCATTCTTCATCATTTCAGGGAACTGTTCGTTTGTAATTGTTTCACGCTCAACGTATACCGTCCCATCGATCATTACACTTAATGGTATAATTTTAATGTCATATTTTTTAATTTCTTCATCAGTTAATCCTGCTGATGAGTCACAAACAATTTTTATCTTTGCCATGAAACTTACCACTCTTCCTGAACAATTTGTGCTATAATTATCTAGTATTGAGAACTAGATATTTTATTTCAAGTACTATTATACTCAATTTTATCTAATTTTGTAGGATCAATTACTATTTATTTAGTATAACAAAAATATTTTAAAAATTCATTGGTCTTTGGAAAGGGGTTTTTTGATGGATACACAAAAAGAGACAAGAGATCGGCGTACTTTGTTAATAGAAATAGGTAATGCGGTTACTCATGGGATCGGGGCAGGACTATCGATCGCTGGCTTGATCTTGTTAATTATTAGAGCTGTTCATACTGGTAGTCCCATGCGAATTGTTACCTTTACTATTTACGGAAGTGCTTTAATTCTTTTTTACCTTTCGTCAACCTTATTTCATGCCTTGATCTTTACACGAGCCAAACGGGTTTTTCAAATTCTCGACCATTCAATGATCTTTGTGCTTATTGCCGCAACTTATACCCCCTATTGCTTAGTTAGCATTCGCGGCTGGTTAGGTTGGACAATTTTCGGAGTGATTTGGGGCCTATCCGTTATCGGAATCGTGTATAAATGTATTTGGTTAAAACATAAAAGTAAATATTCAACCATTATTTACATTCTTATGGGCTGGCTATGTCTAGTCGCCTTCATGCCTCTCTGGCGTGCACTTGGTCCAGTTGGCTTCGGCTTGCTTTTACTAGGAGGACTTTCCTTTACTCTTGGGGCCCTCTTTTACAGTCGTCCAACGGCATATACCCATTTGATTTGGCATATTTTTGTCCTCATCGGCACGATATTAATGTATTTTTCAATTCTTTTATACGTTTAGTTCCCATTCTTCAAAACGACAAATTAGCTGGTCATCTTTTTCATAATTATTGTGATTTACTAAGTGCCAACGGTCATAATCGATCGTTGGCATTTTTGTATCTCCAACAATTTGCTTATTTATCACCGTTCGTGTTAGCTTTGTCGCCATTGGAAGTAATTGCTGATAGATCGTTGCCCCACCGATTACAAAATATTCGTTTGGATTTGCTTTAAGATATTCTTTAAGGGCAGCTAAAGAATGAACGACTTCCACTCCTTCAGCATCTATGTTCCTACTGGTAAGCACAATATTTTCCCGCTTAGGCAACGGTTTATTGCCAAGTGAGGCAAAAGTTCTTCGCCCCATTATAATTGGGTGACCAGTAGTCTTTGTCTTAAAATGCTTCATATCAGCAGAAACATGCCATGGAATTGTATTATCTTTGCCAATCCAGCCATTTAAATCTTCGGCCCAGATTAAATTCAGCTCACTCATTTTGAACCACTCCTTTTAAACTGCTACGGGAGCCTTGATTGCCGGCTCATGAGTATAGCCTTCTAACTTAATATCAGTCATTTCATATTGATCGATTGGTTTTGGTTCAGCAGGTAAAATCAATTTAGGAGCTTCATGAGGTGTTCTTGTCAGCTGTTCTTTAACTTGATCAAGATGGTTCAGATAAATGTGAGCATCCCCTAATGTATGAACAAACTCGCCAGGTTCTAAACCGCATTGGTGAGCAATCATATGCGTCAATAAGGCATAACTAGCGATATTGAATGGAACCCCTAAAAAGATGTCGGCACTCCGTTGATAGAGCTGACAACTAAGCTTTCCATCATTAACATAAAATTGGAACATGGTGTGACATGGAGGGAGAGCCATAGAAGGAACATCTTCTGGATTCCAAGCCGAAACAATCATCCGTCGTGAATCCGGAGTAGTTTTAATCTGCTGGATAACATTAGCAATTTGATCAATTGTGTCGCCTTGACTCGTCTTCCATTTTCGCCACTGACTTCCATAAACAAGTCCTAAGTCGCCATATTTTTGGGCAAAATCATCATCTTCAAGAATTCGCTGACAGAAAGCCTTCTTTTCTTGAAGATAGACCTGCTTAAACTCTGGATCTTTAAGCCAGCGGTGACCAAAGTCCGTCATATCTGGACCTTGATATTCATCACTTTCCACCCACTTCTTAAATGCCCATTCATCCCAAATATGATTCTTGTGTTGAAGTAAGAAGCGAATGTTGGTATCACCGCGTAAAAACCATAGTAATTCACTCTTAATCAAGCCAAATGGGACTTTCTTAGTCGTTAAAATAGGAAAACCTTTGCTTAGGTCAAATCGCATCTGATATCCGAAAACAGATTTAGTACCTGTTCCTGTCCGATCACCCTTTTGATGTCCATTCGCCAAAACATAACGGATTAAGTCTAAGTATTGCTCTTCATTTACATTTGTTGCCATCCTTATTTGTCCCTTCCTTTACTCGTCAACGTATGTGCTTAAATACTCCCAACGAGCTGTCTTTTCATCAATTTTTTCTTGTATTTCATTTAGCTGCTTCTGTAACTTAGCAATTTTCGTATAATCGCTTGCTGCTTCAGCCATTTCATTTTCTAATTGCTGATGCTGTTGATCAAGGGCATCTAATTCTTCATCAATATGATCCCACTCAAGTTGTTCAGCATAAGTAAGTTTTGTTTTTTCTTTCTTAGCTGGTTCTTGCTTATTTACCTGCTTTTTGGCAAGGGCTTTTTGATCATTTTTAAGCCCTTTATCCTTATCTGCCTCTTCCTTTTTAGCAGTTAGATAATCAGTAAAGCGTCCCGTATAACGCTCAATATCTCCATTCCCGTTGAAGACTAGCAAGTTGTCAGCCACTTTATCTAAGAAATAGCGATCATGAGAAACCGTAATTACAGTTCCCGCAAAATTATCTAGGTAATCTTCAAGAACTGTCAATGTTCCAATATCAAGGTCGTTAGTTGGCTCATCTAGTAATAAGACATTGGGCTGCTGCATTAAGATCTTTAAGAGGTATAATCGCCGCTTTTCACCCCCAGAAAGTTTTCGGATCAAAGTACCATGCATAAAACGAGGGAATAAGAAGCGTTCTAATAATTGGGTAACGCTGAGCTTATTGCCATCTTTATCAGTAACATTATCAGCAATTTCAGACAAGAAACTAATCATCCGCTTATCATTGTCAATTCCTTCTGTTTGCTGGGTATAATACCCTAACTTAACGGTTTCCCCAATCTTAAGGACACCACTATCTAGGGGAACACGTTGGGCAATCACATTTAATAAACTCGTCTTACCCGCTCCGTTTTCACCAGTAATTCCAATTCGATCGCCTGCCTGAACAAGCCAATTGAAGTCATGGAGGATTTGGTGATTATCAAATTTTAAGTTAGCATCCTTAAATTGAATAACATCTTTCCCTAGACGTTGTGATCCAAGATTGATAGCAATATCTTCATCGGTTTTAAGATTACCGATTTTTCCTTCTAATTCGTGGAACCGATTGATCCGTCCCTTTTGTTTTGTAGAACGGGCTTTTGCACCTGTCCGCATCCAGGCTAATTCTTTTTTATACAGCTGTTGATTCTTTTTCTCAGTATCTTTAGCTAACTCTACTCGTTCCGCCTTTTTTGCTACAAAGTCCTGATAATTTCCCTCGTAGTGATAAAGTTTACCAAAAGATAGCTCCCAGATATGATTTGTAATTTGATCAAGGAAGTACCGATCATGGGTAACAACGAGGACAGCACCCTTATAACTGCGAAGGAAATCCTGGAGCCAAACTACCGAATCAAGGTCTAAGTGGTTAGTCGGTTCATCGAGCAATAAGAGGTCTGGCTGTTGAATTAAGACTTGCGCTAACCCAACCCGTTTCTTTTGTCCTCCAGAAAGTTGAGCAATCTTTTGACTTACATCTTTTATCTTTAACTGGGTCAGAATCGTCTTCACCCGACTATCTGCCTCCCATGCATCTTCTTGGTCCATCCGTGCCTGCATTTTTGTGTAACGGTCGATTGCTTGTGGATCTTCTGGATGCTTTGTAAAACGTTCAAGAGCCAGCTCATATTGACGAATTGTTTCAAAGACTGGTTGTTTACCTTCAAAAACAGCTTCCATGATTGTTTTATTTTCATCAAGTTCAGGCTGCTGTTTTAAATAACCGATCGTGTAATCATTAGGCTTAGTGATCTGCCCGCCGCCTTCTGGATTTACTTCCCCACTAATTACGTTAAGAAGACTGGTTTTTCCACTTCCATTAACACCAATCAGTCCAATTCGATCATTTTCATTGATAATAAACGAAATATCATCAAATAAGGTCTTCTCACCGTATGTGCTGGTTAGACCCTCTGCACGCATTGTTTGCATATTATCCCTCTTTCGTTATCTCTTCTACTTTTTCTAATAAGACTGTTGCATTGTTAGCTATCTCACCATTTACCACTGCCAGCGTTAATTGCTGAAGAATCTTCCCCATCAATGGTCCTGGTTTTACCCCCGCTTTGGTAATTAATACTCGACCATCAATTGCTAATTCTTTAGCGTTTTTAATTGGTAACTTTTGATAAGCTTTTTGCAATTCTTCATCATCAATTGCCCATCCATATAACTTAGCTACTTGGTTAGCATCATGGAGGGCTGTTTCACCGGTATTAAACATTAGTGTTGGTGTAAGCGCACGTTGACGAATTGCTTGGACTGCTGGAACTACTTTTTTGACCTGTGCAATTAAATCATTTGCTGTCTTCCACTTCTTTAAGAATTTACCAATTTCTTTTTGATCAAGCTGGAGTTGTAAGCCTAAAACTGACCATAATTGAGCCTCATTTTCCAAATGCCATTGGTTAAGGATTAATAAAGCCGATAAAGCAGCTTGAGCATTTTCCAACCCTGGACAATATTGATACAATCCAGTCGCAATAAAATCTTTTAAGCCCGCTACTGGATTTTGACCCAACAATAGTTTTTCTAACTCAACCCGGATTCGTTCAACTGCAATTTTTTCTAATAATGGTGCATTTTCTTTGATTCCTTTTAACGTTGCAGTATCAATGACAAAATCAAGCTTACTTGCAAAACGCACGGCCCGCATCATCCGTAAAGCATCTTCATGAAAACGTTCATTAGGGTTGCCAACCGCTTTAATAAGATGTTTTTGCAGGTCTTCTAGTCCGTCAAATAGATCAATAACTTCCCCATCTTCACGTAAGGCGAGGGCGTTGATTGTGAAGTCTCGACGCTGGAGATCTTCACTTAATGAACGAACAAAAGTTACTTTATCAGGACGGCGGTAGTCTTGGTAACCTGACTCGGTTCTAAAAGTAGTTGTTTCATATCCCGTTCCATGGTCGAGAATCATAACTGTACCATGTTCAATTCCGGTATCAACAGTATGGTTAAAAATCGCCTTTATTTCACTAGGGTAAGCACTCGTCGCTATATCTATATCATGAATCTCATCATGCAAGATAGTGTCACGGACACAACCGCCAACAAAATATGCTTCGTAGCCAGCCTCCTCTATTTTTTGTAAGACAGGTCGTGCTGGTTCAAATATAGCTGGTAATTGTTTTATTTTCATTTAATCATGTCCTCATTTTGATAATCAAAGTTGATTATAACAAATTAAGTTACTACTAAAAAGAGACAGGAAGCGTAAAGAACGGTTAAAATCGTTAACGTTTCCTGTCTCATTTAAATTAAAAATTATTTGTAATCTTCATATTGGTCATAAAGATCTTGCATTTCAGTGTCTGTTGGGACTAACCGAAGATAGTGTTCCAATTCATCCATTAACTTATCAGTTTCACCAGTTTCGCGGTAGTAATTAATTAATTCTTTTAAGAATGTTGGATTTTCACTGTATGCCGGCAAAGCAGCTTCATAATATTTTCCGGCTAATTCAAGCTGATCAGTTCGTTGATATGACCGCGCTAGATTCCAATATAATTGTGGATCTGTTTCATCTTCTTTTACCAATGGACTCAGGAGTTTAATATTTGCCTCATCATCGTGTTGGTGAAGCAAGAAATTACTATATTGCAAAGTAATCGTCATATTCTCTGGAGCAAGTTCATGCGCCTTTACCAAGTATTTCTTCATTAACTTTTGATCGCCAAGGTGGCTGGTAATTTCAGCTGCTAATGAATAAAGGTATTCATTGTATTGATCAACACTGAGCCCTTCTTGGACAACCCGTAATGCTTGCTGATACTTATTTTCCTTTTCATACGCCTTTGCTAGTTCAGGATAAGCGGATGCATATTGGTTATCATCGTTGATAAGATCCTCTAAAGTCTTTATTGCCTTTTCAGTATCTCCTAATTGAAGTTGGGTCAATCCCTTTTGGAAACGAATATCACTAGTCTGGTATTCCGGTTTAACCTGATTGAAGTACCCTAAAGCCTTCTTAAACTGACCGCTCTGAGCGTAACAAATCCCTAGACGTCCCGCAATATCAACTTTCGCAAAGTCAGTATATCCATTTTTAATTAGTTGAAAGTAATATTGGATTGCTTCAGAATATTGGCCAACCATAAAGTAAAATTCACCGAGCGCAAATTCAACAGCTGGTTCATCGGGAGCCAAGGCGTAAGCTTCTTTTAACTTTTCCTCCGTCACTTCAAATTCTTCTTCAGTCTGATATAAATCCGCAGCAACCAGTAATGATTGAACATAAGCTGGCGAGTCTGGTTTAATCTGGGCTAAGTATGATAAAGCTTCGTCATTATGTCCTTCATCAATTGCAATCGTCGCTAAATTAGTCTTTAATTCGTCTTCATCTGGATAACGATCTAATAATTTTAAGTAAATCGTTCGTGCCTGTTGAAGAAAGCCTAATGCATATAATTCTTCTGCAAGGCTAAATAACATATCATCATCATCATTAATTAGTGCGAGTTTAAATGAGTTTTGGGCTTCTTTTAACTTTCCTGCTTCTAATTGATCAAGCATTTGTTCTGAGTAGGTCATATTATGCCCTCCTTTTACTATCACTTTTAAATATATCACAATCGATGATTTTAAGCATTGAACAAGTCTTTAAAAAGAAAAAAGACTGGGAAGGATAAATTCTTTCCTAGTCTCTTTTTAACATTTAACTGTTAATTACTTAACAGCGTCCTTTAAAGCTTTACCAGGCTTGAATGCTGGTACCTTGCTTGCAGGAATGTTGATTTCTTCTCCAGTTTGTGGGTTGCGGCCCTTACGTGCAGCACGTTGACGTACTTCGAAGTTACCGAAGCCGATCAATTGAACCTTTTCACCCTTAGCTAAAGATGCTTGAATTGAACTGAAAACAGCATCTACAGCTGCAGTAGCATCCTTCTTGGTTAAGCCAGTTGCAGTAGCAACATTGCTTACTAATTCTGCTTTGTTTGCCATGTTGTTTCACCTCCCACAAATAACGAGAGTGTTAAACTCACGTCTGTGAATGTTAATTTTGAGTGGTCCAAAATTAACGAAATAACTACGAGAAGTTCGTATCATTTCATTGTTAAGATTAGCATAGTGAAAGCCTGCTGACAAGCGGTTTTCTCAACTTCTAGCCGCATTTTTAATGTTTTTTCATTTTACAATGAATTCTTTAACTTTTACTGCCGTTGACGCTTGATTAAATGGATCGGTGTACCAGAAAAGTCAAAGGCCTTCCGAATTTGATTTTCCAAATAACGCTCATAGGAGAAGTGCATTAACTCTGGATCATTAACAAAGATAACAAATGTTGGTGGTTCGGTTGCAACCTGTGTCCCATAGTATACTCGCAAACGCCGACCATTTTGTGTTGGAGTCGGATTGGCAGCAATTGCATCCATCAAAACATCATTTAAGACTGCCGATTGGATCCGTTGACGGTGGTGTTGATATACTTCTTCGATTAATCCCGGTAATTGATTTAACCGTTGCTTTGTCTTCGCCGAAACGAAAATAATTGGTGCATAACTAAGGTACTGGAATTCTTGTCGAATCAAATTAGTGAAGTCTGTCATCGTTCGGTGATCTTTTTCTTTTAATGTATCCCACTTATTAACGACGATAATAACCCCACACCCTGCTTCGTGGGCATATCCAGCAATATGCTTATCTAATTCGCGAATACCTTCTTCTGCATTTAGGACAACAAGTACAACATCACTATCATCAATTGCCCGCATGGAACGCATTAATGAATAACGCTCAGTGTTCTCATAAATTTTTCCTTTTTTGCGGATTCCAGCAGTATCAACCATTGTAAATTTTTGTCCATCTGCTGTTTCAAATTGAGTATTAATGGCATCACGGGTAGTTCCAGCAACGTTAGATACAATTACCCGGTTCTCACCTAAAATTGCGTTAACTAGTGATGATTTTCCGACATTAGGACGACCGATAAAGCTAAAGTGGATGGAGTCGTCTTCATCATTAGCGGCGTTATCAGGAAACTCTTTAATAACAGCATCCAAAAGGTCACCCATTCCAATGCCATGAACACTTGAAACAGCATATGGCTCCCCTAAACCAAGGGAATAATAATCATAAATATCGCTACGGCGTTCTGGATTATCGACTTTATTAACAGCTAAGACCACTGGTTTATTGGAGCGATATAAAATTCGTGCTACTTGCTCATCAGCATCAGTTACACCGTTTTCTACATCAGCAACGAAGATTATTACATCTGCTTCATCAATAGCAATTTCTGCTTGTTGACGAATCTGTGTCAATAATGGTTGATCTGATATTTCAATCCCACCAGTATCAATCATGCTAAAATGTTTTCCTAACCATTCAGCATGAGCATAAATACGGTCTCGAGTAACTCCAGGAGTATCTTCAACAATTGAAATCCGTTCTCCTGCAATACGATTGAATAATGTTGATTTTCCAACGTTTGGACGACCAACAACTGCTACGATTGGATTTGCCAATCTTTCCACCTTCTTTCATTTTATTTTAAATGATTAAAGAGGGAGTGGGAAAGAAGTCGCTTGCGACTTCGTCTTCCCACCCCCGCGAGGATGGCTAGGCGTTCCGGACGTTGATTTATCAACGTTCGGAATCCAGCCAGCTACCGCGCTACTGTATAAATACCTTTAAAAAAGTAAAGAGACTGAGTTAATTCCCAGCCTCCCCTTAAAAGATAATTAATTTAAGAAACTAGTTCCGTAGGTCCTTAAGCTTGTCACCAATTAAGTCACCCATTGAGAAGCCACTTTCTTCTTCTGGAGCGTTATTCATGAAGCTCCGGTTGTTATTGTTACGACGTGAACGACGACGACCACGGTAGTTTTCACCGTTGTTATTGTTGTTTTCGTCTTCCTTTGGACGTTCTTCAAGAGCCTTCATTGATAAGCCAAGACGTTGGTGTTCAGGATCAACATTGATTACCTTAACTTGTACTTCTTGGCCTGGCTTAAGAACATCTGCAGGTGTAGCAATGTGCTTGTGTGAGATTTGTGAAATGTGAACTAAACCTTCAACACCAGGGAATACTTCAACGAAAGCACCAAAGCTAGTCAAACGCTTAACAGTACCAGTTAATACGCTGTCAACTGGAGCCTTTTCTTCAATATCATCCCATGGTCCTGGTAAAGTTTGCTTAATGGATAATGAAATCCGTTCCCGTTCAGGGTCAACGCTTAATACCTTAACCTTAACATCTTGACCAGCAGTCAATACATCAGAAGGCTTGTCAACGTGATCGTATGAAATTTCAGAAACGTGAACTAATCCATCAACGCCGCCAAGGTCAATAAATGCACCGAAGTTAGTCATCCGTGCAACTTTACCTTCAACAACATCACCTGGTTGTAATTCAGCAAATACCTTTTCAGCAGCCTTTTCGTGTTGAGCTTGAATAATTTCCTTGTGTGAAAGAATCAAACGGTTTTCGCTTGGTTCGATTTCAACAATCTTAAATTCAAGTTCTTGACCCTTAAATTGATTAAGGTCTTCAACATAGTGATCAGTAATCATTGAAGCAGGGACGAAGCCACGAACTCCAGCATCAACGACTAATCCACCCTTAACAGCTTGAGTGACTTTGGCGGTAATGTGTTCACCTTCATCAAATTTCTTTTGAATGTCATCCCATACCTTACGGGCTTCAAGACGACGGTGAGAAAGAAGGTAGCTACCATTTTCCTTATCGTTACCGATCTTAGAAATGACAACTAAATCTAATTCGTCACCTACTTTTACAGCATCATTGATGTCTTCAACTGGCTTGGTTGATAATTCCTTAGCAGGGACGACACCTTCAACCCCTGCATCTTTAATACCAACGATAGCTTGACGATCGTCATCGATTGCCAAAACTTCACCCTTGACAACATCGCCCACCTTAACTTGTTCAATGCTATCAAGCGCTTCTAACATATCGTTTTTATTTTCGTTGTTTTCAGCCATTAAAAAAAATCCTCCTTGCAACAATCAACTCTAAAAGATATTTTACTAAAATTTGTTTCACATTTCCAGTATTTAGGCTAATTCATCTTGTGTTTTTTTAATTATTTTACTGATTTCACTCACAACTTCATCAATTGTCATATTTGTTGTATCCAATTTGATTGCATCGGGTGCTTGTGTAAGAGGTGAAACTTTTCGCGTTGAGTCTTTTTTATCTCTTAATTCAATTGCTTTTTGTAATTCTTCAAGCGACGTTGTATTAATCCCTTTTGCCTGGTTTTCAGCATATCGCCGTCGTGCCCGTTCATAGGCACTCGCTACCATGAATATCTTTACAGGTGCTTGTGGTAAAACAGTTGTACCAATATCCCGTCCATCCATCACAATTCCACCATTTTCAGCAATTTGCCGCTGTTGCTTAGTCATCTCTTCACGAACAGCTGGAACTGCCGCTACAGCAGATACATTTGCCGCTACTTTCGGCAACCGGATATCATGAGTCACCTCTTTGCCATCCAAGAAAACTCTTTGTTCAATTTCACCAGGTTCAAAGTCAATTTTTATTTGCCGAGCAATTTCAGCAACCTTTTTATCATCTTTTGGATCAATGCCCTGATTTAATACTGCTAATGTAACAGCTCGATACATTGCGCCAGTATCACAATAGACATAATTAAACTTTTTTGCTACTAATTTAGCGACCGTACTCTTTCCTGCTGAGGCCGGACCATCAATTGCTACTTGCAATCCTTTACACATTATTAGTTATTCACTCCTCTATTTTCAATCCAATACACTACTTTATCAGAAAATTGCTGCTAATACTCTATTTTTAACGATAACGGTTTGTATTTTCTGCATTATTATTGTAGCGATTATAGGTTTGGTTATTGTTATAACGCTGCTGATAACTACTGTAGCGATTAGGAGTAGTCCGGTTTTGATACCCATTACCGTAACGATAACTACTACTATATCGATAATAGCTACTACTGCTTTGCGGAGCACTGTAACTTTGGCTGGTTTGCGTCGAACTTGATTCTTCAATACTTGAAGAAGAGGATTCGCTACTGCTTACACTAGATTCTTTCTTTGAATGCTCACTAGAGGTACTCGAACTGTGAGATTCTTTTTTTTTACTATTTTCAGAACTAGCGGCTACTTGTTCTGTTCTCACCGGATGATTAAAGGACTGTTTATTATTAATCCAATAAATAAGTGGTGTAGCGGCGAGAACGATAATTAACACGATTAAGATCGTAGTAATCATTGAATTATGCGATCGTTGCTTACGGTGTTCTGTTCGTGATAAATGGCCATCACTATCAAGGTCTTCGTTATCTGTAAACTTTTTATCCCATAATTCATCATTAGCTCGTCGGCTCTCTTTCCGTTCCTCACTCAAAGTAATCATGCCTCCTTATTTTGAGAATTAACATTCTGATTGTATCGCAAACTTTTGATGATTGTCTAGCAACAACATGAAACTTTAACTTTCGGTAATATTTAATAAGGCTTTTAAGCGGTCTTCCCATCCTACTTTATTATTTTCAGAAAGCGGCTGACTTACCGGCAAAATCAGTTTAGTTGCCCAATCTGAAAGCTCATAATCACAACAAAATTCATTTGAACCATCAAATTGCTCACCAAAGTATGTTAAAAGATATTCTCGTTTACAACCATTCTCTTTGATATAAGCAACCATTTCTTGCAATTCTTTTTCTGTTTGAATTTTACGTCGTTCGAACATCGTAATTATTTGCTGCGGTGTAAAAGAATGCTCAAGATAAAACTCAAATAAAGATGCTTGCTCCCCCAAAACACTTGCTGATAACTCACCATTCTTAATCTGCTCTAGGACTGTAACTGGTGGGACATCCACGCTTGTTAATTGCCGTTGAATCATTTCATCCCCATTTGCATATAGAAGAACTGCCAAACTCTGCTTACCATCACGACCAGCCCGACCGATTTCCTGTAAATAATTCTCTAAATTACTTGGCAAATGATAATGAATAACGTAACGAATATCATTTTTATCAATTCCCATCCCAAAGGCACTCGTTGCACATATCACCTGTAATTCATTATTCATAAATTGATTTTGAATTCGAAATCGTTCAATTGGAGCAACGCCAGCATGATAAGCTGCCACATTTAAATCAGTTTGGTTTTCAAGCCATTCTGCCATCTGAGAAGCCAGCTTGCGACTTGCGAAGTAAATAATCCCGGGACCAGTGAATTTTTGAACTAGTTTCAGAAGTTCACCATCCTTTTCCTTTTGAGTAGCGATGGACTTAACAGCTAAAAAAATGTTAGGACGGTCAACAGATTTAATTACCTGATAAGCAGTCGCCATCCCCATTTTTTTCAAAATATCCTGTCGAATACGAGGGGTAGCAGTTGCCGTCAACAGCAATGTTGTCGGCGATCCTAATTGCTGCCGAACTTCCTTTAGCAATAAATATTCAGGACGAAAATCAGGACCCCACTGTGAGATACAATGGGCCTCATCAATAACCATTAACGCAATCTTATTTTTCTTAAGTGCAGTTAAAACTTGCTGGTTATCAAGCATTTCTGGAGAAGTAAATATAAATTTAAATGATTTCAAATTGCGGAGAACACTTGCTCGCTCTTTTCCGACAAGCTGGCCGCTTAACATAATGACTCGTTTTTCTCCCTGCCGATGAAGACGGTCAACTTGATCCTGCATTAGTGAAATTAACGGTGAAACAATGAGGATCGTTCCTGACAATAAATAAGCTGGCAATTGATATAAAAGGGATTTCCCGGCACCAGTGGGAAGAATCGATAAAGTGTCTTTTCCTTCCAGTAAGGCGTTAATTGTCTCTTCTTGGCCTGGACGAAAATCATCAAAGCCAAAATAATTTTGTAAAACATCTAGAATTTCTTGCTTATTTTTCATTTGTTATTCCTTGAAATATTTGATATAGGCGGTATTCATAAAAACTGGCAATTTGCTCGTCAAATTTCCATGCGGTCGGTTCGCCCTTATAGAATCGACTAAGTTCGTCACGCTTACTTTCTGGCAAAAGGATATCCCAATCTAGCTTGTCAGGAATAAGGATTGCCGCTTCCAAGAGATGCTCCCTAATTGTATTTTCTTTCAACCGTCGCTCTTGAGCAATCAGTTCAATTGGCTCTCCCTGGGTATATAAGTCAAACGTTACTTGGGCACTCCGGTTTAGTGGACTCTCATTGATCAGCGGAAGGAGCAATTGTTGCAGTGGACCAGGAAAATTACGAGCATAAGCGCTAACCGCTAACATCTCGTCATGACGTAAGTACTGGATATCGTCGATTTTTATTTTCAATTCTTGAGCTGCTTGATTAATTGTCCATCCTGATCGCTGATAACCAATCATGACATTAAAAAGGTCTGTTGTCATTCGTGGATCTTCACTTTCCAACGCGCTGCCAAACCGATGGAGATCAGTATAGAGAGTCTTAACCAGATCGTGATGATAATTTTGTCGAAACCACTGCTTCACCGCAACCATTTCACCATATGAAATCGCCAATGGAACATACTTTCTTTGATGATAAGAGAATTCTGATACAACTTGAATAGCTAAAAAAAGTCGTTGGATTATTCGTTGCGTATTGGTTAACCAGTACCAGTCGTAAAACGATGGGATGTAGAAACTCTCTTCTTCGTTTTTTAAAACTTTCGCGCCCTCTTCTGTAAGAATTGCTTGGGATTGATCATCAATCGCTAATAGTTTATCAGCAACAAGTTGATTAATAAGCTGATCATATTCTTGCCGATTCAGTGTTCGATCTGCCCCTAACCATTCTAAGATTCCATATTGTCGCGCCCAAAAGAGGGTTGCGACTGTTCGCCGGCTTCGCAGAGTGTTTTCAATTACACGAATTCGCCGTGGCTGATGATAGCTAAAAAAGCGCAATAATTTATTCACGGATTTCACCCCCTATATATTTATATACGTAATTTATTTAAAAATTCTACCATAAAAAATAAAAGGCCAAGAAAAATCTCAACCCTCTTAATTTATCTTTTTAGATCATTCTATGCTGATCTAGCCATGAACGTAACCGACCCGCAATAATTGTATATACAATTGTAACAACCAAACCCTTAATAATGTTAAAAGGCAACACACCAATCGCCACTAACTGGGATACTGGTAATGTCGACTTCCAGTTCCAAACCGCCATATATAAAGGCGTAAGGATCCACAAGTTCAACAGGGACATTAAGACAGTCAATATTACTGTTCCCAAAACAATTCCAGTAATCGCTTGTCTTTTCTTACTCCAGTTATGATGACGCCATACCCAGCAGAACGGAAGCAGAAGAGCGAGGGATGAAATGAAGTCGCTGGTAACTCCAATTAATTCAGCTGGAGAAAAGCCGTGAATCATTCCATGAATTAAACATTTAATTGCAGCAATAATAATTCCACCAACTGGCCCATAGATATATCCCCCTAGCAAAACAGGGACATCAGAAAAGTCCAGTTTAAGGTAGGGCGCCATCGGCAAAACTGGAAACTCAAAAAACATTAAAATAAATGCTAAGGCACCCAAACATGCTATACCTACCAATCGTTGAATACGTTGATGCGTTACTGTCATTAATAACAACCTCCATTTGAGATTGTCTCCATTTGGCATCCTGTATTAAAAAAGCGTTGCTGACTTAACATTTGTTTGTCAGCAACGCAAATAAACCATTTAAAGACTATTTAATACAGAAATCTTCTTTATACCAGACTGTACTGTCGGCTCTGGAATTACACCAGATCAACCATTAACAATGGGTTGCGGGCTGTCACCGCCGGTCGGGAATTTCACCACGCCTTGAAGACAAACGTTTTATATTTTTACAAGTCCTATTCTAATAGGCTTTTACTGTCATGTCAACGTTTATAACTTGGCTCAATTTCCGTACTATTCCGTAGTTTCCCGTAAAACCAGGTATCTTCTGCCCCCCTCAATGCGCCTTCGGATTATTTCACAAATTCAATTTTACTTTTTCTTTAATAACTGCACTTCTTCAGGCTTTAATGCACGGAATTCACCCGGCTGAAGACCATACAAATTTAATGGTCCATATGTTTCACGATGAAGTTTAGTCACCGGATGTCCTACTGCCTTAAACATATTCTTAACTTGGTGGTTTCGTCCTTCATGGATTGTTAATTGAACAAGACTTGTCTTCTTGGCACGGTCAACATTCAGGAGCTTCGATTTAGCCGGTTTTGTCTTTCGGCCATCGATGATCACCCCTAAACGTAATTGTTTTAACTCATCATTTTTGACGATTCCTTCAACCTTAGCAACATAAGTTTTTTCAACTTCATATTTAGGATGCATCAGTTTATTTGCCAAAGTACCATCATTTGTTAGGAGAAGAATCCCGGTTGTGTCATAGTCTAATCGACCAACTGGATAAATGCGTTCATCAATATCAGCATCATGAATAATGTCAACGACTGTTCGCCGCCCCTTATCATCATGAGCACTTGAGATAACACCCCGCGGTTTATTTAGCAAGTAGTAAACGTGTTGTTCATGATGGATTGGAACCCCATTTACTACAATCTCATCATGAACACCAACTTTAGTCCCAAGTTCAGTCACAATCTTGCCATTAACTGCAACTTTCCCTTGAAGGATAAGTTTTTCTGATGCCCGACGAGAAGCTACTCCTGCTTCCGCCATTGCCTTTTGTAATCGTTCCATTAATTATCGTCCTTTCGTTCTTCTCGCGCTTGTAACGCTTCGAGGAAAATATCACCATTAAAATTACTCATTTCTAATTCATCTTGATCAGGTAGCGGTGGAAGTTCATCCAAATCGCTTAACCCGAAATAGTTTAAGAAAGCCGGAGTTGTTGAATATAAAAATGGCCGGCCAGGTGCATCCAAGCGTTCATGGGTGTCAACTAATCCACGAACCATTAATTTTTGTAATGATCCTGAACTTTGCACTCCCCGAATATCATCAATTTCTAGCCGCGTAATTGGTTGCCGATAAGCAACAATGGCCAATACTTCTAGTAATGCTTTAGTTAATGGCACCGTTAATGGAACTTCAAAGTAATGTTTAATGACCTCTGCTAACTGGGGCTTGGTTGCTAAACGATAGGTCTGATCACTTTCAAGTAAGATAAAAGCAGACGTGGGATCATCTTCATACTTCTTTTTTAGCTCTTGTAATATTGCTAGAACAGCCGGTTTCATAAAACCAGAAATTTTTGCTAAATCGCCTAGGGTAATTCCTTCATCCCCACTAATAAAAAGTAACCCTTCAATCTGCGCTTGGTTGGTTAGTTTCGTATTCGTCACTCTTAGGTCCCTCCACTAAAATTATTGGTTCAAACAAGCCACCTTGGTTAATAGTAATTGCTTGATGTTTTGCTAGTTCAAGAATTGCTAAAAAAGTTGTAACTAAGCCATCACGAGTATGTAAATCTTTAAACAAGTCTTCAAATCTAACCGGACCATCATGAACAATTTCAATCACGTGGTTCATTTGTTGCCCAATGCTTACTTTTTCAGCTGCAACAGTTTCAACTAATGGAGTAGCTAATTGTTGGCGGCGGAGAACTGCTGCAAAAGCTTGTTGCAAATCCGTTAATTTGATGCCCGGCTCCACATGAGATTTTACCATTTCACGAGGAACCTGCATTGCTGGCCGAGTATACTCCTGTTGACGCAGATTTTCTTTATCTTTTAATCGATCTGCCGCTTTTTTATAACGCTGATATTCCAAAAGCTGTTCCACTAATTCTTGCCGGGGATCAATCTCCTCTACTTCTGGCTCATCATCCAATACTGGCGGCGAAGGTAACAGCATCTGACTTTTAATGTCCATCAGAGTCGCAGCCATTACAAAATATTCACCCGCGACTTCTAATTGGTGGCTTTGCATTTGGTGAAGGTAATCAAGGTATTGGCTTGTAATTTGCGAAATCTGAATATCATAAATATCCATTTCAGATTGCTTTATTAAATGAAGTAATAAATCTAGTGACCCTTCAAAGTCATGAACTTTTATGACTGGTTGAAATAGATTTTGTGGTTGCACTTGCTTATTCATTATTTCTCTCCCACATGCTAATTATTGGTTGGGTTGCTAAGGTTCCCATGAGGCGTTTATGAGGATACTGATCGTGAACGCCATCTAATAAGGAAAAAATATTATGCCCCGTTCGTTCGCTTGGCGTAAATGATAAGCGGCGAATCAGTACGTAACAATCTCCTATTTCTAAAATCACAATTCCAATAAAGTGGCTATCATCCATGTCTTTCCACAAAAAGATTGGCCAATCATTAGCAAGTGCCCAGTCCATCTCCTCCATAAAGCGATTATCTTTTCGAAGGTCTTTTACTAAGGACAATAAACCTAGGGCGATTTTTTGGTAATCTTTTCGATAACGAACTAACATCGTATTTTCCTTTCTATGCACGCGGATGATATTTCATATAGTTAGCAGATAACTGTTGCGGCGAAACCTGTAAATATGGTTGGAGAGCCTTCATCGCGTTATAACCAAGGATTTCTTGGATTAATTGGACGTCGGCGCCATTTTCTATTAAATGAACAGCAAAAGAATAGCGCATGGTTTGAGGAGTAACTTCTTTTTTAATTTTAGCCTCACTAACCCATTCCTTCATTTTTTTCCAAATTCCTTGCCGCGTCAAAGGATAACCATGAGCATTTAAGAACACCCGCGTTTCGTGCTCATCTCTGAGTAAACGTGGTCGACCGCGGTCTAGGTAGTCGGTAAGCCACTTAACTGCTGGTTGACTTAAGGGAATCATTCGTTCACGTTCATTCTTTCCCGTTAGTTGTAGAAGCTTAACGTCGAGATGAAGTGCTGTCAGATCCAAAGCAATTACTTCACTAACCCTCATTCCCGTTGCATCCATAATCTCTAACAACGCTCGATCACGAAGGCCAATTGGGGTTGAAACATCCGGGACTGCCAGCAGTTGTTCAATTTCTTTTTCAGTTAAAATTACCGGTGCAGGTGGTTGGTTAAAGGTATACTGGTGATCAATCATTTCCATTGGATTAATGGTTAGGTTATGGTGACGGATCATGTATTTATAAAATTGCCGTAAACTTGAAATCACACGGTTAATTGTTGAATTAGCTTTCCCCTGCTGACGAAGACTATTAAGAAGGTCAATTAGTAAATAGTGGTCCACCTGTTGCCAATCGACAATCCCTCGATCTTCTAAATAAGTCACAGTTTGTTCTAAGTCACGTTGATAACTCATCAAGGTATTATCGCTTAATTGTCGTTCATCTTTTAAAAAAGCTAAAAACGCAGCCACTTCGTTATTCATTAATCTTGATTCTCTTTTACTAGGATTAATTGGCCATTTTCTTGTTTTACTAATTTTTCTTTAAGTAAATGTCCAATAGCACGTTTAAACTGCCCCTTGCTTATGCCAAAGACATCGCGAATAATCGATGGGTCCGTCTTATCAGTGTATGGCAAGCGGTGATTTATATCATGTTCTAACATTGTCAAAATCATTTGTGCATCTTCACCAATAGCTTGGTAGGCACGAGGCTTAAGGGAGAGATTGAGACTACCATGTGACGAAATTCCAATAACCCGCGCTTTAACCCGTTGACCTAATCGTGGTTCTTGGTCTCGTTCACTGGGATGGATGAATCCTAAACGATAATCATCAGTAATAACAAAGGTTCCACTCATCTTAAGGCGGTAAACTGTGGCATAAGTATCATGGTTGAGCAGGCGTTTATCTGGAGCTGCTGAAATAGTTTGATAGATTTGGTCATCTGCTAATTTACCCCATAGACGGTCCTTATCATCAACTTGAAGGGACATTAATAAACGGTCACCTGGTTGTGGCCATAAGTGTTTCAAGCTTGGTAAATCATCTAAAGAGACGACAATATCCTTATTGGGAAGACCGATATCAACAAAAACCCCTAAATCACGACGAACATTAACTACTGTACCATAATCGTAATGGTCAACCTGGATCGTTGGAATGTGCTTACAGGTCATCTGTAGTTGGTGGTCCTCATTTTCATAAACAAAACCGCGTACCTGTCCACCAATATGTAATTCTTGAGAACTTTCGCTTTTCGGTAATCGATACGTTTGCCCATTACGATCTGGTTGAACAAAATAATCGGTATCATTTTCATCAATCATTACCGCTGTAACAACTTTTCCTAATGCTGAATTCATTTTTATCACTTATCCTTTTTTATTCTATATCGATTTTACACGGTAAAGGCTTATTTTGCTAGTAAGATCAATGATTATCATTGGTATAAAAAAAGACCGGTTACCAATGACCGATCTTTTTGCAGACAATATTATAAAATATTAGTCGATAGTCTTAACACGCATCATGTTAGTTGCACCTGGTACACCCAAAGGAACACCAGCAACGATGATGATCTTGTCGCCCTTCTTAGCAAAGCCAAGTTCAACAGCCTTCTTAGCAGCTAAGTCGAACATTGTATCAGTGTTCTTCATTTCATCAACAACGTATGGTTGAACACCCCAGTTGATCATAAGTCCACGTTCTACACGTTCGTTTGGAGTTAATGCAACGATATCAGCATTAGGACGGTACTTAGAAATCATCTTAGCAGTGTAGCCTGAAGCAGTGTAAGCAACAATTGTGTGAATGTCTAAGTCTTTAGCTGCGTTAGCAACAGCAGAACCGATAGTTTCAGTTACGTCAGACTTGTCCCAATCGAACTTTTCAGTACCGAATTCCCAAAGGTGGTTTTCAGCCTTGATGTCAATGTCGTTCATCATTGCAACAGATTCAACTGGGTAGTCACCGTTAGCACTTTCACCAGAAAGCATAGTAGCATCAGTACCGTCAAATACGGCGTTAGCAACGTCTGATACTTCGGCACGGGTTGGACGTGGGTTTTCTTGCATTGAGTCAAGCATTTGGGTAGCAGTAATAACTGGCTTACCTAATTCGTTACAACGCTTGATCATGTGCTTTTGAACAATTGGCACATTTTGGGCAGGAATTTCAACACCCATGTCACCACGAGGTACCATTAAACCGTCAGAAACAGCAATGATTTCTTCAAAGTTGTCGATACCTTCTTGAGATTCAATCTTAGGGAAAATTTGAACATCTTCCATGTTCTTTTCCTTAAGTAATTCGCGAATGTCAAGAACATCTTGAGCCTTACGAACGAAAGATGCAGCAATGTAGTTGATCTTGTTTTCCAAACCAAACCGAATATCGCTACTGTCCTTTTCAGTAATACCTGGTAAGTTGATTGATACACCAGGGGCGTTAACACCCTTCCGAGAACCAAGAACACCATGGTTTAAGACGTGACATACAAGTTCCTTGTTTGCATCGTCTTTTTCATCAATAACCATGTCAATTAAACCATCATCAAAAAGAACATGGCCACCAACATGAGTATCATCGTATAAGCCTGGGTAGGTAACAGCAATCTTGTCATGAGTACCTTCAATTGAAGGATCCATTGAAATGCGAACCTTGTCGCCAATTTCAAAGTTGATCTTACCTTCTTTTTGAACAGTAGTCCGAATTTCGGCACCCTTAGTATCAAGCATAAGACCAACGTGCTTGCCAGTAATTTCTTCAGCCTTGTGTACGTTTTCGATCCGACCCAAGTGTTCTGGGTGGTCACCGTGTGAGAAGTTGAAACGGAAAATGTTAGCTCCCGCATTGATCAACTTAACGATCGTATCAACATCAGTACTTGCAGGACCAAGTGTACTTACAATCTTGGTTTTCTTCATAAATGAATCTCTCCTTTTGCATCTATAGCATCAATCACAATCTGTAATTGTATGCCTCATTTGCACACTGTTATGATAGCACTTTTCAAATAACGTGTCTTTATTTTTTATGCAAAAGGTTTTAAAAAAGCGCTATCATTCTAAAATTAGTTATTTTTTCTAACTGTTATTTAATTTTATAGCTTTCAGTGATTACTATTAAGCTGTTGTAAGACAACGTTTTCTTGGCCAAGAACGGCGCCAAGCGCCTTTTTTGCTTTCTGAGAATTTTCTAACCATCGTTTTTGGTCAAGCAGGATCTTCTTATCGGTTGCTGGATAAAACAACAAGACAGGAATTGAACCATGGTATTCATTAAAAATATTATTTAACTCTCGATGCACCATCTCAGTGTCCAATGACGGTAAGATTCGTAAAACCCATCGTTGCTTGCGGCGTTTCTGTTGACCTTTTTTAACATCCTGCAATTGATTAGCAACTAATTGTAGACCCCGTCCCTCACGATATTCTACTCGACCTCTGACAATTAAAATCTTATTTGTTTCTAGTTGCTCTTTGAACTGCTGATATTGTTTAGGAAAGACAGTAATATCAATTGCTCCGGTCTCATCTGTTCCATTAACAAAGGCCATTTCTCGATGTTCACGTTTAGTATAAATAGTCTTAACATGATTTGTAAGGACAATTATTGTCGCTTCTGAATTCGGGTATAAATCAGCAATTTTAGTTGCATGGAGCTGCTGTCCTAATTGGTAATATTGAGTAACCGGGTGGCCGGAAAGATATACTCCTAAGTATTCATTCTCCTTCGTTAAACGGGTCAACAGAGGGAATTCATTTCGTTGGTCAATTGCCGTTTGGAGAGCTGGATCGTCAAAATTAGCAAAACCAGCAAACAACTCAATCCCGGAAATTAATTTAGGAAGGGCGTCAATCATCTCCGCTCGGTTATATCCCATCTTATCAAAGGCCCCACTATAGATTAACGGTTCGATTAATTCTTGTTTTTGCCAACGTTCTGGAATACGCGCAATAAAATTACGAAGATCTGTAAACTTACCATTTTCCTGCCGTTCTTCCAGAATTGCGGCGATAAAATCACGACGTACTCCTTTAATAGCAGAGAAGCCAAAGTAAACTGTCTCATCATGCAACAGAAAGCTACTCTCACTTATATTGATTCGCGGACTACTAATCTTAACGCCAAATTGCTTTGCATCCCCCACGTGACGTTTCAATTTCTCAATATTAGTTTCTGCATTCATTAGGGCTGTAAAAAAAGCTGCAGGGTAATGAACTTTCAAATATGCCATCTCAAACGCCATCATAGAATAGGCAACTGCATGCGAACGATTGAACCCGTAATTAGCAAAGCGATCGATATATTCAAATACCTGGTGAGCAACTTGTGCTGAATATCCGTGTTCTGTTGCGCCAGCAATAAATTTTGTCCGCATATCCTCCATTGTGGCCTTTTTCTTCTTACTCATTGCCCGGCGTAAAAGATCCGCCTCTCCCAAGGTAAAGCCAGCCATTACCGAGGCCAGTTGCATTACCTGCTCTTGATAGACCAAAATACCGTAAGTTGGTCCCAGAATTTTTTCAAGTGAAGGAGCAGGATAAGTAATTTTCTCTTTTCCAGCTTTGCGGGCGGTAAAGTGAGGAATATTTTCCATTGGGCCCGGACGATAAAGTGCATTCACTGCCACAATATCTTCAAAATTCGTTGGATGAAGATTGACCAATACATTTCTGATCCCACTTGATTCAAATTGAAAAATCCCTTCAGTTTTTCCTCGCTGGAACAGTTGAAGAGTCAACTGATCATTAAAGTTAATTTTTTGCAAATCAAAAGTAGGGTCTTCTTGCCGAATCATTTGAAGGGTGTTATCCATGATTGAAAGGTTCTTCAATCCCAAAAAATCCATTTTTAATAGCCCCAGCGCTTCTACTGTGTCTTTGGCAAACTGCGTCATTAATAAGCCATCACTACCATCTTGTAACGGCACAATTTCATGTAATGGCTGCTCAGAAAGGACAATACCTGCCGCGTGAATTGAATAATGACGCGGCAATCCCTCTAATTGCTGTGCAACTTGAATCAGCAAACGAAATTTAGGATTATCATCAAGAAGATTTTTTAATTGTTGTGACTCCTTTAATGCATCTTTGAGTGTCACGTGAAGGCCATGCGGTAATGCATCGATTAACCTTTGCATATCGTAACGGGGTAAGTTAAAGACCCGACTCACATCACGAACGACCTGTTTAGCAGCCAACGTTCCAAAAGTAATAATTTGGGCTACGCGTTGGTGACCATATTTTTGATGTACATACTGCAAAACTTCATCACGCCGATTATCAGGAATATCTAAGTCAATATCGGGCATTTGAGCTCGTTCTGGGTTCAGAAAGCGTTCAAATAATAAGTCGTATTGCAAAGGATCAACTTCTGTAATTGCTAAAGCATAGGCAACTAACGATCCCGCAGCTGATCCTCGTCCAGGGTCGGTCGTAATCTTTTGCTGGTGAGCAAAATTCATTACGTCCCATACAATTAAGAAATAATCATCAAAGCCCATTTCATGGATTACTTTTAATTCCATCGCTAAACGTTCTTGGTACTGTTGAATAGTTTTTCCTGGTGCTACTCGTCTTTTTTTCAATCCTTGAATACATAGGGAACGTAAATATTGTTGCGATGGTATCCCTGCTTGATTTTTAAAATGAGGAAGGACCGGGGCCCTAAATTGAAGTTCAACGTTGCACAGGGCTGCTACTTCAACTGTCTTTTGCGCGGCTGCACTAAGCCCCTTTGCATTGTAATCTTGGACAATCTGTTCTTTCGAATGAAGATAATGTTGTCCTCTTCGTCCCGCTTCTATTGTCGGATCTTTTAACTCAACTCCGGCATCAATCGCTTGTAAAACCCGACTAGCAAAAAGATCATTAGCATTTAAATAATCAACTGGAGACGTCCCTACTAATGGTAAAGATAATTGTTTTGATAATTGCTGCAAGGTATCTATTTGAACGTCATCTAACCGCGAATTGACTCCTAACAGGACGCTATCATCATCCCCCAGATTAGCAAGCTCAGTTAAAATTGATGTTGGCTGAGCAAGTACACTAAAAACCGTACTTTGAGGAGGAATAATTATAAACAATTCACCCAATAAAGGACTAATTTGTGCAATCGTTAAAGATATTTTTTTATCTTTTCGTGTTTGCTGAAGCGTCGATAAGTCCATCAGATGCTGGTACCCTCGTTGATTCTTAGCTAGAAATACTAAATCTAGCTTGGTACCATCTGTCTCATTTAATGCAACTACCAGCCGCAAGCCGAGAATGGGTTTAATTCCTGCTTTTTTAGCTGCATTATAAAATTCGACAGCCCCATATAAAACATTTTCGTCTGTTAACGCTAATGCCTTATACCCTCGTTCCTTAGCCGTTGTAACTAGGTCAGAAATCCGGGTTGGACTTTTTAGCAAACTATAACTACTCTTAACATCTAAGGGCGTAAAATCCACTTCATTTCACCTCTCAATAAAATTATATCAAATCAGACTAAATAGAGAAATTAACCCAACCCTTTCAAAAGCATTAATAAATATGCTAGAATATGGTATGACTTCAAAGGGGATGACCAACATGAACTTTTTATCAAAGAATATCGTGGCTGGTATTTGGGCACTTATTCTGGGTGAGGTCCTAGCTTACATCACAAGTCAACTAGAATCGATGACACCAGACTACACCCTTGTCGGCTGGTGTTCTGTAATTATGGGATTAATTGTTATCAATTGTGTGGATAAAATTACCGCAGATGCAAATCCTAGCAAAAATGAAGATTAATTAAAAAGGATTGAGTCCAAAATGGCTCGATCCTTTTTAATTTATTTATCTTCTTCCGTAGTCAACCGCACAATCTCAAGCAGGGTATCCAATGCGCGTTCCATTGTTTGCAGTGATACATATTCAAAACGCGAATGCATATTTTCTCCACCAGCAAAAAGATTAGGAGTTGGTAAGCCCTTATAAGAAATTGTTGAACCATCCGTCCCGCCACGAACTGGATAGATATCAGGTTTAATATCAAGATTTTCCATAGCTTTCTTCGCAATTTCAACAACTTCCATGTGATCTTTAAGCGCATCTTTTAAGTTGTAGTATTGGTCATAAAGATTCATCGTTACTAGGTCTGCACCAAGTTCATCATTTAAGCCAGCAACAACCCGTTCGAGTAAATGTTTCCGTTCAATAAACGTTTGCTTATCATGATCACGAATTAAATAAGTCATTGAAGCATGATCAACAGTTCCATCAAACTTGTATAAGTGATAGAATCCTTGCCGTCCATCTGTCCGTTCTGCGCGATCATGTGCCGGCAAACTATTTTGCAAGTCAATTGCAACCTGAATAGCATTGATCATTGTTCCCTTAGCAACCCCAGTGTGAACATCTTTTCCTTGAATCTCAATTTCTGCCTGAGCTGCATTAAATGTTTCATATTCCAATTCGCCAAGTGGGCCACCATCAACCGTATAGGCAAAATCGGCCCCAAAATCTTTAACATCAAAATGATCAGCCCCGGTACCGATTTCCTCATCAGGTCCTAAGCCAATCTTAATTGTTCCGTGCTTAATTTCAGGATGAGCCATCAGGTAAGCAGCCATTGTAACAATCTCCGCTACTCCTGACTTGTCATCAGCCCCAAGCAAAGTAGACCCGTCAGTAGTAATTAAAGTATTGCCCTGATATTTTTTCAATGATGGAAATTCAGTAGTAGTTAAGACATATTGGCCATCTTTATCAAGCTTAATATCTGACTTGCCATCGTAATCTTCGACAATCTGTGGATTAACATTATGAGCATTAAAATCTGCAGTATCGATATGGGCAATGAAGCCAACCGTTGGTACATCCTTGTCAATATTACTTGGAATTGTGGCTACCAAATATGAACTTTGTGGATTAATATGAACATCACTCAACCCTAAAGATATCAATTCAGCTTTTAATTCATTTAAAAATGCAGTTTCTTTAGGATCAGAAGGAATTGTTTTTGAATCTGGATTTGACCTTGTTTCAGTTTTAACATACTTCAAAAAACGTGGTAATAACCCCTCATACTTTTCCTCACTCATGATTAGCATCTCCTTATCTAAAACCTATTTAGTAATAAAAGTAAACGGCTCTGTATTAACTCTACTCTCTAGCACCTCAAACTGCCAATTATTTTCATTCTTCCACTGGGTGATTAAGTTAGCAAGCTGGTGGGCAGCTACCACTTCAATATGATGTCCAGGATCAATAACAACAAGGTGATTAGCAATCATATCGTGCGCAAAGTGGTAACTTACATCCCCGGTGACATAAGCGTCTGCTCCAGCTTCAAGAGCTTGTTGATAAAAGTCTTGACCAGCACCACCAAGTACTGCAACACGTTTAATCTCTCTCTCTTGGTCAAGCGGGTTGACAATTAACCGTAATCCGCGGATACCAAAAACATCCATACAATATTTTGCAAATTTTTGCAGTGTTAATGGTTCAGCCAGCTCACCAACACGCCCCATCCCAACTGGTTCACCGCTTATTGGATCATTTCCTGCGGGCACTAAAGGCACAGTATTAGTTAGGTGAAGTTGATCTGCTAACCAGTCATTCATTCCGCCATTAGCAGTATCCAAATTCGTATGAGCTGCATAAACAGTAATATTATTCGCCAAAAGTTTAGCGTACATTGCATTTTGCGGATCCCGCGTATCTAGATCTTTTGCTGGATGAAACATGATGGGATGATGAGCAAAAATAAAGTCAACATTTTGCTCAATTGCTTCATCAACCACTTCTGGGCGAACATCAAGGGTGGTTATTAGGCGAGTGATTGGGAGATCTGGATTGCCAATTTGCAGGCCAACATGGTCCCATTTTTCTGCTAGTTGCGGATTAGCAAATTTTTCAAAACGCGCAATTAATTGGTTACCGGTTGTCATCGGCGATCGCTTCCTTTACTTGTGATAAAAACTCGTTTATCTCATTAATCTTTTTTACTGGTGGCTGTTGAGCCCTTTGCATCTGATCAATAACATGGGCTTCACGTTGAAGATATTCTTGCCATTTTTTCCTAAAAACAGGCCCTTTGTTTTCCAATAAAAATGGTCCAAAATCAAGCTCATACTTACTGTATCTAAATGGGACAACTGATGGCTCCGCAACGATAATTTCATAAATATGATTGTCTTCTTCAATTATTTTTTCGGTCATTATTTGGTAATGATTATTCATTAACCATTCACGCAATTGACTTTCCCCTACATTCGGCTGCAGGACAAGTCGCTTAATTTCCGTTAACTTATCCTTGCCCTTCTCTAAAATAGAAGCAATCAAACTCCCGCCCATTCCGGCAATCGTAATTGTATCGACTTTATCTGCTGGTTCAATCGCTGCTAAACCGTCTGCCAACCGTGGGATAACCTTGCCTTCTAATTGGTGGTCTTTTATTTCATGAACAGCATTTTCATAAGGACCCTTTACTACTTCTCCAGCAATTGCAAAATCAATTTTACCATCTAACACTAATGCGGCTGGTAAATATGCATGGTCAGAACCAATATCAGCCACCCGCGCACCTGCTGGAACAAGGGAAGCAACACATGCTAAACGTGCTGATAAGTGCTTTTCATCCACAAAAATCATTCCTTTTTCTATTTAATAAATTAATTATAACAAAAAGAGGAAGCAAGATAGCACCCACTTAGGAGTCCTAGTTAGTGTAAGATTTTCATAGGTTGGATGAATAATTCATCTGGTCGTGGAAATCT